>Ga0247814_10001041_pt1 | contig 17561 bp, 14 predicted proteins | sample UWRJL179409R1_FD_179947 | JGI IMG/M metagenome (GOLD analysis project Ga0247814, IMG submission 179947) | Plant litter microbial communities from Arlington Agricultural Research Station in Wisconsin, United States - UWRJ-L179-409R-1 | ecosystem: Environmental > Terrestrial > Plant litter >...
CCAGATAAAGGGGGCTACGGGTATTATTGTGCAGATCAATAATTACCAGATGATAAAAAAAATGGAGGCCAAGCGCGAGGCTACCGATATTTATATAAAGCCGGATATATCGGGTTTTACAGTAGTATCGTTTGAAGATGGCGCAGCCATTATAAAAAAGGGGGAAGAGGCTGCCCTCAAAATTTTAGATACCCTAAAAGCCCTGGGTACCGGTGTTCCTTTAAAAAGGCAGCGGGTTGCTGTTCAGGATTCTATTTGTATTGAACAGATAGAAATAAACGGGCTTAAAAATTATACACGCTCTTATGTTATAGGTAAGCTTAGCTTTAAGCCGGGCAACCAAATTAGCCAGGATGTTTTTACAAATGGTATTACAAACCTTAATGCCACACAAAACTTTACCTCTATATCGTATTCTTTCGATCAGGAAGCGGGCAAAAGTGAGGTGCTGAGGTTAAACCTTAAAGAAACCCCTGTAAACCGTTTTCTTAAATTTGGCCTGCATTATGACGGGCTTTTTAAAAGTGCCATACTGGTAAACCTTACCCAGAAAAATTTCCTTAAGCGTAACGATGTGGTATCGCTCGATGTTATTTTGGGCGACAATTTCAGGTACAACCTGGACTATTACATAGATAACGGTTTTTACATTAGCTACGGGTTCCATTCGCATTACTACGGTTTCAACCGCAATGTATCTGCAGATTATGCCGTGGGGTCTATAAGCGGTATTTTAGGATTTGAATCTATAAATATAGACTTTACCGATATTACAAACCAAATATACATACAAACCATTTTTGCCCAGCGATTTTTAATAGGCGGCGGTGCAGAGTATAAGCACCTTAAGGTTAAATCGCCCACTATAGAGAATATAAATGCTACGTTTGATGACAGCGATTACCTGTCGCTGTACGGTTACCTTAAGTTTGACTCATACGATAAAAAGCATTTCCCTACCCAGGGCTATTATTTTTCGGGGGAGGCAAAGGGGTACATGTACTCGTCTGACTATACTAATGAGTTTAATAACTTTACCATTATAAAAGGCGAAGTGGGCACTGCTAAAACCCTTGCGCGCAACTTAACGGTAGAGCTGCAGGCCGAGACCGGTTTTGCCATAGGCGAAAATGATGTGCCTACTTTTGATTTTATACTGGGCGGCTATGGTTACCAGAACACACATACCTTCAGGCATTTTTTCGGGTACGATTTTTTGAGTATATCGGGCAATAGCTACTTAAAGGGCGAAGCAACGCTTGATTATGAGTTTTTACGCAAAAACCACGTTAATGTAACGGCTAACTATGCCAATATGGGTAGCGACCTGTATGAAGATGTTAAGCTACTGTCCTGGCCTAAATATACCGGCTATGCCGTGGGTTACGGTATGGAAACCATTATTGGCCCGCTTGAAATAAAGCACAGCTGGTCGCCCGATACCGGTAAGCATTATACCTGGTTTAGTGTGGGCTTCTGGTTTTAATCTATTGGAAACATAAAATAATTTCGGGTATTACATTTAATACCTGCTATTTGCGCTTTTTGTAAAACATTACTTAAAAACGATTTCCATTTTGAGCGAAGTGTAACGTAGTTGGAAAATGTCCCAGACAGAGATTCCTCAATTCCGCTGCGCTACATTCGGAATGGAACAGCCGTCTTAATTTTGTGCGTATCTATAGTATTTGTAAAAGGATTGAGACTGTTAATTAGAACAATGGGCATTATAGAGGCTGGCAATAAGTTCGGGGCCGTAAAATTTAAAATCGTCTTCTTTAAAAGAGGTTATCATTTTAGGGCATACTGTATTAAAAAGCAGGTTTAGTGTTGCTTTAACGTCTTTATAATCGCGCGTTGTTATACGGTGGCCTAAAGGGGTTAAGTATATATAACTGCAAAAATCCTCTTCCTGTTTTTGCACATACACACCATAGCAGGGGGTAAGTACCGTGCCCACGTTACCACTAACAGCGGGTACTGTATAATGTAACACCAGGAGGTTTATTTTTCCCTTCTTAATTAACTGCAGCCACGATTTTTGCGACCGGGTTTTGTAATGGCGGTTAAACCAACCGGGATTAGATGTCTTAACAGGCACATAGGTAATGGCCTTATTGTGCGCATCAAAAATAACAAACTCTTTTACATCGTTTATAGATATCTTCTCGGTACCTGCCGCTGCATTTTCCTTAAACCTTATCTTTCCGGAGTTGTATTTCGGGATGCGTATAAGCCCGTTTTTTACAGTACCATTGTTTAGCGTAACAGTGCCGTTGTACATGGTGGCAAAAAGGGAAAGCGGTAAAATAAGGAGAAGTAAAAAAAGGTGTTTCATGTGTGCTATTAGATGCCGCTAATATAGTATTTTAACAATTATGCAGATGATTATTAATGTGAATTTAAATTGAAGTAAATATATTGTTCTTATCTGTATCCCTGTGCATCTGTCGTATGTAGAGACATTTCCAATTATCTTTTATTCTCTTCATTTGTCTTGAAACAAAAGAAGCAAAAATTCACGGCTCTAACCTCTTATGCTACATATTATAAGCTTTGGCTAAATCATTTGAACCGCTGCGCTTTGGCAGAAATGGGACACCGCACGGTTCACAAAAGTATAGGTAGCGGGTAAATTAAACGCAGCAAAGTGTAGGGCAAAGCGATTGCCTTGCCTGTACAGGCTTAATAAAAAAGCCGCCCCATAAGGGCGGCTAAAGTAATGTTGTTATCGCTGCAGGTTTTTAGCCTCGATACTCATAGTGGCATGAGGTACCAGTTTTAGCCTGTCTTTATTAATAAGCTTACCGGTAACTTTGCAAATGCCGTATGTTTTATTCTCAATACGGATAAGTGCGTTCTTAAGGTCGCGGATAAACTTTTCCTGACGGATGGCAAGCTGAGAGTTAGCCTCTTTGCTCATAGTTTCGCTTCCTTCTTCAAATGCCTTAAAGGTAGGCGATGTATCGTCTGTACCGTTATTAAGGTCGTTCATGTAAGCACTTCGTATCAGGTCGAGGTCAGCCTTTGCCTTCTCAATTTTCTTCGAAATTAATTCCTTAAACTCTGCAAGGTCTGCGTCAGAGTATCTTATTTGCTGCTCATCTACCATTGTCAATATCTATTTTGAAATTAATAATAAGGTTTTTATATCGTCAAACTCAATTTCTGTACCATTTGCTACTTCAGCGCTAAAAATCAGCTCATCAGTAAGCGTTTCACTCTTAATATACGATTCGTTAGCCATAACGGATTCCTGAAGCGTTTTATTGTTTTGTAAGTAAACCTTTATCCTGTCGGTTACTTCAAAGCCACTGTCTTTACGAACGTTCTGTATCCTGTTTACAAGCTCTCTGGCAACACCCTCTTTCTTAAGGTCTTCGGTAATGGTAATATCCAGCGCTACGGTTATCCCGCCTGCATTGGCTACCAGCCATCCCGGTATATCCTGCGATGATATCTCTACATCTTCGGCGGTTAAAGTAATACTTTTTCCCGAAACCACAATATCAAGTTCGCCATTGGCATCTATAGCCGCTATCTGCTCCTGTGTAAACGCCTGTATCTCTCTGCTAACCAATCCCATATCTTTGCCAAAGCGTGGGCCTAAAGCTTTAAAGTTAGGCTTAACGTTCTTTACTAATACACCACTTGCGTCGTCCATCAGTTCTATTTCCTTAACGTTTACCTCAGCTTTTATAAGCTCGGCAACCGCCTCAATTTCAGCTTTCTGTTTTGCGTCAAGTACCGGAATCATTACCCTTTGCAACGGCTGGCGTACTTTAATCATCTCTTTCTTACGTAAAGATAAAACTAATGATGATATTGTCTGCGCCTTCTGCATACGGCTTTCTAACGATTTATCAACAAAGTTATCAGCATAGGCAGGAAATTCGGCCAAATGTACACTATCATATTTTTCCGACTGTGAAGCCTGTGTTAAATCTTTGTACAGCCTGTCCATGAAGAACGGTGCTATAGGCGCACTAAGCTTAGCAACAGTTACTAAGCAGGTATATAATGTTTGGTAAGCTGCAATTTTATCCTGTGCATACTCACCTTTCCAAAAGCGGCGGCGGCATAAACGCACATACCAGTTGCTCAGGTTTTCCTGAACGAAGTCGCTTATGGCACGGGCAGCCCTTGTAGGCTCATACTCGGCGTAGAACGTGTCTACATCTTTTATAAGCGTGTTAAGTTCACTTAGTATCCAGCGGTCTATCTCCGGCCTGTCGGCTAACGGAACTTCTGGCTCGGCATACGTAAAGTTGTCTATATTCGCGTAAAGCGCAAAGAACGAATAGGTATTATATAATGTACCAAAGAACTTACGGCGCACCTCAGCCACGCCTTCAATATCGAACTTAAGGTTATCCCACGGGTTGGCATTACTTATCATGTACCAACGGGTAGCATCGGGGCCGTACTCGGCAAGGGTAGTAAAAGGGTCTACTGCGTTACCAAGGCGCTTGCTCATTTTTTGTCCGGCTTTGTCCAGTACAAGTCCGTTGCTTACCACGTTTTTATAAGCCACTTCGCCAAATACCAATGTGGCAATAGCGTGCAGCGTATAGAACCAGCCACGGGTTTGGTCTACCCCTTCGGCAATAAAATCGGCAGGGAAAGCCTTGTGGTTGTCTATAAGGTCTTTATTCTCAAAAGGGTAATGCCACTGCGCATACGGCATGGCACCACTATCAAACCATACATCTATAAGGTCGGCCTCGCGCTTCATTTCCTTACCGCTTGCAGATACCAGTGTAATGGCATCTACCACGTTTTTATGTAGGTCTATAAGGTCGTAATTAGCATCGCTCATGTTGCCCGGCTCAAACCCTTTAAACGGGTTCTCGCTCATAACACCTGCCGCGATAGCTTTCTCAATTTCGTTATATAATTCTTCTGCCGAACCTATAAGTACCTCCTCGGTTTTATCCTCAGTCCTCCAGATAGGTAGCGGGATACCCCAATAGCGTGAGCGGCTAAGGTTCCAGTCGTTAGCATTTTTAAGCCAGTTGCCAAAACGCCCTTCGCCGGTAGCCTTAGGCTTCCAGTTGATAGTGTCGTTAAGGTCGAACATTTTTTCCTTAACATCGGTCACCTTTATAAACCAGCTGTCCAGCGGGTAGTATAATAAAGGTTCATCGGTACGCCATGAGTGCGGGTAACTGTGTACATATTTTTCTACCTTAAAGGCTTTATTGTTCTCTTTTAGGTAGATGGATATCTCTACATCGGCCGAACGCTCGGGGGCAGTTCCGGCATCATAATATTCGTTCTTAACATATTTTCCTGCAAGCTCCAGCGGTTTCCCGTTAGGGTTGTCCAGGCTGCCTACATGGCTTGTAAATTTACCTTGTAAATCTACAAGAGGCACAGGGAAACCGTTAGCATCAATCACCAACATTGGTGGTACTTCGGGCTTAGCTTCTTTGGCTACCTTGGCATCATCAGCACCAAACGTAGGGGCGGTGTGCACTATACCGGTACCGTCTTCTGTAGTAACAAAGTCGCCGGCAATTACCCTAAATGCATTTTCCGGATTTTGGTACGGTAATACATACGGAAGCAGTTGCTCATAGCGGATGCCTACAAGGTCTTTACCTTTGGCTTCTGCTAAAATGCTGTATGGTATTTTTTTATCGCTTTCAGTGTAGTTGTCAAAATCAGCAGCCTCGGTACTTTCAAAATATTTACCGGCAAACTGTTTGCCAACCAGGTTTTTTGCAAGCACTACATTAATTGGCGCAAAGGTGTACTGGTTAAACGTTTTAACCAAAACATAGTCTATGTTTGGCCCAACGGTTAATGCGGTATTACTCGGAAGGGTCCACGGGGTAGTGGTCCATGCCAATATAAAGTCATCGCCTGCCCTTTCTTCTGAAATCCCAAATGCTTTGTCGAGTGAGTTCTCGTCAGTTCCCCCTTGGGGGGTTAGGGGGCGGAACTGCGCAACAATAGTAGTATCTGTAACATCCCTGTACGCACCCGGCTGGTTAACCTCGTGGCTGCTTAATCCTGTACCCGCTTTAGGCGAATATGGCTGTATGGTGTAGCCTTTATAAAGCAGGCCTTTATTGTAAATTTGCTTAAGGAGCCACCATACGGTCTCCATATATTTAGGCTTGTAGGTAACATACGGGTCTTCCATATCTACCCAGTAGCCCATTTTTTCGGTAAGGTCGTTCCATACATCGGTATAGCGCATTACGGTGCGTTTGCACGCCTCGTTATACTCTTCTACACTTATGGTTTTGCCTATATCTTCTTTGGTAATGCCCAGTTCTTTCTCGGTACCCAGCTCTACCGGAAGGCCGTGGGTATCCCATCCTGCCTTACGTTTTACCTGGTAGCCTTTCTGGGTATGGTAGCGGCAAAAAATATCTTTAATGGCGCGGGCCATAACGTGGTGAATGCCCGGCAGGCCATTGGCACTTGGCGGCCCTTCGTAAAACACATATTGCGGTTTGCCCTCGCGGGTGGTAACGCTTTGCTCAAATATATTCTCTTTCTTCCAAAAATCAAGGACTTCGCCGGCCACTGTAGGCAGGTCAAGCCCCTTGTATTCAGTAAACTTAGTGCTCATTTTAATAGGGTTGTAAAAATCAATTTGCGAAAGTAATGATTTTTTTAATGCCTTCGGCAAACTGTATTGATAAGCCGGGGCAACGCTTCATAAAAAATAAGCCACAAATTGCACAAATAACACTAATTTTAGTTCGTTTATAATTGATTTTTAAATTGCAATAATTCGATTATTGCACCAATTCGTGTTATTCGTGGCTTAAATTAAATACAATGAATAGGGGTATGATGCGTTTGCGCTGATTGATTACCCGGGAAACATGCCTTTATCCTGTTATTTTACAATTTCTTAAATGATAAATTTTTAGTACACTCCTATATTTGCAGTATAAAAACAAACCATTGAAAAGAGCTATACCTTTATTCTTACTTCTGTTTTGTACTGCCCTTGTACAGGCCCAATGTTTTACGCAACTATGTGCCGGCAGCCGCCATGCTATTGCCCTTAAGGAAGATGGTACACTCTGGGCTTGGGGCAACAATTATACGGCACAGCTGGGTAACTCCACCTGGGGTTTTGTAGCTACAGAGCAGCAGGTAGGTACAGATACCGATTGGGTATTTATAAGTGCAGGGCCATCATATAATATGGCCATAAAGGCCAATGGTACGCTTTGGGGCTGGGGCGATGGATATGCCGGAGAAATAGGAATTGGCACTAACGCACTTGTTGTTAATCCCACTCAGGTGGGCAGCGATACCAACTGGGCTTATGTGTCTTGTGGAGATGATTATACACTTGCCATAAAGGCCGATGGCTCTTTGTGGGGCTGGGGCTATAACGGATACATTACTTTAGGCAATAACAGTTCGGCTTACAGTACTGTGCCTGTGCGTGCAGGGACTGACAACGACTGGGCTAAAGTTGCGGCGGGGGCTGCACATGCTATTGCCCTGAAAGCCGACGGTACTTTATGGGGTTGGGGTACTAATTTTTATGGTGTATTAGGCAACGGTACCAGCCCCGATGTAGGCGATCCCGGTTATTTTACTTACGCCCCACAGCAAATAGGTACCGCGGCCGACTGGAAGTACATAAGCGCAGGCATGTTTAACAGCGCGGCTATAAAAAACAACAATACCTTATGGGTATGGGGCCAAAACTACCTTGGTACCATAGGCAACGGTACAACAGCACCGGTACTTGTACCACAGCAGGCAGCAGCGGGCGAATGGCTGTCTGTGGCGTTTCAAAAAGAAATTTTTTCGGGTAATATAATGGCACTACGGCAGGATGGCACCTTATGGATGAGTGGCAGCAATGGCGATGGCCAGTTGGGTAATGGTACTGCAGCCAATACAACAACACTAACGCAAATTGCGTTGGGCGGTCCGGTGTTGCATGCGGCATTGGGCGGTACCTGGGTTATTGCATCGTTAAGCAACGAAATGGCTGTATGGGGCAATAATGATTACGGTCAGTTAGGCAACGGGAGCCAAACCTCTTATCTAAGCCCTTTATATAGAAGCTGCGATGCCCTTTATGTTCCTGAAATTCAGTATAAAAACCAACTGGTATACCCTAATCCTACAACTACAGCACTATATTTTTCAGGTAATGAGATTCCCGAAAAGATATATATCTATAATGTTGCCGGTACGCTATTATTAACAGTAAAAGGTAAAACACAAATTGATGTAGCGCAATTGCCTGCAGGCGTATATGTACTTAAAATTGAAACCTCTGCCGGTACTCAAACACAAAAATTTATAAAGCAGTAAAAAACTTCACAGCTAAATTATTTTAACAACCCTTTAACAAATCAAATCTTCCTTTTTTTAATGTTAAACATTACTTTTAACAATTAATTAAGTTTGGATGAGAAACCCCGTGTGCTTTTTAATAGATGATGATGAAGACGACCGCGAAATATTTGAGTTAGCGCTCGAAAAGGCCGACGGTTCATATTCGTGCATTACCGCAAAAAACGGTCCCGATGCCATTGCCCTGTTAAATGCTAACGCCGGTTTTACTCCTGATTTTATTTTTGTAGACCTTAATATGCCCCTTATGCACGGTAAAGAATGTTTGCAGCATATAAAAAGCATACCACGGTTTGCAAATATACCTGTTATTATATACACTACATCGTCTTACGGTAAAGATGTAGAGGAAACCCGGCAACTTGGCGCAGCGCATTTTTTAGTTAAGCCACCTGGCCTGGGTATACTTACAAAAGCTTTAAAACGCATTTTAAATAATGAAGCACTGCCGTATTATATTGATGGAATTGATTAATTATCTATACATTTAACCTTGCAAATGTTTTAGAATGGAAACCATAAATACACCCGGACACGTTTTTACAGGCACTGCCAGCCCTGACGTACTTTTAAATGTACTGCCCGTGGCCGTATACACCTGCAATAGCGAAGGTGTAATTACATTTTATAATGCCGAAGCAGAAAAGCTGTGGGGTTGTGCACCGCAAGTGGGGCAGGATACGTGGTGCGGTTCTTTAAAAGTATATAATGAGGAGGGTAAAATACTAACCTACAAAGAAACCCCTATAGCCATTGCCTTACAAGGTGGCGAGCTAGCAGGCAGCGAAATTATTATAGAACGTGCCGATGGTACCTTAAGGCAGGTTACGCCCAACATAAGGCTGCTGCACGATGGCTCGGGCATTATTACGGGAGCCATAACTGTGCTGGCCGACAGTGTGGTTAAAACAAGCAACGGTGAGCTGCTGCAGGATGACGTAACTTATAAATCGTTATCAGAATTACTGGAGCATAAAATAGAAGAACGTACCGCAACCTTAAAGAAAAGTGAGGAGCGCTACCACAAAATGATAGAAGAGGTGCAGGATTATGCCATAGTGCTTTTAGATACCGAAGGCTATATTTTAAACTGGAACCTTGGCGCTGAAAAAATAAAAGGATATACCGAAGAAGAAATTATTGGCAAAAACTTCAGGGAGTTTTACCTGGACCATGACCGTAAAAATAAACTGCCGGAAATGCTTATAAAGCAGGCGCACGATACCGGCCGGGCCATGCACGAAGGATGGCGCAGGCGTAAAGACGGTACCCGGTTTTGGGGTTCTATTGTAATAACGGCACTGCATGACGATGCCGATAACATTATAGGCTTTAGTAAAGTAACGCGCGATCTTACCGAGCGTAAACTGGCCGACGACCGCATAGCAAACGATGCTAAAGATATAGAGTTTAGAAACAAGCAGCTGGAAGAGTATGCTTACATAGCATCGCACGATTTGCAGGAGCCACTACGAAAGATACAGATATTTACCGAGCTGCTGGAGGAAGATATAGATAACAAAGAAGCCGTGGCGCGTAATATAGGCAAGATAAAAACGGCCTCCAGGCGCATGTCTAACCTTATTAAGGATGTGCTTAAATACTCGCAGCTTTCCCGCGCCGATGAGCTGTTTGAAATTATAGACCTTAACACTGTTCTTGCTACGGTTAAAGAAGATTTCGACCTGCTTACAGAGCAAAAAAGCGTTACCGTACACCATACCACGCTGCCGGTAATTACAGGTATACCCATACAGCTGCACCAGTTGTTTAGCAACCTGTTTAGCAACGCCATAAAATTTAGCAGCAATAATCCGCGTATAGAAATTACCGCCGAAGCTTTATTGCCTGCTGAGGTTAAAAGCTACCCACAGCTAAATACCGACCGCAGTTATGTAAAAATACTATTTAAAGATAACGGGCAGGGTTTTAACCAGCAATATGGCGACCAGGTTTTTAAAATGTTTAAACGCCTTACCGATAATGCTGGTACGGGCATAGGCCTGGCACTTTGTAAAAAAATAACCGAAAACCACAATGGGCATATTGGCGTGGCAAGCGAAGTAGGCAAGGGAACAGCGTTTACAATTGTGCTGCCTGTAAAGTAATTAACCGGGATTCTTCTAAACTATTGAGGTTCAAAAATTTATCCAAGCCATAGCCTGCGGTAGCTGCCATCAGGGTCATACTCAGCCGCTTGCTGCTGTATATTAAAATAGCGCTGCTGCTTTGGGTCGTTGCCTACACCGGCAACATAGGCCCAGTTGCCCCAGTTATTGCAAACATCATAATCGGTTAGCTGCTGCTCAAAATAGGTTGCACCATAGCGCCAGTCTATTTGCAGGTCGTGGCACAGGTAGCTGGCTACATTTTGGCGGCCACGGTTGCTCATATAGCCCGTAAGCTTTAGTTCCATCATGTTGGCATCTATAAAATCCTGGCCTGTTTCGCCGTTAACCCATTGCTTAAATACCCTTTCGTTATGCTCAGGCAGTTTGGCGGTTCATGTTTAATACCTCCCTTAACAAAAAAATTAGTGTAATGCTTGCACATCATAAAGCAAAAATAGTCGCGCCAAAGTAATTCGTGGTACAGCCGGCGGGTGCCGTCGTCCTGGCCAAACTCGGCTTCATACTCCTTTAGTTCATGATACACGGCCCGTGCCGAAAGGCAGCCCTGTGCAAGCCATGGGGCAAACTTAGACGAAAAGTTTTTACCGCTAAGCTCATTCCTTGTTAGCTTATAGGCCGATACGGCGTGGGTTTCAAAAAAAAAGGCATTTATCCTTTTTAACCCTTCGGTTTCCCCGCCTTTAAAATCTATAGATGCGCGCGAATCCCTCTCGGCAGGCTCTAAACCAAGGTCTTTTACAGTATAAACAGTTGCAGCAGCAAGCGGCGGAGAGCTAATAGCCCTGGGGCGTTGTACCACATTAGGCACATGGCAGTTGTGCTGTATGGCTGTGCTAAAATTAGTAAATATATCAGGGATACTATTTATAGGGTAGGGCAGGTCATCCTCACGGTAAAGAGTGCTTTCGCTAATGGCCATTAGTTCGCTGCCCAGGGTATGTAAAGCTTCCCGTACCCGTTTATCGGTTTCGTGCTCCTGCGGTGCAACCTCTTTTTTTGCATATACGGCAGTGGCGTTATACTGTTTTGCAATAAGGGCCAGCTGCTCTTCGGGTTTACCTTTTACAACTATAAGCCCCGAATTCATTTCACGCAGGCGGGCATCAAGATCGGCTACAGATTCCAGTATAAATTGGGCGCGAAAGGCCCCTGTTTTTTTAAAACCGTGGTGCGTTGTGGTATAATGGCTGTCATCAAAACAATAAACAGGTACAATTTCATCACTTTCGGCTACAGCCTTATTTAGTGTTTCGTTGTCATAGAGGCGCAAATCTGTTTTAAACCATACTATAGACGTCTTCATAATTGCATGAATAAATTGGATATAAAGTTACTATAATAATATTCAAAATTTAGTTGTACAATTCTACTTATTATTTATAAATTAACTAAAAAAGTTATTATATCATATATTTCTTACAGGATTATTTTTTCTTTTAATTTTTGGCATCGTTGTTTAAAATGTGTTTTCTTATCGCCAGGCGTAGTTAATAGAGCATGGCTATTAAATCTTTTCAACCAATATTTGATAATGATAAGCAACCGGTTTTTAATTTTATTCCGGCTATGGTTAATGTGATACTTAAAGTTATATATTTGGAATAGTAACCACATTATCTATGAAAAAACTTTGCGCATTAGCAGTATTACTATGCTTTACAGCCGTATTTGCACAGGACAAACAGGAGAGCCTTAAAATAAACTGGCCGGAAGAGTACAACTGGAAAGTAGGGTCTGACCAGGAATCGGGGCCAACGCATCTTACAGAACTTGTGCCCGGTAAAGAAACGGTAAACAAATGGACACTTATGGGAACCATTATGTCTATAAAAGGGGTTAAGGTAGCCACAACTGCCCAGATGGCAGATATATTCAGGCAGTCATCTCTTGCTGAATCGCCGGAATCGAAGCTTACCGTGCTGGAAAGCGATGATACAGCAAAGAACATCTGGACGCTCTTTAAAGTAGAAACGCCTAAATTTCCTAATGACCCTAAGCCCGAATCGCAGTTGTACTATATAATACAGGGAGAAGCAACGCTGTATGTAAACTTTATTGCCGTAAAAGAAAAAACGCTTTCTAAAAGCTTTACAGAAAAATGGACAAAGGTTTTTAAAGCCAGTGAACTGGTGTATTTGTAAACCATGAAAATCCTGCTGTTACTATCATTAATGCTGTTATTGTCCTGCCAGACAGGCAAAGCAGAAATGGCTGAAGAGAAACATAAACTTTGTTATTTATATATCTATAACAACAGTGCTGAGGCAAAGTTAACCGATTCGTTAATGCTGTACCTTGATTTGCCGTTTGAGCGGTCGCTGGAGCTTTATGAGCATAGCGATACGATAACAAAGCATGTAGTACAAACTGTATATTTTTCAACTTTTGAGTTGCAAAAAGAAAGGTTTGCAGTGATTTCTGATTCTGCTGCAACTACATTTTACAGGCAAATTCCCGACGGACATTTTAAGAAGGAATATGCTATTGAAATGCCGCTTGGGTGGAATGTTTCTTTAGAGAAAAAAGACCTTAATGCAGACGGGTATAATGATGCGTTATTTACAATGGTGTCGGGAGGGTCACATGGAGATGACAACCTGTTGCTGTTTTACAATCCGTTAACATGCAGCCTTATATATCATGAACAGCCGGAAATTACCAATATAGAATTTTGTGGCAACAAGGTAATCAGCAATTCAGGGTTTTTAAGTACCGTCTATCAAATTAAAGGCTACGATCTTTTGTTGCAACAACAAACAGAATATCTTCAGGATGATAATGATGGTAAAAAAATAGTGAGTAGTTACTCGTACGGCAGGTTAATTAGCACAGATACTTTACAAGCCGGTTCAAAAAATCGGTAAAGATTGTATATGTTTTTAGCAATAAACTACCTTTACACCTCAAAATTATACAAAATGAAAATAGAGATTTGGAGCGATATAATGTGTCCGTTTTGTTATATAGGCAAACGCAAGTTTGAGGTAGCCCTGGCACAATTTGAACATAAAGACCAGGTAGAGATAGAGTGGAAAAGCTTTTTGCTTTCGCCCGAAATGAAGACAGATACTACTAAGAACATTCACCAGTTCCTGGCAGAGCATAAAGGCGTATCTCTTGACGAAGCCACAGGAATGAACGATAACGTGGCACACATTGCCGCGCAGGTAGGGCTGCAATACAATTTTGACAAAACCATTCCTGCTAATAGTTTTAATGCCCACCGCTTTTTACATTTTACAAAGCAGCACGGCAAACAAAACGAGGCCGAAGAACTGCTTTTTAAAGCTTACTTTACCGATGGCAAAAATATAGACGATGCCCCAACCCTTATGGGTTTTGCAGAGCAGCTTGGCCTTGATGCCGGTGCACTGGCACAGGCTATGGGCAGTGGAGCATTTACTAATGAAGTGATTGCCGATATACAGGAAGCGCAGCAGCTGGGACTACAGGGTGTGCCTTTTTTTGTATTCGACAGGAAGTACGGGGTATCTGGGGCGCAGGAGCCTGCCGTGTTTTTAGAAACGCTTGAGGTAGCTTTTAAGGGAGAGTAGTTTTAGTTTTCAGTCTCAGTTTTCAGTTTAGTCCCGTTTTTCAGCGCCTATAAAATACTATCTGTACCGGAACCGTTAAAAAGCAGGAGTAAGCGACTGCCCCTGCGACTGGAACCGAAAACTGCGACTAAAAACTAATCTGCAATAAATATCCCACAAAATTATATTTCTTATTTATTGTCAGGCCATTATAATAGGGGTGTGCCATATAAATTAGTTAAAATTATTATAATATTGCCAAAACCGCTATATTTGGCATTCGTAACAATAAATTAAACAAAAATTTTATGTCTATCTGGAGAAGGAAACCATTACATCTACTACTGGCAGAAGCAACAGAATCTGAAAAGGGCTTAAAAAGAACACTAACTGCATGGTCTTTGGTTGCATTAGGTATTGGCGCTATTATAGGTGCCGGGCTTTTTGTAAGGACTGCCACTGCTGCTGCACAAAACGCAGGCCCATCGGTAACTATCGGGTTTATTGTTGCAGCTATAGGCTGTGCGCTTGCCGGCCTTTGCTATGCCGAACTTTCTTCGTCTATTCCTATTTCAGGTAGTGCTTATACCTATACCTATGCCACCATGGGCGAATTTTTAGCCTGGATTATTGGGTGGGACCTTATATTAGAATATGCAGTGGGGGCTGCAACCGTGGGTATTGCCTGGAGCGAATACCTCAATAACCTCCTGGTCACGGTGCTGCACACCAGCCCAATACCTTATGAGTGGTGCCACTCGCCGTTCCAGTCATCGGCAGATGGTGTATCGGGTATCATAAACCTGCCGGCACTATTTATAGTAGGCGCCATAAGCTTACTGCTTATAAAAGGCACACAGGAATCGGCTTTTGTAAATGGCCTTATAGTTCTTGTAAAAGTGGCCATTGTTATACTTATTATTGTACTGGGCTGGGGCTTTATAAACCCTGCTAACCATGCAACTTATATACCTGAGCCAAGTACGTATACAGACGATTCGGGCGTGCCGCACAACTTTGGCGGTGTATTAGGAATCCTTGGTGCGGCCGGTACGGTATTCTTTGCCTTTATTGGGTTTGATGCCGTAAGTACTGCAGCACAGGAAACCAAGAACCCTAAAAGGGATATGCCTATAGGTATATTAGGTTCGCTTGCAGTGTGTACCGTATTATATATATTATTTGCACACGTACTTACCGGTGTAGCTACAATAGAAGATTTTCGTACCACAGGTAAAGAAGCCTCTGTAGCCTTTGCTATTAACAAATACATGATAGGTTATGAGTGGCTTGGCAACTTTGTAACGGTAGCCATACTTTTCGGGTTCTCGTCTGTAATATTAGTAATGCTTTTGGGCCAGAGCCGTGTGTTCTATGCTATGGGTAAAGACGGTTTACTGCCACAATTTTTTAGCCACCTGCACCCTAAATACCAAACGCCTTATAAAGCAAACCTTGCTATATTAGTAATTGTTGGTTTATTTGCAGCATTTATACCGGGCGATGTAGTGGGCGATATGACCAGTATAGGTACACTGTTTGCCTTTATACTGGTATGTATATCGGTAATCGTGCTGCGCAAAACAGAGCCGGATATGAAGCGCGAATTTAAAACACCGCTTGTGCCGTTTGTTCCTGTGCTTGGTGTAATTGTATGCCTTGCCATGATATATGGCCTTGGGTGGACAAACTGGTTAAGGCTTATAGGCTGGATGGCAATAGGTATTGTAGTATACTATGCCTACGGTAAAAACCACAGCATACTTGGTAAAAACGAACGAAATAAATAACAACCACAAATTAGTTATTTTCTATTAGATCCCAATGGCATTATAGCCGTTGGGATTTTTTTATGTGCTTTTACGTGGGTATAACTATATTTGTAATACGATACTTTAATTATGACCAAACAGGAGCTCCGTACAAAATATAAAGCCATGCGGCAGGCCATGCCTTTAGAAGCTGTTCAGGATAAAAGCCTGGATATAGCTAACCGGTTGCTGCACCTTGATATTTGGCAAAAAACCTACTTTCATATTTTCCTGGCTATGGAAAGCCAAAAGGAAGTACATACCGATTTTATACTGAATATACTTGCAGGTAAAGACAAAGAGATCATTGTATCGCGGTCGGATTTTAAGAGTTGCAGCATGGTGCATTACCTCCTTACCGATAACACCAAACTTGTAGTGAGCCCTTACGGCATACCCGAACCTGTAGAGGGCATAGAGGTGCCATCTGACAAAATGGATGTGGTGTTTGTGCCCCTATTAGCTTTTGACGGTAATGGCCACCGCGTGGGCTACGGTAAGGGTTTTTACGATAGGTTCCTTGCCGAATGCAAACCAGGTGTAATTAAAATAGGCCTCTCTTTCTTTGAAGCCGAAGCCACATCTATTCCGCATAACCCTACAGATATTGCCCTTAATTATTGCGTAACGCCGGAGCGGGTTTATAAGTTTTAGTTTACAGTCGCATTTTGGCTGGGTATAGATTACGCAGATTAGCTTCAAAGCATTAATTAAGGCGCGTTTTCCATTTTGAGCGAAGTGCAACGAAGTCGAAAAATCTCAAAAGAGATTCCTCAATTCCGCTACGCTGCATTCGGAATGACACGCGGGCACCGTTTTCGCGAGGCACGAAGCGATCTTAATGGAACGCTGATTACGCGGATTAGCTTTAGCGCTTTAATAGATTGGCGCGCTCCGTTGCACTGCGCTCGCAAAGACGGTAACGGGTACAGTACGGTTATTATTACTTTCTTTACGCAACGTCTTCATGAGGTATCAAGCGATCTACTTACTATCTAACTAAAATATAAGATTATGCCCTCATTGCATGCTGCTGCTTTAGAAAAAGCGTCTTGTATGGTTATTATGTGTTCTTTTACATAATCCCATGATTCAATTGTAAACTTGTCTGCCCCGTAGATATGATTTTGCATCATTTTTCCATAATCATGAAACTTTTTTAAAGTATCAGGAACTATAAGTTTAATATTGTTATATACTATCAAAACCTCTTCGGGCCTTATATATTTATCCGAATCATTCGTGAGCATATTTCCTTCCAAATAAATACTAAGGGTTGGGTTACTTTCTTTAAGAAGATATAAAGCAACAGACCATGCTTTATCAGTATAGAAAACGGTATCGTTCTCACGATGGAATTTTCCAAAGACAGATGCATAATTTTCACTGAGATAATCATCTGAAATATCAGGGTTTGCCAACAAGTAATTGATAGTTTCGTTACTAACCCTAAGAAAGTTACATACAATGCCCATGATTAATAAATTGAGAGAATAAAAGTAACAAAAAAACGGGCACCTCTCAGTACCCGTTCTTATATATCCTGAAATCAGAAATATTATTTTTCTAAAGCATAACGCCTTGCTACTTCTTCCCAGTTAACTACTTTAAAGAAAGCCTCAACATAATCAGGCCTGCGGTTTTGGTAGTTTAGGTAGTAAGCATGTTCCCAAACGTCAAGGCCAAGAATTGGTGTGCCTTCGCCACCTATTTCCGGCATTAGCGGGTTGTCCTGG
>Ga0247814_10001042_pt1 | contig 17552 bp, 15 predicted proteins | sample UWRJL179409R1_FD_179947 | JGI IMG/M metagenome (GOLD analysis project Ga0247814, IMG submission 179947) | Plant litter microbial communities from Arlington Agricultural Research Station in Wisconsin, United States - UWRJ-L179-409R-1 | ecosystem: Environmental > Terrestrial > Plant litter >...
GCGCGAAGTTCTATATTTTCGGACATGGCCAGACTAGGTGGCGGCTAGCCTTTGGTTTCGGCAGCGCGCTTGTGGTTAAATACGGCGTCTTTTGCCCCGGGGGTTCCGCGGGGCGCCCATCATAACAGGACGGTCACGCCCAAGACAGCGACCGTTATAGGGACGCAAGCCGCCATGCAAGTGAAACACCTGCTGCTGATAGCCATCCTCGCACTCACCGCTGCCTGTTCGTCGAAGGAAGTGATCGACGAAAATCTGAGTGAAGTCGAGCTGTACCAGCAGGCGCAGGCCGATCTGGGTAATAACAGCTATAGCACTGCCACTGACAAGCTCAAGGCACTGGAATCGCGCTATCCGTTCGGTCGCTACGCCGACCAGGCGCAGCTCGAACTCATCTACTCGAACTACAAGAGTGGTGAACCGGAGGCTGCGAAATCGGCTGCCGAGCGTTTCATTCGCCTGCACCCGCAGCATCCGAACGTCGACTACGCCTATTACATGAAGGGCCTGACCTCTTTCGACCAGGACGTCGGCCTGCTGGCGCGCTTCCTGCCGCTGGACCAGACCAAACGTGACCCCGGCGCGGCACGCGACTCGTTCAACGAGTTCGCCCAGCTGACCAGTCGCTTCCCGAACAGCCGTTATTCGCCGGATGCCAAGCAGCGCATGATTTATCTGCGCAACCTGCTGGCCTCCTACGAAATCCACGTAGCCGACTACTACCTGACGCGTCAGGCCTACGTAGCTTCAGCGAATCGCGGCCGTTACGTGGTCGAAAACTTCCAGGAAACCCCATCGGTGGGCGACGGCCTTGCGGTCATGGTCGAATCCTATCAGCGTCTGCACCTGGACGACCTGGCGGCGACCAGCCTTGAAGTGCTCAAGACCAATTACCCGAACCACCCGCAACTGGTGGACGGTCAGTTTGTGCCGCGCGAAGCCGAGGCCGACAACCGCTCGTGGCTGTCCAAGGCAACGCTGGGCCTGATCGAAAGCAGCCCGCCGCTGCCACCAGGTCAGACGCGTGCCAACCAGGACGTGATCAAGCAGTACGAAGATGCCAAGGAAGCCATCCCTCGCGAGCTTCTGCCTGAAAACCAGGACGAAATCGACGAGCAGGAACACGAAGCGGAAGGCAATAACAACAACCGTTCATGGTTCAGCTACATGACGCTGGGCGTCTTTGACTGATTCATTTGCGTACAAAAAAGAGACCTTCGGGTCTCTTTTTTTTGGCTTGTTGGAGCGAGGCTTGCCCGCGAAGAACGATAATTCGGTGGGTCTGGCTCACCGCGGCGCCTGATTCGCGGGCAAGCCTCGCTTGTATGTTTAGATTTGAAGGGGTGGGTGGGCGCGCTTTTCGGGGACAAGTCCCCTCCTACCGGTTTGTATCTGCCCGGTAGGACCGGACTTGTCCGGGAAGAACGATAACGCGGTGGATCTTGCCCACCGAGGTACCCGGTTCGCGGGCAAGCCTCCAACGGGGTCGGTGTTTATTGCACAAGGGTGCGGCGTCTGATTGTCACTGACATACAAGGAGCGCAACAGACGTTCCTTCGCTACACTGCGAAATCTCAATCACCAAGCTGGTAGTCATGATTCGCTTAATTATGTGGGTTGCGCTGATCGCGGCAATCGTATGGTTCATCAAGCGTCTGCTTAACCCTCCCGCCAAAAAAACCAGGGCACAAGCGCCCGAAGTTGCCGCCGCACCCATGGTTCGTTGTGCGCAATGCGGTGTTCATCTGCTTCGCGACCGCGCCTTGAGCCAGGATCAGCAATGGTATTGCAGCGAGGCGCATCGGCTAGAAGGCCCCGCCGCACGTGATCGCTGAGGCCCTTTCCCTCGGCAGTCCACAAGCCCAGCGGATTCTGCGGCTGTACCACCTGTATCGACTGACCATTGGCATCATGCTGGTCCTGTTGATCTCCAGCGGCATGGACACCGAGCTGCTGGAGTTCGTCAATCCGAACCTGTTTCGGACCGGTTGCTGGCTGTATCTGGTGTTCAACATCCTGGTCGTGGTGCTGCTGGATCGGCCGGGCCACAAGGCGCAGCTTTTCGCCCTGGCCATGGCCGACGCCATCATGCTTTCCGGGTTGTTCTATGCCGCAGGCGGCCCGCCCAGCGGCATCGGCAACCTGTTGATTGCATCGGTGGCGATCAGCAACGTCCTGTTGCGCGGACGCACCGGCATAGTGATCGCAGCGGTTTCGGCCATCGGCATTATTTACCTGACGTTCTACATCAGTTTCAGCAGCCCTTCTGCCGCCAGTCATTACGTGCAGGCCGGCTCGCTAGGCGCCCTGTGCTTTGCGGCGGCGCTTTTAGTGCAAGCACTGACTCGCCGACTGCACATCAGCGAAGTGCTGGCCGAACAGCGGGCAACCGACGTCCACAATCTGGAAGAACTCAACGCGCTGATTCTGCAGCGCATGCGCACCGGGATTCTGGTGCTGGACGCCCGTCGCCAGGTAGTGCTGGCCAACCAGAGCGCGCTGATCCTGCTGGGCCACGAAAACCTCATGGGCGAGACCATCGACAGTTACTCGCCGCAACTGGTCACGCGCCTTCGCCAATGGCTGATCAATCCGGTTCTGGCACCGCAGAGCGTCTCCACTTCCGCCATCGGGCCAATCCTGCGACCTACATTTGTCGCGCTCAATCGCGGCGAGCAGCGCCAGACCCTGATTTTTCTCGAAGACCTTTCGCAGATTTCCCAACAGGCGCAACAACTGAAACTGGCCGCACTGGGTCGCCTGACCGCCGGCATTGCCCACGAAATCCGTAATCCGCTGGGCGCCATCAGCCACGCAGCGCAACTGCTGCATGAGTCCGATGCGCTGGAAGGTGGCGACCGCCGCCTGAATCAGATCATTCAGGACCAGTCGCTACGCATGAACCGGGTCATAGAAAACGTGCTGCAACTGTCACGACGTCGCCAGGCTGAACCGCAAATGCTGGATCTCAAGACCTGGCTCGAACAATTCGTCGCCGAGACGTACAGCAGCGAAGAGCCCAACCAGACCATTCATCTGGACATTGAAGCCGCGCCACTGGCCACCCGCATGGACCCGGAGCAGCTCACTCAGGTATTGAGCAATCTGCTGCAAAACGGTTTGCGCTACAGTGGTAAGCAGCATGCACACGCGCAGGTCTGGCTTCGGCTGTTTCAGGACCCGCGCAGCGAATTGCCGGTACTGGAAGTCCTCGACGACGGCCCCGGCGTAGCTGACGAACATCTGAGCAAGCTTTTCGAGCCGTTCTACACCACTGAAAGCAAAGGCACCGGCCTGGGCCTTTATCTTTCCAGAGAACTTTGCGAGAGCAATCAGGCACAGCTGGACTACACATTTCGGGAAGGTGGCGGCAGTTGTCTGCGCATCACCTTCGCTCACCCGTTGAAGTTGAGTTGACCATGATCCAGCGACAAAAAATTCTGATCGTCGATGATGAACCAGACATTCGCGAACTCCTGGAAATCACCCTTGGCCGGATGAAGCTCGATACCCGCAGCGCCCGCAACGTCAAGGAAGCCCACGACTGGCTGGCCCGCGAAGCCTTCGATTTGTGCCTGACCGACATGCGCCTGCCGGACGGCAACGGCCTGGAACTGGTCCAGCACATCCAGCAGCGTCATTCACAAGTGCCTGTGGCGATGATCACCGCCCACGGCAACCTCGACACCGCGATTCACGCCCTCAAGGCCGGGGCGTTCGACTTTTTGACCAAACCCGTGGACCTGGGCCGTCTTCGTGAATTGGTGAGCAGCGCCCTGCGGCTGCAAGCGCCGAGTCAGAGCGAACGCAGCATAGACCGCCGCCTGCTGGGTGATTCGCCGCCGATTCGCGCCCTGCGCCAGCAAATCGACAAACTGGCCCGCAGCCAGGCACCGATCTACATCAGCGGTGAATCCGGCAGCGGCAAGGAACTGGTGGCGCGCCTGATTCATGAGCAGGGGCCGCGCGTTGAACGGCCATTTATTCCGGTCAACTGCGGAGCCATTCCTACCGAGCTGATGGAGAGCGAGTTCTTCGGCCATCGCAAAGGCAGCTTCAGCGGTGCCCACGAGGACAAGCCGGGGCTGTTTCAGGCAGCCAACGGCGGCACGTTATTTCTCGACGAAGTCGCCGATTTGCCACTGGCGATGCAGGTAAAACTGCTGCGTTCGATTCAGGAAAAATCTGTGCGCAGCATCGGCGATCAGCAGGAACAGATCGTCGATGTGCGAATCCTGTGTGCGACCCACAAGGATTTGAGCGCGGAAGTGGCGGCCGGGCGTTTCCGTCAGGATCTGTATTACCGCCTCAACGTCATCGAACTGGCTGTTCCGCCGTTGCGCGAGCGTCGCGAAGACCTTGATCAATTGACGGCACATGTTCTCCAGCGCCTGGCGAACGGTTCGGGGCAAGCGGCTGCACGTCTTGAACCCCAAGCGTTGTCAGCGCTGAAAAGCTATCGATTTCCGGGCAACGTGCGTGAACTGGAGAATATCCTGGAGCGCGCCTACACCCTGTGCGAAAACCAGCGCATCGACATCGGCGACTTGCGCCTGGCGCAAACCTCCGGCCCGCTTGAACAGGACGAACACAACCTCGCCGATATCGACAACCTGGAAGACTATCTGGAAAACATCGAACGCAAGATCATCCTCCAGGCCCTGGAAGAAACCCGCTGGAACCGCACGGCTGCGGCGCAGCGTTTGAACCTGACGTTTCGGTCGATGCGCTATCGATTGAAGAAGTTGGGCCTGGAATAACAAACACCCAATCTGTAGGACCGGCTTTAGCCGGGAGACGTCCCTCCCGGCTAAAGCCGGTCCTACAGATTGATGCAGAGATTTCGATGGCAATGTTCCGCCTCTACAAACCGACCACCCTGCCCTGCGGCGCATACGGCGCGGCATTGATCTCCGGTTCGTGCCCCAACAACAGATCGGCCAATAGCTGACACGACGCGGGCGCCAGAACCAGCCCATTGCGGTAATGGCCGCAGTTCAGCCAAAGCCCTTCAAATCCGCTCATTGCCCCGATGTACGGAATGCCCTCCGGCGAGCCGGGCCGCAGACCGGCCCAATGGCCTACAACCTGCGCATCGGCCAGGGCCGGGATCAATTCGATGGCCGAAGCCTTGAGGCTCGCCAATGCAGCGTCAGTAGGCGTCTTGTCGAAGCCTTCGTGCTCCAGCGTGCTGCCCACCAGAATATGTCCGTCACGCCGTGGGATCGCGTAACGCCCTTTGGCGAGCACCATGCTCGACAGGAAATTCGATGCGCACTTGTAGAGGATCATCTGACCTTTGACCGGCTCCACCGGCAAATCCAGTCCGAGGGTCTTGAGCAACTCACCACTCCACGCGCCAGCAGCCAGGACGACCTGATCGGCAAGCATATCGCCGGACGCGGTACTCACACCCAGAATTCGCTCACCATCGCGAACAAAACCACTGACCTCACACTGCTCATGAATGGTGACATTCGGCAGCGCCAGCAAGGCCGCCGTCAGCGACTTCACCAGTCGCGGATTACGCACATTGGCGACATTGGCCATGTAAATCGCGCTCGAATAACCTGCGCCGAGCACCGGCACCGCGTCATGCACAGCCGCGACGTCAACGGCGCTCAACGGGCGATTGTTCTGCGCAGCCCAATCCAGCGCCGCCTGCTCGTCATCCAGATCCAGCCAGTACAACCCGGTGGTATGCACCTCGGGATCAATCCCGGTCCGCACAAACAACCGCTCGGCCAGCTGCGGATAGAAATCCTGCGACCAATGCGCCAGTGCCGTCACCGCCGGGCTGTAGCGCCACGGATAAAGCGGCGAAACAATTCCGCCTCCAGCCCAGGAAGACTCCTGACCGACGCTGGAACGATCCAGCAAAACGACACTTTCCACCTCGGCAGCAAGGTTGAGCGCCGTCAACAACCCAATGACCCCGCCGCCGACAATCACAACGTGTTGCTTGGACATCTTGCTCTCTATGTCAAAAGTAGAAGTCAGCGGCTCCAGCAGTCTTTGCTGGTTACACCGCTGGTTGCGCCTGGATTGGTGCGCGCGCCGGTGTTGGTGATCGTGAAGACACCGCATTTATCGTTTAGCATCATCCCTTTCCCGGTGGCTGCCAGCGTGAAGTCTTGAGCATTCAGGGTCTTGGCGATGGTGTAGTAACCGTTGCCTGTACTCACCCCTGTCGCATCGGTGTAGCTACCGTTTTTTGAATAGAAGCGCTCAAGCGATTGAGTCTGCTCCGACAACAGGCTGGCAATCTCAGCCCGATGCGTTCGCCGCACATATTCCGTGTAGTTGGGGTAAGCGATGGCCGCAAGAATACCGATAATCGCCACGACGATCATGAGCTCGATCAAGGTAAAGCCTTTGGATATGTTGCGCATGGATCGCCTTCCCTACTGGATTTGTCGCCACATGATTCGTTGATAGACGTTCGAGGTGCCGCCTTTTTCCAAGAGCTTTGTGGCCAGATTACCACTGGAATCAATCAGGTATTTGTTGTCATTGGCCCCACCGGTTCCCGCTACGATGGAGGCCAGATTGGGAATACCCGTGAACACTGCCAACCCGCTGACCATGGTATCGGAAGTGGTGATGTCGTTATCGCCATTGGTATCGAGCACCTGATAGTTCAGCATGCCGCCCTTCACCGCATCCAGTTCGAACAAACGGCCTGTCCCCGTGCTTTCACAGGGATCCGTGGAACTCACCGATGCCGTGGTGAAGATGATGCGACCGCGACTGGTTTGTGCCGGATAGATGATTCGCTCGCCCGGATAGGGGCTGCTAGACGCCAAGTTCATGTACCAGCCTTTCTTGGCGGTCCAGTCCAAGTCGTTGTTGGAGGTGGTGTAGTAAGTATTGTTGTTAAGCACGGTAGGAGTCGCTGAAACGGTTTGCTCCTGAAGATTGCTCTGAGTAATGCTCCCTGCCCCGGCATCCGCGTCCCAGATAGCGTAGAACGTCTGCTGAGCAGTAATGGTTTTGTCAGCAATTTCGTTGAATTTTCCAGTACCGAAGTAAACAATCTTGCCGTTGGTTGGGTGGTCGATAATTGTGGGCTGTACGGTAATGGCCTTGGTTCCATCGTCGGATGCCGTGAACAGCGGCAAGCCGTTGAACGCAACCTTCCAGGAAGCGGCGGTTGCGCCACTCATATCGAACTTCCACAGACGGCCTTTTAGATCGCCTGCGTAAGCAGCTTGAACGACATTCTGTGAGTTGACCTTGAGTTTGACCGATGAAAGACCATTATCTGTTTCGCCGGTTTTGATGATAGGCGTCTGGATCTCCCGGATCAGCGCCCCGGTATTAGCGTCCAATACAAATAGCGAAGCCCGGCCGGTAAAACTGCCATAACCATTACCTACCACAACGATGCTGGTCCCAGCGGTGTCGCCCATCCGCGCAACATCAGGCTTGGAGTATGCATAACCCAGGTTGTTGAATTTGTTATTAATGTCGGAGGAAGCGGGGGGACTGACCTCCCACAAGGCAACTGGAACATTATCGCTTTCGTACAACTTGATCCCGTAGTAAGCCTTGCCGCCCGCACCGGTGCCACCGAACGCAATGGTTCGCCAAGACGTACCTAGTTGAGCATCAAACACCGAGATCTGACCATCAACAGTAAATTTATGCGCGCTAGAGCCATACCCTATCGTCGCAATGGCAGCCAGTGAAGAAAGCGCGGTGGAAGGCATGTAAGCATAACGACGAGTGCCATCGGCATTGATCACATTGAAAAAACCATCGTTGGCATTGACCAGCAGGCTGTAGCTCATGCCTCCGGAGGAAGCCGCTTTTTTCGTCAGGTAGGTGCTGTATGTCGCATTGCCGGTGAGATCTGCCGAGGTCTTATCGGCAGGCAAAGCAGCGACGAGAGGGGAATTGACGATATCGCCAATCAATTTGGTGCGGATGCGCAACTTGGTGTTAGGTGTGCCTTTGGCCCAGTCGATCAGATTGATCCCCGTGACTCCGGTGGGCAGACCAGTAGTCAGAGTTGTTTGCTGTGCGGGGGCAAACTTGGTGAAGTCCAAAGTGATTTTTGCCGGTGTCGTACCCGTACTCCAAGACTCGAATAGAGGTGTCCCGCCACTAACAACTTTATCGTCGGTAGTCCATACTGCGCTGGAAAGCGCGCCGGTGGTGGTGTTCAGGTCATAGGCGTTGATAGTGCCGTGCCAATCGCTGGGATCGTATAGGGTCTGATAAAAGCGCGTACCAGAGGTGAGTGTGGCCGAGTTTGCCGCCCCACCACCGCCGGATCCGGCCTTGGCATAGATATCACTCAATGCAGTGCTTAACGCGGCTGTCAGTCCCGCGCTATCGTTGGTCTGGAAGTACTTGCCATGGCCATGATCGGTATCTGCCGCATCTATCAGCATCTGGTTAGCAGCGGTGAAACCGATGGTATATGTGCTCATGTTCTGCTGAAGAAAACCTGCATCGTCCCAGCTTTTCAACGTTAGATCCGCACCCACACCTTTAACGGTTCTGCGCATATCGATATCGTAGGCAAACTTCGCTACATCATCCAGGTACAGCGTGTCGCCTTCGCCATCTCCATTTAAATTCGCACCATCATTGGCCGCATTCAAATCCCAGTCTGGAAGACTACGTCCCTTGTTCAGCACATCATCAGGGTCATCCAGAGGAAAGGTACGATCATAAGTCGGTAAACCATCAGTAATGACTACACCGAAGTTTTTTTGACACCTATACTGTATCGGACTGGTATAGGTAGTGGGCGCACCGGAGTAGGTTGAAAACGGCTTCAGCCCCCGAAAATACCGGGTCACTTCATAATAAGTTTCTGCAAGAGGCGTATTTGCTTCCGCCCTCAACGCAGCGATTTTCGCCTTTAAGTCAGTGACATTCGCAGCAGCAACGTTTGCACTCACCGCTTCTTGATAAGTTGTCTTCTTTACTTCTGAAAGATCTTTGACGTCTTTGGTAATCTTACCGCCTGGCCCTGAGTCAGCATTAACTGGAGCATTGAAGTTGGCAAGACCGATTCTCAAAGGAATATAGCTTGTACCGGCAGCCGCGTTATTAGCAACCAACGCCACGCTGTTACTCACAAAATTCGTTGACACCGTTCGCGCCACATTCATACGGAAATCATTTGGAATATCATTTTTTGTGAATTCTTTTGTCCTGGTCCCCGCGGCCACTGCTAAATCGATGAGATAAGACAAGTAATCGGCCGTATAACGGGTAGAGCCTTCACCGGCGACGCTCACTGGATCAAGTAACTTAAGGCAGTATTCGACGCTGTTCCGCTTAAGGTAAGTATACGCTGAGGAACAGCCATTATTATCCGCCTGGTTCAATATCAGTGTATCATCGCCCACTATATTTATCGCCGCACGGCAATAGTAGTACCCGCTCCTATCGTTACCGCAGATAGCGTTGTCATTAACATAAGTGATAGCAGGACGAGCAACGGTCGGATTAAACGCAGAGGCCCAGATAATATTGTTCATGCTCCCGGAGTTATCCACCAGCAACATAAGATTGGGCGGCACAGCTGACGCACTCAACAGTGGCACCGGAGAGGGAGTAAATGCCCCATAGACCGGAGCGGTCACATATAGAGCCAACAACGCACCGTACACATAATGCAAGCCAAGGCGTAGCGCTTTAGCACTTACCATAAATACTCTCCAACACAGTTCTCGTCACACCCTGAATGCCGACAGCAGTGACCCGGTAAACCGTGACCGAGCCTGAACAGGTTGGAGGGCGAATAATCGGGGTCGTTGTGGTCCCAAGGTTCTGGATACCGTAAAACGCATTGGTACCTACGGCGTACCACCGCACGCCGGAGGCACCATAAACTCCCGCTGAAAGTGTATCAAGGGTAGATTCTGACGGAGGTACACATTTCGCACTTGGCGTACAAGGATCCAGGACATACCCGCTCACCTGAATCGAAGACTCTCCCACCCGCAACGCAGCTTCAGCCGTCTGGAACGATTGATTACGGAACGTCACGCTGCCGGCCATTTTCTCCTGCAGCGTTGCGCTTTGCATTGAAGAAATGCCTATTAATGTCAGCAGCAGCAGAAAGACCAGGCTGACCACCAACACCATGCCCCGTTGTTGGGCACGGAACATTATCGACATTCCGCATGGTCCTGTTTTCATAGCATTCAGCCCGTTCAAAATCGATTACGCAGAGCAGCGACTACGCTGTAGGTCTGAGTTCTCACGCGATTATCAGGATCTTGCAACGTCAACTTGATGCGAACGCTGCGTATATTTCCTGATGTACCCGTAGTAACAACGCTGGTGTAGGACATCGGATAGCCCGCCCCCATGCCAAAGGAAACTTCCAGGCTCGCGACGTTACTGAGTATTGTCTGCGGCGCATCAGTGCCGATTCCGGCTTTGAACTTCAAGTCGGTTCCGCTCAGGGTGTAAGCCAATTGCCGCAACGGAAAGGCCGTGAGTCCGGTAGGCGTGACTTTCCCTAAATAGATCTGATTGGTGGTCTGGCAATCGGAAGCCACCGTCCAGGTGGACGTAGAGCCGGAAGTACCTACGTCCGCAGAAATCAGCGTTAATGCCTTGGTCGTGTTATCCCAGAGAATCGGAGTATTGAAAGCAGTGGGCTTGGCAATGGAACCGGTGACAAGCGTGGCACTGTCCAGGCTCATGCAGCCGAACATGCCCGTCATGCGAATTTCCTGCATCAACTTGCTCAACACGAACCGCGCATCTTCCTGCATTCGGGCCGAAGAGTTCTGCGACATGAAAGTGGTACGCGATGAAACAAAGATCTGCGTGATGCCCAGCGTAACAACGAGGCCAAGAACCAGCGCCACCATAATTTCAACCAGACCGAAGCCTTTGCTGAGATTTTTCATGGGGTCACCCCCACTGCATCAGCGCCGATTCTTGAGCTAAGGACGAAGGTGCGTTTGGTCGCTGGATTGCTCGCGTCGCCGGTTGCTTGCGCGCTGGAGCCAACAGCCCGGGCGTCATCCCACTCGATAGTGATGGTCACTACCGGTTTGGCGATGACAATTTTGCTGTTGGCGCCGTTGTCACCCGCAAAGGCTGTGATATTCGCCTTGAAATCGTAGAGATCCTGATCGCGAGTGTTGTTCAGATTGGCTGCGGGCGCGCCACTCAAGGAGGCTAGCGCATAGCTACCCAGCACATCATTCACGCCATTACTTGATGCATTGCCGTCTACGTTGGCCCGAATGCGATCCATCATGTCGTAGGCAATAAAGCTGGCCTGACTGGTCATGGCCGCGCTGTCCGTATATTTCAGGGCATTGAGCTGGATCGCCGCCGCGCCCAACAAGCCGATAGCAAGGATCAGCACTGACACCAGCACCTCTATCAACGTCATCCCTGTCTGTGTACTGCGACTACATTCGGTCATCAGCAGCTTCCGCTCAAAACAACTCGTCCATTCAGACAAACATTCACTGTTTTACTAATCGTGCCCAGCGCATAGGCCATGGCCACCGCAGTGGAAGGCGCTTGCAGACCACCCAGATTATTGAACTCGATAGCAGTTACGTTCGTTGCAGTTACCGTGGCGCCGCTGGTCATGGCACCGATGCGGCGCAGAGCTTTGTCGACGGTTGAAGCAGACGACAACACAACCATCAGCTCGCTATTCCAAGCCGTTCCGCTCACCGGCAACACTTTTGTAGCCACCCCCCTGTTTATCGCCTCCAACCGCGCATAGTTAAGCGCCCGCTGCAAATCGCTCACCTCAGTATCGGCTTTTGAGCTTTGGATCAGACTTGTGAAACTGGGAATCGCAATCGCCGCCAGAATACCCACCAAGGACACAGTGACTAACAATTCGATCAGGCTGAAGCCCTTGGCGCGGTGGCTCATTGAGTGTCTCCTAGACGTTACAACTATAGGGCAGCGGCTGCGTCCTGAAGTTGACTGAAGGATATACGGTTGTTTAGTCAGGACGAATGCCCGGATGGCATTCAGGTGAAGTATTTTCAGGGAGGAATGCTCATGAAGCAGGCAGGTTTCACGCTTGTCGAATTGATGGTGGCGTTGGTGCTGCTGGCGGTAATTTCGCTGGTGGCGCTGCCGGCGCTTGGGGAAATGGTCGATGCGCAGCGACGGCAGGATGTGGCGCAGCAGTTGGCCAGCGGCATACGCTCGGCGCGCACCGAGGCAATCCTGCGGAATCAGGTCGTGACCCTCCACAGCATCGACGCTGACTGGAGCAATGGCTGGCGAATCATTGCGGATAAGGATGGCAAGGGGCCTGATGAAGACGATCCGGTGCTTGTGGAGCGGGCGGCCAGTGGCAAAGCCAAAGTTGTTGGAAACCAGAAAGTCGAAAGCCACATCAGTTTCAACGAGCTTGGTGGGCTCATGGGTTCAGCCAATGGGACTTTGTTTGTTTGCCTGAAAGACCAGCCGGTGAGCCGTTATCAAGTTGTATTGGCGTTAACGGGACGGGTCACCATCAGGAATGAGGAGAAGCCAGAGGCGTTATGTGGGTAACGCGAATGGGCTCGGGCGCTGTTGGAGTAAGGTTTGCCCGCGTATCGACCGCAGGAGCGACTTTAGTCGCGAGAGCGCCAATTGCCCTCCCGGCTAAAGCCGGTCCTACACCAAGCCTCGCTCCAACATTCCCGCCATCACAACAACGACTTGACCCGCAATTCCTTGGGCATCGAGAAGATGACGTTCTCCGCGCGGCCGGCCAGTTCGTCTGCGCCGGTGGCGCCCCAGGCGTGGAGTTGCTGGATCACGCCGCGCACCAGGACTTCCGGGGCTGACGCGCCCGCGGTGATGCCGATGCGCTCAACGCCGTCGAACCAGCTGCGCTGCATGTCTTCGGCGCCGTCGATCAGGTAAGCCGGAGTTGCCATGCGTTCAGCCAGTTCCCGAAGGCGGTTGGAGTTGGAGCTGTTTGGGCTGCCGACCACCAATACCACGTCGCATTCGTCGGCCAGTAACTTGACCGCATCCTGGCGGTTTTGCGTGGCGTAGCAGATGTCGTCCTTGCGTGGCCCGCCGATGGCCGGGAAACGGCTGCGCAACGCATCAATCACACGACTGGTGTCGTCCATGGACAAGGTTGTCTGGGTCACGAACGCCAGGGATTCCGGGTTGCGCACCTGCAGGTTGGCGACATCTTCTTCGTCTTCCACCAGATAGATCGCGCCGCCATTGCTGGCATCGTACTGACCCATGGTGCCTTCGACTTCGGGATGGCCTTCGTGACCGATAAGAATGCATTCACGACCGTCGCGGCTGTAACGCGCCACTTCGATGTGAACCTTGGTCACCAGCGGGCACGTCGCGTCGAACACTTTCAAGCCACGCCCGGCGGCTTCGGTGCGCACGGCCTGGGAAACACCGTGGGCGCTGAAAATCACGATGACGTCGTCCGGCACCTGTTCCAGCTCTTCGACGAAGATCGCGCCACGTGCGCGCAGGTCTTCGACGACAAATTTGTTATGAACCACTTCATGGCGCACATAGATCGGCGGACCAAACACTTCCAGGGCACGATTGACGATTTCGATCGCACGGTCCACTCCAGCGCAGAAGCCGCGGGGGTTGGCGAGTTTGATTTGCATAGCGTGCCTCGTGTCTACGTGCGGAACAGCCCAACCGGAGTCGGGCTGATTTTCTAACCCTGTATCAGGCCTCAGAGCGCCTTGACCTCGAAAATCTCGACTTCGAAGTTCAGGGTCTTGCCCGCCAGCGGGTGGTTGAAGTCGATGGTGACCTGCTCATCATCGAAGACCTTCACCACGCCTGGCAGCTCAGTATTGGCCGCATCGTTGAAGATCACCAGCAAGCCTTCGGACAATTCCATGTCCTTGAACTGCGAACGCGGGATGATCTGGACGTTTTGCGGGTTTGGCTGGCCAAAGGCGTTTTCCGGCAGAACCTGCACGGTGCGCTTGTCGCCAGCCTTGAAGCCGAACAACGCTGCTTCGAAACCAGGCAGCAGGTTGCCATCACCCACTTTGAACGTGGCCGGAGCCTTGTCAAAGGTGCTGTCTACCGTATCGCCGTTTTCCAGACGCAAGGCAAAATGCAGGGTGACTTCGGTGTTCTGACCGATGCGCTGCGCTTTCGCGGCGTTGTCGGCCAATACCTGTTCAGTCATTAACGGGCTCTCCGGTTTTCTTGCTCTTGAACATATCCAGCGCCAGCATGATTGCGCCGACGGTGATCGCACTGTCGGCAACGTTGAACGCCGGGAAGCGGTATTCGTTACGCCAGTGTACAAAGATGAAATCGATCACATGGCCCAGCGCGATACGGTCATAAAGGTTGCCCAAAGCTCCCCCCAAAACCAGCGCCAGTGCCACGGCGAGCCAGGTTTCATCCCGGCCCAGACGCTTGAGCCAGACGACCAGCACGGCGCTGACCACAACCGCGATCAGGGCGAACAGCCAACGCTGCCAGCCCGAACTGTCGGCCAGGAAGCTGAATGCCGCGCCTGTGTTGTAGGCCAGGGTCCAGCTGAAGTAGTCCGGAATCACGATGATCTGTTGATACAGGCTCAGCGTGTTTTCGAAGTAGTACTTGCTGGCCTGGTCGATGACCAGGATCAGCACACTCAGCCAGAGCCAGGCCAGACGGCCGAAACCTGCCTTAGGCATAGTGACGAACCTCACCCGAGCCGCTGATATTGTCGACGCAACGACCGCAAATTTCAGGATGCGCCGGATCTACGCCAACGTCAGCACGGTGATGCCAGCAACGGGCGCACTTCGGATGGCCGGACTTGACCACTTTCAGCTTCAGGCCGGTGACTTCGGTAACTACCGCATCGGCAGGTGCATCAAGCACCGGCTCGACGCTGGCAGTCGAGGTGATCAGCACGAAGCGCAGCTCGTTGCCGAGTTTGGCCAGGTCCGCAACCAGCGAGTCCTGGGCATACAAGGTCACTTCGGCTTGCAGGTTGCCGCCAATGGCCTTGGCTGCCCGCAGGTTTTCCATTTCCTTGTTGACCGCGACTTTGACTTCCATGATCCGCTCCCAATAGGCGCGGTCCAGTTCGAAGTCAGCCGGCATTTCGCTCAGGCCTTCGTACCAGGTGTTCAGCATCACCGATTCGTTACGCTCGCCCGGCAGGTACTGCCACAGCTCGTCGGCGGTGAACGCCAGGATCGGCGCGATCCAGCGCACCAGCGCCTCGGAGATGTGGAACAGCGCGGTCTGGCAGGAGCGTCGGGCCGTGCTGTCGGCCGCCGTGGTGTACTGACGGTCCTTGATGATGTCCAGATAGAAGCCGCCCAGTTCCTGCACGCAGAAGTTGTGGACCTTCGAGTAGACGTTCCAGAAACGGTATTCGCCGTAGTGCTCTTGCAGTTCGCGTTGCAGCAGCGCAGCACGATCCACGGCCCAGCGATCCAGCGCGAGCATTTCTTCGGCCGGCAGGATGTCGGTCGCCGGGTTGAAGCCGGTCAGGTTCGAGAGCATGAAACGTGCAGTGTTGCGGATCCGCCGATAGGCGTCTGCGCTGCGCTGCAGGATCTGATCGGACACCGCCATCTCGCCGGAGTAGTCGGTCGCGGAAACCCACAGACGCATGATGTCGGCGCCCAGGGAATCGTTGACCTTCTGCGGCGCAACCACGTTGTTCAGCGACTTGGACATCTTGCGACCGTTTTCGTCGACGACAAAACCGTGGGTCAGCAGTTCGCGATACGGCGCGTGGTCGTCCAGCATGCAGCCGGTCAGCAACGACGAGTGGAACCAGCCACGGTGTTGGTCCGAACCTTCCAGGTACAGATCGGCGCGCGGGCCAGTCTCGTGGCCCATCGGGTGCGAACCACGCAGGACATGCCAGTGGGTGGTGCCGGAATCGAACCAGACGTCCAGGGTGTCGGAGATCTTGTCGTACTTGGGCGCCTCGTCACCGAGCAACTCGGCGGCGTCCAGCTTGAACCAGGCTTCGATACCTTCCTGCTCGACACGCAGGGCAACTTCTTCCATCAGCTCGACGGTACGCGGGTGCAGCTCACCGCTTTCCTTGTGCAGGAAGAACGGGATCGGCACGCCCCAGTTGCGCTGACGCGAGATGCACCAGTCAGGACGATTGGCGATCATCGAGTGCAGGCGCGCCTGGCCCCAGGCCGGAACGAACTGGGTCTCTTCGATGGCTTTGACGGCACGCTCGCGCAAGGTTTCGCCCACTTCGGGCTGCTTGTCCATGCCCACGAACCACTGCGCGGTGGCGCGGTAGATCAGTGGCGACTTGTGGCGCCAGCAGTGCATGTAGCTGTGAGTGATGGTTTCGGTGTCCATCAGGCTGCCGACTTCGGCCAGCTTGTCGATGATGTTCTGGTTGGCCTTGAAGATGAACTGGCCACCAAAGAACTCCAGCGACTCGACGTACACGCCGTTGCTCTGCACCGGACTGATGATGTCGTCGTTGGTCAGGCCGTAGCTCTTGCTGATCACGAAGTCGTCGACGCCATAGGCAGGCGAGCAGTGAACGACGCCGGTACCGGCGCCCAGTTCAACGTAGTCAGCCAGATACACAGGCGACAGGCGATCATAGAACGGATGACGGAAGTTGATCAGTTCCAGCTCGGCACCGGTCGTGGTGGCGATCACTGTGCCCTGCAGCTTGTAGCGCGCCAGGCACGATTCGACCAGCTCCGAAGCCAACACCAGCAATTTGTCACCGACATCGACCAGCGAGTATTCGAACTCGGGGTGCACGTTCAGCGCCTGGTTGGCGGGAATGGTCCACGGCGTGGTGGTCCAGATGACGATGGATGTGGGTTTGCTCAACGCAGCCAGGCCGAACGCATTGGCCAGCTTGGCTTCATCGGCCATCGGGAAAGCCACATCGATGGTCGAAGACTTTTTGTCCTGGTATTCGACTTCTGCTTCAGCCAGTGCCGAACCGCAATCGAAACACCAGTTCACTGGCTTGAGGCCCTTGAACACGAAACCGCCCTTGACCATTTCCGCCAGCGCACGGATTTCTCCGGCTTCGTTGGCGAAGTCCATGGTGCGGTACGGATTGTCCCAGTCGCCCAGCACACCCAGGCGGATGAACTCGGCTTTCTGACCTTCGATCTGCTCGGCCGCGTAGGCACGGCACAGCTCGCGAGTCTTGTCCGCCGGCAGGTTCTTGCCGTGGGTGACTTCGACCTTGTGCTCGATCGGCAGGCCGTGGCAGTCCCAACCCGGAACGTAAGGCGCGTCGAAGCCCGAAAGGGTTTTCGAGCGGATGATCATGTCCTTGAGAATCTTGTTTACGGCGTGACCGATGTGAATATTGCCGTTGGCATAAGGAGGACCGTCGTGCAGGACGAATTTCGGACGATCCTTGCCAATTTCGCGCAGCTTCTGGTACAGGCCAATGCTGTCCCAGCGCTGCAGAGTTTGCGGCTCGCGCTGGGGCAGGCCGGCCTTCATTGGGAAGGCGGTGTCCGGAAGGTTTAGCGTGGCTTTGTAGTCGGTCATTTAAGGCTCTTCGTTAGCGGTTGGCCATGCCAATGGGCACGGGCGGCGGCGACGTCCGCATTGATCGCCGTCTTGAGCGCCTCCAGTGAGGC
>Ga0247814_10001043_pt1 | contig 17539 bp, 9 predicted proteins | sample UWRJL179409R1_FD_179947 | JGI IMG/M metagenome (GOLD analysis project Ga0247814, IMG submission 179947) | Plant litter microbial communities from Arlington Agricultural Research Station in Wisconsin, United States - UWRJ-L179-409R-1 | ecosystem: Environmental > Terrestrial > Plant litter >...
CCAGCCATTCCTGGGTTTCGACGGGATCGAGGTCTTGCATGGCTTGCTCCAGGGCGGAAAGGCTTCCAGAATCGGTTGCCTGAGTTTGCGACTGGCCTTGTGGGCAGACGACATAAATTCTTGGATGACCGGAGATTGTTCCGGTGGCGTGTAGTTTTACTACAAATCGTCGACCATTTCAGCCTTTCGAGTTGTAAGGGCAGTAGTAAAACTACAGGTAAGCGTCTAAAACGCTCCTGTCAGGTTGTGAGATAAATCGTTACCGTTGGTGGTAATCAAATATTTTCGGACTAAAAACTGATGCTGGCTGCTACAAAAATCACTATTCCAGCAATTTATGACTTTTGTTCGACAGTCCTGCAAGTGACGTGGAACTTGACCTCACGGCACCCAGCCCCACGCACGCCGATCAAGGATAGACCATGAGCCTACCTTCGCTGGCCGATTTGCCGGCCATCCTGCTGCCTTTAGTCACCCGGGCGCAGCAGTCGTTTCGTACATCTATAGCAGCGCTGCCCGAAGGCAGTGCCGAGTCTTTCGCCGCCTGGCCCGAATCGCGTCGCGAAGCGTTCGATAGGGTTTGCGCAGCCAGCGATTTTGTTGCCGAGCAAATCTGTCGCGACCCGCAGATGCTGCTGGACCTGGCTGACTCCGGCGAACTGGAGCGTAGCTTTGTTCCTGGCGAACTGCGCGGGCAGATTGCCGCAGCGCTGAGCGAAGCCGCTGGCGAAGATGAGCTGGGGCGTAATCTACGTCGCCAACGCACGCGTCAGCAAGTGCGGATTATCTGGCGTGATCTGACCCGCCAGGCCGATCTGGTGGAAACCTGTCGCGACCTTTCCGAGATGGCCGACGCCAGCATTGACCTGGCCTGTCGCTGGTTATACACGCGTCATTGCGAGCAATTCGGCACGCCCACCGGGCGGCGCAGCGGCGAAGTGCAGCAGATGGTCATTCTCGGCATGGGCAAGCTGGGCGCGGTGGAGCTGAACCTGTCTTCGGACATCGATCTGATCTTCGCTTACCCCGAAGGTGGTGAAACGGTCGGCGTGAAACGCCCGCTCGATAATCAGGAGTTTTTCATTCGCCTGGGCCAGCGCTTGATCAAGGCACTGGACCCGATCACCGTCGACGGTTTTGTGTTTCGCGTGGACATGCGCCTGCGGCCTTACGGTTCATCCGGGGCGCTGGTGCTCAGCTTCAATGCGCTGGAACAGTATTACCAGGACCAGGGTCGCGACTGGGAACGCTACGCCATGATCAAGGCGCGAGTAGTGGGTGGCGATCAGGCAGCGGGCCAGCAATTACTCGACCTGCTGCGGCCGTTCGTCTATCGGCGCTACCTGGATTTTTCCGCCATCGAAGCGCTGCGCACCATGAAGCAGCTGATCCAGCAGGAAGTGCGCCGCAAAGGCATGGCCGAGAACATCAAACTCGGCGCGGGCGGCATCCGCGAAGTGGAGTTCATTGCCCAGGCGTTCCAGCTGATCCACGGCGGGCGCGACTTGAGCCTGCAACAACGGCCGCTGCTCAAGGTATTGAAAACCCTCGAAGGCCAGGGTTATCTGCCGGCGGCGGTGACCGACGAGCTGCGCGAGGGCTATGAATTCCTGCGTTACACCGAGCATGCGATCCAGGCGATTGCCGACCGACAGACGCAGATGCTTCCTGATGGCGAGCAGGATCAGGCGCGTATCGCGTTCATGCTCGGTTTCGCTGACTGGCAGAGCTTTCATGCGCAGTTGATGTACTGGCGCTGGCGGGTTTCGTGGCATTTCCGGCAAGTGATCGCCGACCCGGATTCCGATCCCGACGATGAGCAAGAGGACGAAGGTGAAGTGGTTGTCGGCGGGGAATGGCTGCCGCTGTGGGAAGAATCTCAAGATGAAGACGCCGCTTGTCGTCAGCTATTGGCTGGTGGCTTCGTCGATGCCGGAAAAGCGCTGAAACATCTGGCCGACCTGCGCAACAGCTCGCAGCTGCGCTCCATGCAGCGTCTGGGTCGTGAGCGACTCGATGCGTTCATTCCCCGTTTGCTGGCTCAGGCAGTCGAGCACGACAATCCGGATCTGGTGCTGGAACGTGTGCTGCCATTGGTCGAAGCCGTGGCGCGGCGTTCCGCTTATCTGGTGCTGCTCACGGAAAACCCTGACGCGCTGCGTCGGCTGTTGACACTGTGCGCTGCGAGTCCGTGGATTGCCGAGCAAATCGCCCGTTTTCCGCTGTTGCTCGACGAACTGCTCAACGAAGGCCGGTTGTTCAGCCCGCCGCTGGCGCCGGAGCTGGCGGCCGAATTGCGCGAGCGCCTGACGCGCATTCCCGAGGATGATCTCGAACAGCAAATGGAAGCCCTGCGTCACTTCAAGCTGGCGCATCGCTTGCGGGTCGCCGCCTCGGAAATCAGCGGCAGCTTGCCGTTGATGAAAGTCAGCGATTACCTGACCTGGCTCGCCGAGGCGATTCTTGAACAAGTGCTGGCCCTGGCCTGGCGGCACACGGTTGCCCGTCACGGCACGCCTTCGCGTCCGGATGGCAGCTTGTGCGATCCCGGCTTTGTCATTGTCGGTTACGGCAAGGTCGGCGGAATCGAGCTGGGTCATGGTTCGGACCTGGATCTGGTGTTCATTCACGACGGTGATCCGCAGGCCGAAACCGATGGGGCGAAACCCATCGACAGCGCGCAGTTCTTTACGCGTTTGGGTCAGCGGATCATTCATTTACTGACCACCCAGACCAACTCGGGCCAGCTTTACGAAGTCGACATGCGCCTGCGACCGTCCGGCGCGTCGGGCCTTCTGGTCAGCTCGTTGGGCGCGTTTGCCCGCTATCAGGAAAGCGAAGCCTGGACCTGGGAACATCAGGCGCTGGTGCGCGCGCGGGTGTTGGTCGGCAGCCGCGAAGTCGGGCAAGCCTTCGAAAGTGTCCGCGCCTCGGTGCTGGGCCGCGAACGCGACTTGCCCAAGCTGCGCCAGGAGGTCAGCGAGATGCGCGCCAAGATGCGCGGTACGCTCGGCACGCGGATCAGCGCAGCCGGAACCGGCGCCAATGCCTTTCAGGCCGCTGTGCCGTTCGATCTCAAGCAGGACGCCGGAGGTATCGTCGATATCGAATTTATGGTGCAATACGCGGCCTTGGCGTGGTCTCGGGAACATCCGGCGCTGCTGCGTTACACCGATAACATCAGGATTCTGGAAGGGCTTGAAGAGGCCGGGCTGCTGCCCGCCACCGATGCCAACCTGTTGCGTGAGGCGTATAAAGTCTACCGCTCGGCCGCTCACCGCCAGGCGTTGCAGAACGAAGCCGGCGTGGTCCGGGGTGATCAGTTCGAGCCTGAGCGGCGTGAAGTGATGCGGATCTGGGGTGAGTTGGGATTGGGTTAAGCTAGGTCCGTAAGTGCGACTGTAGGATCGACCGTAGGAGCGACCGTAGGAGCGAGAGCGTCAATTGCCCTCCCGGCTAAAGCCGGTCCTACAGTTGTGAGAGCATTAATGCTCTCCAAGCTAAAGCCGGTCCTACAGCGAGCCTCGCTCCAACTATATAAAGCTAAGACAGGGAGGCGTCAGGTTGTGTGGGAATGTCACGCAGTCTGACCGGCCTCCCTGGTCGTTTTGGAAGAAGCATGAGAATTCTGATCGTTGGGCCTAGCTGGGTCGGTGACATGGTGATGGCGCAAACGCTGTTCCAGTGCCTGAAACAGCGTTATCCCGAATGCGAAATCGACGTGTTGGCGCCCGAGTGGAGCCGGCCGATTCTTGAGCGCATGCCAGAAGTGCGCGCGGCGCTGAGCTTTCCACTGGGTCACGGCGCGCTTGAACTGGGCACGCGGCGCAGCATCGGTCGGTCCCTGAAGGGCCAATATGATCAGGCCATCCTGCTGCCCAACTCGCTCAAGTCGGCCTTGGTGCCGTTTTTTGCCGGCATCCCGAAACGTACCGGCTGGCGCGGCGAATTCCGCTACGTGCTGCTCAACGACGTGCGCACCCTCGATAAAGAACGTTATCCGTTGATGATCGAGCGCTTCATGGCCCTGGCGTACGAGCCGGGTGCCGACTTGCCGCAGCCGTACCCGCGACCGAGCCTCCGTATCGACATCGCCACCCGCGACGCCGCTTTGAGCAAATTCGGCCTGACTTTGGATCGTCCGGTGTTGGCCCTGTGCCCCGGCGCCGAGTTCGGCGAGTCCAAGCGTTGGCCCGCCGAGCATTACGCGCAAGTCGCGGAAGCGAAGATTCGTGAAGGCTGGCAGGTCTGGCTGTTCGGTTCGAAAAAAGATCATCCGGTGGGCGAAAGCATTCTGGAACGCCTGATTCCCGGCCTGCGCGAAGAAGCTGTCCACCTGAGCGGCGACACTTCCCTGGCCGAAGCCATCGATTTGCTGTCTTGCGCCGATGCCGTGGTGTCCAACGATTCCGGCCTGATGCATGTAGCTGCGGCGTTGAACCGTCCGTTGGTCGCAGTCTATGGTTCCACATCGCCAGGCTTCACGCCGCCGCTGGCCGATGAAGTGGAGATCGTGCGTCTGGGCATCGAATGCAGCCCGTGTTTTGACCGCACCTGTCGTTTCGGTCACTACAATTGCCTGCGCCTGCTTGAGCCTGAGTCGGTGATCAATGCGCTCTCAAACATGGGCGGCACGCCGGTGGAGGTTGTCTGATTTGCGGGTCTTGCTGATCAAAACTTCGTCCCTCGGGGATGTGATTCACTGTCTGCCAGCGATTACCGACGCAGCGCGGGCCTTGCCCGGTATTCAGTTCGACTGGGTGGTCGAGGAAGGTTTCGCGGAAATTCCGACTTGGCATCCGGCGGTGGGCGAGGTGATCCCGGTGGCCATTCGCCGCTGGCGCAAGAACCTCTGGCAGACGTTCAAGACCGGCGAATGGCGCCGCTTCAAGCAACGTTTGCGCGACACCCGTTATGACCTGGTGATCGATGCCCAAGGCCTGCTTAAAAGCGCCTGGCTGACCCGTTATGTGAACGCACCCGTGGCCGGGCTGGATAAAAATTCTGCACGCGAGCCGCTGAGCAGCCGCTTTTATGACCGCACCTTTCCAGTCGCGCGCGGCCAGCACGCAGTGGAACGCTTGCGCCAGTTGTTCGCTCAGGCGCTTGGCTATCAAGTACCTGCCGGGTTGGGCGATTACGGGCTGGATCGCCAACGATTGCTGGACGCGGATGCGACTCAGGCGCCGTTCGTGTTGTTCCTGCACGGCACGACCTGGGCCACCAAACACTGGCCGGAGCTGTACTGGCGGCAATTGGCCGAGCGTATGGTCGAGCGCGGCCTGCAAGTGCGGCTGCCGTGGGGCAACCCGGCGGAAAAAGCTCGGGCCGAACGTATCGCCCAAGGGCTGGAGCACGCGGTGGTCCTGCCCAAACTGAATCTGGCTGGCGTCGCCAAGGTATTGGCCAGCGCTCAGGCGTGCGTCGCGGTCGACACCGGCATCGGCCATCTGGCCGCAGCGCTGGATGTGCCGACCTTGTCGCTGTTCGGCCCGACCAACCCCGGCCTGACCGGCGCCTACGGCAAATCGCAAGTGCATCTGGCCGCTGATTACCCAGGCTGCGCGCCGTGCCTGCAAAAGAAATGCACCTATCAACCGACGGATGAAGACCGCCGTCAGTTGGATCTCAAACGCGAGTGGCCAGTGTGCTTCACTCGCTTGAATCCCGAGCGAGTGGCGAGCCAACTGGGCGCGCTGTTGCTGGCAAAGGAACCTGTCTGATGCAACTGGCTTTCGTACTCTACAAATACTTCCCGTTCGGCGGGCTGCAACGCGACTTCATGCGCATCGCTCTGGAGTGCCAGCAGCGCGGGCATCAGATTCGCGTCTACACCCTGATCTGGGAAGGCGAAGTGCCGCCGGGTTTCGAAGTGCTGGTTGCCCCGGTCAAGGCGTTCTTCAACCATCGACGCAATGAAAAGCTCTCCGCCTGGATGGCGGCGGACCTGGCCAAACGCCCGGTGGATCGCCTGATCGGCTTCAACAAAATGCCGGGCCTGGACGTGTATTACGCCGCCGACGGCTGTTTCGAAGACAAGGCGCAAAACCTGCGGCACTCGCTGTATCGCCAATGGGGCCGTTATCGCCACTTCGCCGAATACGAGCGTGCGGTGTTCGCCAAGGACGCGAAAACCCAGGTGCTGATGATTTCCGAAGTGCAGCAGCCGCTGTTCATCAAGTATTACGACACGCCGTTGTCGCGCTTCCATCTGCTGCCGCCGGGCATTGCTCAGGATCGTCGCGCACCGCCGCAAGCGCCGCAGATTCGCTCTGAGTTCCGTAAGGAGTTCGGCCTGGCCGACGACGATCTGCTGCTGGTGCAGATCGGCTCCGGGTTCAAGACCAAGGGCGTGGATCGCAGCCTCAAGGCGCTGGCCGCATTGCCCGCCGAGCTGAAAAAACGCACCCGGCTGTTTGTAATCGGCCAGGACGACCCCAAAGTATTCCAACTGCAGAGCGCCACCCTGGGCTTGGGCGATCACGTGACCTTCATGAAAGGCCGCAGCGATATCCCGCGTTTCCTGATGGGTGCCGACGTACTGATTCACCCGGCTTACAACGAAAACACCGGCACCGTGTTGCTTGAAGCGCTGGTTGCCGGCTTGCCGGTGCTGGTCAGCGCGGTATGCGGTTACGCCCACTACATTGCCGAGGCCGACAGCGGGCTGGTGCTGGACGAGCCGTTCGATCAGGCTCAGCTCAATCAATACCTGAAAACGATGCTTGCCGACGACGCCGCGCGTGCAGCGTGGAGCAAGAACGGTCTGGCTTTCGCCGATTCAGCAGACCTGTACAGCATGCCGCAGCACGCGGCCGATGTGATTCTGGCGGAGCACTACCCATGAAGTTGTTCCTTGCTGAACCTTTCAAGACGCTTTGGGCCGGACGCGATGCGTTCGCCGAAGTCGAGCGTCTGGACGGTCAGGTTTATCGCGAACTCGAAGGTCGGCGCACCCTGCGTACCGAAGTCGAGGGGCGCGGGTATTTCGTCAAGATCCATCGCGGCATCGGTTGGGGCGAAGTCGCCAAGAACCTCATTACCGCCAAATTGCCGGTGCTGGGCGCGGGCAAGGAATGGGAAGCCATCGCCCGCCTCAAGGAAGTCGGCGTGCCCACCATGACCGCCGTGGCTTATGGCGAGCGGGGCAGCAATCCGGCGGCGCAGCATTCGTTCATCGTCACTGAAGAACTGGCGCCCACCGAAAGCCTGGAAGACGTCAGCATCAATTGGCGCAACGAGCCGCCGGAGCCGCGCCTGAAACGGGCGTTTATCGCCGAAGTGGCGCGCATGGTCGGCATGATGCATCGCGCCGGGGTCAACCATCGCGACTGTTATATCTGCCACTTTCTGCTGCACACCGACACGCCGGTGACCGCTGATGATTTCCGCCTGTCGGTGATCGACCTGCATCGCGCCCAGACGCGCCGGGTGATTACCCCGCGCTGGCGCAACAAGGATCTGGCGGCCCTGTATTTCTCGGCGCTGGACATCGGCCTGACCCGACGCGACAAACTGCGTTTCCTCAAAGGCTATTTCCAGCAGCCGCTGCGCCAGATTCTCGCCGAGGAAGCCCGGCTGCTGCGCTGGCTGGAAATGAAAGCCGACAAGCTGTATCAGCGCAAAGTGCGTTACGGGGATGCGCTCTGATGGCGGGTTGGAATCTGGAACCGGCTTACGCCTTTCTCGCCGAGGACTTCGGCAGTCTGGACGCCGTGTTCGCCCTGCAAGGCGAGCGCCTGACTCGCGACCCCTTGTCCGAAGTGATCCGCGTGCAGCGCGATGGGGTCAATTACTACGTCAAACGTTACGTCGGCGCGGGCAAAGGCCTGCGTCGTTATCTGGGCCGCCCTCGGGTCAAGTCCGAATGGCAAAACCTCAAGCGCTTCGCCAAATGGGGCATTCCCACGGCGGACGTTATTGCCTGGGGCCTGGAGCGCAAGGGCACCTCGTATGACCGTGGCGCATTGATCACCCGCGAACTGCCCAACACCGAAGACTTGTCAGCATTGGCGCTGCGCAACGATCCGCTGCTGGCTGATCGGCAGTGGGTCGACGGCGTCAGCCGCCAACTGGCGCGCTACACCCGCGCCATGCACGACCAGCACTTCACCCACAACGATTTGAAGTGGCGCAATTTGTTGGTGGATGATCAGGCCAAACTGTTTCTGATCGACTGCCCCAACGGCGCTTTCTGGTGGAGTTTCATGCTGCGCTACCGGATCACCAAGGATCTGGCCTGCCTGGACAAAGTGGCGAAATATCATCTGTCCGCCACTCAGCGCCTGCGCTTCTATCTGCAGTATCGGCAGCGGGCGCGACTCAACGCTTCCGACAAGAAACGTATCCGCCATATCGTCAGCTTTTTTGAGGGACGCGAATGACCGATTTCATTGCACAAACCGAGCGGCCTTTGCTGGAACGCCACGGCCTGGCTGATTTTCAGTCGCTGTGGGAAGTCCAGTTGGACGCCGTCGATGAGCCCAATACCGGCCGCGGCGGCTGGAGCAGTGTGTTTCGTCTGGAACTGGAAGGCTCGGGCTTCTATCTGAAACGGCAGAGCAATTACCTGATGCACACCTGGCATCACCCGTTTGGCGAGCCTTCGTTCTCACGGGAATTCCGCAACATCAGTCGCTACGAAAAGCTCGGTATCCCGGCGCTGCACGCGGTGTTCTACGGTGAGATCAAGATCGGGCCCGAGCGCCGGGCCATTCTGTTGACCCGTGCGCTGGACAGCTGGACCGATCTGGATACCTTGCTGCAGCAATGGCCGGAACTGACCACGTCCCAGCAATCGGCGATCCTGCAAGCCTGCGGCCAACTGGCGCGCACGCTGCACGGCGCGGGGCAGGTGCATGGCTGTTTTTATCCCAAGCATATTTTCCTCAAGGCCAAGGCCGATGCCTACCTGGCACAGCTGATCGATCTGGAGAAAACCCGGCCGCTGCTGTTCGGCAAGCGGGATCGGGTCAAGGATCTGGAGCCGTTGTTGCGCCGCGCGCCGATGTGGAGCGAGTCCCATGTTCGCGAGCTGCTGGCGGCGTATCTGCAATCGGGCATCGACAGCCCGGTTGTCGATCAATGGTGCGCACGCCTGGGCAAGCGCGGCAGTCACAAGCGCAGTCTGCAGCGCAATGACCAGAAAGAGACCCGCTGATGCGTTTGTCTGAACTCAAGGCGGCGGGCCGTACGCCTGCAATGCCAATGAATCTGGCTCTGGCCGACGCCGCCGGGCCGGCCGAGCTGCAACTGTTGAGCTTGTTGCGCGTGCTGCCGGGGCAACGTTATGTCGGCGCTGGCGTGTGGCGCGGGCGTCCGGTACTGGCCAAATTACTGGTTGGGCCCAAAGCTGCGCGACACTTTCAACGCGAACTGGCCGGTGTCCGGTTGCTGGCTCAGCAAGGGCTGACCACGCCGCTGCTGTTGGCTGACGGCTTGCAGGAAGGCGAGGGCGGTTGGCTGTTGTTCGAGCTGCTGGAACGTGCGCAAAGCCTGGGCGATGCCTGGGCCGAAGTGGAAAACCAGACGCCGCTGAGCGATGAACAGCAGAGCGTATTGGCCGAAGCACTGACCGCCATCGCGCAGTTACATGCCAAGGGCCTGTGGCAGGAAGACCTGCACCTGGACAACCTGCTGCGCCACGACGGCAAGTTGTACTTGATCGACGGCGCCGGGATTCGTGCCGAAGAAGCTGGCAAGCCGCTGTCCCGGCAAAAAGTGCTGGAAAACCTCGGCGTGTTTTTCGCGCAACTGCCCAAGGCGTTCGAGCCGTTCATTGAAGAATTGTCGGTGCATTATTTGCTCAGCAACGGCGAACATGGCTTGCCCATGGAAGCCTTGCAGAAGCAGATCGACAAGGTGCGCAGCTGGCGCCTGAAAGATTTTCTCGACAAGACCGGACGTGATTGCAGCCTGTTCAGTGTCGTTGACGGCGCGTCCGAACTGCGGGCGATTCGCCGCGAAGAAGAAGCGGCGATGTTGCCGGTGCTGGCCGAGGCCGATGCGCTGCTTGACCAAGGTCATCTGTACAAGACCGGCGGCGCGGCGAGCGTCGGCAAAGTCCAGGTCGACGGCCGTACGCTGGTCATCAAGCGCTACAACATCAAGGACTTTGCCCACTGGCTGAAACGCTTCTGGCGGCCAAGCCGGGCATGGCATTCCTGGCGCGAAGGCAACCGGCTGATGTTCCTCGGCATCGCCACGCCCAAACCGCTGGCGGTGCAGGAGCAACGTTTCCTTGGCTTGCGGCGCACGGCTTATCTGGTGACCGAGTTTCTGCCGGGGCCGGACATCATCGAACGATTTGCGCCCTATGTCGCATCGGGTGAAGCGCCGGAGGCGGAGCTGGTGGCACTGGATAACCTGTTCGCGCAGCTGATTGGCGAGCGCATCAGCCACGGCGATTTGAAGGGCCACAATGTGTTCTGGGACCAGGATCGCTGGGCCTTGATCGACCTTGACGCCATGTGCCAACACAGTTCGGCAGCGTCCTTCGCCACCGCCTTCGCCCGCGACCGCGCCCGCTTCATGCGCAACTGGCCAGTGGACAGCGCGCTGCACCAATTGCTGGAGCAGCGCTTGCCGAAGATAGTTTGACCTGGGTGGGCCGTACTTGTAGGACCGGACTTGTCCGGGAAATCGGTCGGTGCAGGTACCGCGTTGGTCAGGCTCATTTATGCTGGGCCAGCTGACGCCATCGGGGACAAGTCCCCTCCTGCCAGCTTTGCAACAGCAATTTGCTTATCAAGCCATGCGCGTCAGGTTCATTTCCTCCAGTGCTCTGATCAGCGCATCCATGTCGTCGAAAGGCTGGGCATGCACCGGGCGCCAGGTGGGGCGCTCGATGTAGATCTTGCCTTCAGCGTTAACCTCGACCGGGGTGTGCAGAATGCTGCTGTCCCGGGAGCGGTGAATGATGGTCATTTGTCCACCTGCGTGGGTCTCGATGGCGAACATGCCGGCTCGCGGCAGGCGTTGTTCGATTGACAGAGGCATTGGTGCGCGTGGCTGGGCCGGCGCGACGGCGGTATCGAGCTCTACCCGATAATCGCTTTTGAGAAAACTGGATGTGCTGCCCAGCTGATCGCTCACCGTGGCACCCGTGTCAAAGGCCGGAGGCCTGGCTTGGCCTGGCCTCACGTCGATCACGCGCAGGCCGATCCCGCCTTCAAGTTCGGCCAGCCCGGGAACGATTTTCTCGAACGTATTGACATGAGTATTGCCTACCAGGGCGATCCACTTATGTGCCCCGATGACGTCCTGATGCCTGCGAATCGTGCGGGAAGCGTAATAACTGAACATCTGTTGACGCGTGGTGGGTCCGGAATCGATACCTTTGATGTGGTAACTCGCGGCGCAGTCCAGGGCGCGCACTTCGATGCCGTTCTGCCGGGCTTTGATCACCAGATTTTCGAAGGTGTAGATTTTGCCGGGGTCGGTCATATGGCCGCTGTCCATTTGCTTCAGGTCGTGCAGCAATGTTTTGGTTATCTCGCCGGTTTCGAAAAAACGCTCCAGATCGGCCTGGTGCAGGTCGCTGAGCAGATGCTCCATGTACAGCGTCTTGACGTTGTGCTTTGTCAGCAGTGGCAGGTTGTCGAGGATCAGTTTTTTACTGGCAACCGACGCGTGAGCCTCTCCCACCACTACGCTATCGGTCTTCGCGTAGAGGGCGTTCAGGAAATCCGCCAGGCTGGTGTCAGGCGTGATAACCGGCAATTCAGGCCGTGGCGGCAAGTCTGCGGTGATGATGGCGCGGGCGTCCTGTTGCAGTTTGCGGCGTAGCGCGAAAAACTGTTCCTGCACGGCCCTTAGTTCCTCGTCACGGAGGAAATAACCCGAGTCAAGCCCGCGCCGCTCGAAGTTTGCCAATTGATGCAGCGTATTGCGTGAAGGAACCGGTATTTCGTAAGCCGGGTCACTGAGTGACAGTGCGATAGCGGTTGGCGGATGCTCAGTGGCCCAGCTTTGCGGGTCAACCCGGTCCCAGCCTTTGTAGGCGTCCCAGCGGAACCCGTGTGCGCCGGCGTAGCGATCAGTTCCCGGTTTGCGGGTGGTCGCGACTTCCAGCGTAGAGGGGTTCAGATGAATCTCCACTGGCGCCTCGCCGGTCAGATACAAATACAGTTTGTCGTCCAGACCCTGGGTATGACTTTCCGTGAATACCGGTGTCGGAGCGGCTTCGGGAATCGCCGGGTTGGCAACTTGCAGCCGAAAGTCCGCCTTGGCTGCCGGGTCGCTGGGAATATAGCCGGCGACATCAGGAGCAATACGGGTCGAGGTTCGCGCGGGCACATCTTCGATTCGTACGCTGATAACACCTTGCAGCTCAGCGATGCCAGGTAGCTCTTTGTGGGTGGTGGCCAGCTTTTGATCAAGCAACGCTATCCAGCGCCTGGCCGGATGCGCCGCGACGTCGCTGCTGATGAGTTTGTGGCCGAAGAAATTGCTCATTTTCTGAGCAGCTTCAGGGTCGCCCACTAACGCCTTCATAGGATGGTCGGCGTAGGGATAGCTGACCGCAGAACTGAACGGGCGGACCTCAATGTCGTAACGATGGGCGGTTTTCACCAGGTGGTAATAGTCGAACTCGGCGACTTCGGTATTCAATTCGCCATCGTTGAGCGACCGCAGGTGATATCTGATGTTGTGGGAGCCCGAACGATTGTTTTGGGCGAGCTTGCGATATTTCGCCAGTTTTTCCAGATGCTGGTCGGTGAACAGGTGTTCGATATACAGCACCTGGACCCGTTGTTCTGCCAGCAGTGGCATGTTGAGGATAAGCAAACGCTTGCTCGCCACGGATCTTGGCGCTTCAGCTATGACCAGGCCATTGGTCTGTGCGTAGGCACTTTCCAGCACGCTCTGCAGGCTGGCCGATGCATCCAGCGCTGGCAATGTCGGGTGTGGCGGGAGCGGCGGATGCGCGAAAAAGGCGTTGGCGTCGCGGTATAGATCCTGACGCAAGGTTTGATATCTGCCGCGCATCACGGCGTATTGTTTGTCAAAGTAACTTTCCAGGCCCAGCCCGGTCGGATCGAGACTCTTGTGACTGATGATCTGTGCCAGATGCTGGCGCATGTGCTCGGGCAGTTCATAGTTGCTCAGCGCCGACAAGTCAGCCGTCTCTTCCTGCAGCGCCGTGAACCCCGTCTGACCCTCGCGCCCGCCGCCTTGCAAGCGGGTGCGGTCGATCAGTTGCCACTTGCCCTGCTGGTCCAGGCTTACCGGCTGCTTGCCGAAGAACGCGTACGGATTTGCCGGATCAACGATGTTCCAGACCCGCATCCGGGCATCGAATTGCACTTGATAGGTGGCTCCGCTCAGCTCGATGTAGTGCTGGCCGTTGACCTGACTCACCCCCGCCCCATGACCGTCAGCAATGGGTTGTACATCACGCAACGAGACGTCCACGACGAACTCGCGCTTGATACCGTTGTGAACCTTCGCGGTCGCGGCATCGATGTCGTGGGCCAGTGGTTGCCAGCTACCGCTTGTGCCTTGCCTGACGAATTGCCCCGTCACTTCGGGTTCGCCGGAAAAATACGAATTTCGGAATACAGGCGCATGGCCGTTAGCGTTGGCGTGCCCGATCCAGAGCGGTTCGTTGCCCACGCGCACGGGAAACAGGTCAGCGTATTGGGGCAGTCCGGATGCGTGCTCGACAGGTTTGAGCACCGATTGTCGTCCGGTCGGGTAGTTGAGTCGTCGCAACACACCGCCAAAACCCTTCAGGCCCACGCTTGCATCACCTGCGGCGCCGAGGCTGTTGAGCATGGAGGTCAGGATCCACGCGCTGGCGGCTTTGGTGTCACCCTCTCCCAGCGCCTGAAATGCGCGCACGGTGTCATGCATGGCCAGCAGTGCGCCGACGGCAAAGCTGACGGGTGGAAATGGCAGGGTAGCAACCGTGACGATCAGTTCAACGGTGTTCCAGACCAGCCTGGTGATCATCTCGTTGCGCCCGGTCGTGGTTTCTTCCACGTCACGAAGCCTGCGCAGGAGCGGACGGTTGAAACAGACGTCAGCAACATTCGCGATGAATTCCTTGGGCAGGAAGGGCGGCTTGCTGGCGTTGCCCTCGCGCATGTCGTGGAGAAAAAACGACAGGTTTTTTCGCGCCTTGATGCGGCAGCGATCCTTGTAGTAATCGATCATGCCCTCGTTGTCGAGCGAGGCGGTGAAGTCGCCAAATAGACGGAACTCGATCCCGTCGGGTGCTTGCGGCGTATACAGGAGCGCAGCCTGTCTGATGGTGGTCGGCAGGATCGCGAAGCAGCCCTGTACCGTTTCTACATGCGTCAATTGCGTGCTGGGGATGACCAGTTGATCCACACCTGTCAGCTTTGTGGCGATGAACGGTTTGTCGACATGGATCTGCAACGGATACAGCGGGTATTGCTCGCGCGTGCTGACATCATCCAGATGAAGGCGCTCGATCGACGCTTGCAGCCACGCATACTGTTGCTCGTTGATATGGCCTTTCAGGTGACTGCGCAGCGCCGCCGCTTTCATCTGCAACTGGGTCATCACAACGCTGGTCTTGCGGCGATAGGCGTAGCCTTCGCTGTCCGCGTTGAGCAGCGAGTGCCTGATCAACGCAATGTAGTCGTCGCCCAGCCATTTGCCGCGCACTGAACCTGCGACTTTGCGTGGTGACAACGCGCTCAGGTCCACGCCATCCGGGCCGCTGAACGTTGCCATGGTATCGGCGCTGCTGTGGACGAAATCGATGCTGTCGTCGTAGCCGTTGAGCATCATGTCGGTGTATGTAACGGTTTCCCGCTCGCTGGTGATCACAATCAGGTCGGGGTCGACCGTGCCGGCCGGCTTGTTCAGGAGTTGATTGATTTTCTGGCTGGCTCGCTGATGGACATACTCCTTGAACGGCTGGACGCGGGTATGGGGCTTGGCCTGGTAATTGTCTAGCGCGCCCGCAGCGGCATCTTCCAGCGCCACCAGTTCCTGACGCTGCGCCGCGCTGGCCTGTACGTACCATTGAGGACTGTGGCTGGCCTGTTCGGAAAGCGCCACGCGCACATGCTCCTCGGCGAAGGTGCGCAAACCGGCGTCGAAATCCGGCAGGTCGATCAGTTGCAGGAAGTCCGCCGCCGGATAAGGCTTGAGCCTGAGTGCCGCCAATTGTGCTTGCAACTGCGGGCGAGCGGATAGCTCGGCTTGCTTGAGCAAGTAATCGCAAAGTGTATCGGAGGCCGCCCAGCCGACCAGTTCATGCAGCAACCGGGTTTCAGTGTTGAACGCCATGCAGCGCCGGTCGCGTGGCGCATCGGCGGCGAACAACACCAGGCGCTCGAGCTGTCCCCGAGCGTTCTCTTTACGCAAAATCAGCAGTTTGCCCATGACGTTGCGATTGCTCAGCCTGATCTGCTGGACCCGCAGCGTTGGATTGGCAGCGGCCCGAGTCGGGTCTGCAGCCGTCTCGAACAGGACAAAATCTTCGGGCTGGATATGGCCCTGCATTTTTGCCGTGCAGGCCAGCGCGGTGATCTGTCTGCGGGTCAGCATCGTCATGAGTTGGCGATGACCTTCATTGTGATAAGTCGCCCGCTGATACTCGATAAAGCTCATTCGTACGTCGAGCTCGTCTATCTGTCGAGCAATCCAGGCCGGGTTCAAGGACGCGCAGGCGGCCTCCAGCGGAGCATCGTCAAGGCTGAGCGTGGTGCGAGTGAGGAACGGCGATCCCTCCTGGCGATCTCCCGGATGCAGGCCGTACAAAGCCAGCTCACTCAGCGAGCGGGTCACGGTGTAGGACTCGCCCGTCAGTGGCAACGTTCGTCGCGTGCTGATCATGATGGCGCCGGGGTCCAGTTCAAAGCCCAGATCATCCGCCATCCTCCTGCGTAGATTCGCTTCGGCAAAGCGCGCTGGCGACCCCGCCGGCCCAAGTGCGCTGAGCGTTGCTGCACGGGCGTCATCGTAGCGGCGCAGGTGTTCGGTGTAAGTGTTCAGGTCATCCGGGCTGGCGATCTTGATCCAGTCCGGCAGGCTTCGGCGGTAACGGCTCTCAAGGTAAGCCAGTTCGCGTAGCTCCAGCATCGCGGTCGGCCCGAACAGACCGCGCATGTCGATGGCGCCTTGAATAAGGACTTGGCCATTTTGCGGGCTGTGGTCATCAACATTCGCGCAGGCGTAGCGCACATCATCGCGCTGTTTGTTCAGCAGACTGTCGAAGGCGTGAGCAAAGGGTTCCCCGGTCAGAAGCTGCATCTGCACATCAGGCTCGATGAATGGCTCCAGGTGCACGTCCGGGTCGCGGCTGATTTTTGCCAATTGGTCCTGGTGGCGCTGCGCCAGACAATTGAATAGAGCCTCCTTGTGCAGGGGGTTATTCAGCCATTGGACAAGTGTTTCGCGCATCTGCGTCCGGGTCGCAAAACCCGTCACTCCAAAACCGGGCAGCAGCAATAACGTCCGGCCTTGCGTGTGGGTGAACACCAACGCTCCGGCGATTTCAACCGGCTCGCCATCATCCAGGCTCAAGTGCAGGCAATAGGTTGTCGTCGTGGCGGCTGTCGGGGCTTCCTCGCGGCCAGCAGAGGCGGGAAGGCAGGCCGCATCGTCGGGATAAAGGTCACGCTCGTGAATCTTGACGCTCACTTCGTCACGCAATGACCGTCGCATGGCGCTGACGAACTGTTCATAGCGACTCTCGCCCATTTGGCTCGGCGCGTCCCAATAGGCATTGATACGTTGCAACAGACGGGACACTTGCGACGCTCGTCGAACAGCATTCGGCGTCGCCAGAGCATCCAGTAGTGCCGTTTCAGGTGCGGGTAATGCCTTGAGCTCATTGGTCAGGCCGGCACTCAGTTCGCCAAGCCTTTTCAGCGCTGCCGTGGCCATGGGTAAGGTGATGGTGGGAAATTGAGGAACCGGGGTCAGTGTCTGCATCTGATTTCTACTTCGCGATAGGCACTCCAAAAGAGCACCGAGGTTTGATTGAGAGCCGTAAGGCTGTTGAAATTTTTCTCAATCAATCAGAAGCGGAGGGCGGGTGGGGTGTAGATAAATATTGGAGTGTGAAAGTGCAGTGGGGTGGGGTGGTGTATCAGAAAGGTCCGACAAACATCGTATCCAATCCTGACTTACAGCTTCAGCGTCGACGCGCAAAGTTCTGCCTTTCCCCAGGCCAAGGACTTGCCCATGCTCAACCCCGCCAACCAAGCTACTTTTACACTGGATATCGCGGGGGTTGAGCATCAGCTTCGCGTCCTGAGTTTCATCGCCAAAGAGGCGGTCAGTCGGCCATTCAGCGTGCGTATCGAACTGGTCAGCGAACGGGCCAATCTTGCCCTCGAAGATGTGCTGCATCGGCAGGCGTTTCTGGCTTTTGACGCCCAAGGCAACGGGCTGCATGGGCAGATCGGCGAAATCGCCCAGGGCGACTCCGGCAAGCGTTTTACCCACTATTTCATCCGCTTGGTGCCCAATCTGTTGCGCCTGGAGCATCGGCACAATCACCGGATTTTCCAGAACCAGAGCGTGCCGGACATCATTAAATTGGTGCTCAAGG
>Ga0247814_10001044_pt1 | contig 17534 bp, 12 predicted proteins | sample UWRJL179409R1_FD_179947 | JGI IMG/M metagenome (GOLD analysis project Ga0247814, IMG submission 179947) | Plant litter microbial communities from Arlington Agricultural Research Station in Wisconsin, United States - UWRJ-L179-409R-1 | ecosystem: Environmental > Terrestrial > Plant litter >...
CGGGCAGGTCACCGGGCCGGCGCTGCGGGTGAAGGTGACGATCAGGAACACGACCTCGAAGGCCGTCGACCTCAAGAACGTCACCGTCAACGCCTACACGGGCAAGGACCTCGTTCCCGCGGCCCCGGTGAACGCCGACGACGCGCTCGACCCCTTCTCGGGATCGCTCGCCGCCGGTGCCACGGCCAAGGCGACCTACGTGTTCGGAGTCGCTGAAGACGCGTCCGACTCGGTCACTGTGACCGTCGACCTCGGCGCCGACTCCCCGCTCGTCGTGGTCACCCGGTAGGACGAGCCGCTCTTCCTGCCGGTCAACGATCCGACCAGCCGACCGACGGCCGCGCGAGCGCTCACGGGGCTCTTCTCGGCGAGCACGACGCCCGTGACGGTCGCGCCCGCGCGCCGGAGCGTCGCGAGAGCGCCGCCGAGGTCGGCCGATTTCACGACAGCGCGGTCGGCGACGACGAGAACTCCGTCGACGAACGGCGCGAGAACGGCGGCGTCACTCGCCGACGAGGTCGCGTGCGTGTTGATGATGATCGAGTCGTAGTCCTTGCGGAGCGCGGTCAGCAGCTGGGGCAGGTTGCCCTTGACGAGTACGCCTGTGGGATTGTCGACGGTGTGGGCGGGAACGAGGTCCACCAACCCGAGCGCGCGCTTCCTCACCACCCGGGAGAACCGGATGTTCGACGAGAGGATCTCCGCGACGCCCGGCTCGGCCTCGACACCGGCGGTCTCCGCGAGAGTCGGCGTGCGGAGGTCGGCGTCCACGAGGGCGACGCGGTTGCCCGCCTCGCGGAATGCGAGCGCGAGGTTCGCCGAAATCGCCGACGAATCACCCGACTCGGCCGCGGAGGTCACGAGGATGCTCGTCGGCCCCTGGTCCGACGCCTCGTGCGCGAGGGAAGCGCGCAGCGTGCGGTACGACTCGGCCGTCGGGGATCCGGTACCCCGCAGGAGGGCGAGGACCGGATCGGGAGAACGGTCCGCCGCGATCTCGCCGAGGAGGGGAGCGTCGACGACCCGCTGGAGGTCGGCGACAGGGCGCACGCGAGACGCGAACAGCTGGCGGATGACGATGGCGATGAGTGCCACCGCGATGCCGAGCACAAGCCCCGCGAGCGTGTTGACGAGCGTGTTCGGTGATGACGGCGAGATGGCGACGGCGGGAGGCTCGATGGTGCGGATCGAGACGGTCGTGTCGCCCTTCGCGGTTTTCGGTGCGAGTTCGAGAACCGAGCGCTTGAGACTCTGCACGGTCGCATCGACGATCGTCGCCGCAACGGTGGGGTTCGAGGTCGACGCCGTGATATCCAGCACGACGGTGTTCGGCTGCACGCTCACGGTGACGATCGACGCGAGGTCGGTTGCCGTCAGGCCGGTGGCGAGCTGGTCGGCCACCGGGCCGAGCACGAGCTCCGAGTCCGCGAGTTCGGCGAACGACAGCATCTGTGCCTGCGTGTACGTCGATCCCTGGTTCAGGTCGTTGCCCGAGTCGCCGATGCTCTGGGAGAAGTACAGGCTGGCCTGGCTCTCATAGCTCGGGGTGGCGAGCTGGGACGCGACGAAGCCCAGCAGGGCTCCCAGCACCGCGGCGGCGGCGACGACGGGCCACCGCCGCAACACGGAGGTGATGTACGGATGCCCCACGGCTGCGGTGGGTTCGGTATCGACGATCTCGGTCATTTTCAGTTCCTCCACTTTGGTGGGTCGTCATGTGACGAACCCACGACGTGCTTGCGGTGGCACCGTCGCGCGCGTTCGGGCGGGCACGGTTTCTGTGGCGAGACTCCCGACGGCGGCCAGGCCGGCGACGAACCACAGAACGATCGAATACTGGGTGATGAGCGCGACTGTCGCGAGGAGCGGCAGCTGCGCCACGATGGCGATGGTGCCGGCGTTCGCGGCACCGCGGACGACCGCGACGACGGCGATCGCGAGCGACACGAAGATCGCGACGAGGGCGAGAAGTCCCGTGGAGACGCCGGTGAGAATGAACTGGCTGTCAATGGACCGGAAGGCATCGAGGTAGACCTCCCCGGCACCGTTCCGGTCGGCGGACGCCGAGACGCCGAGCAGCTGCACCTGGCCGAGCAGTGATACCAGGTCGGTGCGATACGCGGCACTGTTGGTGGCTTCGTCACCCGCTCGGCCGAATACCTCAAGCACCGACGGGATGCTCAGCGCGGCGCCGACCGCGAGGACGACGGCGGTACCGATGCGAGCGGCAGGTGTCAGTGCCCCGCGCTGGAAGAGGAGGCTGAGAACGAGGCCGAGCACTGCCGCGAGGATGGCGCCGCGACTGAAGGTCAGGATCGTCGCCGTGAGCATCGTCCCGACCATGAGCACCCGGACGACGACGGGAAGGCGACTGCCCATCGTGAGAGGAATCGCGAGCGCGAGACTGGCACCCAGGGCGATCGGATGACCGAACGCGCCCTCGACCCTCGGTACACCGCCGCGCGTCTCGGTGTCGCCCCACTCGGTGAAGAGCGAATTGCCCGCGCGCAGCAGGACGAACGGATTCCACTCGGTGGCGAACTCGACGATCGCGAGCACGGCGACCCCGGTGAAGACGATCCCGACGGCGCCGTAGATCCACCGTCGGTCGACCCGGAGTCCCGCGAATCTCCCGAAGACGTAGCCGGTCACCCCGGAGATGACGAGTCCGACCAGGTACGACAGTGCGATGTCCGTCTGCCCGATGAGAAGGGACAGCGCGCCGAGGACGAGGAGCAGCGCGACGACGGCGTCGAACGGCGCGAAACTGCGTCGCGGCGACTGCACCCGGTCCGACACCATGAGAACGACGGCGGCGAACCCGCATGCCGCCGAGACGATCGGGATGAACAGTCCCTGGTTGCTTCCCACGCCGAAACCGATCCAGACCGGGACGAGGCACACCACCCCGATCACCAGCGCGACGAGGGTGCGCGGCCGGTTCCTCAGGGCGAGACCCGTGAGGACAACGAGAGCGAGTGCGAGGAGAGCGAGGATTCCCTGGTCGATGAGCGCGCCCGGCACTGTCACGCCGGAACTCTCGCGTGAGCGAGTATCGAGCGCCGCATGGCGGCGACCGTAGCGATCCAGTCGTGTCGGATGGCAAGCTCGTTCGCCTTGTGGCGGCGGATCGGATGCTCCACGAGAGTACGGATCGCGGTCGAGACCGCCGCGGCATCCGTCGGGCTCACATACTCCGCGACGTCCCCCAGGTTCTCATGGAAGACGGGCAGGTCGCTTGTGAGCACCGGTGCATCGAAGTACGCGGCCTCGACGGGTGGCATCCCGAATCCCTCGCCGAGCGAGAGGAACACGAACAGGCTCGCGTTGGCGTAGAGCCACTTCAGGTCGGAGTCGCTCACGATGCCCGTGAAGATGATGAGCCCCGCGGCGGTCGCCTCCTGGATCCGTCGGTCGTGCTGGCTCGCGTCAGCCCGGTCGGTGCCGACGACGACGAGCGGGCGCTCCACGGAGAGGGCGCCGGCGTCGAGAGCCGAGTGGATGGTCGTCGCGAGGTTCTTGCGAGGGTTGAATCGGCCGACGGTGAGGATGTAGCTCTGCGGGGTGAGCCCGTGATACCCCGCAACCGACGGATCGCAGTAGATGAGCTCGGTGCTGAGCCCGAGGCCGACGGCACGAACGTTCTTGGCCTTCGTCCAGGACTCGATGCGCGCTGCCTCGCTGCGGCTCGAGGTGAAGACGATGTCGGCAAAGCCGACACAGCGCTTCATGAACGAGAAGTATGCGCGCTCGATGGGCGTGAACCACTCGGGGTTCGACTCGAACAGCACGTCGTGCAGGTAGACACAGCTCACCCCGCGCTCGATCTTCGCCGCGAAGTTGTGCGTGATGACGGCGTCGGCGCGGAAGTCCGTCGCCGCGTCACGCACGGCCGTTGTCGCGAAGAGGCCCTGCGGCCACACCGCGCTGTCCACCACCGTTGCGCCCTCGGGTATGTCACCGAGCCCGAGCACATCGTGTTTGGTCCGCGTGACCAGCACGAGCTGGTCGTCGGGAAAACGGTCGTGCCACGCGAAGACTATTTCGCGGAGGACGTGGCGCAGGGAATGAGGTCCCTGCGCCCACCAAAAAGCATCAAACACAATGCGCATAATTCACTGTCCTTCGGGTTGGACGTGCGGTGTCGGTTGTACGGGTGGGTGGTGGAGCGGTGTGACCGGGCGGCCCCTCCTTGTCGTGTGCTTGTGGGACGTGCGCTGGGTACCTGGACGGGATCGTCTAGAGCGCGCGGACCACAAAGTTGTCGAAGCGGGTGACGACAGGAGCGGTGGCGCTCGATGACGTCGCGGCCTGAAGCGACGGGCTTCCGGCCGACTGCAGGGCGGCAGTCGAATCGGTGACCGTCGACAGCCAGGTGGTCGGCTCGGCGGTGGTGGCCGCCCAGATGCGGCCCCTGATGGTCGTCGGCGACGTGCCGGAGACCTGCAGCCTGATGTTCACGACGGTTCCTGCCGTGTACGTCAGTCCGGGGACCGTCGTCGTCGAGAGCACCGTCGAGCCCTGCCGGATCACGAGTGCGACGACTCCCGTCGGCTTCACCCAGGCGTCGGCCGAGTAGTTGCCGGCGGAGGACTGGCGGGCGAAGATCCTCGCGTAGCTGCCGGTGCCGGTGGGCACCGTGTCGAGCGAGAACGACACCTGCGAGTCGCTGTTCGTCGTCGAGACACCCGACAGTGCAGCCGTGCGCGTCGAGCCGCCGGGGAGTGTCGTCTTGCCGACACCGTCCGCCACCGATAGCGCACTCGCGCTGCCTGTGATCGTCCACGCGCCGCCGGTGGGAGCTGCGCCCCATCCGCTCGCGACGGTCCTGGCGAAGTCGTCCTGGGCGAGAGCTCCCGGTGTCTGGCCCGCGGTCACCGTGACCTGCTGCGAGCTCGTGTCGGTCGCCCCGTCATCGTCCGTCACGGTCAGGACGACCGTGTATGTGCCGGCGTCTGCGTATGGGTGGCTGCTCGTGACGCCGGTTCCGGTCGTGCTGTCGCCGTAGTTCCACGCGTAGCTGGCGATCGTCCCGTCGGAGTCTGTCGATCCCGAGCCGTTGAACGATGCCGTGAGGCCGCTCGACGTCGAGGTGAACGATGCGTTCGGAGCCTGGTTGTTCGCGGGCGGCGACGTGACCGTGACGTTGCGGGTCACCGAGTCGGATGCCCCGTCGTTGTCCTCGACCGTGAGCTCGACCGTGTACGTTCCCGCCGACGAGTACGTGTGGTTGCTCGACTGGCCGGTGCCGGTGGCACCGTCGCCGTAGTCCCACGAGTAGCTCGCGATGGTTCCGTCCGAGTCGCTCGAGCCGGAGCCGTTGAACGACGCCGAGAGGTTGTTCACCGACGAGGTGAACGCCGCCGTCGGAGCGTCGTTCGAGGCGGCTCCTCCCGTACCGATCGTGTAGTGCGACTGGATCGCCGACGCGCTCAGCGCACTCGGGTAGATCGCCGCCTGCGCGATCGTCCCGCTGAAGTAGTCGCTCGACGGCCGTGACGTCCAGCTGCGCAGGCTGTCACCGCCGATCCTCCAGTAGCCGCTCGTGTTGCGACCCGACACGACGTCGGCGCGGGATCCCACCCGGGCACCGTCGACGTAGAGCGCCATGCCGCCCGAGCCGAGGGTCGCGACGATGTGGTGCCATGCCCCGTCGTTGTACGAGGCCGAGCTGTTGACGGTGCGGACGCCGCCCGGGTATAGCCCGAACCACACCCGGCCGGCGCCGTCCATGTACACGTGGCGGTCGGTCAGCGACGAGTCACCCGTGTTGCTGTCTCCGAAGCCGATGATCTTGCCTCCGGACGTAGTCGTTGTCTTGATCCAGGCCTCGGCGCTGAAGGTGTCGGGTGCCTTGAGGTTCGACGGGGTGGCTGCGAAGCCCGTGCTGCCTCCCGAGAACCGTGTCGCGTCCTGGTTCGAGACGATGCCCGCCTGGCCCCGCGTCGCCCCGGCCTTGACCTGCAGGTCGACGTAGCCGTTGTGGTCGTATCCCACGGTTCCGGATGCCTCGTCGAGAGGCCAGTACGACGTAGCCGAGCTCGACTCGATGGCATTGGAGTACGAGTTCGATGTCGTCGACGACGCGACGGTAGCCGTTGGAGCGAGCCTGCTGATCTGGTTGCCGTACGGATCGGTCACGTACAACCGATACGTATGGGTGCTGCCCGGCGCGAGGCCGGTATCCACGAAGCCCATCTGCGGGCGGGTGTAGAAGTTCGAGGCCTGCGTCTTCGAGTAGATCGGCGACGCTGTTGCCCCGTCACGGACGAGCTTGTACGTGAGGTTCGCGTTGTCGCGGTCGAAGGTCGCTGTCCAGGAGATGCGCACCTGGCCTGACTTGTACGAGGTGACGTTCGGCACGAGTTCCGCGTTGGTGACGGGCGGCACCTTGTTGGGTGCAACCGACGAGATGGCGAAGCGGGCCAGACCCTGCTGTCCGACATCGTTGACGAGCGGGAACTCGCCGCCGTACACCACGTAGCGGTCGTTTCCGGAGACGCTCCACCCTGCCTGCCCCTGCCCGGTTGCGGTGCCCGAGACGAGCTTCGGGAACCAGTTCAGAAGTGTGGGCGATGGGTTGCCCGCGAAGTTGTAGTAGCCGAGCGGATCGGCGGTGATGGTGCCGGTCGCCGCCTTGCTGAAGGCCGTCGCATACGAGTACGTCCACGGGTTGGTCTGCGGGAAAGCGCCGATGTTGCCGCAGTAGTGCTTGTGCGCTGCGACGTACACGGCGTTGCCCTGCGGGAACACCGAGTACGAGTCGCCGTGGCAGTCCTCGATCCACACGAGGTTGCCGTTGAGGTCTGCGGAGAACGTGCCCTCGAGGTTTCCACTCGCCTGGGTGCGGTCTGTCGCGTACACGTATCCGGTGCCGTAGACCCGGTCGCTCGTGGTGGTGAGGCTCGTGATCGACGACTGCGTTCCGGCGTTGCGCACGACGTTGTTCGCGGCGAAGGGCAGCGACGCACCTGTCGATGCGTTGACCGCTCCGAGTCCGCGTCGTGCCGTACCGGCCAGCGAGGTGAACCGGCCACCCGCATAGACCTTGGAGCCGTCGGGCGAGATCGCGAGGGCCTCGACCGACGCATCGGTGCTGGGGGCCCACGACGTGACGCCGCCGTTCGATGCGTTCACCGCGGCGATGTAGTTGCGGTTGTATGTGGTGATCTGGCCACCAACCTGGTTTCCCACCGTCTTGAAGGTTCCGCCGACGTAGACCGTCGTGTTCGTCGCCACCACCGATCGAGCCTGGCTGCTCAGGATCGGCTTGAATGAGGGAATGACCTGGCCCGTTGCGGTGCTGAACGCCGCGATCCGGTAGTACGGGTTGCCGTCGACCTTCGTGAAGTCGCCGACGACGTAGATCCTCGAACCGTCGGGCGACTTCGCGATGTTGAACGCCTGCGCGTCGAGGCTCGGCGCGAAGCTCGTGATGAGGTTGCCCGTCTCGATGTTGTACGCGAGCAGGTTGTTGCGCGTCACGGTATTGGTGCCGGCGGCGGCACCGGCGGGTCGCGCTGTCGTGAACTTGCCCGCGACGTAGACCGTGTTGCCGACAACGACCTGGCCGTAGGCGACGCCGTTGATCTGTGCGGTGGGAAGCGAGTCCGCCGCGACGGTCGTCGGGGACGAGGGACTGCTCGGGTCGGTCGGGGCAGTGTCCGCCTGGGCGGGAGAGGCCACGAGCGCGGCGCCCACCGCCACGCAGAAGGCGGTGATGACGGAGGTGATGGTTGTCGAGCGGCGGCGTCGCGGTGTCATTGGAGTCTCACTTTTGTTCGAGGTGATCGAGGGTTGTCCTGGGGGGAGGTGCTACCGGAAGCCAGTCGTTCGGCGAGGGCTTCGTACCCCGCCGCGACGTGCTCCCAGGAGTATGTGTCCGCTGCGCGCCGCTGCAGGCGCCGGCCGCGGGCCGTGTAGTCGGCGGGATGCGCTTCGGCATCCTCGAAGAGCGGGGCGAGGTCGGCGGCGTCGGTGAAGAAGCGCCCGTCGGCCCCGAGGACCTCCGCGTTGAAGTTCACGTCGAACGCGAGCACGCTCGTGCCGCTTCCCATCGCGCGCAGCAGCGACGGGTTGGTCCCGCCGACCGAATGCCCGTGGGCGTACGTGAGGGCGTTCGCGTACAGCTGGTCGAGCAGCTCGGAGTCCCACACGCTCCCGAGCAGCCGGATGCGCGAGTCCTTCGCGGCGATCGCCTGGATCGTGCGCGTGTACTCGGCGGCGTACGGCGCGCCCCCGACGACGACGAGCGGATGACGGCTCGCGCTCTCCGAATACCCGCGAGCGATCACGTCGACGTGGTTCTCGGGCTCGAACCGCGCGACGACGACGTGGTAGCTGTCAGGCTCGAACCCGATGTCGCGGATCCGCTGCGAGCCGGGGTCGGTGAGGATGGGGGCGCCGTAGGTGAGGAGCTCGGTCGCGGCGCCGAAGGTCTCCTCGTAGTAGTCGGCGATGCCCTGGGCGTCAGCGATGAGCGCATCGGCCGTCTGAACAGCGAAACGCTCGGCCCACTGGTAGTACCGCTTACCGGCGCCGCTCCACTTCGCGCGCTTCCACTCGAGCCCGTCGACGTGGACGGCGGCGGGGATCCCCCGCGCGTGGAGGAGCGGAACGAACGGGGCGTTCGCGGCATTGAACACGAATGCGGCATCGTGCTTCGTTCGGATGACCGAGTGCATGACCGACAGGAACGAGTGGCTGAGCGTCTCGGCGACCTTCACGCGCATCGCGGGAAGGGTCACGAGCTTCATTCCGAGGTACGAGTCGTGGGTCTCTCCGGGACCGCGCCGGCAGTAGACCGTCACCTCGTGGCCGGCCTCGACGAGCCGTTTGCCGATCTCCTCCACGGCCGTCTCGAAACCGCCGTATGCGGCCGGGACGCCGCGCGTCCCGATCATTGCTATTCGCATTCAGTACGCCCCAACCGGCTTGATGAGTACCCGGAGGGTGCGCCACATGATGACGAGGTCTCCGATGACCGACCAGTTCTCCACGTAGTAGAGGTCGAGCCGCACGCTCTCCTCCCAGCTCAGGTCGGAGCGGCCGTTGATCTGCCACATCCCGGTGAGTCCGGGCTTGATGTAGAGCCGGCGCTGCACGTGGTGGTCGTAGCCGAGCACCTCGTGGGGAAGCGGCGGGCGCGGACCGACAAGGCTCATATCGCCGATGAAGACATTCCACAGCTGCGGGAGTTCGTCGAGCGAGTACTTGCGCAGGTAACGACCAACCGGGGTGACGCGTGGGTCGTCCCTGAGCTTGAACAGGGCACCGGAGCCCTCATTCTGATCGGCGAGCTGCTCGAGCATCTGGGTGGCGTTCGGCACCATGGAACGGAACTTGTAGATCTGGAAGGTCGACCCGTTCTGGCCGACACGCTCCTGGGTGAAGATGGCACCGCCATCGCCGCCGCGACGCACGAGCCAGGCGATCACGAGGAAGACCGGGCTCAGCAGCAGCATGGCTGTGCCGGAGCACACGACGTCGAGCACTCGCTTGAGTACGTGCTTCATACCTTCGAACTGCGGGAGCTCGACGTGCATGAGGGGCATCCCGTCGACCGGACGGAAGTGGATGCGCGGTCCCGCGATGTTCATGAGATTCATCGCGAGGATCAAATGGGCAGAGCTTCCCTCCAGTTGCCAGGCGAGGTCCCTGATGAAGTCGGCACTCTCGCCCGGTTGCCCGACGACGATCACGGCATCCACTCCGAGTTCCTTGGCGAAAGCAGCGGATCGCGCGAGGTCCGCCGCGACAGCGACGTCGCCGGCGAAACCGGGGGAGACCTCGGTATCGAGGGGGACGACGATCCCGCTGATCGTGTACGCGGCGCTCATCGTCGTGGTCATCTGCGAGACGATCTGCTCGACATCGTGGGGGCGTCCGACGACGATCGCGCGTGACAGCGACCGCGTCGACTCCTGGCGGCCGGCCAGCCACTTGCGCCAGCCCCAGCGCGACACGACGAGCCCGACAAGGCCGACCGGGAGGGCGACGAGGAAGAACCAGCGCGACGCGGTCATCTGGGCGACCAGGAACGCGATCGCGAGAACACCGAATGTCGTCGTCGTCGTGCTGATGATGCGCTTGTACTCGGTTGCGCCGAAGGCCAGGACGTAGCGTTCCCGGGTCTGGAATACAGAGAGGCCGCACGCCCATGCGATAACCACGAGCAGTCCGACCCCCAGGAATTCGGCGCTGGACGTCGGGCTCGCGCGCTGGGAGTCGAGACCGAACCACGACGCGCACGCGAGTGCGACAGCCGCGATGATCACGAGCGTGTCGGTGACGATGAGACGTGCCTGGTAGGTCCGGGCCGTCGAGCGCGTCGTGGACGCGGCACCCGGGGCCCGCGGCGCCCCCTCCTGCCTAGTGTGCGAACGTCGGGTTCGGCGCACGCCGATGGCCCAATTACGGCTCGGGGGTGCCGTTAATTCGTCCATCGGAACCTGCAATCGGGTTTACAGGGAGCTACTGAGGGGGTGCCGCGGGGCGGCTTGTTGGCGGTACCGTCGCGAGAATCGACGCGGGGATACACCCCGTGAATGACGCTGCTGCGGACCGTTGCAAGGCGGGTGCCCCCCATACAGGGGGGACGAGGTTGACAATAATTCGCGGAAAAACACCTTTTCTACCCCCATATTGGGGGGCATGACAAAACGGCGTGTCGCTTGTATACGCGCGCGCGATTTGTTAAGAGTGCAGTCCGACCGTGAGGCCGACGGATGACGCCACTATTGGTTCGCGGAAGGAAGCTCCATGAGCTGCGCAACGCGGTACGGGATGAACTCCTTGAGGATCACCGAGGTCGCGGACCTGCGTACCCCCGGACACAGCTGGATAGCCGTGCTTACCGCGTGCACGTCCTCCGTGTCGCGAGCAGCGATGATGCACAGCAGGTCGTCCCGGCCCGAGATGCCGACGCACTCGATCACCTGGGGGAGTTTTCGCAGCGCTGTGACGGTCTCATCGAACAGAAGGGCGTCGACCTCGATCGCCACGGTCGCACGCACGGGAAGCCCGAGGGCGTCGAGCGGGACCCGCACGCTGTGCTCACGGAGTGCGCCCATTTCGCCCATCCGGTCGAGTCGCGACTGGACGGTGCCTCGCGCGAGTCGGGTGTGCTGGGCGACCGAGCTCGCCGGCATTCGGGCATCCTTGTCGAGGGCCCTGAGAATCCGTCTATCCACCCCGTCGAAAACTGACATGGCATCCTCGCCTATAGCCGCGGTGCCGTCCCCAGCTTTGCGCGCCGAACCGCGGATCGACGAGCGATTTGCAAGCGAAATCCGCCGGTGATCAGCAGATTGCGCTTGATGAAATCAAGCTAAGGAATACCCGACTTTTCGACGGGTATCCAGCCTCGATCGTGAATTGCGTAGAAACCCCTATATAAGAGGTAGCGCTATTCGGTTGGTGAGGCGTCATTCACGCGGGATGCAGCTACCTCGGCGTGCACCTTTTCCATGTCGAGCGAGCGCACCGCATCGATGACCTGGTTGAGCGCGGGGGCCGGGAGGGCACCCGGCTGCGAGAAGACGAGGACACCCTCGCGGAAGGCCATGAGGGTGGGAATGGAGGTGATGCCCGCGGCACCGGCGAGCTCCTGCTCGGCCTCGGTGTCGATCTTGGCGAAGGTGATGTCGGGGTTGGTCGTGCTCGCCGACTCGTAGATGGGAGCGAATGCCTTACACGGGCCGCACCAGTCGGCCCAGAAGTCCACGAGCACGATGCCGTCGCCCAGGACGGTCTTCTCGAAGTCGGCAGCGGTGAGATCGGTAGTGGCCATGGAACAACCCTACGAGATGCGCTGCGGCGGCGCCGGGGCGGGGACCGTGCCGGGCGCTCGCTTGGCGGATGGCTACGGCTGGGAGAGGCGCGGGCTGTAGGTTTCCGCAACGGGACGGCATCGGCCACCGCCCTCCTTCGTGCAAGCTGACGAGACGTTTGGTGCCCTCAGCCCGGGCGCATAGCGTCGAATGTCCCACTCAGTGCCGACGGAAGACCTGTCATGACCCAGCTTGCACCGCGTCCCACGACCGCAGACTCCATCCCCGCGACGCCCGTGCACGCGGACGGCAGGATCGACACCCCGAGGATCGACACCGAGTGGCTCGGCGAATACCTCCTCGGCCAGTGGGCAGAGGAACGCAAGCACTCCCGCGAGTTCGTCAAGCGTCCGGAGATCCAGCGCATCGACGGACTCTCGATGGAGGATCACCGTGAGCGCGTGCTCGGCCAGCTCGGCATGCTCGTCGACCACGGGGTCGTGCACCGTGCGTTCCCCACGTCCGTCGGTGGCGAGGAGAACCACGGCGGCAACATCGCCTCGTTCGAAGAGCTCGTGCTCGCCGACGCCTCCCTCCAGATCAAGTCCGGCGTGCAGTGGGGCCTGTTCGGCGCAGCGGTCATGCATCTCGGAACGGAGAAGCACCACACCGCGTTCCTCCCCGACATCATGAGCCTCAAGACGCCCGGCGCGTTCGCCATGACCGAGACAGGACACGGTTCGGATGTCGCAGCCGTTGGCACGACCGCGACCTATGACGAGGCGAGTGGCGAGTTCATCATCCACACGCCCTTCCGCGCGGCATGGAAGGACTACCTCGGCAATGCCGCGGTGCACGGCACGGCAGCGGTGGTCTTCGCGCAGCTCATCACGAAGAACGTGAACCACGGCGTCCACGCCTTCTACGTTCCGATCCGCGACGAGAACGGCTTCCTGCCCGGCGTCGGCGGCGAGGACGACGGCATCAAGGGCGGACTCAACGGCATCGACAACGGACGCCTCCACTTCGACTCCGTTCGTATCCCGCGCTTCAACCTCCTCAACCGATATGGCGACGTCGATGAGAACGGCGAATACTCCTCGAGCATCGACAGCCCCGGCCGACGCTTCTTCACCATGCTCGGAACCCTCGTGCAGGGCCGCATCTCCCTCGACGGCGCCGCGACCGTCGCAAGCAAGCTCGCCCTCACGATCGCCATCCGGTACGCGACCGAGCGCCGCCAGTTCACGAGTGTCGGCGACGACGAGGTCGTGCTCATGGACTACCAGCGCCACCAGCGCCGACTCCTGCCGCGGCTTGCCACGACATACGCGATGTCCTTCGCGCACGAGACGTTCCTGCAGGCGTTCGACGACGTCTTCTCCGGGAAGAACGACACCGACGAGAGCCGCCAGGATCTTGAGACGATCGCCGCAGCCCTCAAGCCGCTCAGCACATGGGCGGTACTCGACATCCTGCAGGAGGCGCGCGAGGCGTGCGGCGGCGCGGGGTTTCTCGCGTCGAACCGCCTGACGCAACTGCGCGCCGACCTCGACATCTACGTGACGTTCGAGGGTGACAACAATGTGCTCCTGCAGCTCGTCGCCAAGCGACTCCTGACCGACTACTCGCGCAAGTTCTCGAAGGCCGACGCGGGCACGATCGCCCGACTCGTCGCAGGACAGGTCGGGGAGTCCGCGGTCAACCGATCCGGCCTCCGCCAGTTCTCGCAGAAGGTCGCCGACTTCGGCTCGACCGGCCGATCGGTCGGCTACGTGCGCGATGCGGACGCACAGCACCAGCTGCTCGCCGACCGCGTCGAGACCATGGTCGCCGCGATTGCCGGTCGCCTCCGCGGAGCGAGCAGGCTCTCGCCCGTCGAAGGCGCTGCGCTGTTCAATTCCAACCAGAACGAGCTGCTCGATGCCGCGCGCGCCCACGGCGAGCTTCTCCAGTGGGAGTCGTTCACCGAGGCCGTCGACAGGATTCCGGATGCCGCCACGAAGCAGGTTATGACGTGGCTGCGCGACCTGTTCGGCCTCGGGCTGATCGAGAAGAACCTGGCCTGGTACCTCATCAACGGACGGCTCTCGTCCCATCGCGCCGAGGCCATCACCCACTACATCGACGACCGGCTGCTGCCGCGACTCCGCCCTCACGCGCTCGCCCTCGTGGACGCCTTCGGTTTCGAGCCGGAGCACCTCCGTGCCGAGATCGCGTCGGGCGCGGAGAAGATCCGCCAGGACGAGGCGATGGGCTACTACGCGGCCCAGCGGGCAAGTGGGACGGCTCCCATCGACGAGAAGGTTCTCAAGGCGAAGAAGCGGTAGCGCCGCAAAAGGTGGGAGGGGGCAGGGAGTCCCCCACACCGCGCGCTACCGTGAACCATGACTTTCAACGACGACGCGAAAATCGATTCCGGCAGGGTGAAGCGCCGCGGCAAGGGCGCTCTCATCGGTGGCGGCGGCGGGATCGGCGTGATCATCGTCGTGTTCATCATTTCGCAAGTGACGGGAATCGACCTGAGCAGTCTCGCCGGAGGCGGTGGTGGCTCCAACGGTCCGGATACCGAGATTGCGAACTGCGAGACCGGCGAGCAGGCGAACGCTGACCTCGATTGCCGGCTCAACGCGGCATCCGATGCCCTCGACACCTACTGGCCCACGCAGGTCGACGACTACCGCACGACGACCGTGATCCTGTTCGAGGACCAGACGAACACCGGTTGCGGGGCGGCGACGAGTGCTGTCGGTCCGTTCTACTGCCCGGCCGACGAGATCATCTACATCGATACCGACTTCTACGCCGAGCTGCGCACGACGTACGGCGCGAGCGGCGGACCGCTCGCCGAGATGTATGTGCTCGCACACGAGTGGGGGCACCACATCCAGAACGTGCTCGGCACGATGGACGGCCTCGACCAGTCGGCGACGGGTCCGGACTCGGACAGCGTGCGGCTCGAACTGCAGGCCGACTGCTACGCCGGCTCGTGGGTCGGAGCGGCGACGCAGACGGACGACGGCACGGGCACGACGTTCCTCGAGCCCATCTCGAGCGAAGAGCTCGAGCAGGCGCTGAGCGCGGCGTCCGCTGTCGGCGACGACCGCATCCAGGGCACGGAGGCCAACTCCGAGTCGTGGACGCACGGGTCGAGCGAGAAGCGCCAGGAATGGTTCACCGCCGGCTACGCGGGCGGGCCGTCGGCATGCGACACATTCGCCGTGGCCACCCCGTGACCGCTCCCGTCATCCGGATCGTCGCCGCGCTCATCCGCGACGAGGCCGGTCGCGTGCTGCTCGTGCGCAAGCGCGGCACCGTCGCGTTCATGCAGCCCGGCGGCAAGTACGAGCCGGGCGAGAGCGCACCCGTCGCCCTCGCGCGCGAACTCCACGAGGAACTCGGCCTCGAGGTCGACCCCGCCGCCTTCCGCTACATCGGCTATTTCGAAGCGGATGCCGCCAACGAAGCCGGCCACACCGTCGAGGCCGAGGTCTTCGAAGTGGTCATTGACGGCCCGGTCGCCCCGCTCGCCGAGATCGAGGAACTGCTCTGGATCGATCCCGCCGCCACCGGGGACACCCTCGTGGCTCCGCTGACCGTCGACCACATCTTCCCCGCGCTGGCCTAGGCATCCTTTGATGAGAACCTCGTGACACCCGGCCGTGCTCGCGGCTGCCGGGAGGTTCGCGGGTATGGTCACGACTGAGGGTCGCGTTCGTGCGTCCTCGGAACCAGGGGTTTGCCATGCTCGTCCGACCGATCATGATCGTCGCCGTTGCCGCGACGGCACTCGTTCTCTCCGGCTGCACGTCGGACGACAGCCCCGATGCCTCGACCACGAGTGTCTCGCAGGCTCCCGCCGCGACAGCTCCCGAGGGCGGCGAGGCGGACGACGCGGAAGACACCGACGAGCCGACTCCCGAGGTCACGCCCGACACGACGGCGTACACGGCCATCGACGAGTTGAAGGACGCGGTCGCAGCTATCGACGACGCGTGCGGCACGTGGAAGCAGGACGATGCCGTGGCGAAGGCCGTGGCATCCGGAACCTGCGGACAGACGTACATCCTCTCGCTCTACGAGACCGCAGCGATCCGCGACGAAGCGCTCAACGCCGACCAGGCGAGCGACGACCCCGGCATCTTCCTTGTTGGCGCCAACTGGCTCGTGCAGGCCGGGCCAAAGGGCGAGATGGCGGACATCGTGAAGCTCCACGACAGCCTCGGCGGATTCGTCGTTCCCACCGGTTCGTAGCGCTGGCTAGTCGGCGAGGTGCTTGATGCCTGCGTCGACAAGTTCCTTGCGGATGACCGGCGCGACGTGCGTCGAGTACTCGGCCGTCATGTGAACGGCGTCGTATTTCGTGGGCAGCGTGCCCGCGAACGCCGGGCACAACCCGTCGGCACAGCTGAACGGCAGTGACGTGAGGAACACGCTGCCGTCGACGGCCGACTTCTCGAAGCGCTCGGCGAATGCCTTCCAGGCGTCGTCGACCGGAACGGTGCACGACTGCGGGCTCGAGACGGGCGAGTAGCACTGCGCGAGGTCGGCGCCGAGGGGCGGCGGCGCGAGGTACACGACCTGATTTACCCGGTACTTCGCCATCTCGGCGATCGTCGAGTCGACCATCCCGGCGATCGGGATCGACCCACCGTCCGCAGACTGGCCGGCGGCGAACGCGTTCGAGACCACGACGACATCGGGCTTGTCCTCGAGGATCCGTGCCGCGACATCGGCCTTCCGCACCGGGCATGCCTCCATGACGCCGGCGCCGTCGTTGCGCACGAGCACGTCGGTGAACCGGCAGCCGTACAGGCCGATCGTCGTGATCTTCCACTGGCCGGCACTTGCTTCAGCGATCGCCTTGAACGCCGGAGCGTATGCGAGCGCCGTCGAGTCGCCCACGAGGTACATGTGGTGCTCGGCGTTCGCGTTGCCCCAGGTGCACGCACCGAAGTCGGGAGTACCGCCGACCTCGAAGCAGCCCTTCGCGGGGTTGCCGACCGCGGACGCCGCCATGACCGAATCCAGGCTCGGCGACAGGTTGGTCGGCCACGTGGTTGCCGAGACCGCCGCGGCGAGGTCGGCCTGGATCGCGTCGGACGAGAGGACAGGCGAATCGGATGACGCGAACGGCCGCTCCCCGTCGACAGCGTTGCCCGCCGCAAGGACCACCGCGAGCGCGACCACTGCCACGCCGATGGTCGACACCATCGCCTGGCCGCTGAATCGCTCGCGCCACGCCTGCCAAGCCGTCATCCGCTCGTCCGCATCGAGGCCGCGCAGGTCGGGAGTTCGATGGAGCGGCTGCTCGATGAGGTGGTACGAGACGATCGAGATCACGAGGATGATCGCCGCGACGAACGCCGTCGTGAAGATGGTCTGCGTCGGCAGCAGGATGAGCATGAACGTGATGACCGGGAAATGCCACAGGTACAGCGAGTACGAGATGTCGCCGAGGTAGACCGCGACCGGGTTCTCGAGCGGGAACAGGTAGCGCTGGCGACCGCCGATTCCGCCGATGATGACGAGGGCGGATGCCGCGACGGGAAGTGCCGCCCACGGACCCGGGAACGCTACCGAGTCGTCGATGACGACGAACGACGCAATGATCCCGATGAGGCCGAGCCAGCCGGCGACGAAGCGCGCGGGGAACGGTATCCGGGCGAGGGCAGGAACCGCCGCAGCAATGATCGCGCCGACGCCGAGCTCCCACGCGCGGGACAGCGTCGAGAAGTACGCACCGGTCGGGTTGAGCGCGGT
>Ga0247814_10001045_pt1 | contig 17523 bp, 15 predicted proteins | sample UWRJL179409R1_FD_179947 | JGI IMG/M metagenome (GOLD analysis project Ga0247814, IMG submission 179947) | Plant litter microbial communities from Arlington Agricultural Research Station in Wisconsin, United States - UWRJ-L179-409R-1 | ecosystem: Environmental > Terrestrial > Plant litter >...
AATATCATAATATGATTTTGCATCATAGCCTAAACGGTAGGTTTTACCGTTATGAATTTGCGGTTTAAGCAATGCCTGTGCCGCTACGGCAGCCACATCGTTAACATCTACCCAGCTTTTGCGGGCATCTTTTACATAGTGCTGAATAATGCCGTGCTTTATAACCGAAGTGCCATCGTAGCTTAGCAGGTTTTGCATAAAGGTTTCGGGGCGCAGGTGGGTAAAAGAGAAGCCGCTCCACTCTATATAGCGCTCTACCAGCTGGTGCCATGCCCAGTGTGCCACGGTGGTATTATCGCGGCCGCAGGCACCAAGGTGCACTATGTGTTTTACCCCGGCGGCTTTGGCGGCATCAACAATGGCTTTGCTTTGGCGAAGCATGTCTACTGTGTAGCCCGTTACTATAAAAACCCTCTCAATGTCTTTAAAAGCGGCATCATAAGTGCTCTCGTTATCAAAATCAAGAAGTACGGTACTAATGCCCCTGTCATGAAAAGGCACTGCCTTTTTAACAGAGCGCACGGCGGCAACAATTTCTATATCAGTATATCCGCTTAAATAATTTATGGTTTTAGATCCTACCTGGCCTGTGGCGCCGGTAATTAATATGCGTGGTTTGTGTGTCATAATGTTTGCTTGTTAACAGTGTACTAAATGTACTACTTAAAAATAAATTTAGCTTAATAGTGTTTCGGAATTTGTAAATAATCTATTAAACCAAAGGTATACCTGTTTAACAGCGCTATAAATAAGGCGGAGTAAACAACGCTTAGCAGTAAGCTGATTGATGCCGACCTGAAAGCCTCTGTCTTAAACGCTTTTGCCACGCAACTTAAAGTAAACGGCAATAGTATCATGTAAAATGGGAACATAAAATAAGTTCCCAATACATATGCACTCCCGCCGTATTTATAGTTAAGAAATAAAGTGCTATAAATAACTACTGTTATTAAAACTCCGGCTATGACTTCCTTTAACGATACACCATTTTTTTTTATGGATACAAACAACAAAACGAGCGTAAAAATAACTGCTATCATAGCAATTAAAAGAAACGGATAAATAATTAAACCCATAATGTAACTATGTATTATGCTTTTATATATATTACAGACCTATCTGCTATTAATGGTTCTCAAAATTTTACCGCAAGGGGCACGAGGTTTTTTTCACTAAGAGCACAAAGCTGTATAAATATTCCGCCTTAGGCGGGAGACACAAAGCTGGCACGTAAAGCCTTGTGTACCTCAATCCTGATATCAGGATTGTCATCTTTGTGCAAAAAAAAAACCAAGGGATTAGCCTTGTGTTCCTTGCGGAAAGCTTTGTGTACTTCGGGGTAAAAAATTTATTATATAATAAATAATTCCTTTAAGTTAAAACAACATTTTAACCATACAGCCTGCAGTAAAGAACCATTAACAAATATATAACTTTACTGTATGCCAATGTGTACCTGCTAAAGCGTAACTTTAAACCACAAGCCATTAAAATTTTAAGTATTTTTGCAGCATGGAAACAAACAGGCAAAAAAAAATAGGCGCATTGCTGCAAAAAGACCTTGTAGATATACTACAGGGCGAGATACGTAAAAACGGTGTGAGCAACCTGGTACTATCGGTATCTAAGGTTATTGTAACCACCGACCTTTCTATAGCAAAGGTATACTTAAGCGTTTTCCCTTCAGATAAAGGCGGAGAGATCCTTGCAGCCGTAAAAAGCAACGCCCCGCTTATAAAGCACGACCTTTCGCAGCGTGTTAAACTGCAACTGCGCAAAGTACCTAACCTTGTATTTTTTATTGATGATACACTGGACAGGATGGAAGTTATAGACCGCGAACTTACCGGTGAAAATAATCCTATTTCTAACCCCGACCTGCTGGAAAGGCGCAGAAAAATGTAACTATTAGTGAGTTTTTCCCTATACATAGCCAAACGCTACACTATTAGCAGCAGTAAAAGCACCGCCGTAAATATTATTACGCGTATTGCTGCGCTTGGTATTTTTGTTAGTACTGCTGCTTTGTTTATACTTATGAGCGGCTTTAGCGGCTTACGCGATTTTAGCCTCTCTTTTGCCAACGCCACCGATCCCGATATTAAGATCGCTCCCCTTAGCGGAAAATCGTTTTTAATATCGCCCGCCCAGGAAAAGCAGCTTAAGGCCGTAAATGATATTGCGGCGTACAGCGCTGTGGCAGAAGAACGTGTGCTTTTTTATTTTGACGATAAAGAACAGGTGGCCTATCTTAAAGGGGTAGATACCCTGTATACTACCGTAAATGCTATAGATAAAAAAGACGTGCTTATTGTGGGTAAATGGCTGCAAATGAATACCGGGCAGGCTATTGTGGGGGCGGGGATATTTACCCGTCTTTCCTTAAGCCTGTTTGATACACAAAGAGCGCTCGAAGTGTATGTGCCTAAAGCAGGTGAAGGTACTATAGATTCTGAAAATGACGCTTTTAATAAAGACAAGCTTATTGTTGTAGGTGTGTATTCTATAACCGAAGATGTAGATAACCGTTACGTGTTTTGCAGCCTCGACCTGGCACAAGACCTGCTTCAGTACAAAAGGAACCAGTATTCTGCGCTTGAAATTAAACTTAAGCCCGGTGCTAAAGAAGATGCCGTACGTCAAAAGCTTAATGCTATATTTAAAAATACTATAGAAATTAAAAACAGGGCACAGCTAAACGACTCTCTTTACAAAATGCTGAACGCCGAAAATTTGGTTACCTACCTGTTTAGTTCGCTGGTAGTCGTGCTTACGTTGTTTTGCCTTGCCGGTGCCCTTATAATGCTTATATTGGATAAAAAAGAGAACATCCGCACGCTACATAGCTTGGGTGCAGAAGTAGGCAGCCTTCGCCGTATCTTTTTTTATCAGGGATTGTTCATTACTGCATTGGGTACGTTCTTCGGGCTGTTGTGCTCTACAGGACTTATTATATTACAGCAAAAATACAGTCTCTTCATGATTACCGAAACCATGGCCTACCCAACGGCATTTACTTTTGCTAATGTGGTTATTGTATTGGTAACCATATTTGTGTTGGGATTGCTTGCATCCTATATTGCCTCTACAAGGGTAAATAAAGAGTTGCTGGAGGGGTAATAATAATGGAACGCGGAAACACGGGTGCTTCGCAATCGCGGATTTACACGGATTAGCTTCACTGTATACATAGTATCCAAAATATCTTCAAACATACAATCGACTTCGACAAGCTCAGCCTGACTGTATGTTTGAAGATATTTTGTTTGAATTAAAGGAAATAATAGTCATACTGAGCTTGTCGAAGTGCGGCTATTATTTCCTTTAATTTTTTATATTATAATTGAATTACTTATAAAATGTACATCACATAATTTTAAATTACATCTACCTTAAGTCTATCCTTTACTTTTTTCGGCTATATTTACTTCCTCAATTTTCATTCCGCACCTAAAAATCATCTTTTGTAATACCCCTTTGTATGTCACAAAATGAAGTTTCACAAAACTCACCATCGCGTTTTTTAGCCCTGCTAAAGCAATCGCTTAGCGGCGAGAACATTGATTTTACCACCGGCAGCATTCGCCGTGCCGTACTGCTGCTTGCCATACCCATGATGCTGGAAATGATGATGGAATCGGTCTTTGCACTCGTAGACCTGTATTTTGTAGGCCATTTAGAGAACAGCAGCTTTGCCGTGCAAACCGTGGGCCTGACCGAATCTGTCCTTACTATATTATATTCTATTGCCGTAGGTATGAGCATGGCCGCCACAGCTATGGTAGCGCGTCGCGTGGGCGAAAAAGACCCCGTGGCTGCGGCAAAAGCCGGTATGCAGGCCATACTGGTAGCGCTGGCATTAAACGTGGTACTGGCAACTTTAGGCTTTATTTATGCTACCGATATTTTAGTGCTCATGGGGTCGTCTTTAGAGTCGGCTACGTACGGCACACCATTTATACGCATAACCCTGGGCGGAAGCTTTGTGATTATACTTATCTTTTTGTTTAATGGTATATTTCGTGGGGCAGGCAACGCAGCCATTGCCATGAAAAGCCTGTGGATAGCCAATATATGCAACTGCCTGCTGTGCCCGCTACTTATTAATGGCTGGGGTCCGGTACCGGCCTTTGGGCTTACAGGTGCGGCTATTGCCACCACCATAGGCCGTGGTGTAGGGGTGCTATACCAAATGTACAACCTGTTTAATGGTAAGGGTATACTTAAGGTTGCTGCCTCCTATTTTATACCCGACTGGGAACAGATAAAAGCATTGGTTAAAATTGCTACGCCGGGTGTATTGCAATTTGTAATAGCATCGTGCAGCTGGATATTTTTAGCCGAAGTAGTAGCTACTACCGGTGGCGATGAAGGATCTGCCGGGTACCAAAGTGCCTTGCGCATCATGATGTTCTTTATGCTTCCGGCATGGGGGTTAAGCAATGCTGCTGCTACACTGGTAGGCCAAAACCTGGGCGCGAAACAGGAACAAAGGGCAGAACGTAGTGTACTGGTTACGGCAAAATTCAATGTTATTTATATGGCTGTTATTATGGTAATAACCCTCCTGGCTGCCGATCCGCTTATGTGGTTTTTTACCAATAATGCCGATGTGCACGATATTGCTGTAAAAGCCATTCGTATATTAAGTTCAGGCTATGTTTTTTACGGCATTGGCATGGTGCTTATTAATGCTTTTAATGGAGCGGGTGATACCAGGACACCAACCGTGGTTAACCTTTTTGGGTTTTGGCTGTTCCAGATACCTATGGCTTACGTGCTTGCCAAACAGTTTAACCTGGGGCCAACAGGAGTATTTATGGCAATACCCATTGCCGAAACCTGTATGGCGGTAGCCAGCATTATATTGTTTAAACGCGGCAGGTGGAAAAGGGTGAGTGTCTAAATTTAGTTTGATGTTTAAAGTTTCAGGTTGCCATCCTTGCCTGTATATTCGCTTAAATAACCTGCATTGTAGTACACGGAGGGCAACCTGAAACTTTAAACCTGAAACAAAAATTTACTCTTCCTGCAAAGCATTCCATCCCCTTGATTTTAAAGGGATTTTAGTATTAGCACGGGTAATAAGGTGTATGCCTTCGCTTTCCTGCGTCATGTGGCCAATAATGGTAAAGTTAGGATTACCTTTAATTTTTTCAAAGTCTTCCATGGCAATGGTAAAGAGTAGTTCATAATCTTCACCGCCGTTTATGGCTACGGTGGTAATATCTATATTAAATTCTTCGCATACGTTAATAAGCTGCGGGTCTACCGGTATTTTTTCTTCATACAGGTTGCAGCCCACACCACTTTGCTTACAAAGGTGTATGATCTCACTTGATAATCCGTCGGATACATCGATCATAGATGTAGGCTTTACATCAAGCGCCTGGAGTATACCGTTAATATCCTGGCGGGCTTCCGGCTTAAGCTGGCGCTCAATCAGGTAGCTATAGGCATCAAGGTCGGGTTGGTTTTGCGGGTTCACTTCAAAAACCTGCTTTTCCCTTTCCAGTACTTTAAGCCCCATGTATGCTGCACCTACATCGCCGCTTATAACAAGCAAATCGGTACTGCCGGCACCGTTACGGTAGGTAATTTTATCGGCATCAGCCTCGCCTATAGCTGTAATGCTTAATATCATGCCTTTTTGAGACGATGTTGTATCGCCGCCTATAATATCTACACCATAAAATTTAGCTGCCAGTTTTATACCATCATACAATTCATCCAGCGCCTCTACCGGGAAACGGTTAGAAACCGCTATAGATACTGTGATTTGTGTAGGCTTTGCGTTCATGGCATAAATATCGCTCACGTTAACTACAACGGCTTTGTAGCCAAGGTGTTTAAGCGGCATATAAGCCAGGTCAAAGTGTACGCCTTCTACCAAAAGATCGGTAGAAACTACTACTTTTTTATCTTTAAAGTCAAGTACAGCACCATCATCGCCTATGCCCTTTAGGGTACTTTCACGGTTCGTGGTGATATCGTGGGTAAGGTGTTCTATAAGTCCGAATTCACCCAGGTTGCCCAGGCTGGTACGTTGCTGGTTTTTATCTTCAATCATTTTTTGTTGCTTAGGTTCTTAGAATCTTAGTGCCTAAGCCTCTTAGGAACTCAGGAAGTGCAAAGGTACAAAGTTTAATTAAGATGGAACGCGGATGAAGCGGATGCTTCGCAATCGCGGATTTTTTCACAGATTAGCTTTAATTATACTTATGATAATACCATTCATTGATATATAGACCAATCGGCTATTAGTATTCTTGAAATTTTACCACAAAGGACACAAGGATTTTCACAGAGGACACAAGGCTGTGTGAATTTTCCGCCATAGGCGGGAGGGCACAAAGCCGGCACGTAAAGCCTTGTGTGCTCCAATCCTGGAATCAGGATTGTCATCTTTGTGCAAACTATAGTTTAGCCTTGTGGTCCTTGTGAAAGCTTTGTGCCTTTGTGGTAAAAAAATAAAACTATTTTATAATAATTGGTATAATTGTTAAGAAATCTGCGGAACGTTTTAATCCGCGTCATCCGCGTTCCATTTTTCCTTAGCTTCTTAGGCACTAAGAACCTAAGGCCCTCAGAAAAAAAATATAACCCCGCCGGAACGCATCCGTACAGGGGTATAAACAAATGCTTGTGGAAAAGCGTTATACTAAAGAGAGCGCACGCTCTATATCGGCAATAAGGTCATCGGCATCTTCTACACCCACGCTAAGGCGCACCATATCGTCGGTAATGCCCAGTTCGGCACGTTTATGTTCCGGTATAGAGGCATGTGTCATTAAGGCCGGGTGGTTTGCTAACGATTCTACACCACCTAAAGATTCGGCCAGTGTAAATACCTCAAGGTTTTCCAGGAATGTAATAGCCTCCTTTTTCTCTCCCGATGCAAACGTAAACGTAACCATACCGCCGTAACCACCCTTCATTTGCTTTTTAGCAATTTCGTGGTACGGGTGGCTTTCAAGGCCTGGGTAGTACACTGTTTTTACTTTAGGGTGGCTGTTAAGGTATTCGGCAACTTTAACGCCGTTCTCGCAATGGCGCTGCATGCGCAGGTGTAACGTTTTAATGCCGCGAAGTACTAAAAACGAATCCTGCGGGCCTAATGTGCCGCCGGTTGCAAATTGTGCAAAATGCAGTTTTTCGCCAAGGGCTTCGTCTTTTACAATTAAGGCACCGGCAATAACATCGCTGTGGCCGTTAAGGTATTTTGTTGCAGAGTGCATTACAATATCGGCACCAAGGTCTAACGGCTGCTGCAGGTAGGGCGTAGCAAAGGTATTGTCTACCGCAAACAGTATATTTTTAGCTTTGGTAATTTTGCCAATAGCTTCAATATCGGCCAGTTTCATCAACGGATTCGTAGGCGTTTCTATCCAAACCAGCTTTGTTTTATCGTTTATAAGCGACTCAAATTCGGCGGTATCGTTCATATCCACAAAATGGAAAACAATACCGTAATCCTGGTAAATACGGGTAAACATACGGTAGGTACCGCCATAAAGGTCGTCCATGGCAATAACCTCGTCGCCCGGTTTAAGCAGTTTTAAAACAGTATCGGTAGCTGCAAGCCCCGATGAAAATGCAAGTCCGCGCACGCCGTTCTCAATACTTGCAAGGGCATTCTCTAAAGCAGTACGTGTAGGGTTTGCAGCACGGCTGTATTCATACCCCTGGTGTACTCCGGGGCTGCTTTGTGCAAAAGTACTGGTTTGGTAAACCGGGGGCATTACTGCTCCGGTGCTGGGGTCAACTTGCTGGCCACCATGTATGGTTTTTGTGTTAAATTTCATATAAAGATTATTCGATGTCGTAAAAATTTAGGCAAATTTACATAAAATGGTTAGCTGTGTAACACCTTAACCCACCTTTTGCAAAACAATAACACTTTACTTTTATGAAATATTTCGCAAGCCTGCTACTGGCACTGTTTTTACTTACCGGATGCAAAAAAGACAAAGAGGAAACTATTGAGACAAGTACCGCTAAGGAAACACCTGCACTAACCTTTGAAAATAAAGAATATAATAAAACAACCACACTGCCGGGCGATGAGCCGCGTACCTACGTAACCATTAGTGTTCCTGAAGCTACAGGGGGCAACCCTGCTGCAAGCGATACCATTAATAATAAAATTTTCAGGACGGTGCGAAGCATTGTATACTTTGGCGAAAAGCCTACCGACGCTAAAAGCTACGAAGAACTCATGAACTCGTTTATACAGTCGTATGATGAACTATCTAAAAAATTCCCTGCCGATGCCATGAGTTGGGAAGCTAAGATTAAAGCTACTGTTGATTATAAAACCGACAGCATAATTAATATTAAACTTAACAATTACATGTTTACGGGTGGTGCACACGGCTATGCCGGCGATCGCTCTTTACTTTTTAATGCAAAAACGGGAAGGTCGTTAGAATACAAGGATATCTTTAAAGATGAAAAAGCATTTACTGCCTTAGCCGAAAAGAAATTCAGGTCTAAGTACAAAATACCTGATGGTAAATCTATAAATGCTACGGGGTTAATGTTTGATGAAGAGAAGTTTGCATTACCCCAAAACATTTTCTTTAAAGATAATGGTATTCTTTTGTATTATAACGCCTACGAAGTTGCTGCTTATGCAGAGCAACAAAAAGAACTGCTTATACCCTATAGCGAGGCAGATGCTTTTTTAAGGATAAAATAGTTTAAAATAAAAGGCCTTCTATTTTCTTGGCGGCTACGGCAAATAGCTACTTCTACTATAATTAAAATACCCCTAACCTCACTTAATATTGATGTTAGGGGTATTTTATTTTATATCTTATCGTGTGGCTGTACTGTAACAGTAATAAGGATATTTTGCTTCGGGGATATAATAGCCATGTATTTATCCGGGTAGGGGAGATGGTAATCTGTTACTTTTACATGTTTGCTATATCCTAAACTCACGTTGTAATAGTTTGTGCAGTATAAACTTTCGCACATTATTACATCTGGTTACGGCGGTACATAATAGCTCTTTAATTTATATGTACAGCTTGCTTTTACTAAGTGCTGAAGGGTAAAGTGTGTTGAAGTATAGATAAAAGAAAAGACAGCAGTAGTGCTGTCTTTATCTTAATGTCTCTATGATTAATTACTGTAGTTAATTAATTTACAACCAGTTTTTTTACTGTTGATACGTTGTTTTCTGTAACCTTTACCATGTAAAGACCGGTAGAAAGTTGTGGGGCTATTGTACCCGAAGCTGTTGTTTCGGTAAATACCTGTTTGCCCATCATGTCGTAAATTGCTACTAATTTTGTGCCGTTTTGTGCCGATTGTATATTTAACACATTGCCACCTGTTAATGGGTTAGGAGATATTGTAAATTCCTTAGCGCTAACAGCGTTATTTGCAAGTATAGATGTTGTTACAACCGATAAACTTGTGCCTATTTTTAACTCATCCATATAGGAAACCACATTTTGATAAACACAAAAACTTCCAAAATCAGCAGGTGTAACCGATGATACAGCAGTAATTGCAGGCGGCGTGTTATCATTTATAGTACTTACATTAGGATTTATCCAGGCCATAACATTGTTTGTGCTGAAATCATAACCAACGATTACAAATTGGTTTTCATTTAAGCTATAAGTTTCGGTTGAATATACAGGTGCATCGTTACCCGAAGAAATACCTATTTTATAATCGTTTCCAATTTTCTGAACGTACATTCTAAGGGTGTTTCTGTCAAAATTTTGGCTCTCTGAAAAAGCATTTACCATAGTACTTTGACCTTCAGCTAAAAGCGTAGCAAGGCTTTCTACACTAAAAATAAATGAAGCAAATACTTTACCGCTGCTGGTTGGTGTAAATTTAATGTATGCATCACGACCGGAATTATTTAGTTTTAAAGAATTACCATTTGATGGCATTGAGGGATGAGTAAGGCTCCCGCTTTGTATTTTTAAAATACCGCCATTCATGATAGATGCCCATCCTGCATAATTAGTTAAGCTTGCATCTGCAGTGTAATCAAATGAGTCATAAAAAGGTATTTGCTGCTCTGGCTTACATTGCGGGCCTGCTAAAGTATAACCGTAATCACATAAGTTTCCCACTATGTTTACATTTAATGTTCTTCCTTCTTCAACATTTACAATTTGTATCACTCCTTGTTCCTGTGTAGACGGATTATCGCCCATTATAGTACCCGAACTGGTTGTGATGCCATATGATTGTGTACCACCACCATTGAATGGGATATAAGCGGTATAGGTGTCGGTTCCCGTTGTATTATCATTACAATTCCTGGAAATTGTGCTAATGCGAAGCGGGCATTCAAGTCCGGTCCTAAAACGCAAATCGTCTATTCTAAATGATACCCCCGAAGTTTGTGTAAATCTTACCGTTAAGTTACTAACAGAAGGTATAATATTATTTATATGTACTGCTTCCCATCCACTATCATTTAAGCGATTAATTTCTACAGGGGTAAAATTGGTTCCATTAGTGCTGTATTCCAGTGTTATATCACTGTCAGAAGCGCTTTCTTTGAAATAACCGAAAGACAGTGTAATTAAATCAGACGAATATCCTGAGGTGTTAATGCCGCTAATAGTAAGATATTGTGCAGATGAAGGTTCAAAATGAATATTACCGAAGCCACTTGCATTGCCATATCCAATTGAATTTACCGCCCCTGAAACTTTAGCCGTACCGGCATAAGATACGGGTGGGCCATATTGAAAGCCGTTGTAGCTGCTAATACTTTGTTCCTGGTCTGTAGCTGTTAATGTGCCAAAATTTTCAAAGAAAAATTGCTGGGCTGTTCCCTTTAAAAAGGAGAGGCTTATAAAAGCCATAATGTAAAACTTCTTCATGATATCTATTTTTATTATTTGAAGTGTAAAATTAGGAATATCAAATTATAGCACATTAAAATTGATGTTTTTTTATAAAATAATTATAATGGTGTTAAAAAAATAAAAATATTTATAAAAGCTTTAACATGTATTTGTGCCTGTACTATAGGTTTTTTATCGATGCTTTTTATTTATAATAGCTTATATTTTAGTTGGAAATTTGGTTTAACTATTATAAACATTTAAAAATAACTATCTTTGTAATATAACAACAAACAGCAAAAAAGTTACAAATGGCAACATTAACCGATACTTTTGGTATACAGAAAGCCTTAACACAATTGGGTATAACCGAAGTTAATAATGGTACTTCTACAGGTACTGCAAGCTTTGCCAATGGCGAAGTAATAGCGTCTTACTCTCCGGTAGACGGCTCACTTATAGCAAAGGTAAAAACATCGTCGCCGGATGATTACCAGGCCGTAATGGCTAAAGCAGAAGAAGCTTTTAAAGTATGGAGGCTTGTGCCTGCTCCTAAACGTGGTGAGGTAGTACGCCAAATGGCAGAAGAGCTTCGTAAGTTTAAAGAGCCTCTTGGGCAGCTTGTTTCTTTCGAGATGGGTAAAAGCCTGCAGGAAGGCCTTGGCGAAGTGCAGGAAATGATAGATATATGCGATTTTGCCGTGGGCTTATCGCGCCAGTTATACGGGCTAACCATGCACAGTGAACGCCCGCTGCACCGCATGTATGAGCAGTGGCACCCACTTGGTATTGTGGGTATAATATCGGCCTTTAACTTCCCGGTTGCCGTATGGAGCTGGAACTCTATGCTTGCCCTTATTTGTGGCGATGTATGTGTATGGAAACCAAGCAGCAAAGCGCCATTATGTGCTGTTGCCTGCCAAAACATACTTAAAACAGTTTTAGAGAACAATAACCTTCCCGAAGGTATAAGCAGCCTTGTAACAGGCGAGGCCTGTAACGAACTTTTAAATAACGATAAACGGATACCGCTGGTTTCATTTACAGGGTCTACCCATGTGGGCCGCCACGTATCTAAAACGGTAGCAGAACGTTTTGGCAAAACCATACTGGAGCTTGGTGGTAATAATGCCATTATAGTGTCTGAAAATGCCGATATTTCTATGGTGCTTGTAGGTGCTGTATTTGGTGCTGTGGGTACTGCCGGACAGCGTTGCACATCTACCCGCCGACTGATAATCCACGAAAGCATGTACGATAAAACCGTTGCCGTGCTTAAAAGCGCGTATGCCCAGCTAAAAATAGGCAACCCGCTTGATAGTAATAACCACGTGGGCCCGGTTATTGACAAAACCGCGGTTCAAAGTTTCCTTAATGCTATTGAAAAGGCTAAAACCGAAGGCGGTACTGTAGTTACCGGTGGAGAGGTATTAGAAGGCGAAGGCTACGAGAGCGGATGCTATGTTACCCCATGTATTATTGAAGCCGAAAATCATTACGAAATAGTACAGCATGAAACCTTTGCACCTATTTTATATTTAATGAAATATAGCACTATCGAGGAGGCTATTGCATTGCAAAATGGTGTGCCGCAAGGATTGTCATCTTCTATATTTACAAATAATATGAGGGAAATGGAATTGTTCTTGTCGCAATCAGGATCTGATTGTGGTATTGCCAATGTTAATATTGGTACATCGGGTGCAGAGATTGGCGGAGCTTTTGGTGGCGAAAAAGAAACCGGAGGCGGCCGCGAAAGCGGAAGCGATGCCTGGAGGGCTTACATGCGCCGCCAAACCAATACTATAAATTACGGTACCCAGCTGCCATTGGCACAGGGAATCCGTTTCGATCTGTAATTATTTCTTCTTACTATAAAGTGTTTTATAAGGAACTGCCTCTTTTTACGGAGGCAGTTTTTTTATAATTATAATAAGCGTGGGGAATAGTTTAAAGCGGAACAAAATAAAGTTTGCGCTAATGGGTTAATTCGTTTACCGAACGCTTTATGCATCAATAAAAAATAAATCTTATTTTTGCTGCATGAAATGGCTTACGCAACTCTTTGCAGCACAAAAAGCAGAACCTACAGATCCTATGAAAAAATTCCTTATTGCCGGCCTTGGCAACATAGGCGCCGAATATGTAAATACCCGTCACAATATAGGCTTTAAAATTCTTGACCGCCTGGCGCAACAGGAAGGCCTAACGTGGGAAACGGCCAAACTGGGTGCCGTAACCGAATACAAAATAAAAGGGCGCACACTTATTTTGCTTAAGCCTAATACTTACATGAACCTTAGCGGAAAGGCTATAAAATATTGGTTGGAAAAAGAGAACATTCCGCAGGAAAATTTATTGGTGGTTACCGATGATCTTAATATACCTTTTGGCACCATTCGTATTAAGGCTAAAGGTACCGATGGTGGGCATAACGGGCTTAAGAGCATTCAACAGTTATTAGGCACCAGCGAATATCCGCGTTTTAGATTTGGTATTAGCGACGAGTTTAAAAAAGGCCAGCAAATAAGCTATGTATTGGGCGAATGGGGTGATGATGAGAAATCAAAACTACCTGAAAGGCTTGATAAATCAGTGGAAGCTATAAAGTCGTTCACGTTGTCCGGCCTTGCCGATACTATGAGCAGCTTTAACGGAAAGTAAATTGAATTTACCGGATTTTTAGATTTTAGATGGTTCCGGAAATATAGAAACTCAGATTTTTTGGCATTCTCGCTACGTCTTAATCTTTTGCTGCCTTTCGCATACTTTGTGTAGCAGTAACCTGTTTAAATTCGTATTTTAGCCCTAAATCACTGCCATGAAAAAAATCTTTAGTATTGTATTGCCTGTATTGCTATTTGCCTGCGCCTCACAAAAAGACAGCACAGCTGTATTAAACAGCAAGTCTACCATAGAGAGCCAGTGCCCGCCCCAGGGTAAATGTGCCATTACAATACATAAAGATAAAAGCCTGCTTGTAAAAACAGATGATTTTAATAAGTTATACTATGAATATGCCCATGCTCCGGGTAAAGTGGTAGTGACGTATGCTTATAACAAAACTAAAAATCCCGATTACCAGGATGATTTTTACAATGAGGAATTTGCTTTCGAATCAGATGTAAATCTTTCCAACATTAAAGCCGGTATGATGCCCGACATATATTTTACGGTTAATTGTTTTTGCCGGGGCAAACAGGGAACATACAAGGCAGAAGGAGCAGAGGTAGTTATGATAGATAACAAGCTGCATATTGTATTGCCCCAAATTGTAGATAACCAATTAACCAAAGAAGTTATAGTTTCGTTTAAATAATAGTTCCCCATCAATATAATGAATGTTCCTAATCCCGAATACATAAAAACGATACGATTGTTTAACCTGCCCGATGGCGGCTGCACTTTTGAAGAGGGTTTCCTGCCCAATGCCACCACCGTAGAAGCGAAAGGTTTTTTTGCACAAACACATATTGAAGCCTATCAGCGGGTATCGCATCCGGCACCGTGCAGGCAGTTTGTTGTAACGCTACAGGGTACTTTACAGTTTACCGTAACTAACGGCGATACCTTTATTATACAGCCCGGTATACTGCTTATTGCCGAAGATGTTAATGGTCCCGGCCATACCTGGAGGCTTACAGAGGGCGATGCCTGGCACCGCCTTTATATACCTGTTACAGAGGGCACCGATTCTCATTTTATAAAGAGCGGACACGATTTTTAAATTATTTAACGCGTGATTATTTTTCTTAAAAACATGTTATAATTACTCTATAACTGTTATATTCTTGCTAATGCATAAGGTTAAACCTGTTAAAATGGGTAATTTTATAAGGGGCGTCATTTTATTCGCTTTGTGAAATTACCAGTTTTAAAATTTTTATCATTATGTATCGAGGGAAATTATATGTAGTAATGGCAGATGAAAATAAAGACGGACTGCTCTTTTTTAAACAAGCTTTTAAAGAGGTAAAGGTTAAGCATGAGCTGCTTGTTTTTAATGATTGTTTTGAGCTTATAAGCTATCTTAAGCTTACGGAAGAGATACCCCACCTGGTTTTTTTAGACCTTAATATGCCGGGTAAATCGGTGCTGCAATGCATTACCGAGATAAGGGCTGCCAAAAGGCTGAGTGATATAGTAATTGCTATATACAACACATCGGGTACCGATGGCGATATAGAAAATACCTTTATAGCAGGCGCTAATATTTACATTAAAAAGCCTCATGATTTTACAGCCTTCAAAAAAATAATCGAAGAGGTGCTAAGCCTAAGCTGGCTGTATGTTACCGATGGTTTTAACCGCGATAATTTTATATTAAGCTACTAATTTTCTTTTGTCTTGAAACAAAAGAAACAAAAATTCAAGGATCTAACTTCTTATGCTACAAAATTAAAGTTTCGGCTAAAAGATTTGAACTCGCTGCGCTCAAACAGCAAATCTTTCTTAACGTCTCAACTTCAATTTTTTTTAACGCAACGAAGTTTAAGGCCTTAGCTTCACTCAGGTGTGCATACTCATTATTTAAGAAATCCGTGTAAATCTACTTTAACTTTTCGGGAATGTGTTTGCTGTCTGAATTGAGCAGGAGTGTAGCTTCTCCCCTCTCCTACGGAGAGGGGCTGGGGGTGAGGCCTAATCCCTTTCCTCCAAAACCTTTATCATCCGGAATGATTTTAAAAGGTGTATCAGCCCGGGAATAATAAGCGCCCCGCCAATAATAAGGGAGATGCCCAGTACACTAATAACGCTATCGGGTGCGCGGTGGTCGAGCAGGCTTACCTGACCCGTCTTGGTAATGATGAGGTTAGGGAAGTGTGTGCCTATTGCGGCAAACAGTATCAGCAGCACCTGCATGCCTGCCAGGAATCGGCACCATATAATGCGGCCTATCTGTATCACCCGCCATAGTGGATAAAGCAGTATACCCGATAGCGCCACGGCACCAAGCGCGTAGTAGTTATTCAGGAAATCGTGGGTAAATTTATTGTCGGCAATATAACCGGTAATAAGCGTAGCCATGCCAATAACCACAACGGCAACGGTAGCAATACCTGCTTTGCGCATGTACATACGCTTCTCGTAATCTTTGGCTTCGCCTATTAAAAACGTAGCCGAAAGAAACACACACAGCGCGCTAAAAAAGAACCCTGTAAGAATGGGGAACGGCTGCAGCCAGGGGTCTATGTATACTTCGGCAAAACCAGCGTTGGGGTTGTCTTCTAGTAGAATGATGTTGCCGCTTACCAGTCCGCCAAAGGTCATGCCTAAAAATATTGGAGTTACCAGGCATGAGAACTCAAACATTCGGTCGTACAACAATTGCGACTTGTCTTTTACCGCATCATAATGCCTAAAGACAAAGGCCACGCCGCGCAGGGTAATGCCCAGCAAAACCAGCGTAAGCGGTATGTGCAGGTAAATAATGATGATGTTGTAGAATATAGGGAACGCTATCCATAATATAACAATAAGGATAATGATCCAAATGTGGTTTGCCTCCCAAACGGGGCCAAGAACACTGTACACGGTTTTCTTGATCGACTTTTTATGGTCGGCAGAAGAGAAGAGCTCCAGGATACCCGCACCAAAGTCGGCGCCTCCAAGAAGCACGTACAAAAAGAAGGAGAGGACAACAAAAAACAGCACTACATACAGCATAGTTATGAGGTTTGGGTGGTGTTAAGTACTTTAATTTGGCGGGCCATAAGCCATGTAACCGATACAGTTAAAACCGTATACAGCAGCACATACATATAAAAACTGTATATCATGCCGGGCATGGGCGTAACGGCATCTTTAGTGCGCATTACGTTATGGATAATCCACGGCTGGCGGCCTACTTCGGTAACAATCCAGCCTGCTTCGAGGGCAAGGAAACCAATGGGCGCCATGACGGCAAAATACAGCCAGTACCGCTGACTCAGCTGCCAGTGTTTCTTTTTAAGGCTGATGAAGTAAATAAGCGACGCCAGTACCAGCAGCATCCCCAAACTCACCATAACCTGAAAGGCGTAGTGCGTAATGGCAACGTTAGGTCGGTCTTCTTTTGGGAAATCGTTAAGGCCTTTTACCTCGGCATCAAAGTCGCCGTGGGCAAGAAAAGACAACGCTTTCGGGATTTCAATTTTATGGGTTACCTCGCCGGTTTCGTTATTTACAATTCCACCTATGTATAAAGGAGCGCCTTTCTCTGTTTTGTAATGCGCTTCGAGCGCAGCAAGCTTTACGGGCTGACGCACGGCGATATCTTTAGCCGAAAGGTCGCCGCTTAAAGGTTGCAGCAAGGCAGCAATGGCACCAAACAGTATGGCTATATTAAAGGCTTGTTTGTGCAATTCGACCGAACGTTTTTTGTAGATCTGCCAGGCGTGTATTCCCGCTACGGCAAAGGAGGTAGCGGCAAAGGCAGCAAGCGTCATGTGCAGTGCCTGGCTAAACCATGCCTCGTTAAGGAATGCTTTTACAGGGTCTATGTTGGTAAACTCGCCATTGATATAATCGAAACCCGAAGGGGCGTTCATCCAGCTGTTTGCCGATACCACCAATATACCCGACAGTACCCCCGAAACCCCCACGATAATCCCCGTAAACAGGTGAAAGCGTTCGGGTATTTTATTCCACCCGTACAGGTAAAAGCCCAGCGCCACGGCCTCTATAAAAAAGGCGGCACCCTCCAGCGAGAACG
>Ga0247814_10001046_pt1 | contig 17521 bp, 13 predicted proteins | sample UWRJL179409R1_FD_179947 | JGI IMG/M metagenome (GOLD analysis project Ga0247814, IMG submission 179947) | Plant litter microbial communities from Arlington Agricultural Research Station in Wisconsin, United States - UWRJ-L179-409R-1 | ecosystem: Environmental > Terrestrial > Plant litter >...
TGTATCGACGCGCACTCAAAGAGCTTGCCCCGCGCCTTTTATCGCGCGACTGACACGGAGTTCGACCCCGAGCCATGCTCAATACGCTGCGCAAGATCGTCCAGGAAGTTAACTCCGCCAAGGATCTAAAGGCGGCGTTGGGCATTATTGTGTTACGCGTCAAAGAGGCCATGGGCAGCCAGGTCTGCTCGGTCTATCTGCTCGATCCGGAAGCCAATCGTTTCGTGCTGATGGCCACCGAAGGCCTGAACAAGCGCTCGATCGGCAAAGTCAGCATGGCGCCGAACGAGGGTCTGGTCGGTCTGGTCGGTACTCGCGAAGAACCACTGAACCTTGAAAACGCTGCCGATCACCCCCGCTATCGCTACTTTGCCGAAACCGGCGAAGAGCGTTTCGCCTCATTCCTGGGAGCGCCGATCATTCACCACCGTCGCGTGGTGGGCGTACTGGTCATCCAGCAAAAGGAGCGGCGTCAGTTCGACGAAGGGGAAGAAGCTTTCCTCGTGACCATGAGCGCGCAGCTCGCCGGGGTTATCGCCCACGCTGAAGCCACCGGTTCGATCCGGGGTCTTGGCCGTCAGGGCAAAGGCATTCAGGAAGCCAAATTTGTCGGTGTCGCCGGTTCGCCCGGCGCTGCCGTGGGCGTGGCCGTGGTCATGCTGCCGCCTGCCGATCTGGAAGTGGTGCCGGACAAGACCGTCACTGATATCGCCGCCGAACTCGCTTTGTTCCAGACTGCCCTGGAAGGCGTGCGTGGCGACATGCGCACCTTGTCCGCCAAGCTTGCGACCCAGCTGCGGCCGGAAGAGCGCGCGCTGTTCGATGTTTACCTGATGATGCTCGACGATGCCTCGCTGGGCAGCGAAGTGACCAACGTCATCAAGACCGGCCAATGGGCGCAGGGCGCCTTGCGCTCGGTGGTCAGCGAACACGTCAAACGCTTCGAACTGATGGACGACGCTTACCTGCGTGAGCGCGCTTCCGACGTCAAGGATCTGGGCCGTCGCCTGCTGGCCTATCTGCAGCAAGCCCGGCAACAGACGCTGGTTTATCCCGACAACACCATTCTGGTCAGCGAAGAACTCACGCCCGCCATGTTGGGCGAAGTGCCTGAAGGCAAGCTGGTCGGGCTGATTTCGGTACTCGGTTCCGGCAACTCCCACGTCGCGATCCTGGCCCGCGCCATGGGCATTCCGACGGTCATGGGCGTGGTCGATCTGCCGTATTCCAAGGTCGACGGCATCGAACTGATCGTCGACGGCTATCACGGCGAAGTCTTCACTAACCCCAGCGATATCATGCGCAAGCAGTTCGCCGAGGTGGTCGAGGAGGAACGTCAGCTCTCCCAAGGCCTGGATTCCCTGCGTGAGCTGCCTTGCGTGACGCTGGACGGCCATCGCATGCCGTTGTGGGTCAACACCGGTCTGCTGGCCGATGTGGCCCGCGCGCAGCAGCGTGGTGCCGAAGGCGTTGGTCTGTATCGCACCGAAGTGCCGTTCATGATCAACCAGCGCTTCCCGAGTGAAAAGGAACAGCTGGCGATCTATCGCGAGCAACTGGCCGCTTTCCACCCGCTGCCGGTGACCATGCGCAGCCTGGACATCGGCGGCGACAAGGCGCTCTCCTACTTCCCGATCAAGGAAGACAACCCGTTCCTTGGCTGGCGCGGCATTCGCGTCACCCTCGATCACCCGGAAATCTTCCTGGTGCAGACCCGCGCCATGCTCAAGGCCAGTGAAGGCTTGAACAACCTGCGGATTCTGCTGCCGATGATTTCCAGCACCCACGAAGTGGAAGAGGCCTTGCACCTGATCCACCGCGCGTGGGGCGAAGTCCGCGACGAAGGCACCGACGTGCCGATGCCGCCGGTGGGGGTGATGATTGAAGTGCCGGCGGCGGTGTATCAGACCCGTGATCTGGCGCGGCAGGTGGACTTCCTGTCGGTCGGCTCCAACGACCTGACCCAATATTTGCTGGCAGTGGACCGCAACAATCCGCGCGTCGCCGACCTGTACGACTACCTGCACCCGGCAGTCCTGCAAGCCTTGCAGAACGTCGTGCGCGATGCTCACGCCGAAGGCAAGCCGGTGAGCATCTGCGGCGAGATGGCCGGCGATCCGGCGGCTGCGGTGCTGTTGATGGCGATGGGCTTCGACAGCCTGTCGATGAACGCCACCAACTTACCGAAAGTGAAATGGATGCTGCGTCAGATCCACCTGAGCAAGGCCAAGGAAATACTTGCTCAACTGATGACCAACGACAATCCGCAAGTCATCAGCAGCTCGCTGCAACTGGCGCTGAAAAACCTGGGCCTGTCGCGGATGATCAATCCGGGGTCGGTCAAAGGGCATTGATTCAATAACCACCGTAGGACCGGATTTATCCGGGAGGGCGATCGTTCCGGTCACGAATATCTGCCAGATGGGCTACTGCCTCGCGGATGAATCCGCTCCTACGGTGTTGTCATATATCCAGTTCCACCTCCCCCAATCTGCCGCCATACGGCCCGAAACTGTGTTCGACGAAGCGTCGGCTGCCATCGGCATTGACGATCAACGCGCTACTGGCGCGGGTGCCGTAGGTTGGGCTGGCGATGAAGATGCTGGAAAGCAGGGTTTCCGTCGCCAGGCTGACACCGGTATCCGGCAAATCCGCGAGCGGCGCGGTCTGCGTATCCTCCAGTATGCCCAGCAGCGCCGCGGGTTGCGGATCGTCCAGCCGGGCGGTCAACGCAGCCTTGGCCTTCACCAATTTGGGCCACGGCGTATCAAGCCCGGCATTCGATAAGCCGTAGACGCCCTCGCTCAATTGCTGTGGTTCGGGGTTCGAGCTATTGAGGTAATGCAGCGTCTGACCATCACCGATCAGCAGGTTGAAGCCGCCGTATTCGTCCGCCTTACCGGCCACCTCGAACAGATAATCCGCAACTGATGCCTGGCCGGTCAAAAATTGCGCAACCAGTTCGCCCCGGGAGCGACGGCCCAAGGGTTGGCTGGGGTCGCGAATATTGGTCAGCGCCGCAAATCGCCCCTCGGCGCTGATGCCCAGCCAGGTGCCGCCGGCTTCCAGGTCGCGACCTGCATAGACGTGCGGCGCATCGTCCCATTGCGCCAAAGGCTGGGTGGGACGCGCGTAGAATTCGTCACGATTGGCGGCGACAATCAGCGGCTGCGCGTGGGCAGGGCGCCAGGCAAAGACGATCAGACACATGCGGTACTCCTTTTTTTCATCACTCTACGCATCCACCCGGCCAACATCCATCGTGCAGGTAGAGCGCGGGACCATGCTCCGGTAACATGCCGTTCTCATTTCGCGCGCTCGGGCAGCATTGCTGTTCAGCGCAGGTTTAAGTTTGCTGCTTTAGTGTGTTCTGATTTTGTTGCTCGCAAGGGCGTTCGAATTTTTTGAGGAGTCGCAATGCTGCCTTACCCGCAGATTGACCCAGTGGCGGTGGCCATCGGCCCGCTGCAAATTCACTGGTACGGATTGATGTATCTGGTCGGCATCGGTGGTGCGTGGCTGCTGGCATCGCGACGTCTGAACAGCTTCGATCCGACCTGGACCAAAGAAAAGCTCTCCGACATGATTTTCTGGCTGGCCATGGGCGTTATCGTCGGCGGGCGGCTGGGTTACGTGTTGTTCTACGATCTGCCCGCGTACATCGCCAATCCGCTGCTGATCTTCGAGGTCTGGAAGGGCGGCATGGCGTTCCATGGCGGGTTCGTCGGCGTGATGTTGGCGGCCTGGTTTTTCGCCCGCCGCAATGGCAAATCGTTCTTCGAACTCATGGACTTCATCGCGCCGCTGGTGCCAATTGGTCTGGGCGCCGGGCGTATCGGCAACTTCATCAATGCCGAATTGTGGGGCAAACCGACTGACCTGCCGTGGGCCATGGTCTTCCCGCCGTTCAGCGACCCGGCGCAGCTGGCACGTCACCCGTCGCAGCTGTATCAGTTCGCGCTGGAAGGCGTAGCGCTGTTCCTCATCCTCTATCTGTTCTCGCGCAAACCCCGCCCGACCATGGCGATTTCCGGGATGTTCGCCTTGTTTTACGGGATTTTCCGTTTCATCGTCGAGTTCGTCCGCGTCCCGGATGCGCAGCTGGGCTATCTGGCGTGGGGCTGGCTGACCATGGGTCAGGTGCTCAGTTTGCCGATGATCATCGCCGGTATCGTGCTGATCTGGCTGGCGTACAATCGCGCACCCGCGGTCAAAACGGTTTAACACCGAAGCGCCGGGTTTTGCTGCCCGGCGGATTCATCGATGCAGGTAATTTATGAAGCAATATCTGGAACTCGTCGCTCACGTCATCAAGAACGGCACGCTGCAAGCCAACCGCACCGGCGTGAATACCATCAGCTTTCCCGGCGCCATGCTGCGCTATGACCTGCAGGAAGGCTTCCCGGCGATCACCACGCGGCGCATGGCGTTCAAATCGGCCATTGGCGAGATGGTCGGCTTTCTGCGCGGCGTGAACAACGCTGCTGAATTTCGCGAGCTGGGCTGTAAGGTCTGGGATCAGAACGCCAACGAAAACGCCCAGTGGCTGGACAATCCGTTCCGCAAGGGCGACGACGATCTGGGCGAAATCTATGGCGTGCAGTGGCGCAAATGGCCCGCTTACAAGCGTATCGACCTGAGCAATCCGGCGGCCATCGAGCTGGCGCTGAGCCATGGTTATCAGCAGATCGCCCAGTCTGAAGAAGACGGCCAGGCTTACGTCGTGCTGTACAAGGCCATCGACCAGATTCGCCAGTGCGTCGACACGATCATCAAGGATCCTGGCAGCCGCCGGATCCTGTTCCACGGCTGGAACTGTGCGCAACTGGACGAAATGGCTTTGCCGCCTTGCCATTTGCTGTATCAGTTTCACCCGAATCAGGCGACTAAAGAAATCTCCCTGACTCTGTACATCCGCTCCAATGACCTGGGGTTGGGCACGCCGTTCAACCTGACCGAAGGCGCGGCCTTACTCAGTCTGATTGGTCGCCTGACGGGCTACACGCCGCGCTGGTTCACGTATTTCATCGGCGATGCCCATGTCTACGAAAACCATCTGGACATGCTCAATGAGCAACTGACCCGCGAGCCGTTCCCGATGCCGAAACTGGTGATCTCCGAGCGCGTGCCCGAGTTTGCCAGGACCGGCGTTTATCAGCCGGAATGGCTGGAGCAGATCGAACCCTCGGACTTCACCCTGGAAGGTTACCAACACCATCCGGCGATGACGGCGCCGATGGCGGTTTAATGCAAAGCCTGTAGGACCGGCTTTAGCCGGGAGGCTGTTATTTCTGACCTAGGAAATGCAGCGGGTGTTCTGGCCCTCTCCCGGCTAAAGCCGGTCCTACGGCATACATACCCGCGAAGCTTCAATGCCCATGACTCCTGCCCACATGGGAATGCTCTGACTCCGGCGTCGCCACGCCGCCGCTGACCCGTAGGACCGGCTTTAGCCGGGAGGCTGTTATTTCTGATCTAGGTAATGCAGCGGGTGTTCTGGCCCTCTCCCGGCTAAAGCCGGTCCTACGGCATACATACCCGCGAAGCTTCAATGCCCATGACTCCTGCTCACATGGGAATGCTCTGACTCCAGCGTCGCCACGCCGCCGCTGACCTCCAGTCGATCCAGAATCCCGCAATGATCCGGGGCGCCTTCGCTGCAGCGTTCTCGCAGGTCGAGCAGTTGCGTCTGCAAGGCTTGCAGGCTGGCGATGCGGGTGTTGACGTGCTGGATGTGCTCGTCGATCAGCGCGTTGACGCTTTCACATTGGTCCTGCGGACTGTCGCGCAGGTTGAGCAGGCTGCGAATCTCTTCGAGGGTCATGTCCAGGCCACGGCAATTGCGGATGAACGTCAGCCGCTCCACATGCGCCTGGGTATACAGCCGGTAATTGCCCTCACTGCGCGCTGGAGGCGGCAGCAAGCCTTCGCGCTCGTAATAGCGGATGGTTTCCACCTGCGCGTCGGTCAATTTCGCCAGTTCGCCAATCTTCATCGCGTCGATCCTGTTTTGGTGCTTGACCCTATAGTGGCTACAGGGTGTTCACTTGGCAACAAGCAAGTCAAAGGACTGGACCATGAGCCAAGCGACCCCAATCGATCCGAAGCACCAACATGCCGAACACGACCATTCGGCGCACGATCATGCCCATGCGGAACACAGTCACGCCAAGCATGAACACAGCTGCTGTTCGGCGGATGCCGCACCCGCTGTAGTTACCTTCGGCGATGCGCCTGCGTCTGGCGGTCGGCTGAGCAGTTTCCGCATCGAGCAGATGGATTGTCCTACCGAGCAGACTTTGATCCAGAACAAACTGGGCAAGCTGGCCGGGGTGCAGAAACTCGAATTCAACCTGATCAATCGCATGCTCGGCGTCTGGCACGAATTGCCGTCCACTGACCCGATTCGCGACGCGATTTCGTCATTGGGCATGCAGGCCGAGCCGATTGAAGAGGGCGCCGGTACTGAGTCGGCTTCGTTGCCACCGGCGAAAAAACCTTGGTGGCCGCTGGCGTTGTCGGGCGTCGCCGCGTTGACTTCGGAAGTGATTCATTTCGCTGAGCTGGCGCCGAACTGGGTGGTTGCACTGGTCGCGTTGGTCGCCATTCTCAGTGGCGGACTCACCACCTACAAAAAAGGCTGGATCGCCCTCAAGAACTTCAACCTGAACATCAATGCGCTGATGAGCATCGCAGTGACCGGTGCCGTGCTGATCGGGCAATGGCCGGAAGCGGCCATGGTGATGTTCCTGTTTACCGTGGCCGAGCTGATCGAAGCCAAATCCCTGGATCGCGCCCGCAACGCAATCGGCGGGCTGCTGCAACTGACGCCGGAAGTGGCGACGGTGCAGCAAGCGGATGGTCAATGGCTGGAACTGGACGCGAAAAGCATCGAGCTTGGCGCTATCGTGCGGGTAAAGCCGGGCGAACGCATTGCGCTGGACGGCGAAGTGGTCTCCGGTAACTCCACCATCGATCAGGCGCCGATTACCGGGGAAAGCCTGCCGGTGGAGAAGGCTGAAGGCGACAAAGTCTTTGCTGGCACGATCAATCAGTCGGGATCGCTGGAATACAAGGTGACCGCTGCGGCCAACAACTCGACGCTGGCGCGGATCATTCATGCGGTGGAAGCCGCGCAGGGCGCACGTGCGCCGACTCAGCGTTTTGTCGACAGCTTTTCGCGCATCTACACCCCGGCGGTGTTCCTGCTGGCTTTGGCCGTGGCGATCATCCCGCCGCTGTTCATGGGCGCGGTATGGTTTGACTGGATCTACCGCGCGCTGGTGTTGCTGGTGGTCGCATGTCCGTGTGCGCTGGTGATTTCCACGCCAGTGACGATTGTCAGTGGCCTGGCGGCTGCCGCGCGTAAAGGCATCCTGATCAAAGGCGGCGTTTATCTGGAAATGGGTCAGAAGCTGGATTATCTGGCGCTGGACAAAACCGGCACCATTACCCATGGCAAGCCGGTGCAGACCGACTATGTGCTGCTTCAGGAATCAGCTGGCGAGCGGGTTCCGGCGATTGTCGCCAGCCTGGCTGGCCGCTCCGATCACCCGGTTTCCCTGGCCATCGCCCAGGCAGCGGAAAAGAGCCTGACCTTGCATGAGGTCACTGCACTGGAAGCCTTGGCCGGCCGAGGCGTGCGCGGCGAGATCAATGGCCAGGTGTATCACTTGGGCAACCACCGCTTGGTGGAAGAGTTGGGCTTGTGTTCGCCAGAGCTGGAAGTGCAACTCGATGCGCTGGAAAAACAGGGCAAAAGCGTCGTGCTGTTGCTGGATAGCAGCGGTCCGCTGGCGTTGTTCGCCGTGGCCGATACCGTCAAGGACAGCAGCCGCGAAGCCATTGAGCAGCTGCACACGCTGGGCGTGAAAACCCTGATGTTGACCGGCGATAACCCGCACACCGCCAAGGCGATCGCTGCGCAGGTGGGCATCGATCAGGCGCAAGGCAATCTGATGCCGGCTGACAAGTTGCAGGCCATCGAGGCGCTGTACGCCCAAGGTCATCGAGTCGGCATGGTCGGCGACGGCATCAACGACGCGCCAGCCCTGGCTCGCGCCGAAATCGGTTTTGCCATGGCGGCTGCCGGTACCGACACAGCGATTGAAACGGCTGATGTCGCCCTGATGGACGACGATCTGCGCAAGATCCCGGCATTTATACAACTGTCGCGCCGCACCTCGGCGATCTTGAAGCAGAACATCATCCTGGCGCTGGTGATCAAGGCGATCTTCCTGGTCGTCACCTTTGCTGGCATGGCGACCATGTGGATGGCGGTGTTCGCCGATATGGGCGTGAGCTTGCTGGTGGTGTTCAACGGGTTGCGGTTGCTTAAAAAGTAACCAGCGAGCCTCGTGTGGGAGCGAGCTTGCTCGCTCCCACGGATTACGATTACCTACCGTATTTAGCCTTGCCCCATTGAATCATCCCCTCCAGCAACTCCTTTAAAACCACCCGCGTCGGCTCCGCCAGATCAGGCCGGTAATGAAACGGCACAAACTCTTCCATGTACGTGCTTTGGGTCAGTTCCAGTTGCACGGCATGGATATTGTTGGCCGGATCGCCGTAGTGGCGGGTGATGTGGCCGCCTTTGAAGCGGCCATTGAGTACATGGCTGTAATCGGTCGCTGCGGCGCAGATGGCTTCGGCGCGCTGGCCCAACGCTGCATCGCAACTGGCGCCGTTGAAGGTGCCGAGGTTGAAATCCGGCAGGCGGCCTTCAAACAGGTGTGGGATATGTCCGCGAATCGAGTGGGCATCAAACAGCAGCGCATAGCCGAATTCGTCACGCAGCCTTGTCAGCTCTTGCTCAATCGTCTGGTGGTACGGCGTCCAGATCTGCTCCAGATAACGTGCGCGTTCTTCGGCGCTCGGCGCCTGGCCTTCCTTGAACAGCGGCACGCCATCGAACAGGATCGACGGGAACAGCCCGGTGGTCGCGCCGGCATACAGCGGTTTGTCGTCGGACGGGCGATTCAGGTCGATGACGAAACGCGAGTATTCAGCTGCCAGGGTGCTGGCGCCCAGCTCGGCGGCGAAGTCATAGAGTTGCGGGATGTGCCAGTCGGTGTCCGGCAGGCTCAACGCCTCATCCACAAGGCCAGCTTGCACCGCAGGCGTCAGCTGTAATCCGGCGTGGGGCATGCTGATCAGCAGCGGCGCGCGGCCGCGAGAAAATGTCAGAACCTTGTCCATCGGTCTCTCCTTAAATCAGGGATTCGACGCCGTGGCGCACGATGCGTTTGTCCAGATCGCCGCCCAGCCAATAGGCCAGGTCGGCTGGGCGTTCGATGTTCCAGGCCACGAAATCGGCGAACTTGCCGACTTCCAGCGAGCCATGGGTGTTGCCCATGCCCAGCGCCTTGGCGGCATTGATCGTCACGCCCGCGAGGGCTTCTTCGGGTGTCATGCGAAACAGCGTACACGCCATGTTCAGCATCAGGCGCAATGACAGCGCGGGAGACGTGCCGGGGTTGAGGTCGCTGGCGATAGCGATATCGACGCCATGTTTGCGCAGGGCATCCATGGGCGGCAGTTGGGTTTCGCGCAGGAAGTAATAAGCGCCGGGCAGCAACACGGCGACGGTTCCGGCTGCGCCCATGGCGATGGCATCGGCTTCGGTCATGAACTCCAGATGGTCCGCCGACAACGCCTGATAGCGCGCCGCCAGACTGGAACCCGCCAGGGAAGACAATTGTTCGGCGTGCAATTTCACCGGCAAACCCAGCTGGCCCGCCGTGATGAACACCTGCTCGACCTGCGCCGGGGAAAACGCCAGGTATTCGCAAAACGCATCCACCGCGTCGACCAGCCCTTCATCGGCCAGCGCGGGGAGCATTTCGCTGCAGATGTGGTTGATGTAGTCGTCGGCGCGGTCGGTGTATTCCGGCGGCAAGGCATGAGCGGCCAGGCAGGTGCTGCGCACGGTGATCGGCAATGTGTTGCCCAGGCGGCGGATGACCCGCAGCAGCTTGCGCTCATTGGCCAGGTCCAGGCCGTAGCCGGACTTCATCTCGACCGTGGTCACGCCGTCCTTGAGCAAATGCCGCAGGCGATTTTCCGCGCAGGCGTACAACTCGTCTTCGCTGGCAGCGCGAGTCGCACGCACGGTGCTGGCTATGCCGCCGCCGGCTGCGGCGATCTCGGCGTAGCTCACCCCTTGCAGGCGCTGCTCGAATTCGCCGCTGCGATTACCGCCGAACACGGTGTGCGTATGGCAGTCGATCAGCCCCGGCGTGACCCACGCGCCGTTAAGATCAACGACGCTCTCATAGTTCGCCTCGGTCAGCTGTGCTTGAGGCCCGATCCATTCGATACACGCTCCAGAGGTCACGATGGCGGCATCCTCGATGATCGAGTATTTGCCTTGCGCCATGCTTGCCACATGGCAGTGCTTCCAGAGCGTTTTCATTCGGGGCCTCCGAGGCTATCGGGTCAGGTTCGTATTCTTTTGATTATGGATGCCGGGTTTGATCCCGACGTTGTAAGCGACCACCAGCAACATGACCCAAACCGCACCGACGATCAGCGCCGCGCGGTTGTCCGGGAAGTAGCCGAGCACGCCGAAGATGAACAGCATGAAAACGATGGCCGCTGCCGGAGCGGCGGGCCAGAACGGCACCGGGAATTTCAGCTGCGCGACTTCTTCGCGACTCATGGCGCGGCGCATCGCCACTTGCGTCAGCAGAATCATCAGCCAGACCCAGACAGTGGCGAAGGTGGCCAGCGAAGCGATCAGCAGGAACACGTTTTCCGGGATCAGGTAATTGAGCAGCACACCACCGAGCAAGGCGATGCCCATCACCAGCACGGTCATCCACGGCACGCCTTGTTTCGACAGTCGGGAAAAGCTTTTGGGTGCCTGGCCCTGTTGGGACAGGCCATACATCATGCGCCCGGCGCCGAAGATATCGCTGTTGATCGCTGACACAGCGGCGGAAATCACCACGATATTCAGCAGCGCGGCGGCCCATGGAATCCCAAGGCTGGAGAAAATCTGCACGAACGGGCTGTTGGCCTTGGTGATCTGCGACCAGGGAAACAGCGACATCAGCACGAACAGCGTCAGCACGTAGAACAGCAGGATGCGTAGCGGCACCGCGTTGATCGCGCGCGGGATGGTGTGTTGCGGATCCTGCGCTTCGCCCGCCGTGATGCCGATGATTTCGATGCCGCCGAACGCGAACATCACTACCGCGAAACAGGCAATCAGGCCGCCGATACCGTTGGGCATGAAGCCGCCGTGGCTCCACAGATTGCTGACGCTGGGCACGGTTTCTGCGCCCGTCAGAGTGACGCCGAACAGCAACAGGCCGAAACCGGCAACGATCATCGCGACAATGGCGCTGACCTTGAGCAGCGACAGCCAGAACTCGGTTTCGCCGAATACCTTGACGTTGCACAGGTTCAGCGCACCGATCAGGAACACGATGCCCAGCACCCAGATCCAGCGCGGCACATCCGGGAACCAGAAGCCCATATAAATGCCGAAGGCGGTCACGTCGGCGAGGCAGACGATGATCATTTCAAAGGCGTAGGTCCAGCCCAGAACAAAGCCCGCCATCGGTCCCAGATACGTGCTGGCGTATTCGCTGAACGAGCCCGCCACCGGATTGTGCACCGCCATTTCGCCCAGGGCGCGCATGACCATGAACACCGCCGCGCCGCCGATCAGGTAGGCGAGCAACACTGCCGGCCCGGCCATCTGGATCGCCGAGGCCGAACCGTAGAACAGCCCGGTGCCAATCGCCGATCCCAGCGCCATGAAGCGAATGTGACGGGCCGACAGCCCGCGTTTCAAACCTTGTTGTGACGTCATTTCCAATTCAATTCCGTTCTTTCCAGCGAACTGCCAGTTGTTCAGGGCGGCAAGGATAACCGCTTGGCTGCGTTGCTCGAATCAACGTGTGTCGGGTGTCGCCTGGCTGACATCTCGTGTCACGGATGTCTATACGTCTTGGGGTCGCCATCAATGTTGTTCGTTGGAGCGAGGCTTGCCCGCGAAGAGGCCGCTGCATCCGACCGATTCGTTGCGTCTGAGCCGTCGTATTCGCGGGCAAGCCTCGCTCCAGCGGTGTTAATGGCTGCTACGTTGCGACAACTGCGATACACCGTTTCCAGCAACGCTTCACTCCTGAGCAATGCCGCGCTGGCGGCGATGTCCGGGGCGAGCCAGCGGTCTTCGTCGTAGGCCGGGACCTGTTCGCGCAGCAGGCGCCAGGCGGCGTCGGTGCCGACGCCAAAACGCTGGCCCTTGAGGAATTCGAACGCCTGGGCCGCCAGTAAATATTCAATAGCCAGAATCTGCGTGGCGTTATCCAGCACCCGGTGCAGTTTCAGCGCCGCGTTGGTGCCCATGCTCAGGTGATCTTCCTGTAAGCCGGAGGTCACGTAATTGTCGGTGACCGCCGGTTGCGCCAGTTGCCGGTTTTCCGCGCACAGCGACGCGGCGACGTACTGGACGATCATCATCCCCGAGTTGACCCCCGGCTGGCTGACCAGGAATGCAGGCAAACCGCTGACCGTCGGGTTGATCAGGCGATCCAGGCGACGCTCGGCGATTGAGCCCAGTTCCGCCACGGCAATCGCCAGCAAATCCGCCGCCATCGCCACGGATTGACCGTGCGGGTTGGCCTGGGACACCACGCGATACGCTTCGGGCGTGCCCAGCAATAACGGGTTGTCAGTTGCGGAATTCAGCTCGATTTCGATCTGCCGGGTTGCATGGGCCAGCTGATCGCGAGTGGCGCCATGGACCTGCGGAATCGAACGAATGCTCAGCGCGTCCTGAGTACGAATACCCTGGCTGTTGGCGAGCACTTCGCTGCCATCGAGCAGGCTGCGCAGGTTGCTGCCGACGATCTGCATGCCGGGATGCGGTTTAAGCGCGATGATTTCTGCGTCGAAAGCATTCAGTTGGCCGCGCAGCGCTTCGAAGCTCATGGCGCCGACCACATCGGCCCAGTGCGTCAGGCGCTGCGCGTCGGCGATGGCCAGGCAGCTCAAACCGGTCATGCACGGCGTGCCGTTGACCAGACACAAACCGTCCTTGGCGCCGAGGACCACCGGGCTCAGGCCTTCAGCGTCCAGCGCCTGCAAGGCCGGCATGATGTGGCCGCGATAGCTGACGTTGCCGACACCCAGCAGCGCGATGCCGATGTGCGCCATGTGCGTGAGGTAGCCGACCGAACCCTGGGACGGAACCTGCGGAGTAATCTGCCGGTTGAGCAAGGTCAGCAAGGCTTCGACCACTTGCCGATGCAGGCCGGACTTGCCCTGGGTGTAATTGATGATTGCCGCGCAGATGATCGCTCGGGTCTGTTCATCGGGCAGCGCCGCGCCAACGCCGCAGGCATGGCTGAGCAAGGTGTTGCGTGACAGCTGGCTCAACTGCTCGCCATGCAGCGAGACGTTGCACAACGCGCCCAGCCCGGTATTCACGCCATAAGCGCGCTCGCCGCTGGCGACGATGCATTCGACGATGGCCTGTGCATTGTCGATCCGCGCCCAGGCGCTGGCCGACAGGCTCAAGTGCGCGCCGTTACGGGCCACCGCAACCACATCCTGCCAACGCAGCGGGCCTTCGCCGATTACGATTTCTTCAACTGGCGACATCTCGAACGTCCTTACAAAGTGACCGCACGACGCTGCACGAAACGATCTACGTAATCATCTGCAGGGGAGTGGAGGATTTCTTTTGGGGTGCCGACCTGAATCAGGCGGCCATCCTTGAGGATCGCGATCCGGTTGCCGATGCGCACGGCTTCGTCCAGATCGTGGGTGATGAACACGATGGTTTTCTTCAGGGCGCTTTGCAGTTCCAGCAACTGATCCTGCATCTCGGCGCGAATCAGCGGATCCAGGGCGCTGAACGCTTCATCCATCAGAATGATGTCGGTGTCCGCCGCCAGGGCTCGCGCCAGACCGACCCGTTGGCGCATGCCGCCGGAGAGCTGATGCGGGTATTTGTTTTCGTAGCCTTTGAGACCCACGGTGCTGATCCAGTGCAATGCGCGCTCGACGCAATGCTCTTTGGTCTCGCCGCGTACTTTCAGGCCGTAGGCGACGTTGTCCTGCACGGTCTTGTGCGGCAGCAGGCCGAAACTCTGGAACACCATGCTGATCTTGTGCCGACGGAATTGGCGCAAGGCTTCCATGTCGTAGGTCAGAATGTTCTCGCCATCGACGAGGATTTCGCCGCTGGTGGGATCGATCAGCCGATTGAAATGGCGCACCAGCGTCGATTTGCCCGAGCCGGAAAGGCCCATGATCACGAAAATTTCGCCGCTGCCAATCGACAGGGACAGGTCGTTCACGCCGACCACGCAGCCTGTCTGTGCCAGGACCTGATCCTTGCTCTGATTCTGGCGGACCATGTTCAGCGCGTCCTGGGCGCGGCTGCCGAAAATCTTGTAGACGTTCTTGACCACGATTTTATTCGGTTCAACGCTCATCATTTGTTCGCCTCATGCCGTGGGCGGCCATAGGCCTGAGTGATGCGGTCGATCACCACCGCGAGAATCACGATGGCCAGACCGGCTTCCAGCCCGCGCCCGACGTTGAGTGTCTGAATCCCTACCAGTACGTCTTCGCCCAGTCCGCGAGCGCCGATCATTGACGCGATGACCACCATCGACAGCGCCATCATCGTGGTCTGGTTGATCCCGGCCATGATGCTCGGCAGGGCCAGCGGCAGTTGCACGCCAAACAGTTGCTGCCAGCGATTGGCACCGAACGCGTTGATCGCTTCCATGACTTCGCCATCGACCTGGCGAATGCCCAGGTCCGTCAGGCGAATCAGCGGCGGCGCGGCGTAGATCACGGTGGCGAAAATCGCCGGCACCTTGCCCAGGCCGAACAGCATCAGCACCGGGATCAGGTACACGAAGCTGGGCATGGTCTGCATGATGTCCAGCAGCGGCATGAGAAACGAACGCAGGCGATTGCTGCGCGCCGACAGAATGCCCAGCGGTATGCCGATGACCACCGAAATCAACGTGGCGACCAGCATCAGCGCCAGGGTCTGCATGAGTTTGTCCCACAAGCCGACCGCGCCCACCAGAAACAGCAGGCCGACGATCACGGCAGTGGTGGTCCATTTACGCGTCGCATGCCAGGCAATGCCGCCGACAATGGCGAGCAACACCCACCATGGTGCGACGCGCAGCAAACCTTCAAGCCGGACGATGGCCCACAGCAGCGTGTCGGAAATGTGCCGGAACACATCGCCATAATTGGTGACCAGCTTGTCAACCCAGTCATTGACCCAGTTGGCGATGGAGAACGTGAAGCTTTCGGGGAACATAAAAGTGCTCTCTTACTGGATTGCAGTTGACCTGTGGGACCGGCTTCACCCGGGATGACGCCTGGATTGCGGTTGATCTGCAGGACCGGCTTCAGCCGGGAGGACGCCGGTGCATTCGCTGCACATCTCCCGGCTAAAGCCGGTCCTACGGGGTTGTGCCGCCTTCCCGGCTAAAGCCGATCCCACACTTTGCCTTTACAACGAAGCATCAACCTTTTTGGCCGCTTCTTCGCTGACCCAGGCGTGCCAGATTTCAGGATGTTCCTTGAGGAAGATCTTCGCCAGCTTCGGCGACTCGATGCGATCCTTGGTCATGCGCGCCAGGTTCTGGTTCAGCAGATCAATCGGGATGTTGACCTTTTCCATCACCGCCACCAGCTCCGGTGCCTGCTCGTGGAAGGCTTTGGACAGGCCGACCTTGATGTCGATGGTCTTGTTCACCCCGGCTTTCTCTTCAAGACGAACCATGTCCACCTGGCCCATCAGCGGCGTCGGTGACCAGTAGTACGTCAGGATCGGCTCGCCACGTTTGTAGCTGGACAGAATCGCCGCATCCAGCGCCGGGCCGGTGCCTGGGCGGAAGTTGGTGTACTTGCTTTCCAGGCCGTAGCTCTTGAGCATCTCGGAGTTTTCCAGCTCGCAGGTCCAGCCTGCCGGGCAGTTGTAGAAACGGCCCTTGTCTGGTTCTTCGGCATCCTTGAACAGGGCCGAATATTGCGTCAGATCGCTGATCGACTTGAGGTTTGGCGCCTTGGCTTCCAGCTTGCGCTTGGCATCGCCTTCGATCACATAGCGCGGCACGTACCAGCCTTCGATTGCGCCTTTGACCGGCGCACCGACACCCACGACTTTCCCGGCTTTCTCGGCCTTGTTCCAGACTTCGCTGCGGCCTACCCATTCCTCGGCGAACACCTGAATGTCATTGGTGCTCAAAGCATTTTCCATGGTGATGGAGTTGCCAGGCAGGCTGTCGACTTCACAGCCGTAGCCTTTGTTCAGCACAACCTGCAGCACGTCGGTCAGCAGCATTGCGCTTTCCCAGTTCAGACCGGCGAATTTCACCGGCTTGCCAGACTCGCACCAGCCAGCTGCCTGGCTTGCACCGGCAGCGGTGAGCATTCCCAGGCAAAGCGTCGTGGAAAGCAGGGCCTTGTTCATTTTCATTATTGAAGCTCCGAGTCAGGAAATGGGATTGGCAGTTTCCGATCAAAAACAGGCATCCGGCCCGACGCTTGGACACTTGATGGTCCTGAGCGTTGTTGTCCCTGCTGGTGTTACTGGCTCATATCAAACATCGAATGTATCCGTAGGACCGGCTTCAGCCGGGAGAGCGCCCTCCCGGCTGAAGCCGGTCCTACGGGCATCTGTTTGTTTCAGCTGCCAATCATCGGCAGGTTCAAGCCCTTCTCGTTGGCGCAGTCAATTGCGATCTGATAACCCGCATCGGCGTGACGCATCACGCCCGTCGCCGGGTCGTTATGCAGAACGCGGGCGATGCGTTCGGCGGCTTCGTCAGTGCCGTCGCAGACGATGACCATGCCCGAATGCTGGGAAAAGCCCATGCCGACGCCGCCTCCGTGGTGCAGCGAAACCCAGGTCGCGCCACTCGCGGTATTGAGCAGGGCGTTGAGCAGCGGCCAGTCGGACACTGCATCTGAGCCGTCCTGCATCGATTCAGTTTCACGATTCGGACTGGCGACCGAGCCGGAGTCCAGATGGTCGCGGCCAATCACCACCGGCGCCGACAGTTCGCCGCTGCGGACCATTTCGTTGAACGCCAGGCCGAGCATGGCGCGCTGGCCCAGGCCGACCCAGCAAATCCGCGCCGGCAAGCCCTGAAACGCAATGCGCTCGCGGGCCATGTTCAACCAGTTGTGCAAGTGAGCGTCGTCCGGGATCAGCTCCTTGACCTTGGCGTCGGTCTTGTAGATATCTTCCGGGTCGCCGGACAAAGCTGCCCAACGGAACGGTCCTACGCCACGGCAGAACAACGGACGAATGTAGGCGGGAACAAATCCTGGGAAGTCGAAGGCATTTTCTACGCCTTCTTCCTTGGCCATCTGACGAATGTTGTTGCCATAGTCGAACGTCGGAATGCCCATTTTCTGGAACGCGAGCATGGCTTCGACGTGGACCGCCATCGATTGCTTGGCGGCTTTGACCACCGCAGCCGGTTCGGTCAGCGAACGGGCGCGGTACTCGTCCCAGCTCCAG
>Ga0247814_10001049_pt1 | contig 17502 bp, 10 predicted proteins | sample UWRJL179409R1_FD_179947 | JGI IMG/M metagenome (GOLD analysis project Ga0247814, IMG submission 179947) | Plant litter microbial communities from Arlington Agricultural Research Station in Wisconsin, United States - UWRJ-L179-409R-1 | ecosystem: Environmental > Terrestrial > Plant litter >...
TGGTTATTTGTTCCCTGTATTTTAATGTGTTTTCCATTCAGAAAAAAGCCCTTTACAGGATCCATATAAATAGTTCTGATGCCATAACGTGTCACCGTACTATCCAATACTTTAGTGCCGGATTTTAATAGGGTAACTACTTTATAGAGATAAGGCTCTTCGAGCGACCAGCGTCTTGGCTGATCGAGGTCTATCACCTGCTTAGTAAGGCTTTTTGCATTAACCGCCAGATCGAGATTTTGTACTGCCGCAACTGATACCTTGCTGCCATTTCTATCTGTGATATAACTATACAATTGTACTTTTCCGGGCAGTAACCCCAGGTTCTCTACGGTTGATTCCACAGTTACCTTTGCTTTTTGATCTTCTATAGCAGCATGAACAAAAATTCCGTCTTTCGGCAGATGAATATTGTCGTACTGGTTTAACCATACATGTCTGTAAATCCCTGCTCCTTCATAAAACCAGCCTTCATATTGGGTAGCATCTACCCTCACTACAATGACATTGTCTTTTCCAAAAATAAGGTTGTCTGTGAGATCGTAGCTGACCCCCAGGTAACCACTGGCATTCCTGCCGAGATAAATGCCATTGATCCATACTTCTGCATCTCTGAAAACCCCATCAAACTGTACCTGGAAGCGCTGACCTGAATCTGCTTTTGACACGGTGAAATGTTTACGGTACCAGCCGATGCTTGTTGCAGGGAACAAACCTCCTACTGGCTTATACCCATGTGCAATAACATCTGCATTGTCAGATTGCGCAAATGGAAGTCCCACTGCCCAGTCATGGGGCAGATTCAATTTCCGCCATGCGGCATCGTCAAATACAGGACTAATTGCCGTCTGCTCTGCTTTGCCGGATTTAGCAAATAAGTTCGCTACTTTATAATTAAAGTCTTTAGCAGGATCATCAGCATGCCCGAGACTGAATCTCCAACCTTCATCAAAGTTCAGGTGTGAAGGAAGGGAAGTTTTTTGGGCAGAAACAGGTTTCGGGCTAATGAACTGGATGCTGAAAAGCAAAAGGAACAATTTTATAAAATAGCGCATATCTATATTTTTATTTAAGATAAATAGATTCAATCTCCAGGGTATTAGGCTGGTCGGTTCTACGGTTATTCATTCCGTAGCCAAAAGTCACTTCCAGTTTTCTTGCATCTTGCAGATGGAAAACAGCTGGGGTCTCTGATTGATAGTAAAGTGGTAAAAAGCCCGGATATGGCCTTGGAAGAAGTAATTGTGCATCTTTTTTCAGAGTACGCAGCGGAATTTCAATGTCTGAGAATTCATTGCCTACTACCGCTTCAGCGGAGAAAAAATCTGCATTTTCGGTAATGAGTCCCAACTTGATTTTGATGGACTTTTTATTACCGGTTTTCGCACGTATCACGATAGTCTTCAGCGCATCAATTCCCGGAGCATTCAGATCCATTAGGTTTGCGAAATAACTTTGAATCCCGATCAATGGATTTTGCTCAGTTGTATCCATTTTCAGTTTCAATACCGCAGCTCCGGGGATTTCTGCATCAATGTATTCAACGGCCTTGTTATTCCAGTCTGGATTATACACCGCTATTTTTTCCCTGTCTGTAACCGGATTAAAGATTTTGATCAATGCTGTTTTAGGCGCCACAAACTCACCTGCTTTGATCACCCCAAGAGCACTTTGTGCAGTATAGGTATTCTTCTTGTCTTTTCTGCTTAACCAGTAAACACCCGGGGAAACTTTAATTTCCTTGTCATTAGCGATAGCGGATACAGTCTTATCATTAATTGCCGTTAGCCTGTAACCACTCCCCAGATCGGGCAGGTCCAGCACCATAGCATGACTATCCCAGCTGATCCTGCTTACGTCTTTACCGGGTGAATTCCTTTCAAAAGGGTCACGGATAAATGCAGCATCTGGCATGACTTCCAATCGCCATAAACCATTTTCCACACGGTCGATGAAATAAGCACCTGTTCCTTTATACTTGCTCAGTACAGAGCTACCTACACCTGCTATATGTTGCAGCAAAGCCGGATTTACAGGCAAAGAGGTAGTGGTATTAGAGAAATAGAATTCGCCGGCAGTATTCATCTCGCTCAATGAATTTTTATGGTTAAGCCTAAAAGCGTCAAACAGCGTATCTGCAGCATATTTCTGGAGTCTCGGCAACTGGTGAAAAGCCTTAGAAGCAATGAGCAGGCTGATCGCTTTTGATGGAGTATAAGCAAGATTTAGGTAATGCGTCTGGTATTCTACATTGCTGGAAGCGGTGGCCATCGGATCATAAGCAAATTGCGTAGCCCACTGAAATCCTGCGGTACGGAAACTCCTGGCCATAGCCGGATACATATAAGAAGCCAATACATCTGCTGCATCAAATTCATAAACCATCTTCGCACGGTTTTTAAAGCCAGGAATAGTATCGAAAGGAATAGTATATTTTGATACGTTCGGTAGGTAATTGCCCTGCTGCGTGTGGCCTGCGACAAGCCCTGTGGGGTACCATTGGAAACTATGGCCCTGTACATCTGCTTTTACGATGGCGCTGGCATATTTTGGGGATTCACTAATATTATAAAATACAGGTTTTTTCCAGCCAGTATGGCGAATCGCTTTCACCATACGGTTAACATATTCAGTTGTTCTTGCAGGCGGACCGCTATGCTGCGGCTCATTATTCACCTCTGTGGCAATCACATCCGGATCCTGCTGATAGGTCATTCCGGTATAGCGGTTTTTGTGTTTAAAAAATTGAGTCAGGTAGTTTTCCTGAGCTAAAAATGCAGCTTCTTCTAGCAGTGCCCGTTTTTTGCCGTATTTTGAGGAGAAACTGCCCGTATTTTCATCTTTTTCCGGATAACCATTACCCCAAAATGCAATCGGTGTAATAATTGTTTTTATATTCCTCTTTTTAAGCTCAGCCAGCAGAAAATCAAATAACCGCAGGTGCTCGTTATTGATCAGGTTGCCTGCCGTATCAGAAATTTCTGTATCCCATACATGCACCCTGAATGCATCCAGACCAAGGCGGGAAAAATGATACACATCATCTCTGATGGCCTGCTCTACAGAAATGCCCAATCGATTGATGGAGCGGTAACCATAAGCAAATGGTGCCGTATAGTTCACACCAAAAAACGCAGCTTCCTGTTGGTTTTTCTCCCAGCGAATCACTCCCTCCGCATCTACATAAATCCCCTGTTTAGCGGGTAATGATTTTTTGGATTGTGCAGGAGCATGTAATGAAAAGGCAGTAGCCAGGGCAAATAAAAAGTATTTCTTAATCATATCAGGTTTAAGGTAAAAAAGCATCCATTGCTATTGTTGGCTTTCCGGTATCATCAAATGCGCCCAGTTTATAGCCACTCCAGCTATTGTAAGATTGCGGCTCCCAGTAAAAAACGCCCAATCCTTTTTGGTTAGGCAGAGATTTGTTTTTGGTCAGCAGATCGGTAAGAAAGGCTTTAGCAGCCGTTGCTTCTGCAACCGGCATGCCTACCTCGCAGATCATAATCTCCGAGCCATAGCGTGTCACCATATCGTTCATATTGGCAAGGCACTGTGTATTTTTTTCTGCCCAATCAGCAACAGTGGGATATAGAGACATACCAATTACATCCCATTTAGCACCGTTGTTTTTGAGTCCGTCAAACATCCATCTGAATAATCCGTTATCATAGCCATTCGACAAGTGAACAATCACTTTCGAGGAGGGATTGACTGATTTCACCGCATTATAACCAGAAAGTACCAGATCTGCAAAGTTTTTCATGTTAAGCGATGCCTTTCCCTCTTCCCATAACATCCCGTTATTGGTTTCATTTCCTACCTGCACCCACTCCGGTACAATTCTATTGTTCTTTAAGAGGGTTAAAACTTCTGAGGTGTGGTTAGCAACTGAGGTCTTCAGTGCCGCAATATCCTGTGATGCCCATGCTGCGGGCTTGTTTTGCTGTCCGGGATCTGCCCAGCTATCACTATAATGAAAATCTAATAATATCCGCATGTTCATCGTTTGTGCACGTTTAGCCTTAGCCAGTACATCAGCAGTATTACACCAGCCAGTCGACGGATTTACCCATACCCTGAGCCGGATGGAATTAATTCCTTTATCGCTTAAAATCCTGAACAAATCCTGTTGCACACCTGCACTATTATAAAACTTCTTTCCGGCAGCTTCCATTTCGCTTACCCAGCTCACATCTGCGCCTTTTGCATACGTACCTATCGGATCCGGCACCGGATAAATCTGGGTATCCCCTTTTGGTGTTTTTTTACAGGCCGTACTCAGAAGCGTAAGCAGCAGCAGTAGCGTTCCTAAACTCTTAAGGTTATATTTATTTTTAAAGATCATGTCTGTTTTAGTTAATTGAATAGGTATAATTTCCATCACCGCCACTTAAGTCCAGTGTTACTGTAAATACGCCGGTTTTGGTAACCGGGATATTGATTCCACCCCAGGAAGGTGCTCCGGCAAACATGAGTGTACCTTTATCGTCTACTTTATAACTGATATCGTATGCACCGTTACAGGTAAAAACAAATGCTTTCCCTGCAGTTAGGGATACATTGGCAGCAATCCATTTTTTGGTAACTGCATTGTAAATCATCGGTGTTGATGAAGTACTCCAGCCATTATCATCACCAGAAATAAAGAATTTTACAGGTATGTAATTGATGGTGAGCGCATCCAGGTCTACGTTTACTTTCATATAAGCAGGCGATGGTGTGAGCCATAAATTACCTCCGCCTAAGCTTAAGGTATTAGCATCTGTTCCCCAGCCATATACTTTAGCATCTTTCGCGGAAACAAGCTGGAAAGCATCGCCTCCCCATCCATCAGCATTTGGAAGGTCGATATATCCTTCATATTTGGAATTAAATTTAGCAGAGGTAAGCAGGAATCCCGCCGATTGCTCCAGGGGAGTTTTCCAGGAGTTTGCTCCTTTCACCAATAGTGCCGGATATTCCATGACGGCTTTATAAGGTGTTACAGACATTTTTAGTACCGAGTAAATTGGCTGTATCGTAGAGCCGGTGCCTATATTCTGATTTACTTCTGTTTTTAACCGCACTACCAGCGTGCTGTTTACGGCAGTAGGCAACAGGAGCTGTACCGAAAGCAATGCGTTAAAATCTGCTCCTGTGTAAGACTTCTGCAGACTATCGGCAGCAAGCTTAACGTTGATCGCTTTGCCCCAGGCATTGGTACCGGTAGTATCAGCGGGCACATCAAATTGTAGCGTGTAAACAGGAACTACTTTAATGCCATAATCCGGAGCTTTAAAACTAAAAGTCACTACTCTGGAGGCATCTGTAGCTTCTGATAAGACTAAAGTGCTCGCCGAACTGCTAAAAGAAAGCGAATTTGCTGCAGGCGGGATCACTATATTTTGAGATTGTTCCTTTTTACAAGCTGCAAAAAGGAAGACGATGAAGATCAGTAAAAACCGATTTTTCATAACGTATGATTGGATAAATGAAGCTATCATGATGGCTGAACTAAATTAATAACCAGTGTTTTGAATTAGGTTTGGATTAGCGGAAAGGTCTGTGGGCGGTAAAGGAAAAATATTGAATTTCCCGGCTACGGAGGTACCAGCCCTCACGCCACCTTTCCAAGACCATAAATAGGCATTCGTTGTAAATTTACCGAAGCGGATCAGGTCTGTTCTTCTTTGCGCCTCATAATATAATTCACGACCACGCTCATCTAATATAAAGTCCCTCGTTAGAGCGCTCGAAGAGATATCTCCGGCAGCACTGCCGTTATAAGCCCGTCTGCGTAATTTATTCACATAATCCAGTGCTTTAGTTAAATCACCGCCCGTACCTCCGCGCAATACCGCTTCTGCATAGGTGAGGTAAGTTTCACCCAATCTGAACAAGGGGAAATCTATATCTGAAAAATCTTTGGCAGCATCCTGGTTTGGTGCAGGGGTGCCAGATCTGGTCTTGTTTCTGAATTTAGTACTGGAATAGCCATCGGTTGACACATACAGTTCAGTCATGTTCAGATTTTGTCCGGTCATATAAAACTGGGCTCTGGAATCCGTATTACCCGTTTTATCTGCAAACAGATTCACGAAATTCTCTGTAAAGCGTAGACCTCCCCAGTCGCCGTTTGAACCGGAAACATCTGCGGGAACGTGAGCAGGCCCGTGCATCAGGTAAGTAGTACCCCCAAAATTCTGCGTGCTTGTTCCATCGTAATTAATGGTCAGAATAAATTCATCTTTGTTGAGGTGATTATCTGCCATCGTGAGTTCCCTGTAATTATTATGCAGGGAATAACCAGCCCCGGTTATTTTATCACAATAGGTAATGGCTTCCGTGTATTTTGACGTACCGGTATACACTTCTGCATTCAGGTACATACGCGAAAGCAGTGCCCATGCCGCAGCCTGGTCTGCCCTGCCATATTCATTAGTTTTAGCAGGTGCCAGATCGCCCTCTATGGCTTTCAATTCAGTTTCTATATAGGTAAAGAGTTCCTTACGCTGAATTTGTTTGGGAAGGTCCTTGCCACCAATTTCAATCGACTCCGTAACCATTGGCGGGTTAGCATACAGGTCCATTAACACCCAGTACTGATAAGCCCTCAGAAAACGTGACTCTGCCCTATAGCGACGGATGTTATCCGCATCTGTACCGCTAATCCCTCTTTTAGATAGGTTATCATCCGAAGACTGCCTGATAAAATCATTACATAAAGTAATCTGGAAAAAAGACCTGTAGTATAATCCGTTGATGATCGAGTTAATGGAAGACCAGCTCAGTTCATGCAAACCCTGAATGCCGGCATCACTTTGCCAAGACCAGCCCGCTTCATCCGTAGTCAGTTCCTGCAGGTTCCAGTATAACCTTAAAAAATCCGAGTTTCCCTCATCTTTAATAATTTCTACAGGGATATCCTGCTGCCCCGTGGTGGCGTTACCAGTTAGCGCAAAAGCACCATATACTTTTGCCAACGCTTGTTTATAACCTTCAGGTGTAGTGTAAACTTTATCAGCTGTAAGGTCATTGGTCGGCGGCAGGTCCAATTTACTACAAGAGCCCAGGCAGATCAGTGTTAAGCAGCTCAGTGAAACCGTTTTGAAAAAACCGGGTAACATATATTTTTGTGGAGAAGTATTCATTTTCTTTGAGATTAGAATTTAAAAATTGACATTTAGTCCGAGCGAGAAGACTCTTGGTCTTGGATAAAGATTATTATCTACACCAAAAGGAACCTCAGGATCCAGTCCACTGTATTTAGTGATCGTAAACACATTCTGTACACTGGCACTCAGCATCAGATTCGCCTTGCTTTGGAAGATTTTTCCAAACCGGTAACCCAGGTTGATATTGTCCATCTTCAGGAATGAGCCATTCTCAATATAATAATCACTCAGTAACTGCTGCGTTTTAAAATTGGTGGTCAGATAATTAGGTGAAGCATTGGCAAGAACAGACGAACCCGTGATCTGTGCCAGGTTGCCGGTCTGACTGTAAATATTATTATATACGTAATTACCCAGATTAGCTCTCAAGGTAAAACTCATATTCCATTGTTTGTAACTGAGATTATTGCTGAAACCAAGGAAAACTTTCGGATCAGCAGGTTTCCCTTTATGGAAGTCATTTTCATTTACCTGGCCATCCCCATTCTGGTCAATATATACACCTTCAATAGGTTGTCCGGATTGATTATAGGTTTGTTGCAAGAGATAAAAGGTGTTTTTACTCCCGCCAACTGCATTGATTAAAGCAAATTGTCCACCTATACCACCCGCAATGCTGCCTGACTGAAAGCCTTTATAATTTGCGTCATTCGGCACCACAGTCAGGTTAGTGATGGTGTTTTTATTGTAAGTAGCATTGAAGCTGAACTCCCAGTTCAGGTCTGCCGTTTTCACCGGCACAAAACCCAATGTAAGTTCCAGTCCTTTGTTAGTCATATCACCAACATTCACTACAGCACTTGCCGAGAAATTGGTTCCTGCAGGTTGTGGTACCCTATTGAGTAAATCGCTCGTTTTCTTGGAGTACCACTCCAGGCTACCTGTAATTCTGTTATCCAAAAAGCCAGCATCTACAGCTATATTGGTCGTGGCTGTCTGTTCCCATTTGATATTGGAAATATAAGCACTGGGGCGATACATCTGGTAAAAAGCATTTCCAAACTGGTAAGAGGCATTGGGTGTACTCAGGTTGTACGTGGATAAATAACCATAATTATCAATCCCGTCCTGCTGACCAGTCAGACCGTAACTTGCCCTCACTTTAAGTGCAGAAATGGTCTTGCTGTCTTTCAGGAAATCTTCGTTTTTCAAGGTCCAGGCCAAGGCTAAGGAAGGGAAAACAGCATATTTATATTTTGGTGCAAAACGGGAAGAGCCATCTCTTCTGACAGTTGCAGTCAGTAAAAAGCGGTTATCATAACTATAATTTACACGTCCAAAATAAGAAATAAGCCGGTTTTGTGGTTTGTTAAATGGAAAAGTAGGATCTGAATTGGCTATTTTTTTCCCATTGGCATCAAAATCTGCAAAGTTGTACACCTTAGTGAGGTAATCATTGTAGGAATAACCAGCGGTAGCATCTACCCTGCCCCTGATAGATTTAAATTCTTTGATGTAATTCAGGTAAAAATCAAATACGGTATTCATCCGGGTTTGTTTATATTCCGTGTTCACACCCGGTCTGTTGATCGTTTCTGCTGCGTATTGGTCAACAAATACAGTTCCTTTACCGGTTGCCATATCATAACCTGCATTCACATTGGCATGCAGCTCAGGAAGAAAATGAAATTTATAATCCAACTGCAAATTTCCAATACTCCGGTAAGGATTGGAACGGTCTTCACGCTGCTCCAATAAACCTACAGGGTTTCTACCCACCAGGTTTGCCAAACCACTTGGGTTAGCCGCATTGAGCCATTCCCAATAACCATTATAATCGCTTCTATTGGTATAGGTGGCCTGTGTCGGATCAAAACTTACCGCACCACCAATCGCTGCAGTATTGGCAAACCTTGTTTTAAGGGCACTTCCTTTCAGATTCAGATCCAGTTTTAAATGATTATCAAAAAAAGTAGGGTTTAGTACCAGTGCCAGGGATGTTTTTTGCAGTTCATCCGTACGCAATATACCGCGTTGGTTCTGATAACCCAGCGAAAGACGATAAGGCAATTTTTTAATTCCTCCGCTGATGCTCAGGTTATTGTCCGTCGCCAGACCATCCTGATAAATCAGGTCCTGCCAGTTGGTGTTGAAACTGCCCAGCATTTCTTTTTGCTGTTGAGTACCGCTGGCATTCACAATACTGCGAATCTGATCAGCACTTAACACATCTACTTTCCTGACAATTCTGGATACAGAGTTCACCGTATTAAAGGCCAGCTTTAATTCGCCGCCCAATCCTTTTTTTGTCGTGATGATGATCACACCATTGGCTGCTCTTGCACCATAAATTGCCGCCGCAGAAGCATCTTTTAATACAGTAAAGGTTTCTATGTCGTTCGGATTGATGAAACTCAAAGGATTCGAGGCACCGGAAACGCCACCATTTTCAAGCGGAACACCGTCGATGACAATCAACGGATCGTTACTGGCATTCAAAGAAGATCCGCCACGGATCCGGATAGTGCTTCCACTTCCTGGCTGACCACTATTTGAGGTAATCGATACACCTGACACTTTACCGGATAACATTTGCTCCGGGGTGGTGATATTTCCTTTTTGAAAATCCTTCGAACTGACTACAGCAATGGAACCCGTGAGATCTTGTTTCCTGGTCGTACCATAACCCACTACAACGACCTCAGATAAAGCAGCCGCATCTTCACGTAAGATAATATTTAGTGTTGCTGAACCTGCGCTGACTTCTTGTTTGATAAATCCTATAGAAGTGAATTCCAGGATGGCCTGCGGACCAGGAACGCGAATAGAAAAACGGCCGTCGGTACCTGTCACAGTGGCCGTAGCTGTTCCCTTTAAACGGACACTTACGCCCGGCATTCCGAGACCGTCGGTGGCCGACTTTACCGTACCGCTAACGGTAACCGGCTGCTGTGCATACAGGCTCAGCGAAAAAATAAAGAGTAGCAGAAGGAGCATGCTGCTCTTATGGTAAGTAGAATTGTGCATACAGTATTTGGTTTTTTTTGGAGATACAAATGAAACCTTTCCCCAGGTTTTTCATTTGTTCTATTGATCATATTTTTTGTGCTATCAGACAAATCGATGCTGATTGCCTTTAGAAAAGCTTTTTTAATAGTTATTTATAGTCTTAATTTATTTTACCTTTATCAAAATATAAACCTGCTTCCTGCCATAATTCACCATGATTTCCTTTATCAAAAGTCTGATCCTTGTATTGTGCTGTTGTGTTTTCACAACGGTCTGCGGTCAAAATCTAAAGTTCAGACATATAGGAATTGAAGATGGGCTTTCGAATAGTACCATAGAATGCATTTTTCAGGATTACAGGGGTTTTATCTGGTTCGGCACACGTGACGGATTAAACAAATACGATGGTAATCAGATCACTTTATATCAGCATGGCGAGGCAAACAGTAGTATCAGTGATAACTATATCCGCTGCATTTATGAAGACAAACAACATCGGTTATGGATTGGCACTTCAAACGGGCTGAATCGGTTTAATCCGGAAAAAAATCAGTTTACCAGGTACCATGCTGATCAAAACAAAAGGGCTACATTGAGCAATAATGCTGTTGTATCCATTAGTGAGACAGACCGTGGTTTGTGGGTTGGTACCGATGGAGGAGGACTCAATCTGATGAATTTGCAAAGCGGAAAAGTACAGTCGTACTTACCTGCTGATCATTCCTCAGCCTTAACCGGTGATCGTGTAAATGGCATGTATCCAGATGAGTCCGGCAATCTTTGGCTGGCAACAAATAAAGGCCTAGTTTTTTTTAATACTAAAACAACTCAATTTAAACCAGTTCCGGCACTCCGCTCCTATGTTATCCGGACCATTACCGTTTCACCTGAAGGCAATTTATGGCTGGGTACAGAAGAAAGAGGACTATTTTGTTATGACATCAAAAACGCCACTTTAAAACAATACCAGCATCAGGAAAAAAATAAAAATAGCCTGGCCAGTGATTTGGTCAGAGCCGTGGTATTTCATAAAAAAGATGAGATCTGGATTGGTGGAATCAATGGCGGACTTGACCTTTTAAATATAACTACGAATACTTTCCGCCATTATCAAAATGAACCCGGAGATCCCTCCAGTTTATCGCAACGAACCGTTTCTGCGCTGTACCAGGACAAACAGGGAAATTTATGGATAGGAACGCATCGAGGCGGAGTAAATTTGTATTGTCCCGGATCTGAAAAATTCAATCTGGTTCATCAGGAACTGAATAAAAATAGTTTAAGCTATAATGATGTTAAAGCATTTTATGAAGACCAGCAGCAGAATGTCTGGATCGGAACTGACGGAGGAGGTTTAAATTACTTCGACCAGCGGAAAAAGACCTTTGTTCATTACAGAACAAATCCATTTGACTCCAGAAGTCTGGGTTCTGATGCCGTTCTCGATATTATGGCCGATCGCCACAACCAACTGTTTATAGGTACCTGGGGAGGTGGTTTAAACCTGATGGACAGGAAAAACGGGACTTTTAAGCGCTTTATTTATGACGGAGGTCCCGGATCTATATCATCCGATTACGTACAAAAAACAATCGAGGACAGCGATAATAACCTTTGGGTAGGCACCTATTATGGTGGTTTAAACTTGCTTGATCGTAAAACGATGCGCTTTACACGCGTGACTGAAGGCAGCAACGGATCCAGGCTGATCGGAAACAATATCATTTCCCTGCTGGAGGATGACAAGAAAAACCTGTGGATCGGGACAGATGATGGAGGCCTGAATTGTTATGACCTCCGCACAAAGATTTTTACACATTATTTTCTGAAGGAAGAACGCAAACCAGATCTGCGCGTACTCTTTATGGATAGTAAAGGCAGGTTATGGCTGGGTCAGAAGGGACTGTATCTGTTTAATCCGGCAAAAAAGAGGTTCTCCTTGTACACAAAAAAAGCTGAGCTGGGCAGTACTTTTATAAAAGGCATACTGGAAGATGAAGCCGGCAATTTGTGGATCTCCACTTCTAGAGGGCTCACCAGATTTAATCCCGAAAATTTATCCTTCAAAAAATACAACAAAGCAGATGGCTTGCAGGGTCTCGAATTTGAAGCCAATGCGGTCATGAAAACAGCGAAAGGAGAGTTGTTTTTTGGAGGCGTTAACGGATTTAATTCAATTCTTCCAAAAGAAATTAAGCCGAATAAATATATCCCTCCTGTATATCTGACAGAATTTCAAATATTCAACAATAAAATTGTTCCTGGTGTAAAAGGCTCACCATTAGCAAAAGACATCGGTTTTACGAAAGAGATGCGGCTGAGCTATAAACAGTCTTCATTCTCTTTCAATTTTGCGGGACTCAATTATACGGCACCTGAAAACAATAAATATGCATTTAAGCTGGAAGGTTTTGATAAAGAGTGGAATTACAACAGTACTTCAGGAAAGGCGGCATATACCAATCTGGATCCGGGCACTTATATCTTTAAGGTAAGGGCGTCAAATAATGATGGGCTGTGGAACCGGACAGGCACCTCTGTACGCATAGTCATTGCACCACCCTTCTGGGCTACATGGTGGTTCAGGCTGCTTGCGGCCAGTTTATCCATTTATCTGGCCTATGCATTGCTGAGTTTCCGGAGAAAGCTGGAACTGAGAACCCTGGAAGAAAAAAAGAGAGAGGAAATGCACCAGGTTCAGTTGCAGTTCTTTACCAACATTTCTCATGAATTCCGCACACCTCTCTCGTTGATCCTGGGTCCTATCGACCGTTTGCTAAAGGAAGATCACCAGGCAACCTTTCAATCTTACTATAAAACGATTCACCGGAATGCCAACCGGCTCCTCAATCTGATTAATGAACTAATGGACTTCAGGAAGATAGAATCTGGCGCATTACAGCTGAAAGTAACCCATGGCAACCTGAGCCTTTTTATTGATGAGGTAGCAGAAGAGTTTTCGGAAATGGCCTTAGAAAAGAACATCACTTTTAAAGTGAATAAAAGTGCCGAATTTACCGCCGTATGGTTTGACCGGCAGGTGATTGAAAAGATAATCCTGAACCTGATCAACAATTCTTTAAAGTATACGGGAGCTGGTGGGGAAATCACATTAGATGTTTTCCACGAATTGGCCGGTATTGAGCCTTATTTTGAGAATCAGTTGTTCATCAAAAATGATTTTGTGGCCCAGGAATATATTTCTATCCGTGTAGCAGACAATGGTATAGGGATTTCTGCAGATTCCATTCACCACCTGTTTGAGCGCTATTACAGGATTACTGAATCTCATATGGGTTCTGGTGTAGGGCTGGCCTTCGTTAAGAGTCTGACCCTGCTGCATAAAGGTTTGATCAGGGTATCAAGTGAAAAACGTAGAGGTACTGAAATTATCATCTCCTTCCCTTGCAAAAAGGAAGATTACAGTACAGATGAACTGTGGGGACAAGGCAGCGATCAGGGAGGTACACGTTTAGAAAGTATCAATTATAATTCCGACGACAAACTCCCGCTGGTGGCGCAGGATACATTTCCTAAAAATAATGCTGCATTTCCTGCGACCCGACACATTTTGATTGTGGATGATAACAGAGAGCTCCGTTCATTCCTGAAAGAAGCGCTGGAAGATACTTATCATATTTCTGAAGCCGAGGATGGTCGCACTGGCATGGTCATGGCCAAAGAAGTTTTCCCAGATCTGATTATTAGCGATGTGATGATGCCTGGAATGAACGGAACTGAATTTTGCAAACTGTTAAAGGAAGATATGGAGACCAGCCATATTCCTTTTTTAATGCTTACTGCAAGAGATAGTATTGAAGCTGAGATAGAAGGTGTGGAATCCGGAGCAGATCTTTATTTTACAAAACCAGTAAATATGCATCTGCTGAAGATCACCTTAAAGAAAATTTTTGATCAGCGGCAAAAACTTAAAGAACATTATTCCAAAGATCACCGTTCAGAGCTCAGAGAGTTGGTTCATTCTACTAAAGACCGGGAGTTTATGGATAAACTGCTGGCGATCATCAATGCACAACTCATTAATCCAGATCTGGATATTGACTACTTATGTGCTGAGATTGGCATGAGCAAAACCAAACTGTATGTTAAAATTAAATCCATCACTGGTCAGTCCATAGGTGAGTTTTTAAGAGCTATCCGTCTCAGAAAGGCTATAGAAATTATGACCAAGGAAGATGTACTGATGACTGAAGTGATGTATAGGGTTGGCATCCAGACACAGTCTTATTTTACCAAAATCTTTAAAAAGGAATTTGGTAAAACACCAACACAATTTTTGCAGGACTTTAATCATCAGGAAAAACCCAAAAACAAGGGCTAATCCAATTTGAATTGATTTAGCCCGATAAAAAAGACAACTGCTATTATAGATTTACCTAAAAATCAGATAGTGTAAATTAATTAATTTTTCAGTTATTCTTTACAATATTTTGAGAAATAAATCTTATGTTTGAATAATTACCAGCAATGATATGCAAGAGAAGAAATACTTGTTTCCTGAAGCTGACCTGGTTAATTCTCTAAAAAATAAATCTGAATCTGGTTTTAAAATACTATACGAGAATTATTCAGCTTCACTTCTGGGAGTAATTTGCCGTATAATACCTGATGAAAGTTTAGCTCAGGATATACTACAGGATGTTATGATTCTTATTTGGAATAATATTGACAAATACGATGTCTCAAAGGGAAGATTATTCACTTGGGTACTTAAATTGACCCGAAATCTGGCAATAGATACCTTACGTTCTAAGAGATATAACAATAAGGGGAGAACAGATGATTTGCATGATAATTTTGAGGCCATCGATTGTATGAAATCCAATACGATAAATACAGATATCATTGGTCTGCGTAAGCTCACTAATATATTACCCCCTAAAATCCTGATCGTGCTGGATAAAGTATTTTTTCAGGGATATACTCACGTTGATGCGGCAAAAGAACTGAACATCCCATTGGGAACGGTAAAATCCCGGATAAATCATGCAATTACAGAACTTAGAAAGTCTTTCGAGTACACCTTAGAGAGTAAACTATCCTCAATACAAAAAGAATCATCTGCAAGACAGCAGAAAGCAAATTTTTCAAGTCGTGCAAAACACATTAGCAAGAGCGAAACATCAAAGCCAGCTCTGGAATGGAAAACCATCCTTGAAGTAGTTTATTATAATGATTACACACATGAAGAAGTAGCCTCAAAACTAAATATCAAATTAAGTGAAGCAAGAAATATGAGCAGAATGTCATGGTCCTCACTAAAAAAATCCTATATGAAATAAACCTAACATAAGGGGAACCAGTATTCCACTGTTTCTTTAATAAAGGCCTTCACCTGTCTTAACATTTCATTCACAGTATCAAATGAGATCACCTGATAATAAAATGTAATTACAGCAACTGTTTCTTCTACAAATTTGCTAAATACCAGGGCAATTATTTTATCTATATCCAGTCTTAATTCCAGCGCTTGCATCAGTATAAACTTCTTTTCTACGATACAAGCGAGTCCCTTACAGTTTTTAGCAATGCTAATATGATCATTTGATTCAGTTCTAACTGAGATACTGAGCGCATGAACAGTTTCAGTAGTAAATTTTTGTATATCGAATGAGTAGTGCAACATCTAGGTATTTTTACCAACAACTCGAAAGGCTGATAAAAGTTTCAGCAAAACTCATTATCTATTGGAAAAAATCTATAGTTAAAAATCTACAGATCTGATGAATCACTATAGTACCCACAGTCGGACCTTTCTATAAAACCACCAATAATGGTTGCATAACGATTTAACAAAGGAGTTGAGCCTAACCATATTGGTCGTCCATCATTTTTTATAAAAGCCGAAATGTAAACATATCCTATCCTTAACCCTTCCCACCTAACTTCATATCTACTCTCACTATCAGCGGCATACACAACGACCCTTCGGTTATCTATCACGATCTCATAACTCATGCTAAAACAATTTAATATAATTTAAAGGCAATGCCCCTGTTCAACTCAAATAAAAAGAAACATAACTGATTCAGGCATTGACTGATAGCTTGAGACCGGGCGGCGGATACCCTGCCTTTTACGTTCAACTTTTATAATCAAATATTAAACAAAATACTCCTTTATATAGTTTTATAAATAAGGTTTTATAATCAAATTTCTTGACGTATGAAAGACAGATATATTGTTGCACTAGGAGCCTCATCGGGCGGCACAGCTGCTTTGTGCAGTTTCTTTGACAACACCTTACCTGATGGCGTAACTTATATCATTACTACGCATATGTATCCCTATCAAAAAAGTCTTCTGACACAAATTCTTCAGAAACACAGTGACATTGAGGTTTGTGAGGTTGAAAATCAAATGCAGATTCTATCTAATATGATATATGTTATGCCCGAAAATAAGGTGATGTACATTAGCGACGGGAAACTGATGTTGGAGGACAGGGATTTGGCTATAAAAGTGAATTACGCTATCGACATTTTTTTCCAGTCCCTTGCCAGCGATACTTTATTTAAGAAGATTGCGATAGTGCTTTCGGGAATGGGCGTTGATGGTACTAAAGGAGTTCAGGCAATTGCAGAAGCAGGAGGATACATTATTGCGCAAAAACCACTCTCTGCTCAGGAGAGCAGTATGCCCCTTAATGTGATTAAAAAAGGATTTGTTGATGATATTCTTAACCCCAAACAAATGCCTGGAGCTATCATCGAATATATGAAACATTAAATTATACCTGCCTTTTAACTGTAGCAGGTATAATTTGATAGTCGATAGCATACTATCCTTAAACCTGCTCTTCCGCAGCAATGTGTTTTTTAGGGAAGTTAAATAATAAAGAAGTAAAAACAGGGATAAGAAAGATAGCTACTGTAAATATAGATACAAAAAGATCTGTTTTTTCACCTTCAATGAGATGTGAAACAGGAGATTCAGGATAGAAATGTGTAAATAATGAAGAGGTTAATTTGACACCTAAAACGCCAATAACGATGAATGCTACTGTTTCCAAAAACGTAAATTTCTCCATCAGCTTTACAAAAGCCTGTGCAACAAAACGCATGGCAAGAATACCAATAAATACACCAATATAAATTAAGTAAATATGATCTGTAAAAGCAACGGCTGCAAATACATTATCAATCGAAAAGGCAAGATCCATAACTTCTACCAAAGCTACAGTAGCCCAGAAAGAACCAATTGCACCGACTGTAGATTTATAGATCCAGCTCTGATTTTTATCAACCGCTTCTTCCTCTTCAGCACCTTTACTGTTCTTTTTCCTGAAATAATCAAAAGCAAGATACAGCAGGTATAAACCACCTAATGGTTTTAACCACCATATTTTAACAAGCCATGCGGCTAAAAACAAACA
>Ga0247814_10001052_pt1 | contig 17456 bp, 15 predicted proteins | sample UWRJL179409R1_FD_179947 | JGI IMG/M metagenome (GOLD analysis project Ga0247814, IMG submission 179947) | Plant litter microbial communities from Arlington Agricultural Research Station in Wisconsin, United States - UWRJ-L179-409R-1 | ecosystem: Environmental > Terrestrial > Plant litter >...
ATGACCAAATGAAGAATATAGTAGTAATAGTATAGTAAGATCTACAGCAGCGGAGCAATTAAGCTTTGCTGGTTGCTCCTTGCTGTGAGCGGCATTTTCTCTGCTACGTCGTTTTTCTTTAACCTACCACACCACAGAATTTAGCATTGCACAAGAATCTTTTTGGGATCCCCGTTTAGCGACTGGATAGGAATATGTAGCCATGAACGCGGAAGGACATCAGGGAAAAGTGCTTACCTTCTGGGATATCTCAAACTGCTTCCACGTCTTGGAATTTGGGCTGGGACTTCTCTCATGTAGGCTGGAACTCCGCTCTTTGCGAACTCCCTTGGAAGCAGCGGGCGATGCAAGGGAAGGCAAGGGAAGGCTGACATCCACGTTTGGCGCTGGGGCCGGCCGATGGTGGTGTTGCAATTGCAGGAGCCTTGCTCTTGGATTTGGTTGATTTGGAAGTAGAAGAGGCCATTGCAAAGTTGAAGAAGCACACGCAACGTTATTGTTTTTGTTGGGTGTAGGTGATGGGAAGTAGAGAATAAGGTTGGAGGTAGGAGAACTATTTCTTATAGATGATGTTCTTCTGGCTAGCGCAAGTCACAGCTCAGCATATGCGCCTGTTGGATGTTGAAGGAAGCATCTGGAGCACAAAAATGAAGAAACCAATACGTGATGCACATATGGGGGTACGCAAGAGAATGGTAGCAAGGGTCTGGATCTTGTAAATGTTGGGCTATTGGTTAAACATTTGCAAACAACTTGCGGGGTCAATAAAAACAAATTCTGAATGTGAAAACTACGCGATCAATTGTTTCCTATGGGTTTAGAAGTCGACTGAGAGCAAACAACATTCTGGTGCAGCCAATTAGGGGATGATATCCGTTCCCGCTAGTTGCCATAAGTAGAGAGAATTTAAGAGATTGGGAGAATTGACAATGAACCGATCTCCGTCCATATAAAACCTTTTGACGGTGCAGGAGTGGAGGCATGGCTTCGAGTTAGAAATTAGAGCCAATGTTTTAGAAATAGGAAAACCACAAAGCAAGCCACCTAGTTCTCCAAAGACCTCATAACCCCTTCCCTCTTCCACTGCTCGCTTAGACTCGGGAGTCCTGATGTTGGACTTTCCATGGACGGTCTCCTGCCCTGCCCCGAACTACGTCTAGTTGTGTGCAAACTCTTCTTTGCCGTCTCTATCGCCTTTGAGATAACATCATTCCTTTCATCCAGCTCCTCCTTACCTCTTATTACTAAAGACGAAGATTCAGGCAATCCTCGGCCAGGATGGATGCACGTATCGATCGTTTGAGGCTCCTGATCAGACTCTTGAGGCCAACTGCCTGGCGGGTCCTTGTCACGATTCACAGGGTTTGCTGCTTCCCGAGCTGTAATTCGTGGAAATAGGGTGAATATTCGGGGACGAGTTCGAGACATCGAGTCTGGGGATACTTCCCCATAGTCGCCCGACGGCAATGAGGGATCAAATTGCTGTGATCTCCATTCTTCGCGATGTGCACGTTCTAGCAATGTACTTACAAGAATCGGGGTATCACCCCGAAGGCCGATGTCTGGAGTCTAGGCGTAACCGTAGGTTCCACTTTCAATTCTGTTTTTAGTGCTAACTTATTGTTTAGTTAACTTATTAGATAGCTTCAAAAGTGATTTTTGGTCCAAGCGACAAACCTATTGATAGCGAAACAGAGGTATTCTATATCGCAAAGATGACACGGCTAATGGGTCCACTTGGGGAACCCGACCCAAATAACCATGATATCGTGGATGAGTTTTATATGGCTCAGTTTCTAGAATAGTCGACTTTTGTCCGTTCTGGTACTGAAAAAGAAGAACAGTATGTCAAGGTTAGGCGGATCAGAGAAGAGCTAGAGGCTATCGACGGAATTGAAAGAGGATGTATTAACTTCATCTTAAGTTTGTTGGTCGTTAACCACAACGCACGGCCGAGTGCGAAAGCAGCACTGCAGCACCCATGGCTAAAAGATCATACAAGTGGTGATGATATAGATTAATTTGATGATAGATGCATTGGGACCCTCCGCTATTGGAGGCTGGAGTTTCATTTTACAAGATAATTTTGTCTGCATCTCTTCCTTCCTCTTTGCTGACCAGCCTTGTCCTCAGTCGTAGGTGTATTAAACATTAAAACAAGATTCTCCGTTGCAAAGAAATTCGATTCTATGTAAAAGAGCCTACTTTAATGCCGGCGATATCTCAAAGGTTCTGAAATGGGAAGTGGCGGTTATCTTACCAGCATCTTTACTCTGAGTGAAGGATGGGGGAAAGTCATTGCTGTTCAACTTCGGTGTTCAAGATGAGTGTTGAAATGGAATTAGAAGAAAATATTTGTCTAATTCATGGATTAGCTGCGTTGTATTCAATTGATCCATGCTAGATATAGATAGCATGAGCTACTGCATCCACCTTTGAATTTGACAGCTAGAAATTCCTATTACAAGACAAAGGATTGTCCTATCATGATACAAAATTACCTAAGATCTCTTTGTGATCGACTGAACACGTAAAGATCCAAAGGACATAGTAGGCCAATAAGACAAGCTATACTCCGTATAGAAGAGTCACGATGGCAAGGTTGAAAGAAAAGAGGGATTTAAATTTTACATCATATTCGCAGGGGCACTGATGACATCGCATGTCAGCAGCGTAGCGTTACACAACAACTTTGTAGTTAGCGTAGTTCTAAGTTTTCGATTCGCACGCTTACTTGACGAAAGTGAAGTTTAGTACTGAGTAGTTTTTAGTCATTTCAATTTTGGTCACTAGCTGAGCCTTTGAATTCAACATATTGTTTACTTGAGAGGAGCTGTTGTTTTCTCCTCAGATGCCTATCTAACTTCTGCTTCGCTCTTATTCGTAGTATAAGGCAGCTCTAAGGCGGTAGTACATTGGGGCTAACCGGCACCCTGCCGCGGTGCAATCATTCTTATGGATATTCCTCCTATTCGACAGTAAAAGTCTTGTCACATGCCCACCGATATAGTGCCTGTTGCCTAATGACGTGGCTGCCTAGTCATACTCTTTCTTATTCATAACATCTTATTTATCTCTTAACAATCTAATCCTAAAATATTTATCTTTTAATTTATCTAAATTGCAGCAAATTAAAGACTAAAGCAAATAAGATTCTTTATGTCAGCTAGGCATGTCTGACCAAATACAATTAAAACCACAAAAGCGGAAGGACGTTCCCTTGCCTATATCTGGCAAACCAGTGCCTTTTCCGGTTCTGGGTACGAGGGAAGCAAACCAAATGATATACGAAGACGGTGTAGGAGTCGAACACACTATTTACCTTCCGAAAGGGCGAGCTATGCAAGCTGCTAAACATTACAAGGATAAAGACTGGGAGGCTTTAGAGCGATTTCCAAAATGGAGTAGGTAGTATTAACTAACATGCTAATTACTGCCTATACTAATATAATGCCTGTAACAGCCGAGACTGTGGAGCAAGATTATGAGCAAGACAAAGAAAAGATCGATGCGCAAGATCAGGAGTATAACAAGGGAAAGAGTGATGCGCTTTAATGGTTAAAAACGAAGCCTTGAGACATAGGCTTAAGGAGATATGGGCGGCGAGGGCATCGCTGGATTTGTTTTCTCTATTTGTTTGCAGTTTATAACTTGCACTTGGTCATTGCAACTATAGACAATTGAGGGATTAGGAATTAGGGATTTGCTCTTTGCCCGGTTGAACACTATGATTTAATTGTATATTCCATTGTTTGAGCCAACATTTGAACCAAAGCGAGAAATGGATTCTGTTGTTCAGAAGTGCGATGTTCTACACCTTGTTGATAGTATATATACATGCCTCACAGTGAGAAGGTTGCAAAAACATCGAGACATCCGATTTCCAACCCAAAGAACGAGACGAATTTAAGATGGCAAACACTGCAGACGACTTTTACAAAGAGCAAGCTTAACTGCTCCTCAATATGCAGAACCTTTCCGAATACCGTTTGACGGATGCTGAACTCTGCGATATCATTATGGCACGATGCAAATAGGTGGGTGATAACATGGCCAATGTCGAACTCCACGCTTACATTATCTTAGATGAATACCGAGAGCTCCTCGTTCGCACTGGCTCACTTCACAATCGCGCTATCATAAAGCCATATCCAGCTCAGGAACTAATCAACGACCATGCGCGTATTCTCTGGCAGAACCTGCAGCATTCAGAGTTCGCACTGAACGATGCTGATCTTCTCGAGTCTATCTACGAGCGCTGCAAGTTCTCTAGGGAAAACTCCCTCTATGGATACCTGGTTTTCGAGCGGTATTGTTTCTACCGCGCCAGAGTCGAAGACCAGGGAGAAGAAAAAGACCGATATGCGTCTGAAATGCACACCGCGCTCGTGGGTATTGCAGCGAGGATCTTCAATGATGTTCACCAGACTCAACCTCCGTGGCAGAAGTTTGACATCGCGAATCAGATCGCTGAGCAATTGCAGGTAAGTGTGTTTCTGCTTACTTATCAGATGATAGTCTGGAACGAGTTTGGCAAACTGTGCAAGCAGTTGGCTCGGAGACTTAGTTTGTCTTAACTTGCTACCAGCGCATTAAGTAATGCTAGCATGGTATCGCAGCAAGAGAAGTCTCGCGATTCAAGTAACTTAGTAAGTGCTACGGAACAATTTGATATTTACTACTATATTTTTAATGAACATTTGGTGTTAGTACGGTGAAACTCACAAACTATAAATGACAAGGTGCTGGATAATGTAAGTGCCTCTATCAAGGTTTTAAAGATATAGTATTTTAAAAAATGTCGGACTAGGCATAGTTATACTAATATGATCGATTGACTAATAAACATTTCATTGTGAGTTCTGAGTCAAATGCGAGCTCTTCAATACCGCATGTTACCACACACTATCTATAACCATACTAAATTCATACCGTCACAAGTACCCAGTTTTCAAGCAGGCTTGTATTGCGCATTACAAAGCGTACAAATGGATGGTGTATCTTCGCCTACCAACACCTGGCAAACCCAACAGCAAGTATAAAACAGTGGTGGCAGCAGCCGGTTAAATCCGTTCATATAGCATTTAAAATTGGGCCTTGATTCAGCCGGTGGATTCCAACAGAACGAACCATACCTATATAACAAAAAGCAACAACATGCTGACCTCTGCACTCTTGCTTCACAGCAGTCTCTCTAAAGTCGATGTTATAGTAAAGGTATTCTTACGACAGTTCTTTTATTTTTTTTATTTTAAAAAGTCATTGGATATGGAGTATTGCTTGAGTCCTTTTTCAAAGTCCATTGCATGCAATTGGTGGCCTCTAGTGAGGCTATGGATTGCTAACACCGCACTCAAGGCATGGAAAACCCGTCGCACCTTTGCCATTTTGAAAAATAATTGCTTGCTATGATGGTTTCCTTCCTTAGACTTATACTGAATCAAGAACTTCTACACATCCTTGAGGCCATCACTACACGTATGCGACTGAAGTTCCATGAAACTTGTACCTCCAAATTTTCTTCAAGAATAATATCTCTCATTGCATCCTTGAATTGCAGCCTCAACTTAAAATTTCGCTATAATTATGAGACATATGCAGACGCTGGACGTGTCTGAAAATTTCATATTTGAAAGTCAATGGAAACCAATGACTTATTGTATGATATCCTAGTTAGAAATATCAAGCTGGCTACACATTTCACTCTGGTACCTGCCACTTGACAAAGTCCCACCAACAGTAGAAACAGGATATGCAAGTCACACATACCGTCATAATAACCAGGTAAGATTGGGAATTCTATTACATGCCTCTCAGGCTCTGAGATTGACAAACTTGTTCCTAACGTAGAAGAACACAAAATGGAACCAAAGTCGCAAAGGTTTAATTCACAGTACCAGTACAGGAAGGCATGTATAAATGGCCACATAACCTTTTTTAGTCAGTGAAGCACAAGCTTTTTTTGTTTAAAAAGAAAATCCCCCTATGCAAGAATACCAGATTCCGTAGGACCTAGCTAATCAGATGTCTTCACGAACAATATAATTGGCCCGCAACTCCTCGACCAATAAAATTGCGGGAGAATCTGCCAGCGAAGAGCCAGCTTCCCATTGGGAACTCCTACAAACTCGGGTACCAGGGCTAAGGATGGCCTAGACTGAAATCTGGAAAGTAGCAAACTATCAGCATAGTCCTAACAAACATGATTTAGCAGGTTGATATGTAGGGTGAAAAAAAAATCAGGCTAGTGGCCTTTGCCAAATTTAAAGTGGCACATACATCAACGACGTTTTCCTACTTTTTTGGGTTTTCCCCTTGAAACTAGACTTGAATGGAAGAACACGTCAGGGTTGTAGCCCTCGATTTCTTCATTCCTGACTTCCATGAAATTCTTAGGCAGGGCGAGATAAGTGTAGATCCGAGGTAATATGAAGGGAAATCCGACTATGGCACACAAGACCAAAAAGCGTCCGACACTTGCAACATAAAGTTGGAGACTCTGGTTCATCTGATCCAACAATAACCAAGTTATTTCAAACTTCAGAGGGTGATGCATAGTAGTAGTTTTAGAAATGGTTTGGCTGGAAAATCTTGTCAATGAGACTTTTCCTCTTGAAGGTCGTTAAAATAGCGGTGTTTCTTTGTGAAGTGGAATCCGAAATTTATATGGGAGCAGATAATATACTGGTAATATGAAGCTAGGGTATGAAAGTTCGTGCAAGTATCACATGGGTTGTAACATCCTACCATCAAGCCGCATAATGGAAGTGACACATACTATGGCAGGTGCGGACCGAACGTGGGGGCCACGAGCCAGACAAGATAGCTATGCATAGAATAATATAACTCGCCGGGGACTGCAGGTCACATAATGATGATATGGCTGAATGATTCCTTAATCGGGGCACGCGAAATGGGCCACACCCATTTATTGTTGCCCAAGATTACCAGGCACCATGGACTAGCGAGGTATTGTTGTAGCCTTAGGCAGAGTTTGCACCCCCTTCACCCTCTAATGTGACTATAGTTCCGTGGCACGAGGTAAGCGATATGAGCGGCGTGATAGAGACATTGATATATTTTTTCCAGCTAAAGTTTAGGCTTCATTTGCTTCAGAAAAGAACTAGAGTACTATACTAAGCTCAGAAGACTAGAGTAGAGACAAATACAGAATAAGGACCCCCAAATCAGATAGCAAGATGTTGAACTTCATAAAATGACAAGGAAAATGACTACATCTTAGAAACGAACGAAGACCCCCAACAGTCTCTGCCTATATATATATATTGGTATATGATATAAATTTAAGTGATTAATAAAACAACAACGACGAAGTTGTATATCTGATAAGCGCAACTGAAATTACCATAGAAATCCAGGAGACTTGTCGTATTGTGCATCCAATAGACTGTTTCGCTGAGCTGGTAGGAGATGGCATAGGATCTAGTCTGTTAGCACTTAGGAATCGTACAAACAATTCTGGAAATTCTTACTGGAAGATCCTGTCGGCGACGCCTGCGCTATCTCTGCTGTGGTAGTTGCTAGGGATGATGTAGGCGTCGATGAGCCGGGGGCTCCAGGGCACTTGGGTGCAGCTGTATTGACTGCTACTCCAGCGCTGTGAAATTTGATTAGGAGTTGCCTATGACATCAAATACTTTGTAGAATGCATCTTACTCTGCACATAACTTTGACGCAAAGGAGACGAAACCTGCGCATACTATAAGTATCGGTTTATAAGAAAAGCATGCTGTTCTTGGGCTCAATTACTCTGCTGAGCTGGTCCTTGACAGCTATTGAATGCACAACAGCTGACATCAACAAGATATGAAGCCGCTTTACAAATACAATTGTAATCTGAGGCACCACAACCCGGCGGAAGTACCGCACTTAGAATGCAGGATTGCTGTAACAACATTATCTATCAGCCTCCAATCAACGAACGTAGGATGATTTCATACCGCACACTGAGGAACTTGCTGGCCCAGAGCCAGTGCACAAATCCATGTGATTTGTAGAATTAATGCTGTCTTCATGGCGATTTAGGATACAGTAGGTGAGAAAATCCGAAATTCCCAAGTGTATTGTAACAAAGTCGAGTAATATTAAGAAATGAGAGAGACATGTGCTTTCACCAAAGAGCAATTCACTACAACCGTGAGGGAGATGCCATCCGACACCAAGTCCTCAAGCACTAATTAAGCCTAGGAAACTTTTCATCTGCCGACAACAACTACCGCTGCTACTGTATGAGTAGGAATCAGGAAGCAATAGCGTCGCATTCAAGATCAATAAGACTGCGTCGGGAACATGATGGGATTCAAGGGAGGATCAGCGTGCGTGCAGACGGCGCAGTAGTTCGTCATACCATACTACAGCCAGCATGATGAACGAGCCACTGGATTTCGCACTTGCGCCAACAAACCAACTCTGAGGAAACCTATCGGATTGCCGATCTTTAAAAGCCGCTCTGTGGCTAGTCATATATTTATTATTACTGTGCAGTGCAGCTGCATAGAAAGGGAGTGGACGACTAATCCAGCGAAGCTGTACACCACCAACTCCAACTCAAATTTGTTGGTAACTAACAATAGCAGTATCCTCATCATTTCGACCCCAAATTCCTTTCAAATATTCAATATTGGATAAAAGCAGTCGGATAAATAGAGGTTGCAGCGGTTCAATTCCGGTTCAAACGTCGCCAGTGCATTCCAACAAAAACATCTGAATAGGTAACAAACGAGGAGCAGGGGGATGTCAATGCCAAGAAAGCGTGAGGCTCTTTTATCTTGCTCTACCGAACTCTCTACAACATCACTATCAACGTAGAAGCGTTCTCATAGCAGACTTTCCAAGTTGATCATGACCAAACCATTCGAAATGGAGCATAGTTTCAACACCTTTCGGGGGTTTATTGCTTCCGGTTTCTGGACACTGGTCACTTTATGGATCGCCAATATCGCAATCAAAGGCTGGAGAGCACGTCGCACATTTGTTATGTTGCGAAATCAGGGCTTGGTAAAGCATCATTTCCCCCATAGGCTTAGAAATATGTTTATTAATGAAGATAAAGCCCATGCCAAAGCATAGCCTTCTTTTTGGTCACTTACTCGTCATGAAGCCTTATATTGACCAGCTTCCACCTGATGCGCATCCGGCTTATTATTTTGGACAAATTGCTAAGGAAAATTTCCCAGAGGGGGTCTACTATCTTGATATGTGGCCTTTTTTTGGGCCACTTTTGGTGTGCACATCCCTTACTGCGGCCATTGATGCAACTCAGAAGACTGCATTAGCCTTTAGGAAGCCGGACTTCTTAGCTCGGTGGTTCCAAGCAATTGCTGGGGGGCCAAATCTCTTCACGATGGAAGAAAATGAATGGCGTTATTGGAACAACATCTTCAGCGTAGGCTTTAGCCAAGCACATATATCGAAGCTAGTCCCAAACATTGTTCATGAGGCTCTTGCTTATAGGGAACTGCTCTTGGAACACGCCAAAGATGGCAAAATGTTCCGTCTCGACGAGGAGACATTATGGTTTACAATGGACATGATTGGGTCTCTCGTTCTGTACGAATAATCCGTATCGTGTTGGGAATTATGTGCTAACTCTGTGTAGAGAAGCCAGTCTAGACTCAAAGAAGACACAAAATCCTTTGGCTGTTGCGATGCTGAATCAGATACAATGGCATCTAGGAGATTCGGTGTTGAATCCGTTCATAAGATATAATCCCATCCGGTTGGCAATCCAATGGCGTAATTCTCACCGCATGAATTCTTACATCCAGAAAGAATTGGACATGCGATACGAAGCCTACAAAGCCAATTCGGAGCCGGATGATAGATCAGATAGCCGCTCGGTCATTAATCTGGTTTTGAGGGGCTACATGAAACAGAATGAAGGGGCAAAGCGGCTCCCTACGCATTTAGACAGGACCTTCCGCTCATATGCGACATTTCAAATACGCACGTTCCTATTTGCTGGCCATGACACAACCAGCAGTAGCCTGTGCCATACCTTTTACCTTTTAAACAAATATCCGGAGACTTTGAGCAAACTACGAGAAGAGCACGACCGGGTCTTAGGAACAGACCCATCTGGGGCGGCAAGTATCATCAGCGCCAGTCCTAAAACTCTCAACCAGCTAGTATACACTACTGCTGTTATCAAAGAATCGATGCGACTATTCCCGCCTGCATCAGGCGCTCGTCAAGGTGTCGATGGTGTCGATATTATGGATGACGAAAGCTCTAGATATCCAACCAGTAACACAATGGTATGGATACTTCACCAGCCAATCCATCGAAACCCTAAATATTGGCCCAAACCTGATGAGTTTATTCCAGACCGTTGGCTAGTTGAACCAAATGATCCGCTGTATCCTACAAAATGGGCTTGGAGGCCCTTTGAATTCGGACCGAGAAATTGCATTGGTCAAAACCTTGTGATGAGTGAACTCAAGGTGATATTGGCACTTATTGCGAGAGAGTTTGATATCAAAGACGCATACGAGGAATTTGACAAATTGAATAGTCCCAAAGGCATAGTGGCCGTGAATGGTGAGAGAGCTTATCAAATTGAGAAGGGAGGGGCTCACCCAGCCGATTATCTGCCATGTAGAGTTTTTCTACGGAGACAATAGATCTATAAGGAGAATAAGACGTGTATCTTACCTGAGCTGCCACTGCTAAATCTCTCAAACATCATCTTCAAGTGAAAACCTAGCAAAAATTCTCACTTTCAACCTAAATCTTTTCCCCCTTCAGTATTCTAAACATATGAGATTAGCAAACACCAAAGGTGCTCTATTCACAGATTGAAGTTGCACTTTAGCCTTGCAATGCGCTGTAAGGTATAACTGGTCACTATCCCCTCAACCGCGGCTAGAAGAACTCGTTTGCCTCAGGCTTAGGGTGCTCAGGGGCTGTGGTCTATCGAAAGTCTCATTGGGGACGGCTGACAGGGTACCTTTGTTTCCTATTACAGACATTGTCGAGCAACCCTGGATTTACCTAGCTTGCGGTTGAGGCGGAATACTTCCCGGATGTAAAGTTGGAATAGCCAAGTTTAGCTCAAGCGCAATACCAGTGATGTGATGCCAGCGATGCACAACACCTTCCGATAGTATGACTCGGCTACGTTCAAATCTACAGTAACATATGTCGTTGGAATTTCTGCATCACATCTTCGGTGAGCAGTGCAACACAAGCTACCCTGGTAGCAGCGCCTATCTATCTAACCCGACTGGATGAGCCAGAAGCCAGCTCGCATGATTACTGCATACCTCAAATAACAACCAACTGGTAGAGAGTAGAGGCGAATAAACATGCCACATAAATCCACATACAGTATCGCTTGATTGCTGCCAGCGTGCCTCTTACGGATTCCTGAAACCGGTTCTTTGATCTAATAAGGTTGATTTTGCCTGTTGTTATGCGTAAGGGAAGTTGGCAAAATGCTTACAGTCTAATTCATTCTACTCGGTGTGGTCTCTCAACCCTCGTCGTTTGGTGTGGGTGGAAATACCATACATTATTGAATATATACGCGTATATATTGCCTCATCCAAGGCCTAAGCATATTGAGCCGCGGACAGTAGGTGTGACATATTCGGTCCGGCCTCTGGATGTCCGGCAAACAGCCCGTAAAGTTGACGGGGGAGGTCTTTACTGTCGTGACCATACATATGCCGAGTAACCTTCAAGCTTTATATGCCAATACTACACTCTATAAAACTTTCCTCTATTTCTACCACCCTAACTTAGAAGGTCCAATCCAGTATTGTACAAACATGTAAAATGGTAATTTTAGCTATTGATGAAACAGAAGGATAATCAGATAGCACAGTGAGAAGGGATTTTTTATGCAGAAAACATTGGTTGAAAAGATTTGAGTATTCAGCAGAACGTCTGATTTCCAAATAGATACAAGAGAGGTACTGAAAGCTTTGTTCTTAGCGTAGAGCTCTGTTTCCATGCCAACTTCTAATACGGTAAGGAATTTTCTCTGCTGGACGCTGCACTCCCAAGCCATAACCCCTTTCATCCGTTCTCATCTGCTCTTCGCCTACAAGAATTTCTATGTCGGCCATTGTAGTCATCATCGCAGCTGCAGTTATGATTGCCCGCTTAGCAAAGTGCCTACCAGGGCAAATGCGTGCTCCTCCACCAAACGGAATCCAAAATCCCGCTGTAGTCCTCTCTGAGAATACAGGACCGCTGATGTTGCAATTCTGAGCATCATCTTCGGCTTCATTCTCACGGCCAGTTTGGATAACTGAACTTCTAACAATTGGCCCCGAGGTAGCATCGCCTGGGAAGACTAGAAAGCGTTCGGCCCAGAATTTATCTATCGGATGGGCATCATTTGGACCTGTATTCCATGCCCCCTTTTCCGTTTGAGCCTCATGAGTTGAAATGATAATCGTACTTGATTTTGGGAACTTCCATCCCCGAACTTCAATCTCATCCGTTGTTTCGCGTGGGATCAAAACCTGATCATAGAGGCGAAGACATTCAGCATATACTCCTTGGAGCCGAGGCAAGTTAAGGAGTCTTTTGATGTCGTCAGGTTGAAGGTCCCTGAGTAACCCATTGTCTTTCAGCTCAGTCCGAATCTTACATCGCAACGCCTGATTCTTGTGTATCTCTAGCACTACCCACATCATTGTCGGGACGATATTAAATGTAAGACTGAAACTCATATTGTTAGTATACGTTGTACCTTCATTTTGAGTTTCCATAGAGACCTACGCCCAGATAAACCCCAGATCGGAAGCTGCGGCAGCGTCTGCATCGAAGCCCCTAAAACCCTGAAACATCTTATGTCTTGAGCGCATGAACTCTGATCCCCAGAAAGGATCTGCATCGCCATCATCATCGATGCTAGCCTGTGTAAAACCTCTTTGTGCAAGCGTATGCCAATCCTTGATATTTCCAAAGAGCTTGTCGCGGAGTGCGTATGCTTGTGGAGCAAAGCAGCGAGGTAGACCTTTAGATAGACTAGGGGTACAGCGAGCGTATGCTGCAAGATCTTGTGCAAATCTGGGGTTATGTCGTTCGAGAATGGTTCCACACGTTGCTTCAACAACAGCGAGGGCAAAATCCCTTTCAAAAAAACCAAGGAGATCTGTGTGATCAGTCCAGTCATTGATATTGCGAAGACCATCAAGGCGGCTAGAAAAGCTTTTGAACCAGCGTCTATAGAACCCTGCAAAGTGCTTCCCGCTGGTAAAAGCGAGCAAAGAAGCGTGAGTGTAGTAGTCGACTCGGTCGCAGGGGCTGACCATGCTCTGAGGAGCTGGCTTTTCATTGAAACCCGAATTATCTGCTATGTACATTTGAAGAGCTGCTTGGGGCATTCCGAACAGGTATTTGAGGCAAAATATTTGTGCCGTCATGCCAATCATCTGGGAATCTTTCTTCCAAAATGCGTTAAGATTTTGCGAGCCTTGTAACACAAACAATTTGGAAGTGAAGAGTCGGAACGCAAAAGGGTTTGGTGTATTCAGCGCCCATCTGCATGAAATATGTGCCTCAGAACGAGAAACTATCGAGAAAACACAAAAGGAATGAGAATATTATACTAACGTTGAGTTATGGATAAACCTTTTTGGATTGAATAACAAGCTGGGGATGTGGCCGAGGAATGGGATAGCATTTGGAATGGTGGGTGGAAGGTTACTGGTCTGTGAATTTTGTCTCCTGATTTCAATCTCCCAAGATAACCGGGAAATAACATAGGTTAGGAAGCAAAGCGATGGAGCCAAAAGGAAAATGTGCTTCGTGTAGTAAACAATTAACTCTAGTGGCGGGAGCGAATTGGGGGCTTCTTGGAACGTAGCCATTTGGGCGATATATTCAAATGTACGTCTGAATTTGATAACAAGAAGATGTTGCGAGTCTTGTGCTTGTGATAAAAGAATAGCAGAGGAGTTTGTGGTTTCCGTCCCCAGAGTAGGTAGGCGTATCAGATCAGTACCTATACAATGCAGCCATATATGACAATTCCCAAACGTATGAAGGAATCGACATTCCTAACGTGGGCACCCAATAATATTCCGAGTATATCTTGTGAATGACTTCTCTGAGGAGAACCATTGCGGAGACACTACTCCCATGCCAGCAACACCCCAGCTTTTTTCCCTAGAGGTAGATTACCACAAGTTTACTCAACAAATTACCATAATATATGGTATTCTAGATATACAATCCGACCTGGTCTGGAACCGGATTTCTCATCCCTGGAAGCTGATAACGCATTCAGCTCTGGTGTGGTTGCTTCGAGGTCTGGTATGCAAGTGACTGCAGATTTGAAAGTTGGCCTGCCCCCACCTCCCCCCTCATTTTAAACTGCGCCACAAATTTAATTAACTAGATATTGATGCATTGCGGCTCCAGGTTCCTCTCTTAGAAGTGTTTGTAGCGTATTTGTCGAAGGAAAGACACCCCCAGCTCTGCTTTGCTTTCCCGGTTCTGTGCCATCTCTCTTTTCCCAATCTCCCACCTCTTATCTGTCTCTATACTTATTTGTATTCATTGAAGTGTATCTTCTCTCACCGCGAATCTCCAAAAATGTCATCAGCGCTAATGTCCCACATTCACATTGGGTTTGATTCACCTGAGAACAGAAAGCTGATAGCAAATTCTGGCCGCATTCCACAAAAGGACTTGGAAGTACAGCTCCATTATTTTGACCCTAATAAGTGTATTTATGCATCAAGATACTAATATTTATACAGATCACAATCGGAGTATTGTTTGGCACAGCAGCCGCTTCGGTCATCTTACGCACTGTGCAGAGGCTTGCCTTGTTTCATCGATTGAAGCTTGACGATGCCTTTCTGTGGTTTGCTTTGTCGTGCCTCGGTGCTGCAACAGGGATTTTCCTCCACAACATGTTCATAATAATGATACAAGAGGCCATACCTATGGAGCCAGAGACAATTGTACCCATTACCGAGGTATCACGACTGCTGTCGTCTATATCCATCCTCGACGCTTTTCTTTGCACAATATGGACTTGTACTTTTGCAGTAAAAGCTTCATTTTTGGCTCTCTTCTGGAAACTCATCCAAGGAATTTCCAAATCCTTCAATCGATACTACTGGATCGTCGTCGGATATACATTTGTTGTCTGGATGTTCCTCATTGCGGAGCCTTTTATTCTATGCCCCCACTTTGGAATGGATGGAGGCAAGTACTCTGTAGCTGTGTTCAATAGACCGGCTTTCGTGGCAGCAATGGACAAGTCAGCTTACTATATGAGCAGCAAAATGTTACCCACAAGATAATTATCCCAAGACCATTGGGCTGACCGTTCTCATTACATTTTTGGACATTATTAGTGATATCATGAGTAAGTGTAGTACACATTTGTGGAGATATTTTGACTTATGTCACAGTTGCAAGTATCCCGATCCTTGTCCTGCGAAAAACGCGAATGAAACTGAAACAAAAGTTCTCTCTTGGGATCTTTCTTTGTCTATCATTCGTAATGGCAATTTTCGCATTGATCCGAGTGGGTGGCCTTAAGAGAGGTTCGGTGGTGGACAATACCTGGTCATTATTCTGGCAATATGCCGAAGGATGCGTTGCTTGTATTATGGCTTCGATCACCCCATTCCGCACACTATTTGTTGGCCCTAGTACCTATTCGTCTCACAGAAAGAGAAAGGGTCCATCTACTTCTCTACGCAATCTCTGGAGAAAACCTACCAAAGACTCCGAGGAAGTGGGCAGCTGGGAAGAAATGCGAAGCAATAACCCTTTACCGAAGCCTCCAGCGGCGCTGATATCTGGGCTTAGGACTTTCATCAGACGAAATAATCGAGAGTCTGGGGAAACTACTGTCCTTGTAACCAACACTTTCCAACTAGCAGAGACTACAACAAATGACCCTGGAGAAGACTACCGAAATTATCTCCGAAATGCCACCGGCGTTCCCAGGTCCAGGTGAGTAATGTCTTTTTGCTAACCATCGACTGACACAAGATGGCTGAAATCAATTTGGTATAGGAATCAGTAACAAGTGGAACTTGAATGATTGTCTCAATGGCTCAGTGTCTTGCAGGAGGTTGGGGTGATTCAATATCTAGTGGCAGGCTTACTGCATTCGTTTTCTTTCCATAAGTTGGAACAAAATATATGAATTCAAATTTTCTCCGATATTCTTGGATTATATGTATGTGGTTTATAACTTCATAAACCTAGCACTACAAACTAAAGCCAAAGTGCTTCAATATGTGACAAACAAAATAATCTGAACATCCTCGTGCGTCGATTTATATACGGTAAAGGGCGTTTTTTGACACTTGTAATACCTGAGATTAAAGATTGTCTAGGTGCATTTAGCCATATCCTCTTTGGTCAAATTGCGAACCATGTACGATTTAGCCGCTGCCATATTATGTAACACAGTTTATCCGGTGTTGGGCTTTCAGGAGCTCAAGTCTGCACAAACTCAGAAAACCATTAGACAAAGTCGTTGTTGATCCTTCACTATCCACCATCAAATCTATTAGTGTCAATGAAGACTACGTGTGGTGTGTAATTACCCTATTTGATCCTATCAAGCTGCTAGATTTCTCCTTCTGACTAACTGCACAAACTCAGTGCCTACAGGCAACATGGCATCAAATACCAAACCTGCGCCAGCCTCCATCCAGTATGAAACTTGGCTCAGAGAACGACATTGTACGGAACCAGAGAAGAGTGCTCGACATACAAGTGCAAGTATTGCTTGGAGCAGTCTTAATGTCTATGGCTATGGGTCAGCGACTGGCTATCAAAAAACATTTGCCAACTATCCTATCGCGATGTTAGGAAGCGCTGTTGCCTGGATTCAGGCTAAAGATAATGAGACCAAAACATCAATACTAGAGGGTTTTGAGGGCGAGTTGAAACAGGGAGAAATGTTGATTGTCTTGGGCCGTCCTGGCAGTGGGTGTAGTACCTTTTTGAAAACAATAGCAGGTCAAACCCAAGGATTTGAGGTTAGCAATAAGTCTCTGCTTAATTACCAAGGTATCTATGCAAGCCCCATATTTCCCCATATTTCCCTCAACGGTAAATGGGAATTCTAATGCCTGGTCGCAGGAATCAACAATGACACGATGCACTCTGAATTCCGGGGTGAATGCACATACCATGCTGAGTCTGATGTCCATATTGCTCAACTTACTGTTGGCGAGACACTGATACTACCTGCAAAAGCAAGAACGCCGCGGGCAGAAATCGAAACTTCGGCGAAGACTCGGACTATGTGTGCAACGGAAAGAATAGATGCCAATCTTAGAGCACTGAATCTTCTCAATGTCAAGAATACTAAGATTGGGAATGCGTTTGTTCCGGGTATAAGTGGGGGAGAACGTAAGAGAGCTGGAATTGCGGAGATAATGATAGGAGAGAGCCCTTTCCAGTGTTGGGACAATAGCACTCGGGGGTTGGACAGCTCC
>Ga0247814_10001054_pt1 | contig 17455 bp, 17 predicted proteins | sample UWRJL179409R1_FD_179947 | JGI IMG/M metagenome (GOLD analysis project Ga0247814, IMG submission 179947) | Plant litter microbial communities from Arlington Agricultural Research Station in Wisconsin, United States - UWRJ-L179-409R-1 | ecosystem: Environmental > Terrestrial > Plant litter >...
ATTGTCTGCATCATAGACAGTAACAGTCCCCCATTTAGCGGGCTTTGTACATGCTTGACCAAACGGTATGTTGGTTTTTACGTAGAAGTTACTATCCGTTCCGGGCGCTGCGCCAAAGTTCAATCCATTTGTTTGGACGTCATCATTGTTAGGGTTGGCCGCAGCAGCAACCAGTCCGCCTGGAGCAGTAATGGTAAAGCTGGTCTTTGTATTATCAGTGCCCGCAGGGATACCCGATGGATCTAAAGTAACAATAAACCCAACAACCCACTTATTGAGCTGGTCAACATACGTAGCACCTACTGTTTGGAAATCACGATCCACGCATGCTTTACCGCCTCCGCCACTATTCTTATAGGTATGGTCGTTATGGCTCCCTGCGCCGGGATTAAAAGTTTGATGACCTGTCCACGTTTTTAAGGCAGCTCCGTTATCATCGATATTACATGCGGACTGATTATAGGTAATCGTTTTACCTGTTCCCGGGTTGCTATCGTAATAAATCTTAAAATAGTTCTCTAGGGTGATACCGTGCGTCGAATATAATGCAAATCCGCGCGCCACATGAGCAGCGCCAGTTTGGTTATCTACCGTTTCCGATGGGGCGGGATATTTTGAATCTATACTAATCGCAAATGCTTCACCTGTATTAGATATCGTCAAAGAAATGGCGAGCAATACAATTGCAGCTACGGCAAAAAATGGCCTTCGTTTTATCATAGACCCAAATCCTTACGCATCTGCTGCAGAGATCGCAATTGGCCAGCATTATTCGTATCGGGATCAGAAGTATCAGGTTGTGAGGTTATAGCATCCTCTGCCCGATCAAACACCTTGCCCCCTGTTGTCTTGTCACCATTTTTTACATACGCCGCGGCAACGGCCACTAAGGTGTTTGGGTAAATTGTTGTTACGTTTGCGTCAACGGATGACTGGTAGGCGCGCGTGCATTCCTGCTGGCTAACTCCACAACTCATTAGGATTAGTGAATCCCAATAGGCTACGACTTCGTCGTTTGACGCCGAAGCGGCCGGAGGAGATGCCTCAAGTCGCTCTTTTACTTGCTTTGGGTCGTAGGTTGCTTCGCTCATCGTCTGAGGACCCATGTCTCCGGTTTGCTCGGCCTGCGTGGATTGTTCAGATTGGCCAGACAGAGTAATAATACCAGTCACCACGAGTGCAGCAAATGTCAGACCCAAGGCCAAAACAACTATCCCGATGATAATGAAGAGTTTTTTTCGCCTACGTAATTTGCCCGCCATAGATGTTAAAAGTATACCATAAGTAGTTTGCCATAAGGATATGAAGCCCCAAAAAGAAGAAGGCTCGCTACGGAGACGATGTCGACAGGCATAACCCATCGACATCGTCTCGCGCATGCGAGCCGTCGTCGATCAAACTCTCAGAGGTGCGGCCGCCTAGCGGGCCCGCTTGGAATACTTGGAAAGGTTCTTCCAGGTAGTCCCCTTTTTATACTGCACCGTAATGAGGGTGCCCTTTTTTCGAGGAGAGAGGGTGATCGGCTTGCTCTTCTTTTTGGCGGCGACGGTCTTGGGCTTGCTGTATTGCTTTTTGCCCGAAGCCGACGTCGACACTGTTCGATACTTCACCTTGCCGGTTGACTTGGTGTTGTCGTACGTCACCCTGGCCTTGTGTTTCGTCAGGGTGGTGATCTTTGCCTGAGGCTTGATCACCGTTTTGGACGTGGTCGACTTGAGATACTTCTCTTGATACACGACCGAGCTTCCCGGATCTCCACTGATGTCCGGTCCCGTGATCCGGTACTGGATCCAGCCCGGTTTTGCACCTTCCTTGTCGTAGATCTTGCGGTCAGCGACAGGGATACGGAAGGTGTCGGTTTCACCCGCCGCCAGGTTGACCTCGTACGCCCGTGTGTCGATATTGGGCATATGCCCCACCGACAATCTGACACTGAAGTTATTCCGGTTATGCAACGTCAGACCGTACACCGCTGGCGTAGGCTCAACATTGTAAATCGGAACGTTATGCACCGTCACTGTTGCCTGGTGCCAGACACCGTCGGCGTCCATGATCTGGTAGTCGAACGAGTCATCGCCAGGTGCCTCAGCTTGATACTGAAAGCATCCGGCGTACCAACCACGGTTCGGCTGCAACAGTTTACCCTTGGCTGGCTGACTGGCAGCGAACATTGAAGGCGTACCGGGACCCCAGGTTTCCTTTGGGATACCCAGGTTATCGTTGTCGGCGACGCACACGTCCGCACCTTCGTCAGCGCGGTAGTCAACATAGCCCGTGTCGGAGTAGACCGTCCCGGACCCATACGGGTCATACCAGAACGGAATGGGCTGAGTGATGTCATCATCAACCCCTACTCCATCACCCGCCGAAGCGGGTACTGTTGCAGCCAAAGACCCGGCGACAAGCGCCGAGCCCGCCACTATCGCCGCAAAGCGATAGTGAAATTTTCGAAATTCCATGATTTCCTCTCTGAGAGTGTTGGATTGTAAATCACAAGGAGCCGACAGGCTCTATGTGAACCACAATTCGGTCTTGATCGACGCTAGCAGTCGCTAGTGCGGCTAATATACCAGAAAATAGCTCTTTTCGCAACCATGAGCATGATGCATTCTACCTATAATGACCCCCGAATATTTCACAAATAGCCTTCAAAAAAGAAGAGCTCGCCGTGCGAGCCGGACGATGCAAAAATCTGCATCGTCCGGCGTCGCTTGGCGAGCTCCGAAGGACTACCTCCTCAACTGTACTAGCCCATGATTACTTTACGGACTTCGTGGACTTGGTCACCCACTTTTTGCCGACCTTTACCTGGACCAGGACCTTGGTCCCGATCTTGCGTTTGGTGACGGTAACCGACACGACCTTCTTGGCCTTGACGGTCTTGACTTTGGTCTTCTCGATCTTGCCGGTCTTGGCGGACGTCGAGACAACCCGGAACTGCTTCTTGAGCTTGGACGCCTTGTTGTTCAGCTTGACCGTGACGGTTTTGCCAGACGTGAGGGCACTCAATGCGCTGTACTTGGCGGTGTAGACCGGGAAGGCCGACGCCGTTGCACTGCCGACTGGCAGATCGATCTTGATGATCTCGTACTCCAGGGCGCCGTCCGCACTCACGAACTGGCGCTGATCCTTGGGGATAACGAAATCTACACGACCCTGCGCGGGCATGAAAACGTTCACCGGAGTCACGCGAGGCGCTCCCTTGTCGTACACGTGCAGCGTGATAGGAAACGGCATAGGGTTAGAAAGCTGCAACCCGTAGTCGCGTGCCGCCGTCGAGACGTTGCGCAGTGGCGACGTGGTGATAGATGCCGTCGCAAGGTGCGCGACGCCGTCTTCACCGGTCACCGTGTAGTCGAACGAATCGCTGCCGACACCTTGTGGTGTGTACAGGAAGCACCCCTTCGTCGCCGTCGCGCTGAGCTGTCCAGAACTGGGCAGTCGCACGGCAGTGACAGTAGGGTACGTCGCCGTCCAGTCGGATGCCGGAATGCCGAACTTGTCGTTGTCGCCGACACAGGCCGAAAGAGCCTGACTCGCCTTGTAGGCCGAGTCGTCGACGATCGTTCCCGAGGTGTAGGCGTCTTCGAGCAGGAAGTACGTGAACGAATCGTCCACCGCTCCCCCGCCTTCAGTCGATCCACCGGTCGCTGCGAATGCAGGCGACGTCATGGACAAGCTAGCGCCGATCAGCGCTAGCCCTGTTACAACCGCCACTGGGCGGAACTGCATGTGAGTAAACACGGGTGTTCCAATCTGTTTGAGGAGTTAAGTTGTCAAAATCATGCAGACGCTTTCGCATCAACGCAGGACTAACGTCCTTTCGGATTTCCAGCAAGAATTGCCAGAAATGTTATAGTACCAGGAAATAGTGCTTTTGGCAATAATCAGGATACCTCTCCTGCGCACCAAACTCATGCCCTGTGCTACGAAGTGCGCCTAGGATGGAGATAGGCTACCTTCTTATTAAGATCTTTGTACACAAAAATGGAGTCCGCATCAATCTCTTGATACTCACCGCCACTCTGGAACGGCAACTGGTGCGCGGTCCGCTCAAATTGCACGCGCATTGTCTCTGTCCTATCAAGCGGCGCTTTCCCAAATAAAGAAGGTATGCCAAACGTTGCTAGATCATGCAGGCTCTTCATATCTAGATCGGTTCGCACACCAAAGTAATCTTTATCGAAATAAGTATCCTCGAATCGCAAAAGCCTTGCAACAGTCGGGTTATTCGCAAATGCCAAGTCTGTACGTCCACTCTGAGTCTCGTTACCGTTGGCCTGAAAATCGGGTAATGTATTCCCTGCGTGTTTAAGATACCCAATACCAGCCTGTCCGTATCGCAAAATACTGCGCCGCATAGGACTTGCTGTTCGCATACGCTCGCGGGAAGCCTGGTCGTGAAAACCAGCAGCAATCAGCGCAGTCAGCCCAAAAGTGGCATATGAAAAAGTCTCGGAAACATGCTCGCCATTTATCTCAATCGTCATAGGTTTACGCTCAACGAGCGCCACATCATCGCGAACAAAATCCAAAACTGTCTGATTTTTGTCCATATGGCTCAAGGCTGTGTCGTTATAATTGCCATAAGGTAAAATGCCAAGCGTAAGTCCTCTTTTTTGAAGAGCAGCGGTAGCAAGCTGCTCGGCTGTTCCGTCACCAGCAGCACTAATCACCCTACCATTTTCTGGCAAGCGATCAAGGAAATCGTTGATGTTATCTTCGGCCAAAAAAAACCGCGTATCGATAGCCTTAAATGCAACGCCATTCTCTTCGAGTGGACGTAATACCTCAGTCTCAACACTTTTAGCTTTCGTGCTGTTTGGGTTAGTGACGACGATTAAGGGTTCAGACGTGTGATGATTCATTTTTGTTTTTATTTCTGTTAAATTTATATATATCTTAGCAAACTTTAGTGTTTTTGTCAAGTTACCACCCCTGTTATGTTACAATAGTTGTATATGAGTTTATCTATCGGAATCGTAGGCCTTCCAAACGTCGGGAAATCGACGCTTTTTAATGCACTGACAAATAATAATATTTTGGCGGCAAACTACCCTTTTGCTACAATCGAGCCGAACACTGGTATTGTCGCCGTTCCAGATGAACGACTGGCTCCCCTCGAGCAGCTATATAGTGCGAAAAAAGTTACACCCGCAGCCGTTACATTTGTTGATATCGCTGGCCTGGTTGCCGGTGCCAGTACCGGTGAAGGCCTCGGTAACAAGTTCCTCGCCAACATCCGCGAATGTGACGCGATTGTTCATGTGGTTCGCGCCTTTGTGGACGCAGACGTAATTCATGTCGACAATGATATTAATCCTAAAAATGACATTGAAGTCATTACGACAGAACTAATTTTAGCCGACATGCAGAGTCTAGAAAATCGCATTGCAAAGTTGCAACGCGAAGCTGGCCGCAACCCTGCAGCAAAGCAAGAGCTGACTGAAATCGAGTCGCTACTCGAACACCTAAAAGCCGGAACACCGCTATCTGACGTAAAAGGTCTGAACAAAGAAACTGTTCAAGATCTACAGCTACTGACATTGAAGCCAACGATTTACCTCTTTAACCTAGACGAATCAGGACTTTCTGATGATGCAAAAAAGGCAGAACTAGCTGAGCTGGTAGCTCCTGCCGGTAGCGTCTTTGTTTGCGCTAAATTAGAGGAAGAGCTCCGTGAACTCGACAAAGCCGATGCCGACGAGCTACTCAGCAGCTACGGCGTGACTGAATCTGGCCTCGCACAACTAGCACGTGAAGCCTACGCGACCCTAGGCCTGCAAAGCTACCTGACGGCAGGTACCGATGAAGTGCGTGCCTGGACAATCAAGCAAGGCTCTACTGCCCCACAGGCAGCTGGCGTGATCCACACCGACTTTGAAAAAGGTTTTATTGCAGCTGCTATTGTCGATTACGACGACCTAATGACCGCAGGCTCAGAACAAGCCGCAAAAGCTGCAGGTAAAATGCGCACCGAAGGTCGCGATTACGTGATGAGACCCGGTGATATTGTTGAATTCCGATTTAACGTTAGTAAATAGTTACTTGCGTTTGAGTGTCAGCAGGTAGAAACGCTCTTTGTTACCCTTTGCTCCGGCAACATCGCTGTCACGCTTGTCATGAATAACAAATTTGTCTTTCGCCCAAGCCTCAAAATCCTGTAAAATACCGCGACGGATACTGTCGTTCTTTATGATACCTTTGTTGGTCTGATCTTTGCCGGCTTCGAACTGGGGCTTGACCATTGCAACTACCTGCGTTGTTTCATGCATTAGTTCACGCGCAATATGCGGTAAAATTTCGCGGAGACTAATAAATGATACGTCGATAACAACGATATCCGGCTTTTCGGTGACGTAAAAATCACGAATATCTGTCTTTTCGTGTAGTTCGATCTGTTTGTGGCCGTGCAAGCTAGGATGTAATTGGTCCGTACCGACATCAACCGCGTATACCTTTAGCGCTCCTCGTCGCAGTGCAAAATCAGTAAATCCACCAGTGCTACTACCGACATCGAGAACTAACTTGTCTCGAAAATCCAAGTTAAGAATCTTTGAGACAGAAGCTAGCTTTAATCCAGCACGGCTAACGTACTGCTCATCGGCGTCCAAGACAATGTTCGACAGCGTATTCGTAAAAAAGCCAGGTTTACTAATAACCTTGCCTTCTACTTTTACTTTGCCCATCTTGATCCAGCTCTCGGCCTGCGAACGGGTCGTCACTAAACCTCTACGGACAAGTTCACCGTCAAGTCGTTGTTTCGTAATTAGTCTTTCTTTCGTTCACGATAGGTACCGTTTTCTGTATCAACAGAAATAACGTCACCTGTCTTTATGAACGCAGGAACTTTGACGACTAGTCCAGTCTCAAGCGTTGCGTCTTTTAGTACGCTGCTGGTTGTATCACCCTTTACGACATCTTCGGAGTACGTTACTTCCAGGAAGACGTTCTTTGGTAGTACAACGTTGATGATACGGCCGCTAAATGACTGTAGAGATAGTTCAATACCCTCTTTTAGGTAGCCTTTTACTTCATCGACAATATCAGCAGATAGCTGGAATTGCTCGAATGTTTCAGGATCCATAAAGTGGAAATCTGCGCCATCGCTATACAGGTACTGCACTGTTTGGCTCGTGACTTCAGCAGTTTCAATCTTGTCTTGACCTTTGTAAGTCTTTGGGACGACGTTACCGTCGATCAAATTCTTGATCTTTACGTTGACAATGCTGCCGCCGCGACCCATAACCTTTTGGTTGTAATCAATGACCTTGAAAGGCTTGCCATCGACTTGGATGACTGCACCTTTTTTTAGGTCAGTTGGCTGATAGTACCCCATGGCGAATTATCCCTGAGATACGAATGGTAGTAATGCGAGGTGACGTGCACGCTTGATAGCACCAGCAAGTTGTCGCTGTTGCTTTGCGCTGAGTCCAGTCTTACCGATTGGCTCGATTTGGCCGTACATGTTGATAAATCGTTGTAGTGTCTTGACGTCTTTGTAGTCAAAGTACGCAGGTGTATCTCGTTTAGATCGCTTCATAATCATTTTCCTTTTCCCTTATTAGAATGGGATTTCACTTAAATCAATAGGTTTGTCGTCGATATCTTCGATAACGACATCTTTGCTGCTAGATGCAGTATTTGAACGAGGCGCAGATGATGGCGCACCGCCGTCACCGTTAGGGCCGTCTAGGAAGGTAACATCGGTTGCGGTAACTTCAACGCGTGAACGCTTTTTACCAGTCTCTTTGTCATCCCAGCTGTCTTGGCGCAATCGTCCTTGGACTAGGACACGTCGTCCTTTACCTAGGTACTGCATAACCAATTCACCGAGCTTTTCCCAAGCGGTTACTTCAAAGAAATCAGCCGCATCGTCTTGACCACCGCGGTCAACCGCAATACTAAAGTTTGCAATTGTCTTGCCACTGGTTGTGGTGCGCTGTTCTGGGTCACGAGTTAATCGTCCCATCAAGATAACTTGGTTGATACTCTTTGCCATAATCCCTACTCCTCTTCTTTAGTTTCTTTTGCGTCTGCTTTCGCGTCGCGGTTTGCTGCAGCTTCGTTTTGCTCAGCGAGTGCCTTCAATGCCTTTTCGTCTTGCTTTACGAGCAGGTAACGAACGACTTCGTCGGTGATGTTAAAGATGTTGCTAATCTTTAGTGGTGCTTCAGCGGGTAGCTGGACATCCATGTAGATGTAAATGGCAAAATCTTGTTTACGAATACTGTAGGCAAGTTTCTTTTTACCCCAGTTATCTTCGTTCACAATAACACCGCCGGCGTTTGTGATAATGTCACGAACCTTTGTAAGTGGTGTTTCGATATCAGCCTCTAAATCGGGGTGAATCAGAACAGTTAGTTCGTAGTCCTTCATGTGTTCCTCCTTTGGAACCCGAGCGTTTCGTGCCCGGATGCTTACTTCGTGAGTAAGCTTGAGTTAATAATAGACTCATTATACCTTATTTTATGTTGTCTGACAAGGGTTACTCCCTTATGACATCAGTGTATACGGGAAATCTTTAATCTCTATGAAATATCGCGTAATCGTCATCAACAGCCAGGAATACTATTATCTACCAAGCGGACATTTTCGAAACCTCCGGCAACGTGTGGTCGCAGGAAGGTCGACAAGTTGTCTTTGGCACATGATCCAGCTGTTTCATTCTCGTTTTCATCAATACGATATGGTCGCCCCCATGGATCTACGAGTCCTCGAACGTTCATGCCGCTCGCCGTACTAATACGATCAAGTGTCGTCGCGTACGTCGTCCAGCAAGTATTAATAGCTGCTATCCCACGGTCAGTCAGGTCTGTACCGTTCGCTGCAGTATTACAGAGGTTAGCAGTATAGCCACTCAATGTAATGTTGAACAATGCCTTGTTTTCATTAACACGTGCGGCCTTGATAGCCTTGTCGAGCATCGTTAAGTCACTATTTATCTTGGTCGTCTGTGCGCGCGTCTGGATGCCGTTATAGGCGACAATCGTTATGGCTGCCAAGATACCGATGACAACAATGACAATTAAAAGCTCAACAATCGTAAAACCACTCTGTCTCATCCTTTTTTTCATGATGTTATACCGATGGTCCAAACGAAGTCGATAAGTGCTTTGTGCCGGTCCACACCCAATTTGAGGTCTCGCCGTCAGCATAATTCTGCGCAGATGTACCTTCTGTGAATATCAGTGCATCGGTATCAAATGTATCCCCCGCCATCCAGTTGCCAGATCCAGTACGTTGCATATTTGCCGACAGCGATGTCACGCCACTAGGCACATTCGCGAATGTCGCCGTCACGCGTACCCATCCATTCACCGGGGCAGACACCGAAGGTCCCGTGGCGTCTGCGGTCGTTGGGTAATTACTAGCCCTAATAAACATCATGACGGACTGCGCTCGGTTGACGCGAACCCAGGCAGACGCTGAATACGTCTTCCCTGTTTCAACTGGTATCGAAGTAACTTGCGAGCCACCCCAACCGACCGTTGCAGCGGTCGTCCATGCGAGCCTGTAGTAGTTCGTCGATCCAGCAATGGCGCCGCCGTTTGTCATTAACGAAGCCGTCGCGACACCACTTGTTCCCGACGAGAAGCCCCACCCTACGGTATTCGTCTCTAGAGAAGGATTGGGAACCATATTGGCAATACACGTTCCCGACTGGGCAGTCTGATTACCGTTCGTCGTTGAATAAGGCGCTCCATCTTTGGTTGCCGTCAGGCAATAGCTAGGCGGAGACATGGTGTTGTTAACGATATACTGCGTGTAGGTAACGCCATTACTCGCCTTCAGTGTTATATCGTTTAGGGTTGCCGGGTATGATTCTGCACCACCATTGGCTGCATTTAATAGCCGAGAAGCCTCGAGAGATTTCGCCGAGCTGGCAAGATCAGCCTGTGCGACCGCCAACTTTGCCCTATTCTGAATACCGTTATACGCAACGATCGTAATCGCCGCAAGAATGCCAATAACGACAATAACAATTAATAGTTCGACAATCGTAAAGCCTGATTGTTTTTGTTTTGCCCACGTTTGCATAGGCTTATTTTAGCATAAGAATGATCTAGACTAGGTCTTCGTCGGTACTTGTTCCGGTGCCAAATACGTCGTCCATACTGCTAATTAGCACGTCACGAGGTCGAGCGCCATCTGCAGCGCTAATAATGCCCTGCTCTTCCATGTTCTCGATTAATCGTGCTGCACGTGCGTAGCCAACGCGCAGACGTCGCTGCAAGAGACTCGCACTCGCCTTGCCGCTGTCGATCACTACACGGACCGCATCTCGATACATATCGTCGTCGCCACCATTGTCATCAAAGTCCATCACGACGCCACCCTTGCCGTTCAAGGTCACGGGCTGGCTAACGACTTCATCGTTGTACTGTGGAGGAGATTGCAGACGCAAATGATCAGTAATCTTGTGTACTTCTTCATCCGTTACCCAGGCACCCTGGATACGTTTTGGTTTAGCCATGCTCGGTGTTAGAAGTAGCATGTCACCCTGACCCAAGAGCTTCTCTGCACCAACTTGGTCCAAAATTGTACGTGAATCAATTTGTGATGCAACGGTAAACGCAATACGCGCCGGTACATTGGCCTTGATCAGACCGGTAATAACGTCGACAGACGGACGCTGGGTTGCCAGTACCAGGTGAATACCGACGGCACGTGCCTTTTGCGCCAAACGCACAATCAACGCTTCGACGTCGCGCGCAGCAACCATCATTAGGTCAGCTAGCTCATCGATCACAATCACGATATATGGCATTTCGCCATTTTCGTGCTGCTGTTCGTTGCCATCCTTGTCGGCAATCGTAATCTTTTTACCAGATTCACGGATCATCTTGTTGTAGGTCGCGATGTCGCGGAATTTATTTTCCGCCAACAATGTGTAGCGACGTTGCATTTCATTGACGGCCCACTTCAATGCGCTAATCGTCTTGTCTGGTTCTGTAATAACTGGGGTCAAAAGGTGCGGAATATCTTCGTATGGCGCCATTTCAACTTGCTTTGGGTCAACCAGGATCAGCTTCATGTCACTCGGGCTGTTACGGTACAGCAAGCTTGTTAAGAGCGTGTTAATCATCACCGACTTACCAGAACCGGTCTGACCAGCGATCAAAAGGTGCGGCATCTTGTTTAGTTCGCCTACGACAGCTTCACCAGAAATATCTTTACCGATAGCAAAGCCGAGCGATTCAGAATTTGATGTCCATTGACGACTCGTCAGGATCGAGTACAGTCGCACATCAGCAGCCTTACGGTTTGGAACTTCGATACCGACAGCTTTTTGGCCAGGAATTGGGGCTTCCATACGCAGACTTTGTGCCGCGAGGTTTAGGGCAATATTCGTCTCTAGCGCTGTGATACGCCCAAGTTTGACACCACTAGGTGGTTTCAGCGTGTACTGCGTCACCTTTGGTCCGATGTTTGCGCCTTCCATCTCAACATCGATGTTAAATTCACCCAGGGTGTCTTTAATGATTTGAGCATTTTGTTGCACGTCACCGGCATCCGCTGGTGATTGTTTCTTTTCCAGAATATCAACACTTGGTGCTACCCAGTTCGGATCACTCACGGTCATCAGCGCGGCCTGATCCTCTGCAGTTTTATCGCGTGGCGTGCTGTTACGCATACTAGAAAGCCTAGTCGACTTCTTTTCTTCTGGTTCGTTACCATCAAGCGTTGGTACGCCCGCATTCATCTTGAAGCTACTGGCAATTGTTGATTTTGCTGGTGCATCAATTGCGGCCGCATTTCGCATAATAGCGACGTTCGCCTCTTGTTCGGCGTTATCACGACGAGATAATTGCCATAATTTTTTAATGATCGTAAATGGAGAGACGCGGACAATGAATAGTGCCGTAATAAAGATCAGTAGAATGTAAACAAACGCGGCAACTCCCCCGTTGACGAGTGCCAGCATGCCACTGTTTACTAGGTCACCGACAAATCCACCGGTTGTCTTGTTGTCGTTTTCCAGAAGTCCAAACAATCCAGAGAACCAAATCAGCGATAGGATAACGGCGAATCGCATGACAAATGGTAGTTTGTTATCTTCGGCACGGAAGATCTCAACCGCAACGTAGATAAACAAAACCGGGACGACAAATACGGCATAGCCAATAGTATTTTGCGTTGCCTGATAGAGCCAATCCAACACTGGTCCCCCGGCGCCGAACCAACCCAGGATCAACAAGAAAGAAAAGGCGATCAAAAAGAGTGCACCGACTTGCGCCCAGAAGCCTGCGGGCAAGCTATGTTGCGGTGTCGAAGCCTTTACTACCTTTTTGCTGCGTGATTTTTTTCTTTTAGCCATATTCTTTTACATTATAAGCGCTTTTACACTTTATTAATACGTATATTGTAGCAGAAATAACCACATTTTGCAAGAGGCTTATGGTTGCAGGCCTGTCCCCTTTGCGTATACTGGTAATATTGTCCAATAACCCCTAGGGAGGTGAGGGCATGCCCCTCCAGATTCGCGATACAACCGGTAGTATATTTGTACTCGATCGGATCGATGGCGACAAAAGAAGAAATGTTGTCATCAAGATTACGGGCACTCCGGTGCTCGCGCAGCTGCTCGACCACGCCAGGTCCAGACACCTACTGGCTGGCAGGATCGGTCAAGGCTATACCGACATCACTACTGTGACTATGGCAAACCTGCTACAGGTGTACCAGAGTGACGAGAAGTCTATGACGCCCACAGGCAAGCTAGAGTTGAGACTACTAGCCGAATCCTTGTACGACGTCATTAGATTCAAGTCTCATCGAGCAGACGGCGCGCTCCGCCACGGTGACTCGTTCCGACTATTCGTCGGTGATTTGACACCTGGCCTGGAGCCATCCTGGGAGGGAATCATCGAGGAAATTACTCGAACCTAGCCCGCATCCGCACGACTTGAAAGGTCCGCCCGGATGCGGGCCTTTCTATTGGTTATGCTTGCAATGCAGCTAGTAACTTTTATAATGACCTCGTAAGTATTTATCCATTCACTACTGAAAGGCGGTGTGGGTAATGCCTACCCCAAAACGAGCATCCTTAATACTCGACGGCTCTGGACTCCAGCTACTTGGCGTTCTGTACGGAAACGGGAGCACCTTCAGAAACATCCGCAGAACCCTGCTTGGCAGAGACAGGAAATCCCTGAACTATCTGACGGCGCTACAAGTCGCCGTAGAAGATCTGGGCATGCAGGTACCCCGCCTCAATGGCCACTACGGTGGCATTTCACTGGCAGGCCTGGAGTGGCCAACACTTCACGATTTCGAATTCGTCCCCGATACCGTCCGGTCGAAGCTTGATACATCGTTCAGAACCATCTTTGAGGCAGTTTCTATCACCGAGGTGAACGGAGGTGAATTGCGTCGAAGTGCGCGCGTCGTTATGACGCTCAACTCTCCAGACGGCACCAGCAAAACGTTCTGGGATGACACAATCAGCTCGTTACACGAGATAGGCTCCACATAGCAGTCGTTGAACCCAAAAAGGGCTCCGCTGCAATGCGGAGCCCTTTTTATTTATACTACTTTACTACTAGTAACCGCGAACATCAGTTGGGTTACGAGGCTCAGTTGCCTCAGTATCTGGTACCTGAGGTGCTGGGAACGTCTTTGCGACTGGTGGTCGGAACGGTGCTTCTTCTGGTCGATCTGCGCGCTCAGGACGATCTGACCCTTGCGGACGAGGCTGATCTGAACGTTGGCGGTTTCCACCACCGTTGCTCTGGCCACCTTGGCCACCACCGCCACCGCCGATTTCGTTAATCACTGGGATCACGATCGGTGTGCGACGAGTTTGGTCATACAGAATGTGCGTCAGATCGTCTTTGATTTCTTTTTTGACGACGTCTAGGTCAAATTTGCGACCAGTAAAGCTACGAGCAACCTTTTGCTTTAGGTACTGACGAATCGTTCCCATCAGCTCTTCGCTATCGCGGAGGTAGATAAACCCACGAGAGATAATGTCAGGACTGGTCATCAGTCGTCCGCTACCGCGAGCAACTGTCAGAACAACTACGAACATACCTTCGCCAGCCATGTGAATACGGTCTTTTAGGACAACTTCCGAAACAGTTGTTCCGCTATCGTCGTACATAATACCACCGACTGGGAAACGGCCGTTCTTGCGGGCGCCATCTGGTGTAATTTCTAGGATGTCACCGTTGTCCATGACAAAGATATTGTCGCGTTTTACGCCGCCATCTTTTTCAGCTAGCTCAGCATTGTGCACCAACATGTGGAATTCACCGTGAATTGGCATGTAGTAGGTTGGGTGCAGTGCATTGATCAGTTTAACGTGATCTTCGTAGTACCCGTGCCCAGAAAGGTGCAGTGGGCCGACACCGGTTAGGTGTGTCTTGCGGTCCTGGATCACTTCACTTCCCTCTCGCATCAAGCCGTCAACGGTGCGTACGATGTACTTTTCGTTACCAGGAATGATACTTGAGCTAAAGACGATGATGTCGGTGTTCTTTACCTTTAGGAACTTGTGAGAACCAGATGCCATACGGTTTAGGACGGCGTTGAATTCACCCTGTGAACCAGTACAAACGATCGTTACCTTGTTGTCGGGTAGCTTGATGATGTCTTCCATCTTCATGATGACGTCTTTTGGCACTTTGATAACACCAGTTCGAAGGGCTACTTCAAGGTTTTGGATCATGCTATATCCAGCAAAGGCAACCTTACGGTCGTGCCTTTTCGCCTCTTCGAGGATCAACTGCATACGGTGGATCATGCTAGAGAAACTACTGATGATGATGCGGTTGTTTGGATTCTTGTCCATAACCTGGCCAATACTCTCTTGAATATCCTTCTCACCATGAGTATGCGAACCTTCTGATTCACAGTTCGTCGACTCGTTCATGAGGAGCAAAATGCCTTCTTTTGTCGCGATTTCAGTCAAACGATCGAGGTCAAATTTGTGTCCATCAACAGGGTCTTCTTCGAAACGCCAGTCACCTGTGTCAACGAGTACACCAACTGGCGTACGGATAACCACTGCAGTTGCATCAGGGATCGAGTGATTCACACGAACAAGTTCGATGCTAAAGTTATCACCCAGCTGTACGCGTTCGTGCGTGTCTGGATCTAGAATATTGTAGTCAGGCTCGTAGTTCGTTGTCGCCTCTTCCATTGTGCGCTGCAACATGGCAGTCGTAAACTTGCTGGCGAATACTGGCGCAGGAATCTTGTCAATCAAGTGACGGAACGCACCGATGTGGTCGAGGTGTCCGTGAGTAAAGACGTGACCGCGAATCTTGTGCTTGTTTTCTTCTAGGTAGGTAATGTCGGGCACAATGTAGTTAATACCTGGGTAGTCAGCACCCGGGAACAGGAAGCCCATATCGATAACAACGATGTCATTATCGTATTCGATTGCCATCATGTTCTTGCCGATACCGTTTTCGCCGAGACCACCAATTGGCATAATCTTTAGCTTTGGTGCAGTACTGGTACTGCGTGGCTGACGCTTGAACTCAGCAACACTAAATTGCTGACCTTTGTAGCCGTTGTAGACAGACTTGTTCACGGGAACGTTAATGATGTGCTGAGACGCACGAAGATTTACGTCTTCGCTGGTACGACGCTGCGCGCGGAACACTTCACCCTTGCGAGTTTTAGTGTTGGCGATAATCGTGTTATCGGACTTTGGACGTGGCGTGTTGCCTCGGTTGTTTCCATTGTTATTGTGGTTGTTGTTTTGACGAGGTTGCTTTGACGCATCGTCTGGTTGTGGGGTTGAGAGTCTTTGTTGACCCATATATGTTTTTTCTCCTTTTGTTATGAAAAATCAATTGTTAGTTGCGTTTAAATTCGAGTTCGAGGGTGGTCGATGTTTCGGTTCCCTCATCAATCAAGTGCTCTTATTGTAGCAAATCTAGGGATGATTAGCAATGGCATCCTAAAAATGCGAGTTACGAATGAGTGTCGGAACGGTCAAGAAATCATCGATTAGTGTTTGGCGCAGACTCCCGTTATAGAGCGCAGCTGCTGGGTGGTACAGCGGGATAACTGTGATTTCGTTATCCCCTAACTGGACGACTTGAGGCTGACCATGAATGTCACCAATTTTTAAGCCCGGCAAGAAATACTCCATACTGTGACGACCAAGTGTAATGACTACTTTTGGCTGTATAACCTCTAGCTGACGGATCAGAAATGGCAAAAATGCCTGTTTTTCGTCCGGGCGTGGATCGCGATTATTGGGTGGACGATATTTGACGATATTCGTAATATAAACGTCGCTCCGCTGCATACTTGCTGCCTCGAGCATCACATTCAGAAATTTACCGGCAGCTCCAATAAACGGTATCCCCTGCTCGTCTTCTTTTTTACCTGGTGCTTCACCGATAAATACGATGTCCGCATCCACGTCTCCGTCGCCCATCACTAAACTTAGGGCGTCCTTGGCCAAATCTGGGCAGATATTCTGGTCACGAATATCTGCCGCGATTTGATCAAGCCGTTGTTGCTTGGTCACGAGTTGTTTATTCCTCGATGTCCTTGAGACTGAGGCTGAGACGACCACGTTCGTCGATACCAATCAATCGTGCTTTCACGATCTGTCCTTCTGTCAGGATATCCTCGACACGGTCGACGTGTTCATGTGATAGCTCAGAAATGTGAACCATTCCATCAGTACCCGGCATGATGTTAATGAACGCGCCAAAGTCTTTAATGCTGACGACTTTACCTTCGTAGATAGTGCCGATTTCAGGCTCTTCAGTGAGTGAACGAATCCAATCGATTGCCTTGGCAATGTTCTCGGCGTCGGCACCAGCAACGGTAATCAGTCCGTCTTCTTTGATGTCGATTTCTGCACCGGTTTCGGCCGTGATCTTGTTAATGACCTCGCCACCCTTACCGATAACTGCACCGATTTTTTCAGGATTAATTTTAATCTTTTCGATACGTGGTGCGTATGGACTCAGCGTCGCACGTGGTTCAGCAATTGTCTCAATCATGTGCTTGAGGATGTGCGCACGACCAACCTTTGATGTTAATAGCGCTTCGCGGAGAATTGAAACCGGCAGACCATGGACCTTCATGTCCATCTGTAGCGCAGTCACACCAGCGGCAGTACCGGCAGCCTTGAAGTCCATGTCACCAGCGAAATCTTCGGCATCAGCGATGTCAGACAAGATGTTCGCAGTGTCGCCGTCCATGATGAGTCCCATCGCAATACCACTGACTGGGGCCTTTAGTGGAACACCGGCGTCCATCAGTGCGAGGACACTGCTACATGTTGCAGCCATAGAAGTAGAACCGTTTTGGCTCATGATCTCGGTGACACTACGAATAGCATACGGGAAGTCTTCTTCGGATGGGAGCACTGGCAAGACAGCACGTTCAGCGAGGTAACCGTGGCCGATCTCGCGTCGTCCTGGTGAGCCAAGTCGTGACACTTCACCAACAGTGTAGCCAGGTGCATTGTAATGGT
>Ga0247814_10001055_pt1 | contig 17451 bp, 13 predicted proteins | sample UWRJL179409R1_FD_179947 | JGI IMG/M metagenome (GOLD analysis project Ga0247814, IMG submission 179947) | Plant litter microbial communities from Arlington Agricultural Research Station in Wisconsin, United States - UWRJ-L179-409R-1 | ecosystem: Environmental > Terrestrial > Plant litter >...
GTACCTTTAAATATATCTTTGGCATACACCGGAATTAATGTGCTGAAGGGTAAAACCAGGAGGCTGATCAGCCCCAGCATAATCAGGGTTAACGAGATTGAAGGCGTTCGGCGGATATACATGAACCCTTCCTTCAACTCACCAAATACATTTTTTGTATGCAGTTTCGGCATATACTTCGGTAGTCTCATCATTAATAGTGAGCCAATCACCGCAATAAAACTAACCGCGTTTAAGCCGAAGCAAATATCCTCACCAAACTTTTCCAAGGCGAGACCAGCAAGACCCGGCCCTATCAGGCGGGAAAGATTAACCATGGAAGAGTTAAGGGCCAGCGCATTCGGCAGATCCGCCTTATCATCCACCATTTCATAAACCAATGATTGCCTTGCTGGTACGTCAAAAGCATTAATTAACCCTAATAAAGCGCTTAAGGCAATAATTTCCCATACTGCATAATCTTTAAAAAAGATCAGCACAGTAAGCAACACAGCCTGAAGCATAGAGGCAACCTGAGTAATTAGCAGCAGTTTATACCTATTATAGCGGTCGGATGCCACTCCACCTAAAAAAGAAAAGATAAAAGAAGGAAACAGGCTCGCAAAGAGTGTAAGCCCCAACATGAATTGTGAATGTGTTTGTGAATAAATCACCCAGCTTACTGCCGTTTTCTGCATCCATGTACCTATGAGCGAAATAGATTGTCCGGCGAAATATAATTTGTAGTTACGGCTCTTAAATGCGTTGAAAGTACTGATATTCATTATCTGAATAAAGATACCAGTTTAGGAATAAGCTGAAATCTCAATTGTGTTTTTTTACAATGAAACCATCATGATCTTACAAATCATAAACAATGATGAAAGATCATGATAGCTTAATAGATTTATTTTCTGTCGGGCTGCCCTGGTGCAATACCTTTATCTGGATCAAGCGTGAAAGCAGCTTCCGATGCCTTGTCAGCCTGTTCCAAATGGTCAATCTCAGTCGCAGTTTCATCTTCTTCAGATGGTGGTACTGCATCTATACCGTCAGACTGTACATCTTGCTGACTTCTCTGATCATCAGCGGCATCCTCATTTTCTGCTATTATATCGTTTTCTGGAATATTCATAATCTATATTTTTATTTATCTTTAAACAGAATTACTTAATGCCTTGTTTTAAAATTCTAAATCAGTTTTACATGGAAGATCAGATTTGTAGCCACATCAGTGCAATTAAAGAGTTAAAAACGGCCAAAGCCCAGGTATGCGAAGAATGTGTAAAGGTAAACAGTACCTGGGTGCATTTACGCACCTGTCAGACTTGCGGTGTCACCCTTTGCTGTGATCAATCTCCTTTAAAACACATGACAGCACATTTCCATCAATCTTCGCATCCTGTAATTATCTCCTCCGAAGAAGGAGAAAGATGGCTGTGGTGTTATGTTGATGAAGCCTTCGTGGAATACTAGTCGCTTATTCCTCTACTGGCAACTGTCTCGATTTCGGCCCCGTCTGCTTTAATGTAGTTTTGGTTGTATCCACTGCATCAGGACCAGTCAGGTGATCTGCTTTTTCCTTTATATTGGCCCTCAGATCAGGAATAGCATGATCTTTAATATCCGCTGCCGCTGCTTCAGCCAAACCAACCAACCCTTTCAGGTCGTCAGTTAATCTCTTCCTTACCGCTTTAATATTTTTAGGTGCAAATAAAACACCTAGGGCAGCGCCGACAGCAATTCCTGCTATCAAGGCAATACTGTTCATCGTAGTATCAGTTCTTCTAAATCTCATAGCCAATAAATTTTAATGTTTAACAATTACATACCTTCCTGCGCTTCTATGGCCTGACCAATTGAGTTCAATAATAACTCATCGATATCATCACTCGTGTTCCAGGTAACGCCATTTTCCAATACATCAGGATAAATTTTACCAAGCACCTCTTCGTCCTGCATAATTTTAAACTGCCCATCCTCTTCCTGCTGTACAGTATAGGTGATACTCAGACCACCCGTCGCTACTTCAATTTCATAAGGTTCCATATCGTTAATTTAGTTCCGTTTTTTTGATCTGAAAATACTAACAACCTTATCTGCATTTGGTTTAATCTTTTCCAATCAAAGCTGCAGCTTGCGCCGCAATTCGTAGTTTAGCGGCATCATTACAGGTTCCACAGAATTAATTATTACATGTTTACAAACTATACCATCACTAAATTAACAGCAATTGATTATCCGGCAGCCCTAACGCTCTGGGAATCATCCGTCAGGGCCACACATCATTTTTTAGCAGAGCCAGACATCCAGGTATATAAATCCCTGCTCAGCGATACATATTTCGATCAGCTCCAGCTATTCGGGGTCAAGGGAGAAAAAGGTGAATTGAAAGGCTTTATTGCTATTGAAGATAAAAAGATACAAATGCTGTTTATATCGCCCGCCGCAAGAGGAACGGGTATTGGTAAAGCACTGATTAATTATGTTTTTCAGCATCTCCATGTAAAGAGTGTAGATGTGAACGAGCAAAACCTCCAGGCTTATGATTTCTATAAATATCTGGGATTTACAGTGACAGAACGTTCCGAAGTCGACGGAATTGGCAAACCTTTTCCTATTATTTCCATGAAACTCCCTTAATTCAGCCTTATTTTAGGGATTACGATGGGAGTTTTGAATTATACTCCTTAGATTTAAGGCAAATACAAAAAAATTTCTATGCAAATCAATTCTAAAGACTGCCAGCGTGCAGTAATTAATACTTTATTGATCCTTGGTATTGGCCTCACGGTACCAGTAGCGGCACAGGACAAAAAAGATGATCCCTTACTGAAAATTTACCGGGCTACGCCTGATAAAATTAACGACCTGGTTCACACCAAACTGGACGTACGTTTTGATTATAAAAAACGCTACCTGTATGGAAAAGAATGGGTTACTTTAAAACCGCATATCAACCCGACCGACTCATTACGCCTGGATGCAAAGGGTATGGATATTAAAACTGTTGCCGTGGTTAAGGACGGCAAAAATGTCCCGCTGAAATACAAATATGATAGCCTTTTTTTAGTCATCAAATTAGATAAAGTATATAAAGACACCGAAAAATACACCCTTTATATCGATTATACAGCGAAACCTGATGAATTGAAAATTGAAGCAGGACAAGCTATTACGGACGCCAAAGGACTTTATTTTATTAATCCGGACAGCACTGAAAAGGGCAAACCTGTACAAATCTGGACACAAGGAGAGCTGGAAAGTTCTTCTGTATGGTTCCCGACAATTGACCATACCAACCAAAAGACAACACAGGAAATCAGTATGACTGTGCCTGCCAAATATGTAACCCTTTCCAATGGTCGTTTAGCTGCGCAGAAAAAAAACACGGATGGCACGCGGACAGATACCTGGAAAATGGAGTTGCCGCATTCACCTTACCTGTTTATGATGGCAGTGGGCGATTTCAGAATCTACCGCGATAAATGGAGAGACAAAGAGGTAAGTTATTACCTGGAACCAAAATATGCGCCCTATGCAAAAGATATTTTTGGTTTTACCGCAGAGGCAATGGAATTCTATTCTAAATTATTGGGCGTAGATTATCCATGGAACAAATATTCGCAGATTGTAGTGCGCGATTTTGTGAGTGGTGCAATGGAAAATACTACTGCAACCTTACATGGTTCTTATGTTCAGGGAACGGCAAAAGAACTGGCAGACCGTTATTTCGATCATGGCAGAAGTACAATTGTACATGAGCTTTTTCACCAGTGGTTTGGTGATTATGTAACGGCAGAAAGCTGGAGTAATATTACCGTGAATGAATCCTTCGCCAATTTTAGTGAAACCCTTTGGGCCGAACATAAATATGGTAAAGATGCCGGTGATGATCATAACCATGAAGCCATGATGGAATACCTAGCTAATCCGGCAAATGCTAAAAAAGACCTGGTACGTTTCCATTACCATGCTGCACTGGACGTATTTGATGCTGTTTCTTACCAGAAAGGCGGTCGTATTCTGAATATGCTGCGTACTTATTTAGGTGCACCTGCATTTTTTAAAGGGCTTAATATTTATTTAAAAACCAATGCATTCAAAAATGGCGAGGCTCAGCAATTACGCCTTGCATTGGAAGAAGCAAGTGGAAAAGACCTGAACTGGTTCTTTAACCAATGGTATTATTCATCTGGCCATCCATTGTTAGACATCAGTTATAAATGGGATGCGGCTACAAAAACACAAACTGTTTATCTGAAACAAACTCAGGAAGGTAATGCATTTGTTCTTCCAATGGCTGTTGATGTGTATGTTGGTGGTAAAAAAGAGCGTCACGAGATCTGGATGCGCAGCAAGTCAGACACGCTGACGTTTGTTACCGCAGCACAGCCAGACCTGGTAAATGTAGATGCTGATAAAATTATATTAAGTCAGAAAACTGATCACCAGTCGCTCGAAAACTTCCTGTTTCAATATCAGCATGCACCATTGTACATGGACAGGCTGGAAGCTGTTGAAGCCGCAGTAAAACAGCAGGCTGACCCTGTTGCTCAGAAAATTTTAACTGCCGCTCTTTCAGACAAGTATTATGTATTGCGTTTAAAAACACTTCAATCTATAGGAAAAGACAATGCAGCATTATTAACTTCAGTAACTCCATTGGTGCTTAAAATAGCTAAAACTGATGAAAACAACCTGGTAAAAGCAGCTGCCATTACGATGATCGGCAACAATAAAGGTGCAGATCAATACCTTTCTCTTTATCAGGAAGCGATCAAAAATCCATCTTATGCCGTTCAGGGTGCTGGTCTTAGTGCCTTCGCACAATTACAGCCTCAAGCAGGATTAGCTATGGCAAAATCACTGGAAAAAGACAGCGGTGGTGACCTCGTTCCTGCTATTATGGGAATCTATGCAGAACAGGGTGGTGATGCAGAATGGCCTTTTGTGAACAGCAACTTCAAACAGGCTGGCGCACAGGAAAAGTTCGATATGATGAAAAGTTATATTGCGCTGGTTGCCCGCTTAAAAAATCCGGAATATGCACAGCAAGGTGTAACTTCCATTAAAGATTTTGGTGTAGCCTTCAAATCTTATGGTGTTGGTCCGCAAATATCCGGCGCATTAAAATTTATTAAAGGAGAAAGACAAAAAGCAGGCGATATGACTACTGGAAAACTTATCGATGATGCGATAGAGCAGTTGAAATAGTCGTTTTAATAAATTGAAAGCCCCGTTTAACAGATTCTGATAGCTGTTAAACGGGGCTTTTATATGTTCCTTATTCGCCATTACCGTGTATAATTTGGAAACAGCCTTCAATGAATTACCACATCGGGATTAAAGATAAATACAATGCATTTTCGAAGTTGTTAGTTTTTAAAATTGGGTTGATTTTATGATATGAGTCTTTATGTTCCTGATTATAAATAAGGTACAACGGATAAACTTTTTCATTTGTTTCAATGCTAATAGGTATCAAAGCCTGCATTTTATTGCTCAAATCATAAGTCTCAAAAACATTTTGAGTGATATAGATTTTTTCTTTCCTAAAATGTTCATCAATATAACCTGCTGTCAAAGCGAAATCCATTCTTACATTTCCTGTAGCGGTAGGTTCAAATTTCTCTAATCCCAATTCATTGAGGTTCGAATAAGTAAATTTTTGCTCATTTAAATTGGCGTCTGTATAGTTGAAAACCTCACCCGAATTTTGGCGCTGCGCCATCTTGCTTTCTAAAAATGGCCGTCTTATCAAAATAATTGGTGCGATCACAATAAATACAGCAATTGAAATTACAGCCATAATGATGGAACTGTAGATTGCCTTAATATGAAAACAAGCTTTAAAAACTAAACTCCAGTAAGCACTTAAAGAGTTATTATCCCAGCAATAACTAACAATTTTTGTAAAATTGCCCATATTTTGGGATAGATTATATATGATCAAGAATATACCTACAAAAAGTAGAAGAATAGAGATAATGCCCATTTAATTTTGATTGCGTTGCCGCAAAGATAACATTGATTTATAGCTATTTAAATATTTTCCTTAAAATCATTTTATTTATTAAATTTCTCATTACTGAAAATCATAAAGGCCTAAAATGAAACATCTATACGTATCACACTGAACGAATAAGGTGCAGCATTCAATTCTATAGTATTACTTTTTATAGTCAGCACCTCATCTTTCGGACTCACATGAATAGCGTCTTTGAAAGTATTGACTGCTTTAAGGTCATTCTGCATTTGTGTTAATGTGCCTTTAGCAGCTAGTTTGTACTTACCTTTAATCGTAATATTTCTGCTGATTGCGGTAGCAGAAGCATTGACCACTTTAATTATTACTTCCTTTTTTTTCCTGTCAATTACCGCAGATGCATACAGGCTATCCTGACCAGCGATAACCTTATTGTTGCTGAGGATACTCACCACGTCAGTGCCTTTATTCAAAGAATAGAGTTTTTGAACGTAATAATTCGGTGTTCCGTAAACATGCAGGTTATCTACCCAGATCATATCCGGAGTCCATTGCCAACCTTCCGCATTAGCAAATAAAGGTGCATAAGAAGCCATGTGTACTACTCCTGCATTTCTTTCCAGTCCCGTCATAAATGCCGCCTCTGCAATGGCACATTGCCAGTTGTTCTGATTTTTAGGATTAGTGGTGCTGATACTCTGTGCGGCGTATTCACCGGCAAAAACTTTAGACCCGTTCCTGTCATAGCTGTCGTATCTTTTTGCATTATCCAGAAACCACTGTGGTGAACGGTAATAATGTTCATCAATAATATCTGCTTTCATCTTTCTAAGGGAGGTATTCAGCAGGTCAAATCGTTCCCCTACAGGGTCTGTGCCGGAACTATTGATCAGCCGGATCTCCGGGTATTTACTCTTCAGTGCTTTGGTGAACAGAGCCAGTCGCTCCAGGTATTGTGGTCCCCAGTTCTCATTGCCAATGCCCATCATCTTCAAGTTAAATGGTGCAGGATGCCCCATGTCAGCTCTCACCTTTCCCCAGGGACTATTGATATCACCATTTGCAAACTCAATCAGGTCGAGCGCATCCTGAATATAAGGATCAAGCTCATCTAGAGGAACAAGCTCTGCCGTATTAAACTGACAAGCCATACCGCAATTCAGGATAGGCAACGCTTCCGCACCAATATCTTCAGATAACTGGAAGTATTCGTAGAATCCGAGACCAAAAGTCTGGTAATAATCTGGCGAAGGACGATGTGCAAATTCTGTGTTCCAGCGGTTCACAATCAGCTCACGACTTTCTACGGGACCTATCGTCTTTTTCCATTGGTATCTGGTAGAGAGTTCATGACCTTCTACAATACATCCACCCGGAAAACGAATAAACCCGGGTTTCATATCAGCCAGCAGCTGCACCATATCAGCACGTAAACCACCTTTGCGATTTTTCCAGGTATCTCCGGGGAATAAAGAAATCATATCCAGATCAATCTGGCCTTCACCTTCAAACCAAAGATTAAATTTCGCTTTCTGAACAGTCTCATTAGCGGTGAAGCTAACAGCCTGACTTTCCCATTGGTTAGTTGTGCGCTCAGGGTTCAACACAGCACTTCCCAACACTTTACCTGTACTGTCGATCAGTTCTGCATGTAGTTTCACGCCTGCCACAGCTTGTCTGTATAACACAGAGAAATCGTAGCGCAAGTCTTTTTTCACACCAATGCCCTTGAAACCTTCATTAGTGATACTCATATCACCTCTTTTAGTTGCAGTAGAGTTGATATGCAGATATCTCGGATTATTGCTGTGTGTTTCTTTCCTGTTCAGAACAAGTACATCGCCCTCCTTTACTTTATGCCCCTGCGTAGTCCATCCCATTAGTGGTTTATAAAATTCGAAGGACCTGTTTTTGATGAGTTCGGCATAAATACCCCCATCTGCACCCATGTTGATATCCTCAAAGAATACACCCCACATCTCAGGCTGTACCTGTGCAGTAATTTTATCTGTCTGCACAACAATGGTTTTGTTTTTCTGCGCCATCACATTCAGTATGCTGAACGTGGCTATCGCTGTAAGTGCAAGTTGTCTGAAATTCATTATCTAAGATTTTGTTTTTAATTTAGCTTATTGGTCAGCTTTTAACCCTTCAGTAGTCATAATTACACGTTTCATGGTACCATCTGGGTTATAATATAACCTGTCGATACATACTGATCTCCTGTAACTGCCCCCATCGTTTGGAATAGATCCATTGTGATAAATAAAGTACGATTTACCTTTAAAATCTATGATCGACTGGTGATTGGTATTTGAGTTACCTGCTACTTCATTTAAGATCCCTTTAAATTCCCATGGCCCGGTTATTTTACGACTCATGGCATAGGCAATCTTTTCCGGGAACTGGTAGGCGTAAGACAAATAGTACCAGCCATTGTGTTTATGAATCCATGGGGCCTCTGTGAAATTAGGCAGATTTACCTTTTGGATAGGTCCATCCTGATCAATCATATTTTCCTTCAGCTTGATATAATAACATTGGGTATTGCCCCAGAATAAGTAAGCCTGACCATCGTCATCAATATAAACAGTAGGATCGATATCGTCCCAGCTGATCTTCGTATCGGTAGTCATATCATTCGTGATAATAGCCGAACCTTTTGCATCCTTAAAAGGTCCGGTCGGACTATCGGCAACAGCAACACCAATTGCTTTTCCTTTGATCGTACCATGTTCTACCGCTACATACCAGTAAAATTTACCATTTCTTTCAATAACCTGCGAAGCCCAGGCATCTCCTTTAGCCCAGGAAAAGTCTTTTGCACGTAAGGGAACGGGATGTTCTTTCCAGTCGGTCATATTTGTAGAAGAATAGACCAGCCATTCGTTCATTACATAATTCTGCTGCGGCGCAGGTGCTTCATCATGCCCGGCATACAGATATACCGTATTTTTATAGACCATAGCCGCAGGATCCCCGGTATATTTATCAGTAATAATCGGGTTTCCCTGGATCACCTTTTTCTGCTGGGCATGTACATTAAAGGCCATTAATGAGCAGACTAAGGAACAACCTAAAGTATTTATGATAAAATTGCTGTTCATCTTATTTTATTTCTAGTACAACCAAAGAGAATGGCGGTAATTTGATTTTCAATTTTCCACCTTTTAATGCAGCACCTTTAAAAACAGCTGGTTTTACAAAATCAGGTTTTTCAAAAGTATTATGATCATCTACCTTAGCAGCGCTTAAGATCCTGCCGGTAACAGATTTATAGGACTGTCCAGTAATGTCTATCTCGATTTCTTCACTGGCCTTACTATTGATATTCACAACAGAAATATGTGTTAACCCAGCCTTGTCTTTCGAAGCAGAGACAGATACAGCTGGCAATTTTTCTTCACCAAAAACATAATCATCGCTTTTAACTTCCACCGGCAGCAATGTAGCATCCTGATGCACTTTATACATTTCCATCACATGATAAGTAGGCGAAAGCAGCATTTTTTCTTTACTGGTTAAAATTACCGCCTGCAAAACATTTATGCATTGCGCAAGATTGGCAACCCTCACACGGTCGCTGTGGTTATTGAAAATGTTCAATGTTGCACCTGCAATCATGGCATCGCGCATGGTATTCTGCTGATATAAAAAGCCCGGATTGGTTCCTGTCTCCACATTAAACCAGCCACCCCATTCGTCTACAACCAGACCTACTTTTTTTTTAGGGTCGTATTTGTCCATAATAGCGGTATGCTTTACAATCAGCTCATCCATCCTTAAAGCAGTCTTCATGGTTTCAAAATATTCCTGCTCGGAAAATCCGGTTGCAGGTCCTTTTTTCTCCCAGCTGGGGAAGGAATAATGATGCAGGGCGATACCGTCCATCATATTGAGGGGAATACCTTTCATTAAGGTCTCCGTCCAGTGATAATCATCTACGTTTGCGCCGGAGGCGACTTTGTATAGGTCTCTACCTTCCATAAAAGTAGCATACCTCCGGTATTCACCCACATAATACTCAGGAGTCATATTTCCTCCACAACCCCATGCTTCATTTCCTACACCCCAGAATTTTACGTTCCATGGTTTTACCTGACCGTTTTTAACGCGCAGATCAGACATCGGACTTTTCCCTTCAAAATTCACGTACTGCACCCAGTCTGACAGTTCCTGCACAGTACCACTTCCGGTATTACCGGCCAGGTAAGCTTCTGTTCCCAAGAGTTTACACATATTCAGGAAATCGTGTGTACCAAAACTATTATCTTCTGTTACACCACCCCACATCGTATTCACGATCGATGGACGCTGATCTTTAGGTCCCACTCCGTCTTTCCAATGATACCTGTCGGCAAAACATCCGCCAGGCCACCTCAGGTTGGGGATATTTAAGTTTTTTAAAGCGGCGATAATATCATTTCGCACACCTGCAGTATTTGGAATGGAAGAACTGTCTCCAACATAAAAACCATCGTAAATACAACGGCCTAAATGTTCCGCGAAATGACCGTAAATGTGTTTACTTATGGTGCCTGAAGGCTTGTCAGCATATAAAGAAACAGTAGTTTGTTGTGCAAATACCGCAGTTCCTCCCGAGAGTGTAATCAGGGATGCACATACAACATGGCGTAGTTTTTTTTTCAACATCGTGATAAGGTTTAGGATTCGGATGAGTGTAGCGCGTTTTTCATTCTTGAAAGATTGGAGAAGCTTAATCAATGTGCTCATTCGCTTCTTAGAAGCAAAATCCTACGCTGAATTTCCTCTGAATTTATATTTGGTTAATTAAACTACTAAATCGATGTTACAGATGATAAATCGAATGTATGAAAAAAACATTAATCGTCAAATTAACATTTATAGAGGTAAGCATTGATGTATGCTCACACCATAGCTTACATCCTCTTTAACAACATTTTCTGGTTGAATAAACAATATTTTTAAATGTACTATTGACATTTAAAAAATATTATCTACCTTTTCCAACGTCAAAAAACCAAATATTTAAACATCCATTTCCTATGAACGCTATCAGGGTTATTCTTTTCGGATTTTTTTTACTCTATTTTTCAAAAGGCGCTGCTCAGGAGCTCAGTGTCTCCAGTCCGGATGAAAAGCTGACTGTTAAATTAGCATTAGATAAGGGCAAACTTTATTACCGTGTGTTTTTGCAGGGGAACGAAATGCTGGAAAAATCCCCATTGGGACTACGCGGAAGTCAGACAGATTTGTCTGCCAACCTTCAGCTAAAAAACAAAAGCACCCGCCAGATCGATGAAACCTACTCAGAACCTAAAATAAAAATAAGCAAAGTGAGGTACCAGGCCAATGAATTGGTCTGTAAGTTTGAAAACGAAAATAAGAACCAACTGGAGGTCGTTTTTCGGGTGAGCAACAACAATATTGCTTTCCGCTACCAGGTACCTCAAACGGGTGAAACGGCAAACCTGATTGTGGAAGAAGAGTTAAGCGGTTATAACTTTCCTGCAACTACTAAAACCTTTTTAACGCCACAGGCAACTCCTATGATCGGCTGGATGAAAACTAAACCCAGCTATGAGGAAGAGTATACGCCAGATCAGGCAATGGGTATCCCTTCAAAATATGGCGTTGGCTATACCTTCCCCGCGCTGTTTCATGTGGGCGATAAAGGCTGGATTTTACTTTCCGAAACGGGTGTAAATGGCCTTTACTGTGGTTCAAAGCTGAGCGAAGGAACGACGGATGGTAGGTATAAAATTGCATTCCCCGAAAATGGTGAAAACAACGGGATGGGGCGTGCAAATCCAACTATAGCTTTGCCTGGACGCACACCCTGGCGCACCATCACTGTAGGAAATAACCTTAAGCCTATTGTTGAAACGACTATTCCATTTGATGTGGTAGAGCCGCAATATAAGGCCTCCAAAGCATATACTTTCGGTCGAGCTACCTGGAGCTGGTTACTTTGGCAGGATGGCAGCATTAACTTCGATGACCAAAAAAAGTTTGTGGATCTCTCTGCTGCCATGGGTTACGAATTTGTATTGGTTGATAACTGGTGGGATACTAAAATAGGTCACGATAAAATAGAACAACTGGTAGAATATGGCAAAGACAAAGGTGTCGGCATTTGTCTCTGGTACAATTCGAATGGATTTTGGAATGATGCACCGCAAGGGCCAAAAAATGGAATGAATACCGCTGTAGCCCGGAAGCAGGAAATGGCCTGGATGCAACGCATCGGTATAAAAGGGATTAAGGTTGACTTTTTTGGGGGCGACAAACAGGAAACGATGAAACTGTATGAGGATATACTGTCGGATGCAAATAGTTATGGGCTGACTGTTATTTTCCATGGTTGTACCCTACCGCGCGGCTGGGACAGAATGTATCCTAATTTTGTAGGTAGTGAAGCCGTACTGGCATCCGAAAATCTGATTTTCACGCAGCAGGCAAATGATAATGAAGCATTTAATGCGAGTTTACACCCTTTTATTCGGAATGCAGTAGGAGCTATGGATTTCGGACCTGTGCTGCTGAATAAACGTCATAACCGTGAAAATAGTGGCGGAACGACCAGGAAAACAAGTGAAACATTTCAACTGGCTACAGCCGTCTTGTTTCAAACGCCTGTCCAGAATTTTGGCATTACGCCGAATAATCTAAATGAAATGCCGGCTCATGTGATAGACTTTATGAAGAAGGTTCCTACCACCTGGGACAGCACCGTATTTATTGAGGGTTATCCTGGTAAATATTGTGTACTGGCAAGGCGCCATGGAAATACCTGGTATATCGCAGGCATTAACGCAGAACAAAAAGAAAGAACAATAACGATTACACTGCCTATGTTATCTGATGAAGAATTGCAGTTATATTCTGATAATGAAGATAGACAACCGCAATTATCCAGATTACATCTTCAAAAAAATAAGCAGGTAAAGCTGAAACTATTGTCTAATGGAGCTGCTGTCATTATTGCGAAACAGATCCAAAGGTAGAACAGTTTACAGCTTATTAAACAGACGAAAATGAGGGCAAAGCTTTTTCTGATACTTTTTTTTCATTCCGTATTGCTGTTCGGGCAGCCGGAAAAAGCAAGGTATTTGTCTTTACAGGAAGGACTGTCGAGTCAGCAGGTACTGGATGTTGCTCATGATAAACATGGTTTCGTATGGATTGCGACAGAACTGGGACTGAACCGCTTCGCGAGTAATTCATTTAAACAGTATTTTAAATCAGAAAAAGCGGACGGTCGTTCTATTAACAGCAATGAAATCAACACCCTTCTTTATGACAATGATCAGCTTTATATAGGTACGCGGGCAAACGGGCTGAATGTATTGGATATGAAAACAAACAAGTTCTCGTATTATCTTCACGATCGGAATAACGCACATTCTATTGCAACAAATGATATTACTGATATTATCAAAGGTAAAAGTGGCAAATTATGGCTTGCAACGTATCATCAGGGAGTACAACGTTTTGACCCGTTAAAGAAGCAATTTAAGCGTTTCAATAGAGAAAATCTTCCCTCTTTACCCGAAAACAGTATCTGGACATTGGCTGAGGATGAAAAGGGGCTGCTTTACATAGGGCACGTCCGCAAAGGACTCTCGATTTTCAATATCAATAATCAAACAGTTGAAGTGCTGGATACACACAACACGAAAGGCATATTACCAGATAATGAAGTGAAAGCCCTGTTTTGTGATAGCAAAAACAATATCTGGATCGGAACACGAAAAGGACTGGCAGTCTACAATCCGTTTACGAAGATGATAAGGCAGATCAGCCTCTCGGACAAGGCCAGAAATGGAGTTGAACCTTTTGTTTACGCCATCAAGGAAATCAAGGGTGAGATATGGGTAGGTGCTGAATCATCACAGCTGTTCATCTTGCATCCTGTTTATGGTACAGATAAAGATATACAGCAGATCGGGACGGTAGTTCCGTTTTATTTAAACAGGGGCAATAACTCTTCGGTGCAAAATATTGATCTGGACAATTTTGGTAATGTGTGGATGGCTGTATATGGTGGAGGACTAGGTTTTTTCGGACATCTAAAGGCTTTTTTCTCTTTTTTCCCAACAACTGAAATGATGCCTGGTTTAGGTAAACTGGCAACGGTTACCGGAATTTTACCAGACAGAGGGAACAGTATATGGCTGGCTACCGCAGGGGACGGCATCTTGCGGGTTCAGCCTGATGGAAAGGTGATTAAAAGCACAACGAACAATAGCGGGATTGGCGATGACTTCCTGCTTTCCGCCTTCGAGGACAGCCATAACAACAAATGGTTTGGCCTGCAGAACGGGAGTGTCTCTTTTTATAATGCAAAAACTAAAAGCTGGCAAAAGGTCAATGCCGGTGAAAAGATGTCGGCAGTAAGGGCCATCATCGAAGATAGAGCAGGATTTATATGGTTTGCAGCAGAAGAAGGCCTGTTTATTCACGACCTGGAAGGAAAGACATTTCAAAAACTCATCATTAATACGCCCATGCTGGGAGACTATGCTCCCCGCACACTTGTGGAAGACAGTCGCGGATATATGTGGGTAGGTACCTACGGACAGGGCCTTTATGTATTTGACCATAACAGGAAACTGGTTCGGAAAATTGCTAAAGGGCAAGGGATCAACAGTAATACCATTAATCACCTGTTCCGTGACCACAGAAATAACATCTGGATAGCTACCAACGAAGGTTTAGCACTCCAAAGCGTAAACAAGGAAATTGGTCAACTTGAACGCATAGTTCCACCAGTATCAGATGCTTGGTTAACTGTAAATGCAATAGCGGAAGACCGTAATGGAAATATCTGGTGCTCCACCAGGTCAGGCCTACTGCGTTATATTCCAGAACAAAAACGTTTCCTGAAGTATGACCAGGCATTTGGTTTGCCTTTAGGTGGCTTTACGAACAACAGTGTAGCTTATGATGTAAAGGGACGTTTATTTTTTGGAATGCCGGCAGGTGTCTGCTATTTTGAGCCCACAGAAATCCCCTTAAACCTGCCGAGATCGCCTATAAGAGTGAGCCGCTTTATGGTATTTAATTCAGGAGAGACACATGCACAGTCTGAAAAATATCCAGGTCCCGCTGAAGAAATAAACCTGGAACATGAAGAGAACAGCTTCCGGGTGGAACTGGCTGTAATGGATTATGCACTGAATGACATGGTGGAGTTCAGCTATCAACTACATGGGCTGGACGATAACTGGGTTTCACTGGGTAATGAAAAGAGCCTGGATTTTCGGAATATTCCTTATGGTCAATACGAGCTTCGGATACGCACGCGTCAAAAAAACCAAAACTGGCAGGGCCAATATAAACACTTGTTTGTTAACATCTCTCCCCCATTTTACCAGAGTACCTATGCCCTATTGCTGTATACCATTCTCGTCGCCGGCACTGTATTCACCGTATTCTTCTTTTACGTCAAAAAGATAAATGCGGAAGCAGAACTTCGTATGAAAAAGCTTCAGCTCGAGCAGGACGAACAACTGCATATGGAACGTTTGAATTTCTACACCAACATTACGCACGAGCTTCGAACTCCCCTTACCCTGATTCTTGGTCCTTTAGAAGACCTCCTTCAGGAAGAAAAGTTATCCCTTAAGCATAAAGATTGGGTATATATCGTCCAAAAAAATGCAAACCGGCTTTTTTCACTGGTGAATCAGTTGCTGGAATTCCGGAAAGTGGAGTCTCAACATACACCACTGGTATTAGGGGAAGGTTTTTTGAGTGAACTGGTAAGGGATATTGTCCTTAAATATAAAGAAGCCAACAATAAGAAAGACCTGACCATTACCTGTATAATAGAGGAAGAGGATATTAAAACTACCTTCGATGCAGAGATTGTGCAGTTGATTCTGGACAATCTATTGTCCAACGCCTGTAAATTTACACCGACAGGTAGTGTGGAAGTGCGTTTGACCTACGAACAGGATAAGCTAAACACCTGCGCGCTAATTGAGGTGAAAGATACGGGATGTGGTATTGCCGCAGAATACCTGGATAAAATATTTGATAAATTTTACCAGGTGCCACGTTCTGCTGCACAGGGCACGGGTGTGGGCCTCGCTTTGGTCAAAGAACTGGCGGCTATTCATCATGGCAAAATTTCCGTAAAAAGTGAACCCGGAACAGGGAGTAAATTTTGTGTGCGCTTGCTGACAAATACCGTGGTAACAGCTGTGACAGGAACCGGCGCTTTCGGGGATGCAGAAACAACGATGCTGACTGCTGAAGATAACCAGCGCCAGTTATTGTTACTGGTAGAAGATGACAGTGATCTCCGGGAATACCTGACAACGCTTTTAACTGCAAAATATGAGGTTATACAAGCGAAAAACGGATACGAGGGTTTAGCGCTTGCCAAAAGCCGTATTCCTGACATGATCGTGAGTGACGTGATGATGCCTGATATGGATGGATTCCGTATGCTGGAAGAATTAAAGCAGGAGCGGGAAACAAGCCATATTCCATTGATCTTCCTCACAGCTAAAGACAGTGAGCCAGACAAAGAACGTGGTTATGAATTAGGAGTCGACTCCTATCTGACCAAACCAGTTAGTCGCCAGCTGCTTTACCGGCGTATTGAAAACCTGTTGCTCAAACGCAAGTCTGTTTATGCCGAAGTACTGGGACAGCTCTCCTCTCAAAACAAGCAAACCGCAGCACCGGAAGCTGCGACGAACACAGAATTATGGAGAGAGAATGCCTTCGTACAGGAATTTGTAAACCTGGTAGAAGATTGTATCCAGGATGAAGTATTGGATGCAGCGATGCTGGCGGATAAAATGAACATGAGCCAGTCCACGCTTTACAGAAAACTCAAAGGACTGACCGGCAAAAACATCAACCAGCTTGTACGTAAAGTAAGAATTCAAAAAGCAGCGCAACTGCTGCGCTCAGGGCAATATAATATCACCGAAGTATCGCTGATGGTGGGCATAAATAGTTCTATTTATTTCCGCCAGTGCTTCAAGGAAGAATTTGGACAATTACCTTCCGAATATCAAAAAAAGAAGCTTTAAGTAGGAAATAAACCGATTTTGACGAAAAACTAAATGTTAATTGACGGATCTGTATATGTCTGTCGATAGCAGAATCTGCTATGTTTGGTTCAGAAACCAGGTATAATTATTTGTATTGAACCGATCTCTTCCTTCCCGGGAGACATCCTGTTTAATGGATGGCAAAGCTGCTCAGAACACAAATGAATAATGCATACCAAAGCTTCATTTAACCAAAACCAAATATAAAAATGAAAATCCTGAAATTTCTTATTATCTGCGTAATGATATGGGGAGTACCCACACATTTGTACGCTCAACGTAAGATTTCGGGGCAGGTGTTTAACGAGAAAAGTGAGCCGCTCAAAGGCGTCACTGTTCTGGTTGAGGGCATGCCGGCCGAAATTACCCAAACAGATGAACAGGGGCGCTTCCAGATTACAGCAACAAAGGGAACCCTGCTGATCA
>Ga0247814_10001056_pt1 | contig 17426 bp, 12 predicted proteins | sample UWRJL179409R1_FD_179947 | JGI IMG/M metagenome (GOLD analysis project Ga0247814, IMG submission 179947) | Plant litter microbial communities from Arlington Agricultural Research Station in Wisconsin, United States - UWRJ-L179-409R-1 | ecosystem: Environmental > Terrestrial > Plant litter >...
TAAAGAAATTTAGGATATAAACCTGTATAGTTATTCATTGTAAGTGGCTTTCAGGAATCTTGCCATTGCTGCAGGGGAATCAGTATTCAAATAATCCACACCCATTTTGATAAAAGCCTGCCAGCAGGTTTTCGTATCCGGATTACCCCAGAAACGTACCTGTTTACCTGCTTTATGTACAGAATCTACGAAGTTTTGTGATTTTATATAATCAGCTGCTGTCATGCGACCCATCCCATTCCATTTCGAAAATTCATAGAGTCCTACACTAAAAAATGCTACTCTTTTCAGCTGCTCTGCAGCATATGGAGTTCCCCGCTTGCCATCAAAGAAAAAGATAGGGTCAAAAGCTTTAAAACGATCCGGAGCTGGAACATTTCCCGTGATCACCAACCTCACGGCATCCGGATTAGCCGCCAGGTCAAAATAATGGCGCAATGGTTTCAGCTTTGCTTCCAGGCATTTCAGTGTAGGTTCTCCCGCAGTCTTCAGGTCAATCAGCAATTGAAGTTTACCTCCATCTTTGTAAGCCTTGTTATTTCCGTTGCGTTTAATCTCTCTTAGGAGTGGTTCGATGTACAGGCTTTCTATAGTGCGTTTTTTATCAATATCCTCTATGGTATGCGCTACATAGAGTTCATTACCTTCCAGAAACACGTCCACTTCCATAGAGCCAAAATGGTTGGCATAGGCGGTATGAAAAGGCTGACTTTGCAGATAATCATTGTGGGAATGCGTATTCTTATTTACTTCATACTTATTTACCGGAACATATTCCTGTGCATGAGAAGCCATAACATTTGCAACCTGCATCAGCATTGTACATATTGCAGTGTAAGATAAATGCCTTAATGCTGTACTCTTTTTTCCTTTTTCCATTATCCTTTTTTAGGGGTTTAAACCAAAATTAAAGTCGCCTCATCCTTCCCGGCAGAGATGTCTTGACAGTCGGTATAGTTATTAGCGTACCCATCTTGTGTCAAAGATATGCGCTGATGTATTAAACTAAAGTTAGCCTGAAATTATGAAAAGAATACACTACGAGACTTATATAAAGATATCTGGATATACATATATCAAAATTCTTTAAACAAGTAAATAATTATGCAGCTATCGGCGGCCAAAACTATATAAATCTGCTATTTGTTATCTAACAAATTATCAATAAAACGAGATGATCACTTATCAAATTTGATCAACTGATCGTTTGGAAGATCATACTCATAGAGCAGATCACTTGTACTATCAAAATATAACCACTGAACAACGTTTGTTTTATGCTCGAATGCTGTAGCAATACCAATCATTGTATATTCCTTATCTGCTCTGGTTTGTGCTTCTATAGAATAGGAAAGATCATTTCTATTTTTAATTTGTAGTTTGAGCAACTCATTCTGAGAATTTGCAACATAGTATTCCACAATAAGATAAAGTTTATCCAGGTAGCTTTTTGAATATTTATCAGCTTCAACTGTATAGTATTTGAGTTCTTTCTGGTATCCTTTTCTAAATTCCGAAACCTTACCATCCTTAACTTTTGTTGCGGACACTATACGTTTCGCTTCCTGCGGTAAATCTCCATCACCGGCCATGTAAATCGTGTCTTTTTGCCATGTCAGCTCCACCAGGTCGCCCCTTAGTAAAGTTCTCTTTTCATTAGCGGCATTCACAAAAGAATAATTTTCGCTTCCTTTTCTGGCGTTAAACAGCTCGTAGTCGCCGTCATCATTATACCCAATAAATTCAACTGTAATTCGCTGTTGCGGGATAGCCGCCAAAGTCTCTTTAGGCAGGCTAATCTTTTTTTCTGGTGCCAGAACAATGTGACCTGGTGCTTTTACGCTATCAGAATGACATGATGTGCAAATGTTTAAAGGTAAAATACAGATAATAATAAATCGTTTAATCATGTTATAAGTCGTATTCGTTTTGAAAATTATTATCTGGTCAGACTTATCGATTTTGTTCGTAGTATATGCCCTTTGTTAGGATCATACTTTTTACAATCTACCCGCGCTATCAAATCATCTGCATATCCTTCCAGTGTTCTGTTTTCATTGTCCCTGGCCGATTCATACAGGTGGTCGCTATAATCCACAAAGAATCTTTTTCTGTAAAAAAATATAGTCATCCGTTTGCTACTATCGGTTTTTATAACAGGATAATGCCTATTGACAAACTTACTGATGGTGTCTAATAGAATTTTGTCGGACACTCCCTCGTAGTTAGCAATCTGATAGTATTGCACCACATCTGTTGTACTAAAAAGCCTGTTATCCAAACCTGTACCGGTAAGAAATTTCGCATTGTATTCTTTACTTATTGGTTCTATAAGCAAAGCTGAATTATTCTTACAACCACTCATAAAAATGCCTATCAGGATAAGAAAAAAAGCTGTTTTAAAAATTCCGGCCATCATAAAGAATTATCTAATAACCAAAATGGTTATTGCAATTTACAAAATCTTAAGAAAATCAGAGAGGCTATTGACGGAATGAGCTGATACTTTCGTTTCAGTTCCGCATAATTTTGACTATTCTATACCACTACCCTGCAATTAAATCTACCAGATTTATAGATTTAATTTGATACTATAAAAATTGATTATAGATTTACGGGTATCCGCCTAATGAATACAACACACATGAAAAAGATCCTATTTATAACAGCCCTGATATCAATTAGAATATCAGCACTGATTGCACAAACGCCAGTTACGGTCAACCAAAAATCAACCACCAGACATGGCCCCGAAAAAGGTTCCCTGCTGATTATTGGAGGCAATGTTGGGTCAACTTATTCGGTATGGAGCAAATTTGTGGAGCTGGCTGGCGGAAAGGAAAAGGCACACATTGTAGTGGTTACCGCCGCCGGAGGAGACTCTGCTTTATACGATAACAAATCCGTTGACGAGGTAAAAAAGCAAACAGGTATCAAAGATGTGGTGCTGTTGCATCCAAAAAGTCTGGCCGAAGCTAACAGCGACAAGTTTGTTGCCTCCATTAAAAAAGCGACGGGGATTTATTTTATTGGCGGCAGGCAATGGCGTATTGCCGATGCTTATCTGAATACACTTGCTCACCAGGCATTTCTCGATGTGTTAGCAAGGGGCGGTGTAATTGCAGGAAGCTCCGCTGGGGCCAGTATCCAGGGTTCGTTTCTATGGAGAGGCGATACGAAGGGAGCACAGATTTTGATAGGCGACCACACTCAGGGATTGGCTTTCCTCAAAAATTCCGCTATTGATCAGCATTTACTGAAACGCAACCGGCAGTTTGATCTGGTAGATTTTATCAGGACAGCACCCGAGCTGATAGGTATAGGCCTGGATGAAGCTACAGCAATTGTGGTTCAGCAGGATACTCTTGAAGTGCTGGGAAAATCATATGCAGTAATTTATGACTATCAAACAATTGTGGGTGAGGGTAAAATGCGGGTAAATAAAGACATAGAAGAATATTCCGCTCCAGCAGGTCCCTTACTATTTTTGTCTGAAGGCCAGAAATATGATTTGAAAAACAGAAAAGTGATCCCTGCAAGACAGATTTCTGCTATACAAGCCGTCCCCGCTAATCAATAACACACGCACTAAAATCAGAGCGATCAAATTTATGTTGATCTCTCTGATGCACAATCAGGGTTTTAGCGATAGGTATTATCACATACCGTATTTGTCCCGCCAATAGCTTAATCTTCTTTTTGATCCTTTTTCTTTTTTGTATCAGGCTTAGTTTGTCCGTTCGGAATTGGTGTACCTGTAGTATTTTTACCAGAAGAAACGCTCGAAGCATCACCAGTTGCCGGAGCAACCGGCCCTACAGGTTCAGTATGGTCTTTTTTACTCATCGCTGTATGTGTTACATGACAGGCTTGCAAGGAAAATACCGCTATTGCTGCTATAAATAAGTTTTGAATATTTTTCATGGTATATGATTTTATAACCTGATAATCGCAAATAACGTGCTAGGTATTATTTTAGAAAGGTTACATACAAAAAAACTGCTCCGTAAAAAACGGAACAGCTTTCTCAATTATATTGTTCTCCCCTTAGAACTTGAAGTTCACAGCGACTTCAACCGTAAAAGGACGGATATAAGAACTGGTTAAAACAGAATTATAATAAGGTGTTGGATCTGTAATCAGCTCTGCACCATTGATCGTACCCTTTGCACCGTTCTGGTTCAGGATGTTCACTACGGTTAAGCCTAACCCAATATTTTTCTTTGCCTGGTAATTTACACCTGCAAATGTTTCCCACCAGCCTTTGAAATACAGGGCATTCGTTAAGTTGGCAAACTGGTTACTGAAGTAACGTGCGCTTCCCCAAACTTTCCATTTTTTGAATTCATAACTTGGATCAATCTCCATCAGTGTTTTAGAGACACCAAGAACGTTATTGTTGGTAAAACTGTAAGCACTGTCAAAAGCATTAAAATCGTAGTTCTGATAAATTGGGTTTTGGAAAGTAATCAGGTAATGCAGACTAAAACCTTCGAAAGGCTTGGCAACGATATCGGTTGTCCAGCCCGTAGTTTTAATATCATATTGCTGATAAACCACATTAGACTGCGCAGCATCAGCCGGATTAACAAGATTTAAGCGTTGTACATAGTTATTCCTGGTTAGGTAAGTCAATGCAGATACTACACTGATTTTTGGGCTGTTAAAATACAGACCTATACTTGCATAAGGACTTTTTGTTTTTTTGTAATCAGGTTTATAACCTCCTGAGAAATCTTCCAGCTGACCATGTTTTTCGGTATAAATAAAATCACCCGTTACACCAAAGTTGTCAGTCGCCTTGTAAACCAGGTTCACAGCAGCGCCCATATGCATCCAATCATAGTTGAAATAGCTTTTCTCCTGACCTGCAAAGCTAAAGTTAGCCGTTCTTGGCTGTGCATAATAATCACCTTTCAGCTTATGATAACGTAAATTCACACCATAGTTCATCGTGAACTTATCAGAAATTTCCCAGGCATCAGACATATATGCCGTAATCTTATTTTCGAAACCATTATGGTATTCTGCACCGGCATTATAGTTATAAAAACCATCAGCATCTGTAGTAGGGGAAAGTAATTGACGCGGTTGTGCTCCTACTTCCTGGAAGTAGGAAGAACGGTTGGTAGTGAACTTGTCAACGTTATGGTAAGATTCGGTTATGCCGATACGCCAGTTGTGCGCACCTGCCTGTTTGTTCAATTCAAATCTTGAATTGATAGTTCTTACAGGTACGTTGAGTATACTTCCACCAAGAACCGTTTGTACAGCCCCTGTATAAACACTGCCATCATCTTTATAGCTGAAACCATCAGCTGCAGTTACCTGTCTTATCGCTAAAGGAGTAGTAGATGTAGAAGAGACGTTAGCCTGGTGATAACGAACGATATATTTAAAGTTCCAGTTATTTTCAAGCTTATAATTACCCAACAGGTCCAGCGTATGAGAACTTGTCATTCCATAATCTGAACTGCCCATGTCTGACTGATAATTTTCACCCGTCAGAGAGTTGCGCATGTTCATCAAACCATCACGCTTAAAATAAGAATCAAGACCGGGTCTGAAGTTACCCAATTCTTTGATTGTCCCCCCTTCCTGGTAGGTAAAAGCTGCATAGTTGGTTGGCAGGGCAAATGATCTTGCATATTTATATAATAAGCTAATCTCTCCTTTGCCATTGCTGAAACGTTTAGTTAAACCTGCACGATAGATTTGTGTTTTATCACTGTAAGTCGTAAAACCCGGATCAAAAGTCATAGGGTCATAGTTGACGAAAACACCTGCGCTATATGCCCATCCATTCTTGATAGGCCCGGAGACATTCACATCACCTTTAAGCCATCCATAATGACTGCCGGATAAGGTACCTGCAACCTCTAGTGAATCGCCACCTAGTTTAGTGTAAGAGTTAACAGCATATCCGAAGTCGCCCGTCAACAATGCCTGTTCTCTTAACCCCATCAGGCCAGACTTACCTAAACTTACACTTGAGCGCCAGGTTCTGCTTGGCAACTCCGGCCAGAAATAATAAACTACTGGTAAATCATTCTCCATAATAGTTGTACCACCAACACTGGCCGGCAAACCTATATTTACTTCACGCGGACCATTGTTATTAGCCGCGTTTAACATCACATTACGATTTTCTTCTTCTTTACTGTTTTTTGATCCTGGTTTCTTCTTCACCTTGATCGTGTCTGGCTCGGCAACCTCCTGACCAAAGGCCATGGAATCGGGTAGGAATACACTTGATACTAGGAATAGTGCACATAACTTTACGGTCTTAAATCTCATACAATCGGGAATTTGGTTTTAATATTGATCTGGTATTGTTGTTTTATAGTATTGTTTTACGTTTCGCTCTTTTATTGCATCAAAATGAGGCAATGGTAATTTTAAAAAGTTTGATCCCATTACGCTAAATGTTATGCGCAAGAGGATGTTATCAGGAAATGAATGTGGTTATTTTAGCAGATCTTCGTATTACTGCCGTAGTGTAAAGCTAAGTTCGAAATTGAAGCTTTTTGTAAAGTTGAGGGGGAGTATCTGGCCTTCATAATAGGATTTAGCTTATATAATTTGGTTATGGGATAATACAGGTGCTAATTTTTCAAAAATCAATATAATATGCTGCAAAAAATGCACAGCAATATAAATGTTACAACAGCGATAAGGGTCAGATTGTTTTCTTAAACTTAGCAGGACTATAATTTAGCTTTCAACATACGTGCAGCCTGGGTATATCCCCCATCGGAACCATCTACAAAATGAATATGTGCATCATCCATATTTCTGACATAACAGGACATTATTGATGCATTGCTGATATGCAGACCATAATATATTTCCCCCGCAGTCTCCATTTGCTGCAACCGCTCTTCTAAGCTGAAACGCTGCGCAGCTGTGCCGGAAATTACCGTATTAATTCTGCCATCTATCACCAGCGTATCGGACATCTGAACCAACTGCTCTAAATATAATTTTCCCTTAAGCGTACGGAAATAGATATAACCATAGGCGTTCAGGATCATGGCGTGAATTACCTTTAATACGCGTGACTTACCTAGCCTTGCCAGCAACTCTGTTTTCAAACTATTGTATGAAGTCTTGAGGCGTAATTTGTTGATAGATATCGGTTGTCTTTGCTGTGGCGGACCATAGATTTCATCCATTAATTGTATCACTTTGCTTAACACTGCAGATTGCCTGACTCCCTCTCTTGCAGTAACCAGTAAAGCGATTACTTCTTCCTGATTTTCTGGTACCGCGATTCTGTCCCAGCGACACTGCATTCCCGTCATATCTGGTTCATCTTCGTCATCGGGATATTTGTCCGCCAGGTAATCCTCTCCTTTGATGAGTTTTTCAGCATAATCCAGTCCCTGTCCAAGCACTACCGGGATAGAGAAAACAGATGACCTGCTATGTTTTGAAACACGCAGCTCATAACCATCATCATAGATCTTCCGGACAGGAACTACTCCGGCACGCAGCTCCAGTTCAAAGTTGTTAAGAGAATTCACTTTATATTTAGATAGTGCCTGCATCACCGCATCAATAATCAGAGGCGGAACAATAAACGTTGCACCATCACCACCAAAGAAAAAAGGGACGTCGACATTCATCTTATTGGCAATGTTCAGCACAATAACAATGCTGCCCGTAGCCAGGAAATTGACTGTTTGATGCTGCCCGTTCAACACAGCTTTAGTAGAGTTTTTTATATCCGTAATAACGATATGCCAGTCGACCGGCACCTGAATAAAAAGGGCTTCATCATTTAACAGCTCATCTAAGCCAATACCATTTATAGGAAGTGATGTATAAAATAATTCTGGGGTAGCTTTCATTATCAAATCTTCAATAGGTACTATGGATGTACGAAGATATCTAATTATGACGTGGAATTATTAACAATAAGCTACATTGAAAATATGATATAGTTATATCTATAACTATTGATATCTATATACATAACTATCATTCAGGATAAAAAAGTAAAAGGCCGGCATCCACCGGCCAATCTACTATCTAACCTAATTTTTAACTTAAATCTGACCTTTCACTTCACCGCAGGTCAGCATATTTTTCGGATAATAAGGGTTCCTTATTTCCTTTTCTTTACTTAGCCAGCTTGCGCCCGTCATAGGGCAAACCTGTAAGTAAACCGTATTTTTTTTCTGTACAGGCATTTGCTCTGCCATAGTCCACATCAGTTTAGATAACAGGATAAAACCAGCGCGCTGTTTGTTGATGTCAGTTGTTGCCGCTATTTTTCCCGCATATAAGCGTATGCTGTCTGTACCATCAATTTTATTAGCTGCCTTCAGCAAAGAATCTGCTCCTTTTGCCACACTTTCCTTATCGGAAACGATCAGGCTGTTTTTCATGTTCAGGTAATAGTTAATTGCCTGTTGTTTGGCTGGTACTTTTTTCTGCGCCACTGCAGCAGAAAAGGAACACAGCAAGACTAAGTTGAATAGGATGTATTTCATATTATTTATTTTTTAATAACTGATCAATTTGTTTTGCCATTTCTTTCAAATGCAGCTTATCGATATCATCTTTTGCATGGATGGCACGTATTTGCTTGCGTATCTCTGCTGCATGCAGACGGGCTATCAGGTGTACATCACTGCGGTCTGCCTCTGATAACATTTTCCCTTCTGCATTGGCTTTTGTCTGAATCAATGCGCTTAAGCGTTCAACGTACATGCGTTCTACATTCCTTCTGAACATGTTGCCCATCTGGTCATTTGTAAAATCTTTCCATACGGCTTTCTGTACATCCTGAAGGAATTCAGCTACAGGGTAGTTGTATTGTTCCTTCATATCGATCTGCAACATGTTATATAAAATCCCCGGACTCAGCAGCATCAGCACAAACTGATTCTGTTGTGCGGTAATATCCTTGATGATATCAACACCACTGATCTTACTGGTAATTTCTTTCGGATATAACCACATGGGTGCGTCAAATAGCTGGCGACCAAAAAAATCCATTGCTGCTTTTACCCGTTCTTTTTTTACAGCTGTATATACAGGTCCATTTTCTTCAGAACTTTTAAGGGTAGTATATTGTCCGGTAACATTTGTCATCACATGATAAAGGAACCGGCTGTATTCCGTTACTGCACCTTTATGGAGACTTTTCAGGTTATCATACATATCCCCTTCTTCTGCTGTCCAGTTGAGTAACTGAGGCACTACCCTTTTCAGGTTCATCAATCCGTAATCGCTGGCTTTTACGGCATCATCGCCCAGGTCTTCTGCCTGACTACGGGGATCACCGTTTTTACCTTCGCCGCCAAACCATAATTTAGGATTTGACGCCAGGCTGTCGACAATCATTTTGCTTAGAATCTTACGGTCTGCAAATTCATCTTTAGTATCAAAAATATTCTTATATCCCCATTCTATCGCCCATTTATCATACATCCCAATCCTTGGATAAATACCCGCTTTACCAATATTGTCTTCAGGTTGCGCCACATAGTTGAAACGTGCATAATCCATGATGGATACCGTATGACCGTTGGCTTCCACCCATTTTTTATTACGCAACAGTTCTACCGGAGTATGGCTGCTTGCCCCCATGTTATGACGCAAGCCGATCGTATGCCCTATTTCGTGTGAAGACACAAAACGAATCAGATCACCCATTAGTTCATCATCAAATACAGGTTTCCTTGCCCTTGGATCTAATGCACCTGCCTGTAACATATACCAGTTGTGCACCAGTTTCATTACATTATGATACCAGCCTACATGACTTTCGATAATCTCACCACTACGCGGATCACTGATTCTTGGCCCGTATGCATTGGCCTTATCAGAGGCAAAATAACGGATCACAGAGAAACGTGCATCTTCCAGGCTCATCGTCGTATCATTGACCGGCCATTCTTTGGCGATGATTGCATTTTTGAATCCAGCCTGTTCAAAAGCCTTTTGCCAGTCGTTCACACCAGCAATCAGATAAGGTCTCCATTTTGCAGGGGTAGCAGGATCTATATAATACACGATCTGTTTTTTAGGCTCTACCAGCTGACCGGCCTTGTATTTTTCGATATCTTCATCTTTAGGCTCTAAACGGTAACGCTGTATCAGCGCTAACTTTTGTACCTGCTGAGAATCATCTGCAAAAAACAGGTAGGAATTTCCGAAGTAACCCACACGCTCATCTAATAAACGTTTACGCATCGGTACTTTAGGCAATAAAACCAGCGAAGTATTCATTTCAAGCGTGGCGGAACCTGTAGCGGATGCCGCTACGCTACCCATTGTAGCAGAATAAGTTTTAGTTGTTTTTACCTCTATATTAATCGGATAAGCATTGATGCTGTTTAGAAAGGAACGGTCATCTGCAAAACCTCCCAATTTGTTTTCTGTTTTCATTGCCGCACTCATCGCAACTACCGCGTTATCTTTTCTAAAGAAATCTGTCACATCAATCACCATGGCCGAGGTAGCCGGATTAACCGCCTTAATATCAAAAATAGCAATGATCGGATTTATAGCGGAATTTCTGACTGCACTATAGATCGCCTGATTGGTATCCAATGCCATTTGATTTTCGAGTCCTGCTCTTAAAAGCAATTTATTTCCCTGCCCTTTTTCAAAATATAAAGTTTGTTCATTCGCTTTTTCACCACCGTATGAACCAAGGCCCATAGGTGTACCTACATATCTTGTAACCGCCAGGATATGCCTGTTTAATAAAGAATCTGGAATCTCAAAATACCATTTGTTATCGGTGTAATGCACAGTAAACATGCCTGGTTTGGATAAAGCACCCGAAGGGATGATTTTATCATAGGAACCAATTTTTGCTGGTTTGATGCTTTTCTGTACACTGTCAAGCGTTTTAACGGGAATAGAAACTGTTTTTTGCGCCTGTAACCGCAGGGCAAAAAACAGTAAAAAGATAATCGGAATTGTTCTCCTCATTTGTGTGTGTTGAAAAAATTAAAAAGGTCTGGTTTCGTCTGTATTGAGCGTTAACGATGGATTGGCCTTCAATACATCCTGTGCGAAAGGGATGATATATAAAAACGAGTTTGGCTTTAAAGTATATGTTTCCTGTGGAACTGTTTTGTTAACTAGAGGAAATACCCTTACAATGGTTTTAGCATAATCAGGTTCCGTATTTAACCTGCGCAGATCCCAGAAACGGTTAAAACCAAATAACAACTCACGGCGACGCTCGGCGATCACCAGATTCATCGTTTCTTTGACAGTAGCCGGCACAGCCAACGTAGCACCAGTTAGTACTTTCTTCACGCGGATTTCATTCAGTAGTCTGACCGCTTCTTCACGATTACCTGCTCTGGCTTCACATTCAGCCAACATCAGTATCACTTCCGTAGTTTTCATACCTACAGTGGGATAAAAGAAAGTATTGTATTTTGGAGTCCACCATGCTGATCCTGCTGCAACATCAATCCATGAGGCATTCGTGGTATCAAAAAACAAGTTAAAGCGTGCATCAGTAGTACCAAATAGTGTACGCAATTCCGGACTGATCACAAAATTATAACCAAAGTTCAACTCATTATAACCGGTCATATAAACCAGATTTAATACTTCAGGATTGAGATCAACTGTAATGTTTGGCCTGGTACCAGTCAGTTTACTATAAGCTACCAAATCATAAATTTTATTATTTATAGCGAGCGACTGCTTCGCAGCAGCAGCTGCTTTAGCAAATTCCTTTTTAAACAAATGCACTTTTGCTTTTAGGGCATAAGCGTAGGCCAAAGAAGGGTGATAAGGATTTGCGGGTTTGTCTTGCAAGAAAGGAATAGCCTCGTCCAGATCTTTTTCAATAAATGCATAGACCTCTGCTACACTGGATTTAGCTGGCTGTGCTTCCAGATCATATTTATCCATAATACAAATACCACCATCAGTATTTGCTGTTGCTGCATCATAATGTTTTGCATAGGTATTTACCAGTAAAAAATGATCAAAGGCCCTGTTTACTTTAGCTTCTGCTTTCGCCAGTGTTTTAACGGCCTGATCACCTTCGCTATCGTCTACTAAACTAATAATGATATTCCAGCGGTTAATATACACATAAGACTGATTGTACAAACTTGATGATGTGAGCAGCTGAGGTCTGTTTGTTTTCTCATCGAAAAGAAAATTGATGATATTCATATTGACCGGACGACCTACTACATCGGATTCTTTCATATATTGATCATCTGACAGGTATTGAAAGTTATTTATAGGATAGGCACGGTTTGGCAGAGAGACCAGTTGATAAAACTCATCTGCCTTTTCAATAGTGATTTTACCTGTAGGTTTTAAATCCAGATACTTCTTGCAAGAAGTATTCAGTATGACCATGAAGAATAAAAGGGTGTATATATATTTTGATTTCATCTTTAAGATTTTAAAAAGTTACCGCTAGACCTAATAAGTATGATTTAGGTGTGGTCAGATTTCTTGTTCCGCTATTTAGGCTATAAGTTTCAGGATCGATATCATCACCTGCGGCTGCCCATAGGAGTGGATTATTTGCCTGTGCAGTTATTTTTAGCTGCTGAAGACTTAACTTTCTCAAAAAGCTTTTTGGTACGGCATACGAGAATGAAATATTTCTTAGTCGCACGAAAGAAGCACTTGCGACATGAATGTCGGCATTCCTGTATAATGACGACAAAGTGAGTGCAGATGGTTTAAGCACATTTGGATAATCAACTTCCAGACGTGGAATAGTAGCGTTAGGATTACTTTCTGTCCATCTGCTTACCAAATCAACATCTGTTTGTGCAATACCTGACAAATCAAGGACATCTCTTCTCAGTTTGTTTCCACCGTAAAACATAAACATAGCACCTAGTTCAAAGCTTTTATAGCGGATAGTCTGATTGAAAGATCCATTAAAAGTTGGTGTTAATGATCCAGCCCTTTGTATAGCAAGAGGACTATTGATCCCCAGGATTGTTGGTGTTCCATTTGCGTCGAAGGTTACGTTAGGGTTGCCATTTTCATCTAAGAATATCGGATAACCATTAGTCATACCTGAATATTTATACACATACATCGAATTATAAATTGTATTGGCAAAAAAGTAATTAGCAGGTGCAGACACATAATTTCCACCTGATGGCGAATAACGATCTACTTTTTCTACTTTATTACGGTTATAAGCAAAGACGAAATTAGAACTCAGCGTCCAATCTCCGCGTTTAAACCAATCAGACCCGATAGAAAATTCAATTCCCTTGTTACTCAGGGAACCATTGTTAATGGTCTGAGTCGACGCGCCCACGGTAGGGTCTAGTGCTGTAGAGATCAGCAGATCTGAACTGTATTTATAATAGGCATCAATACTTCCATGAATGCGGTTTTTAAATATAGCGTAGTCTATTCCAACATTCGTTGTAGCCGTTTTTTCCCATCTCAGCAGAGGATTGGGTAATTCTGAAAGGCTCAGATAAGTTAAATTAGGATATAATCGGTCAGAACTTAGTACTCTGCCAACAAGATTTGAGGTTGTCACCTGATCAACATTTCCGCCAATACCATAGGTAGCGCGTACCTTCAGATAACTCAACCAGTTTATGTCAGCTAAAAAAGATGCTTTACTTGCATTCCACCCTGCTCCTAATGACCAGAGAGGTCTGAACTGGGATCTTACTTCTTTACCGAACAAATCTGCCTGGTCTACACGGATACTTCCTGTCAGGTTATACAAATCATTTAATGTATAGCTCATATTTGCATACATAGACACGTTACGGTGTTTGGAATTGCTCTGGCCGTCTGATGAGCCTAATGTTATAGTGTTATTGAAAGGATAACTTTGGATTCCTGAAGTTTTTAATCTTGCCTCATCTAATAGAATAGAGCTCAGGGTTTGCGTATTGTAGCCATACCTGGTATCTACTGTAAGCACAGGTCTAAGCGTCTGGCGCGCTTCAAAACCTGCAAGCGCAACAAAATCATGATGTGTATTTCCTATACCAAAAGATTTGGAATAGTCTAGCTGGTTTCGGAAAGTATAACTTGAGGTCTCTGCACTTTGCTGGAAAAGACGCCCTCCATCAGGAATATTATGAGTATATACCCCGGTAGCCGGACTACCTGCAAGTGAGGTAAATGCATTATACATATATCTCATCTGATAAGAATCTGCCTCTGAGAAAGTCTCCAGGTCAGTTTTATTTAATTCATATTGCCCTTGAACACTGTATTTCAGTCCCTGTACTATTTTATACTCCAAATTCGCAAAGGCACGCACGCTTAAGGTATTGCTTTTAGTAAATCCTCTGTCCAGTTCGTCCAGCACGTTGAATTTGAATGATTTTAAATTACTATTTAAAGCGAGGGCATCGGTGACCGAAGAATTCAGGTTACCTACACCCTGTGAAATATTTACATAATCTGTATACGTGCGGTTACCAGCAGCATCTGTAATTGATGCATAACGGGGTTGTATGGTATAAGTGTCATAATCACCATTGGTGGATGTAGATTTGTTGTACATGGTATTTACGCCAAAGGTTGCGCTCAAACGATCAGTTAACTGATATGCCGATTTGAGATACATATTAAACCGTTCACTCTCATTATTACGTACCTGTGGGTTTGATTTGTCATAGTTAAAAGACAAATAAGTATTGTTTTTATCCGAACCGGAACTTAAGGCCAAATTATAGCGCTGGCGACTTTCATTTTGCCAGGCCTGGTCTACATACTGCGAGTAGTAATCATTATTACGCAATCCATCAAGACTACTAGTTAACTGCTCTGCGGTGATTTTTCCATCAGCCTGATTCCGGTACAATGCATATACAGGTGAATAATATCTGATAGAACCAGTACCTATTCCACCATAATAATCAAACAGACTTTTTGTACTTCCTGCATATTTACTCAATTCAGACTGGTATAATGCGGACTCATAATCTACCATCTGACTGGTGGATGCATAGTGCATTTTATCCAGGTCAGGTTTGTCAGTGATAAAAAAGTCTGTATTAAATGTAACCTGGGTTTTCCCTTTCATTCCTTTCTTGGTAGTCACAATAATTACTCCATTAGCAGCCCTGGAGCCGTAGATCGAAGTAGCGGCACCATCTTTTAGGACCGTTACCGATTCTACATCATAAGGATTGATATCATCTAAAGTTGTTTCGCTGGGTAATCCGTCAAGTACAATCAACGGTGTAGTACCAACACTAGAAGAGAAGGTACTTATACCCCTAAGTACAGGACTACCTTTGTATAAACTCAATCCTGCAACTTTACCCTCAAGGGCAGCGGTTAAACTTGTGTTTACGAACTTATTCAGTGATTCATTATCAACTTTGGTGATTGCCGCAGCCGAACGGTCTTTGCTGATCGTCTGATAACCAGTGACTACAACATCATTCAATGATACTGCATCAGTAGTTAACACTACATTGATTGCCGCCTCACCTCTTGGATTTAATTCCTGAGAGACAAACCCCATATACTTAACAATAATCGTTGGGCTATTAGTATTAGAACGCAGGTAAAAGTGGCCTGAACCATCTGTTTGCGTCATTACATTAGTACCTTTCAGCGTGATCACTGCACCGGGGATAGGCATACCTGTGGTATCCTTGACCATTCCATGCACAATTTTATCTACTGTGGTATTTTCTACCGCTTCAGTATTGGTCTTGTTTTTCAGCAAAATAGATTTATCATTCACCTGATAGGTAAAAGGCTGATCAGCAAATACAAGGCTAAGTACCCTGCCGATATTTGAACTTTTTACATTAATGGTTACCGGATTTGCTTTTTTCAGAAAATCAGCGTCATAAAAAAAGTTGTATCTGGTCTGCTTGGATATGGAGTTGATTACTTCCTCCAGCGGAGCTGCTTTAAAATTAAGCGTGATGCCTTGTGCCTGTGCATTACTGGCTAATTGCATTAAAAACAGGATCGCAAAAAATGAAACCAGTTTTTTAAGGCTAAAAATTTGGGTTGTAGTTCTCCAGGAACTTCTACTTTGATAGAAATTTTTCAAATGATGTGGTGTGTTTAGTTTATTTACGGGTTAGTTGAGTAGGAAGATGTAAAAGGAAGGTATCAATTTTTCAAAATTACGCTCCTTCCTTCAATTCTAAATTTGATATTACTGGTCACTTCCAGCATGTTCAATACGCTTGATAATTTGACATCACGACTGATCTTACCATAGAACCGTTTTTCAGCATGTGCGTCATAAATAATATCTACATCATACCAGCGCTCCAATTGGGCAAGCAGCGTTTTCAAATCTGTATTTTTAAACAGGAAATAACCATTTTTCCAGGCTATACTTTCTTCCGTATCTACAGCTGCAATCTGAAAACCCGAAGGGGTTAATACAGCTTGCTGACCCGGAGTCATTTTCCTTGCCGGGCCGGCGGCATTTTCACTTAGCGCAATACTACCTTCCAATAACGTGGTTTTGGCAGGTGACTTATCGGGATAACTATTGATATTGAAATGCGTACCTAATACTTTTACGAACTGGCCGGCAGAACGGACTATAAAAGGTTTTGCTTTATCATGAGCAATTTCAAAGTAAGCTTCACCGGAAAGCTCAACCTCTCTTTTATTTCCTAAAAACACAGCTGGATATTTAAGAGAAGATGAGGAGTTTAACCAAACCTTACTTCCATCCGGCAAGATAATCTGATACTGGCCACCTCTCGGGATAGTAATTGTATTCAGGCCGCCACCCGCATTTTCATTGTTTGCCGATGAACCGCCTTCATATTTTAAAGTGCCGTCTGCTGTTTTAACAATTTTTGTCTGCTGCTGACTGGCCAGTATACCGTTAGCCTGTTCGTTCAGGTCGATCACAGAACCATCAGCTAAAGTCAGCATTGCCTTATTTTTACCCGGTGCTATATCATTTTTATGCTTCGCATAAACAGGTGCCTCATTATTGCTCGTGTAAGACCTGTAAAATCCAATCCCAGCGCTGATCATAATCAGTACCGCAGCGGCTACTGCAAAATATCTCCATTTTAACTGGTAAACAGGCACATCCAGTCTGGAATTGATTTTACCCAATAACTTTTGCTCCAATGCTGTTTTCTCATCCGCATTTAACCTACTGGTCAGATCCTGGTCCTGCTCAAAACTAGCATACCAATGATCCAGCTCCTCCAGTTCTACTGGTGATGCCTGTTGTGAATTACAAACTTCAATTAGATATTTTAAACGTTCCTGACTGATCATAGATATAAGTAGATAGCATAAATAACAACCGCTATACAGATCATATCGTTTATAAAAGAAAAAACCCTTGGTTTATTCCTAAAAAAAATGAAAAAAGTTTATAATGGTTAAAATAGGAAAGAATTTAATGCCTGAAGAGCTCCATACATACTAAAACAGTCAGGAAATCGGCACGATAATCTTTTAAAAGTGATTTTAATGTCTTT
>Ga0247814_10001057_pt1 | contig 17418 bp, 16 predicted proteins | sample UWRJL179409R1_FD_179947 | JGI IMG/M metagenome (GOLD analysis project Ga0247814, IMG submission 179947) | Plant litter microbial communities from Arlington Agricultural Research Station in Wisconsin, United States - UWRJ-L179-409R-1 | ecosystem: Environmental > Terrestrial > Plant litter >...
CTAAATGAGGTACTTTTTCCCCATTGGATTTCATTTTTTGTACTTCGGCTGCAATTTCTTTTTTAATGTCTTCCGAAGTCTTTTTTCCGTCTAATATTTGCATCGTTATTTTTTTTAAAGTTTAAGATTTAAAGACTAAAACTTAAAACTGAATACTTTTTTATTTTTATAATGTATTTAAAATCTGAATACTAAAAAACTGAACACTTTTTACTTCATTCCCGGCATACCTCCTGGCATTCCTTTCATTCCGCCCATCATTTTCATTAGGTTTTTTCCACCTGGACCTTGCATCATTTTCATCATTTTGCTCATTTGGTCAAACTGTTTCATCAACTGATTTACTTGCTCAATCTTAGTTCCAGAACCTTTAGCAATTCTTGCTTTTCTTTTTACATCAATCAAAGCTGGTTTTTTTCTTTCAATTGGAGTCATCGAATAAATGATTGCTTCAATGTGTTTGAAAGCATCGTCTTCAATTTCTACATCTTTCATCGCTTTTGAAGCTCCTGGTATCATTCCAACCAAATCCTTCATATTACCCATTTTCTTTACTTGTTGAATTTGAGTTAAGAAATCATCAAAACCAAATTCATTCTTAGCAATTTTCTTTTGTAATTTTCTGGCTTCTTCCTCGTCAAATTGCTCTTGCGCTCTTTCAACTAAGGAAACAACATCTCCCATTCCAAGGATACGTTCTGCCATACGATCTGGATAGAAAACATCAATTGCTTCCATTTTCTCACCAGTACCTACAAATTTAATTGGTTTATTAACCACCGATTTAATAGACAAAGCAGCTCCACCACGAGTATCACCATCTAATTTAGTTAAGATAACACCATCAAAATTCAGGATATCGTTGAACGCCTTTGCTGTATTTACCGCATCCTGTCCTGTCATCGAATCCACAACAAATAAAGTTTCCTGAGGTTTAATAGCAGCGTGAACACGTGCAATTTCGTCCATCATTTCCTTGTCTACTGCCAAACGACCTGCCGTATCGACAATAACAACATTAAATCCGTTTGCCTTAGCATGCTTGATTGCATTTTGTGCAATTTCAACCGGATTTTTATTCTCTGATTCAGAATATACTTCAACACCTATTTGGTCTCCCACCACATGTAACTGATTAATCGCCGCTGGACGGTAGATATCACAAGCTACAAGAAGTGGTTTTTTATTCTTTTTTGTTTGAAGATAATTAGCCAATTTTCCAGAAAAAGTAGTTTTTCCAGATCCTTGCAAACCTGACATCAAAATTACTGAAGGCGTTCCCTGCAAATTAATTCCTGCTACATCACCTCCCATTAATTCAGTCAACTCGTCTTTAACCAACTTCACCAACAATTGTCCTGGTTGTAAAGTAGTTAATACGTCCTGACCTATGGCTTTGTCTTTTACACGAGCAGTAAAATCTTTAGCAATTTTAAAGTTAACATCGGCATCCAGTAAAGCTCTACGAACTTCTTTTAAGGTTTCAGCAACGTTTACTTCGGTAATTTTACCGTGACCTTTTAGTATATGAAAAGCTTTATCTAATTTTTCGCTTAAATTATCAAACATAATATTGTTTTTTTTGGAGTTGCAAATATAAGATAAACGGTTAAAGTTAAAAAGTTTAAAGTTCAAAGTTTTTTTAGACTTCTCTTATTTTTTTCTATTTAGCCTAAAACAAAAAAGAGGCTAGAAAAATCCAGCCTCTTTTGACAAAAAAAAATAAAAAAAACCAAGTAATTAAGTTAATGAGTTATGGGCATTAATTTAATATGTTGTATCGAAAATAAGGACTAATCTTTATTTTCTTAGAATGTTGTTGTACTATTAGCCTGGTAAACAAAATTAAAAGTATAAAATCTAGTATCTTCCGTTTTTAAAGGGTCTGGAGTTACTGGTGCATTTTTATAATAGCTTATGATTTCAAATTTAGCATATTTACCATCATGCGTTTTTACTACATATACTTTTCCTGCTTTTGCTGAAATGAGATGACTTGTACTATTATAATCATACCATCTATTATCTCCAGAAGTTGGAAACGCATAAGCACCATTGGCATCTTGTTTAAAAGTTGTTGCCTCAGGAAATGTTATTACACTTGAAAATGTTCCTGAAACAATACTAACAGCTCCCTGCCCTGTTCTAGCTGGCTCATCTGCATCTGTAGTAACCACTTTAGCTCCACCATTTACAATAATTGAAGTTCCACGGAAAGCAATATCCCACTTATCAGTAGTAACTACTTTGTTTTCAGAAAAACTGAATTTAGTATAAGCGCCACTTGCTGCTCCTGCCTGCCCTCCTGTTTGTGGAGCTGGAATATTAGTTGCTGTCGCAGCAACCGCTTCTGGAGTTTTATCATCATCATTACTACATGATGCAGTCAATAATACTAAAGCTATAAGAGTCAGTTTTAAAAAATTTGTTTTCATTGTGTAAGTATATTTAAGTAATTGTTTAGTTAAAAATTGTATCGAACTCGTGCAAAAATTTGTCTTCCAGCAAGGTTATTAATCTGGCTAGGATTAGTATAATCCAGTAAATTATTAGCTCCTGCCTGAAGCATTAATTTTTCTTGTATTTGTTTAGAAACAGATAAGTTCGCTTGAACATAATCATTTACAAAGCTATCGTATTGATCTAAAACCTGATTTCCATTGGTATCAAACATTCCATATTTGCTTCGGTAAAAAACACGTAAATTGATATCTGTTTTTATTACTGGAATACTGTATAAGAACTTAACGTTAGCCGTATGTTTGGAACGATTAAACAATCCAAAATAATCTGACTTACTAATTTCAATGGTCCCCGAACCCTGAGGACGGACAAACTTGTGATTCTCAAAATTGTCAACAACCGATTTATCTTTGGCAATTAAATATTGATATCCCAACGATACGGTGAATTCCTTGCTAAAATTATAAGTCGAATTATACTCTAATCCATAAGTAAAAATTTCACTAATGTTTGTATAACTAAAAACATTTTGACCACTTCTTTTTAATGCAATGACCTGAGTGTCTATCAAATTACTAATCGAGTTATAAAAAGCATTTACATCTAATCTAAACTTATTCCTTTTATAGAAAGTTCCAAAATTAAAATTGATGGCACTCTCTGCTTTTAAAGGATCATTAAAATTTATTCCTGAAGTTCTCGATGCAATTTGATCCTGATCTTCTAATTCTTTCAAACGACTTTCGGCAACGTTGTATCCTAATACGGTATAACCTACAGATGGATTCATGAAATCGAAATACAACTGGCGAAAATCGGGCGCTTTATAACCATACCCTACTGAAGCTTTTAATGAAAAATCTTCTGTTATTTTATAATTTGCAGCTAATTTTGGACTCAATTGCGAAGCGTACTCGCTATGATTATCATACCTAAAACCAGCCAGAATATTCAATCGTTCTGTTGGATTGTAATCATATTGCACAAAAACATATTGCGAATTAAAAACTACATTACTGTCAAAGTACGTTCGGTCTAAGGTTTCATGATTCACCCCAATTCCTGCTGTTAATTTATTGTCTCTTATCGAAAAAGTATTTCTCACTTCTGGTCTAAAAAGCCATTGATTATAATAAGACTTCTCAAAAAGAGAACTATTTTCATCATTTAAAAAAGCATCATTTTTATAATTGGTAGTATACAACTCATATTCAGAATAAAACTTAGAATTCCAGTTGTGTTCTAACTTAATCTGCGAATTCCACTCGTTTTCAGTTGCATCACCTTGATATTGCTTGGTTTCAATTACTGCTTTGTTATCTATTTTTTGATTATAAAAACGATTACTCACAATAAGTTTTAAATTTTCCGAAAAATCATAATACAATTTCGGCTGGATTGTAGTGTTATGATACTTTTCAATATTTTTTAACCATGTACTTTTATCCAAATCATATCCATCAGACGAATTAAAATTGGCAAACAAATTAGCCGCAAACTTTTTCTTCTTCCAAAGCAAATTCGCATTCGCATCATTTGTATTAAAAGTGGCATATCGATAGGACACACTACCTGTAAAAACATCTTTTTTAGGTCTTTTTGTAATCACATTAATTACTCCACCCATTGCTTCAGAACCATATAATGCCGATGATGCACCTTTTACAATTTCAATTCTTTCAATATTTCCAACAGAAACTCTGGACAAATCTAAAACTCCCGAACTTCTCCCAACAAGCGGAACACCATCAATCATAATCATAGTGTAAGCGGCATCTAAACCCTGCATCTGAATTCCTTCAAATCCACTTTCATCCGGAATTAAAATTATTCCCGTTTGTTCGTTTAAAATTTCACTCAATCGAGTCACTCCCGATTTTACAATTGCCTCAGATGTAATAATTGTCATTGGCAAAGGCAAAGATGAAAGCACTCTTTCGGTTCTTGTTCCTGTTACCACCACTTCTACTAGTTTTTCGTCAACGGCAATACTATCCTTCATTTGTCCGAAAGCAATACCGCAAAAAAACAGTCCCATAAATGGTGTAATTTTCAATTTCATTATTTTTATTAAATCTTAATAACTGGTGCAAATATATAATTATTTTTATTTGTTCTAAATAAAATTTATATATTTGTCGAAAATTTTTCAAAATAAAAAACCAGTTATGATTACAAAAAGACATTATTTGACTGCTGTACTTGCACTTACAGCAACACTTGGATTCAGTCAGGATAAAAAACAACAAGACATTCAATCTATCAAATCAATGTGCGGATGTTATGAAGTCAAATTTAATTTTACAGAAACATTTCAGTATTCGAAAGATTCTGTGAACTACAAACCATCTGAAACTAAACATGAAACCGCTTTAGAATGGATTGAAACATTGGAAGAAACTCCTAACAAAATTGTTTTACAGCATTTATTAATTGCTGGACCAGATATGATTATCAAACACTGGAGACAAGACTGGCTTTATGAAAACACTGATTTTTATAATTTTTATAAAGATGAAAGCTGGAAATTTAGCAAACTGAATAAGAAAGATGTAAAAGGACAATGGACTCAAAAAGTTTTTCAGGTTGATGATAGTCCAAGATATGAAGGTACAGCAAGTTGGGTTCATGTGGATGGCAAAGATTACTGGGTAAATACAACCGATGCTCCATTACCAAGAAGAGAACATACCAAACGTAATGATTACAATGTTTTAAAAAGAAGAAACATTCATGAAATTACTAAAACTGGATGGAATCATGAGCAAGACAATGCCAAACTTATTAGAGATGATAATGGTAAAGATGTGGTTTTAGCCGAAGAAAAAGGATTAGACATTTACACTAAAGTAGAAGATTCTAAATGTCAGGCTGCGCAAAAATGGTGGACTGAAAACAAAACACTTTGGAAAAACGTAAGAACCAAATGGGATGTGATTTTTGCTCAAAATAAAGACTTAAATCTGGAAGAAAAAGTAGAAAAGAAAACACTTTTTTCGCATTTGTTTAAATTAAAACCAGATGCTACAAAAGCGGAAAGCGATGCTATAATTGACAGCTTCGTGAAAAAATAAATATAGTGAATTTGTGTGTTAGTTTGTTTTGAAAAGAGTCGGTAGCTAAAAACTATCGACTCTTTTCTTTTCTTTTACCATTAAGCGAGTTAAGAAAATTAAAAACAATCCTAGTCTTAACTCTCTTAACTCACTTAATGGTTTAAATATTTTGCTTCTGATATCTATTACATTCTCTCAGGAACATTTATTCCTAACAATTTAAAAGAAGCAGCAATAGTATCGGCTACTTTTTTAGACAATTGTACTCTGAATATTTTAATGTCTAAATGGGCCTCGCCAAGAATTGGCACCGCCTGATAGAATGAATTGTATTCTTTTACCAAATCATAAGTATAGTTAGCCAATAAAGCCGGACTATGATTTTGTGCTGCATTTTGAATTACTTCTGGAAACAACTCTAATTGTTTCAACAATTCTTTTTCTTTTTCGTGTAAAGTATCAATAGTTGATACATTCGAAAAATCAAAATCAGCTTTTCTTATAATCGACTGGATTCGGGCATACGTATATTGAATAAACGGACCTGTATTTCCAGCAAAATCTACTGATTCTTCCGGATTAAACAAAATACGTTTTTTAGGATCTACTTTTAAAATGTAGTATTTCAAGGCGCCAAGACCAATAGTTTTGTACAATTTAGTTTTCTCTTCGTCTGAATAACCGCCCAATTTCCCTAATTCTTCCGAGATTTTTTGAGCTGTATCAGTCATGTCTTGCATCAAATCATCTGCATCAACTACAGTTCCTTCACGAGATTTCATTTTTCCTGAAGGCAAATCAACCATTCCATAAGACAAATGGAAAAGATTTTCAGACCAGTCAAAACCTAATTTTTTCAGGATTAAGAACAAAACTTTAAAATGATAATCCTGCTCGTTTCCAACTGTATAAACCATTCCGCCTACATCTGGATAATCTTTCACACGCTGGATTGCTGTTCCAATATCCTGAGTCATATACACGGCAGTTCCATCAGAACGCAATACAATTTTTCGATCTAAACCGTCTTCAGTTAAATCAATCCAAACCGAACCGTCAGGATCTTTTTCGAAGATTCCTTTCTCTAATCCCATTTGAACCACATCTTTCCCTAACAAATAGGTATTGCTTTCGTAGTAATAACTATCAAAATCAACGCCCAAACTTTTATAAGTTGCAGCAAATCCATCATAAACCCATTGGTTCATTTTTTTCCAAAGTGCAATTACTTCCTCATCTCCTGCTTCCCATTTTTGAAGCATTTGTTGAACTTCAGATCCGATTTGACTAAATTGATTGAAATATTCATTTTTAAAAGATTTTTTAAATTCAGAACGACATATATTTAGTAGAGCAAATTCATCATTATTTAAAAATTCTTGTTCGTATTTTTCCTTTAAAAGTTTTTGGAAATCAGTTGTTTTAGAAAAATCCTCACATTTTCTATCTACAAATTTATTATTGGAATTTTCATTAAACCATTCTGAATATTCCGCTTGAAATCTTTTTTCAAACTCTACATAAAAATTCCCAACTAACTTATCTCCTTTTAATCCCGTAGATTCTGGTGATTGGTCTTTTCCAAATTTTTGCCAAGCCAGCATTGACTTACAAATGTGAATTCCTCTATCGTTAATGATTTGAGTTTTATAGACTTTTTTACCCGAAGCTTTCAAAATTTCGGCTACCGAATAACCCAATAAATTATTACGAACGTGACCTAAATGCAACGGTTTATTAGTATTTGGCGAAGAATATTCCACCATTACTGCTTTGTCTTCCGGATTTGGAGTTACAAAACCATATTGCTCATTATCTTTAATTCCGTTGAAGAAATTCAAATAATAAGCATCCGAAATAACAATATTAAGGAAACCTGAAACTACATTAAAACCGCTTACCTCAGCTACATTTTCAACTAAATAGTTTCCAATTTTATTTCCTAATTCTACTGGATTACTTTTCATAATTTTCACCAAAGGGAAAATTACCATAGTAATATCACCCTCAAACTCTTTGCGAGTGGCTTGAAATTCAATTTTATCAACAGCTACTTCAAAAAGATTTTGAATGGCTGCTGTTATGGATGGCGTAAGAATCTGTTGTAATGACATGTAAACTTTGTTTTTTAGGTGCGCAAAGATAATTCTAATTCGTGAATTAGGTATAGCAAATTACACATTATATCATATTTAATTATTATGATAATAAAACAATAAGAAAACACCATTTGAATGAAAAAATAGTACTTTTGTCCTATGTTGAATGCAATTAGAAACAAGAAAGGACTTCGTTTATTTTGTGCTTTTATAGCAATCTACCTGCTCAATTGTAGTGTTGACACCAGTGACATACATCCCTGTTATGTTTCTGAAGATTTAAGTATTAACGATCAGGAAAGCTTTATAGAAATCATTGTCGAAAAAGTTTTAAAATTCGAAAATGCAATTCCTGAAAATGAAGATACCGATTCTGAAACTAATCCCATTTTAAAAAAAACAATTTCAGTTGTTTTTTATGTGCCAACCATTTTTAAGATAAATACCAACGTAGAAATAGACGAATCTAGTTCAGATAACACCAAGTTTAACGAAACGCCCGTACTGAAACCTTATTTCGAAATTTACTCTCCTCCACCCGAAGTTTAATTGGCTTTTTTATGTTTTTATGCGATTTTGTTTTCTTTCTTCGAAAACAAAAGCATTTTATATTCAACAAAATCAAATCAATTAAAATGACAAACAACAGCTTAAAAACTACTGTTTTATCAATAATAACAATATTTCTAGTTATTTTCAATGTAAATGCTCAGGTAAATAAAGAAACAGACAATGCAACACTGGATAGTCTTTATATCCATGAAGTCGAAAACAAACATGAATTAGTCAAAGTTTTACATGCCGAACCTTTATACATTGATCTAATACGAGATCTTGGAGCAAGAAAAGGAGAAAGAGAATGGAATGTAGGTCTCGGACTTACTGATAACAACAATTATGACAAATATTTAACATTAGTAGAATACGAATGGGCTCCTGTAGACCGGCTCGGTCTTGAAGTAGAGTTGCCTTTTACTATTTATCCTTCTGCTGCTGCTAATAACCCAAACGTACCCAGCAGTAAATTGAACGGTTTAAAACTAGCTGCTCAATATTCTTTTTTTGTCTCCGAAAAACTAAAAACTTCAATGGCTATTGGTTATATCCATGAATTTGAGCTAACTCCTTTTGCTAATTATACTAATAGTACTTTGTTTACCGGTAACATTTACAATCCGTTTTTTGTAGTTGCAAAACGCTGGGGAAATAATTTCCATACGCTTTTATATACTGGACCGTCAATTCAGCATCATTTTGAGAACCATTCAATACATACTTCCTGGCAAATCAACAGCAATTTTCATTATATGATTCCGGGAACCCGAAATTTTATTGGTTTGGAATTCAATAAAGAAGTAAAATCAAATGATTTTGAAATGACCATAAGACCACAAATGCGGGTAGAAATCACCGATCATCTTTTGGTTGGTATTGTTACCGGAATCCCTATTAGCAGGAATAACGAACGATTAAGTTCTTTCTTGCGTTTAATTTACGAACCGAAACATTAGCAAAAAATCCCAATTTTGAAAAAACTCAGAATTGGGATTCTCTTTTTTATCTAAAAATCAACTGCTCTCTAATTACTGCTTTCCATCTTCCTACTCCCATCTCCCAACTTCCTACCATTTAATAATTGCACTTGCCCAGGTAAATCCGCTACCAAAGGCAGCCAAGACAACTGTATCACCCGATTTTATTTTGCCATTTTCCCAGGCTTCAGTCAAAGCAATAGGAATCGAAGCAGCAGTTGTATTCCCATATTTTTGAACATTATTATAAACCTGATTGTCATTCAATCCGAATTTCTTCTGGATGTATTGTGAAATCCTCAAATTAGCCTGATGCGGAATTAGCATGTCAATATCAGTAACTTTTAAATTATTGGCTTCTAAACCTTCGTTAATGACTTCGGCAAAGCGAACTACGGCATTTTTAAACACAAATTGTCCGTTCATATGTGGAAAATAACTTTCGTCATTGGGATCATTATCGGCTAAAATATCATTTACCCAGCGACCGCCCATTCCAGGAGCTGTTAATACTAATTCTTCAGCATGAACTCCTTCAGAATGCAAATGGGTAGAGAAAATTCCTTTTGTCAAATCTTCTTCGCGACTTAAAATAGCCGCTCCTGCTCCATCACCAAAAATTACCGAAACTCCACGTCCACGAGTGGTCATGTCTAACCCGGAAGATTGTACTTCGGAACCAATAACTAAAATGTTTTTGTACATTCCTGTTTTGATGTATTGATCAGCAACCGAAAGTGCGTAAACAAAACCAGAACATTGATTTCGAACATCTAATGCACCTATAGTTTTTAAACCCAAATCGCGTTGCACTAATACACCCGGTCCTGGAAAATAGTAATCCGGACTTAAGGTAGCAAAAACAATAAAATCAATATCATCATTGGAAATTCCGGAACGTTCAATAGCAATTTTAGCTGCTTTTACGCCCATAGAAGTGGTAGTATCTTCTCCCGGAATAATATGCCTGCGTTCCTGAATTCCGGTTCTCTCCTGAATCCATTCGTCATTAGTATCTATAATTTTTGACAAATCGTCATTAGTAACCACATTGGAAGGCACATAAAAACCTAAGCCTGAAATTTTGGAATGATACATAACTTTATTGTTTAATTTAAAAGAATATGATTTGGAATTCTAACTCCAAATTACAACTTTTTAAACAAACAATGGAGAATTTTATGCTTTACAGACTAATTACACTAATTGGCACGAAATATTTTAGTCCTAATTTCAAAAAGCTTTCAAAGACAGAAAAAATCCATGTTTAAGAAATCATCAAATTCACTTCTGTATTTGTTTCTAAAGGAGATTCGTGTTCGAAGAAAATTACTTTTTTATTAAAAATGGCTTTGATAAGATAATAACCGCCCTTGAAATACGATTGTTTGACCAAGACATTCATCAAACCGTTTTCGGTAACTTTTAATTGATGAGGATATAACAAAACCAATTCGTCTAAATCTTCATCGACAGTAATAAGTTGGGATAATTTGAGTTCGTTTACTTCTCCAAAAAGCGAAGCCACATACTTATTTATTGGATTGTTATATAAATTATAAGAATCGGCTTTATCGACCATTCTTCCATTTTGCAGCACAATGGTTTCATCGGCAAACGAAAGCGTATCGGTACTATCATGCGTAGCTACAATAACAGTAATTCCCTGTGCTTTTAAGTAAGCAAATAAATTACGTCGCAAAGCATTTTTTCTAAAATTATCAATATGACTAAAAGGTTCGTCGAGCAATAAAACTTCAGGCTCTAAAGCCAAAACTCTTGCTAAAGCCACACGTTGTTGCTGACCTCCACTTAAGAATTTTGCTTTCACATCGGCAAACTCAGTCATTTCGACAATTTCCAATAATTCTCTAACACGTGCTTTTTTCTGATCCTGAAAAACATTCGACAAATATTTCCCCACATTTTCTGCTACGGTAATATAAGGCATCAGGTCAAAATCCTGCGACAAATATTTCATATAAGGCATTCCGGGAACCAAATTAAAACTAGTTCCTAAAACTTGCTTTTCGTTCCAAAAAATTTGTCCTTCGTCTAAATCATACAAACCATAAATCAGTTTCAGCAAAGTACTTTTCCCGCAACCGCTTTCGCCAATTACAGCAATATTTTGTCCTTTTTCTACTGAGAAATGAATGTTTTGAACCACTGGTTTTTCGGTATAACCAAAGGAGATATTTTGAACTTGAAGCATTAGTATAAATTGTTATTTTTAGGAATACAAAGATAGATTTCTTTGGTATAAAAAAGTAAATATCTTTAAAAAGATAACTCAAATATTTACCGCAAATTGCGCAAATTTTCACAAATTAATCTGTTGAGATTTATCATAAAAAAAGTCGTTCCGAATAAACGAAACGACTTAAAATATGTTTTAAAAAAAAGCTACTATTATTTAGCTGCTTCTTTTTCAGCATCAGCTTTCATTTTAGCATTGGCTACAATTGCAAATTCTACACGACGGTTTTGAGCTCTACCATCTACAGTTCCATTGTCTGCAATTGGATCAGCAATACCCATTCCCTGAATTGTAAAACGGCTAGATGCAAGACCTTTAGTAACTAAGTAACTTTTTACTGAATTAGCACGCTCGCCTGAAAGTTTCAAGTTGTAATCAGCCGAACCTGTACTGTCAGTATATCCATAAATAGCAATATCAGTATCAGGATATTCGTTAAAAACCGTAACTAATTTATCTAAGTTAGTTTTTGCAGTAGCAGTCAAAGTAGATTTGTTTGTATCAAAACGTACTGCATTTTCTTTTAAAACTAATTTAATTCCTTCACCTACTCTTTCAACCTCAGCACCTGGAATAGCCTGATCGATTTGTCTGGCTTGTTTGTCCATTTTGTTACCAATAACTCCACCGGCAACTCCACCTACAACTCCACCAATAACAGCACCCATAGCACCTTTTCCACCTTTTCCAAGGTTATTTCCTAAAATTCCTCCTAAAAGGGCTCCACCAGCAACTCCAATAGCAGCTCCTCTTTGTGTTTTATTTGTATTTTTTACTGCTTCACAGCTTGTAAAGATTGAACCTACAATCATTATTACAGCTAATGCTAATACGGATATATTTTTCATAATTATCTCTTTTTTGTTATTTAATAAATTCTGGAATTAGTTTACTCTTTGGAATTGGTAAACCACATTTGTTAATTTCCCACCCACATCGATTCTATCAATCAACTGGAAAGAGCTTTCTGTTAAGTTAGCTACACTTAATACATAACCATCTCTCACTTTTTTGGCTTTTTCGCCAGCATCTAAAATTTTCAAAACAAACTCTCCGTTAGAGTTTACAAACCATGTAATTGGTGAGCTAAAAACAGGACAATCGTACTTGGTCAAAGCCATAGTTCCTTTGTTATTGTTAGAAACAAACTTCCATGTACTTCCTTCAAAACATTTTGAATCAGCCAATTGAAATGAATTCACTTTGATGTATTCTGAACCTGGATAAGAAACAGAACTAATTACCCAATTTCCTTTAACTCCAGTCTGGATTCCTCTGTCTAATTTAGTAGCTGTAACAGAAGATGTTTTGCAAGAAAATAACGCTAGCGCAATTGCTGTAACAAAAAATATTTTTTTCATCGTTTATAGTTTTAATGTTAAACTAAGGCAAAGATACAATCTAACTTAATGAATTTGTTTCATAATGTTATTATTTTATTACAAAATTTATGGTTAAGACAATTTGTCACCTCGGTCTGAATTGGTACTTTATTTGAAGAAACTGTAACTGATTGTAAAACATTATAAATAAATTTTAAATATGACAACTGGAAAAATTAACGTGTCAGTGGAAAATATATTTCCATTAATCAAAAAGTTCTTATACAACGATCACGAGATCTTTTTACGTGAATTAATTTCGAATGGAACAGATGCAACATTAAAATTAAAACACCTGACTAATATTGGCGAAGCTAAAGTAGAATATGGCAATCCAATACTTGAGGTAAAAATTGACAAAGAAGGCAAAAAACTGCACATCATTGACCAGGGAATTGGAATGACATCAGAAGAGGTTGAAAAATACATCAACCAACTGGCTTTTTCAGGTGCCGAAGAATTCTTAGAAAAATACAAAGACACTGCTAAAGATTCAGGAATTATTGGTCATTTTGGTCTTGGTTTCTACTCTGCTTTTATGGTAGCTTCTAAGGTGGAAATTATTACTAAATCATACAAAGACGAACCTGCAGCACACTGGATTTGCGACGGAAGCCCTGAATTCTCACTAGAGCCAGCTGACAAAACGACTCGCGGAACAGAAATTATCCTTCACATTGCCGAAGATTCATTAGAATTTTTAGAAGAACACAAAATCAAAGAATTGCTGAACAAATACAACAAGTTCATGCCAATTCCGATTAAATTTGGAACCAAAACAGAAACACTTCCTAAACCGGAAGATGCTCCTGAAGATTATGTAAACGAAACGGTTGAAGTTGATAACATCATCAATAATCCAAATCCAGCATGGACTAAACAACCAGCTGATTTAAATGAAGAAGATTATAAAACCTTCTACCACGAATTGTATCCAATGCAATTTGAAGAGCCATTATTCAACATTCATTTAAATGTAGATTATCCGTTCAACCTGACTGGAATTTTGTATTTCCCAAAATTAGGTTCGGATATGCAAATTCAAAAAGACAAAATCCAATTGTACCAAAATCAGGTTTTTGTTACGGATAACGTAGAAGGAATTGTTCCTGAATTTTTGATGATGCTTCGCGGAGTGGTGGATTCTCCTGATATTCCTTTGAATGTTTCCCGTTCAGGATTACAGGCAGATGGCGCAGTGAAGAAAATTTCGAACTATATCACTCGTAAAGTAGCTGATAAACTGAAATCATTGTTCAACGAAAACAGAGCCGATTTCGAATCAAAATGGAACGATATTAAAATTGTTCTGGAATACGGAATGCTTTCGGAAGATAAATTCTATGAAAAAGCAGGTGCTTTTGTATTGTACCCAACGGTAAACGACAAATACTTCACCCTTGACGAATTAAAAGAAAACCTAAAAGATACACAAACCGACAAAGACGGAAAACTGGTTATTCTTTACGCTGGAAACAAAGAAGCGCAACATGCTTACATTGAAACAGCCGAAGAAAAAGGATATCAGGTATTGCTTTTAGACTCACCAATTATCTCGCATTTGATTCAAAAAATCGAAAACGATAATAAAGATCTGACTTTCGTTCGCGTAGATTCTGACCATATTGACAACCTTATCAAAAAAGACGAAACTACCATTTCTAAATTATCAGAAGACGAGCAAACTAATCTAAAAACAGCTGTTGAAAGCGTAATTAACAAACAAACTTACACCGTTCAGCTAGAATCTTTAGACAGTCAGGCAGCGCCATTTATCATCACGCAACCAGAATTTATGCGTAGAATGAAAGAAATGAGCCAAACTGGCGGTGGCGGAATGTTCGGAATGGGTAATATGCCAGAAATGTACAATTTAGTTGTAAATACCAATTCGCCTTTGGCATCCACTATTTTGAACACCGAAGACAAAATAACTCAGGAAAGCTTAGTAAAACAAGCTTTAGATTTGGCTAAATTATCGCAAAACCTATTAAAAGGTGAAGCCTTAACTGCTTTTGTAAAACGTAGTTTTGATTTGATAAAATAATATCAAGTAAATAGAACTAAGTATTAAGACCTGCAAGTAAAAACTTGCGGGTCTTTTTTGTTTAGGAGTAAACCTTAAACATTTTTTGTAAGAATATTTTAATATATTTGAAATAACAACGAATTTAAGTATAATACAAAACTGTCCCATCTGTTATTCCGAAGAATGGAAAATATTAGTTAAAAAAGATATTGATAATGATAGCGACAACAAAAAAAATAATTTTATGGGCTTCTATAATTTTTATTATTTTATCAATTTTAAGCTTAACGATAATACAAAAATTACCTTATGAATTTGCCGATATTAAAATTAAAAATTATTTTTATGATACTATTATTTTTGGTCTTCCATTCACAATTCTTTTGACATTATTTGGAACATTAAAAAAAGAAAATTCTAAATCAAAAAATTGGACTTTTGGTATCTTAACTGTTTTAACTTCCGCTATATGTTTTGTTGGGCAACTATATATGATTTTCGCATTTGGTTTTGGTTATTGGACAACTACAAAGACAATCTTTAAACATAGAAAAGAAAATTTAGAAATAAAGGAGCAACTTTATGATATTGGAGCTTTTGGTTATGGAGGATTCAGAATAGTTGAGACAAAGCCATTCCTGTACTTTTGGATTTTGCCTACCCCCATTGACACATCGACAATAAACAAAAAAGAATGGAAATTTGTAAACAAAGAAGGAAACATAAAGTATCCATAATCCGTGCTTACAACGATGATCATCTTTATCGAATTACTAGATGAGATTCCTCATTCTTCGGAATGACAAGGTTGTGAATAATTATAGAAATAACCCTATGGACGAAAAACCAACATTATATTTTAAAAATGCTTCCGAATGGAGAGCCTGGTTGCATGAAAACCACAGCAAGTACAACGCGGTCAATTTGATTTTTTATAGAGTGGCGCACGAAGCAGAAAGTATGCGTTGGGAAGAAGCCGTAAAAGTAGCTATTTGTTATGGTTGGATTGACTCTACGGTTAGAAAACTGGATGAACACCGCAGACAACAGCTTTTTACTCCCAGAAAAGACAAAAGTGTCTGGAGCAAAATCAATAAAAATTATATTCAAGATTTAATTGCTGCCAACTTAATGCACGAAAGCGGTTTGAAAAAAATTGAAACGGCTAAGAAAAATGGTTCCTGGAAAAGTTTAGACACTGTTGAAAACTTAGAAATTCCGGAAGATTTACAAATAGCATTCGTTCAAAATCCGGTTGCTTTTTCTAATTATGAAAACTTCAGCAAATCATATCGTAAAAGTTATTTATATTGGTTGAACCAAGCCAAACGTCCCGAAACAAGACAATCCAGAATTGCTCAAATCATCGATTTATGCGAACGAAACTGTAAAATGAGATAATAAATAATATTATTAACAATTATCATTATGAAAAAGAAATTGTCATCATCAGAATCCGAAGAGCTTTTAGAAATACTAAAAGAGCGTTTTGAAAAAAACAAGAATCGTCATGAAGATATTGAATGGAATAAAGTGCAAACCAAGTTAGAAGCGAACTCTGAAAAATTATGGTCACTAAATGAAATGGAAAGAACAGGCGGTGAACCAGATGTTGTCCATTATGATAAAAACACCGACGAATATACTTTTTATGATTGCGCGGCAGAAAGCCCAAAAGAACGCAGAAGCCTTTGTTACGACCGTCAGGCATTGGATTCCAGAAAAGAAAACAAACCTAAAAACAGCGTTATCGATTTGGCTACCGCTATGGGAATTACTCTTTTATCAGAAGAACAATATCGGGAATTGCAAAAATTAGGGAAATTCGATACCAAAACTTCAAGCTGGATTGAAACTCCAGCGGATATTAGAAAATTAGGAGGAGCTATCTTTGCTGATTTCCGTTACGGAAACGTATTCGTCTATCACAACGGTGCCGAATCCTATTATGCCGCCAGAGGATTTCGTGGCGCTTTGAAAATCTAGATTATTTTAAATTTTTCATTAACAAATAAACCAAAAAAATATGATGTACACTTTAATTGTAATGAGCTTACTTTTTATCGTAATAGGATTTATTGTAACTGAAAACAATGCCAAATACTTGCTCGCAGGCTACAACACGATGAATAATGAAGAACGCAAAAAGGTGGATATAAAGGCTTATATTGGTTATTTTAAAAAGTTTCATCTTTTTTTAGGAGCCTCTTTTTTCCTGATAGGAATACTGTTAATCTATTCTGGTTTCGAAAATGAAACCAGTATCTTCATAGTGGCTTATCCTCTTTTAGCCTATATCTATTTCATTGCCACGAGTACTAAATATTTTAATGCCAAAAAGAATAAAATTGGAGCTCTTCTTTTAGGAATAGGTTTGATTTTCATCGTTGTGATGTTTATGCGTGATTTTAAAGAAACTAAACTTATTTTAAATTCAAATTCAATTGAATTTAAAGGAGGTTATGGTGAAATTGTGCCATTTGAAAAAATTAAAAGCATTCAATTAGTGAATGAAAAACCAAAAATTGTTCTAAGAACGAATGGATTTTCGGCTGGAACTATAAAAAAAGGCTTTTACAAAACGGATACAGGCGAAA
>Ga0247814_10001058_pt1 | contig 17418 bp, 17 predicted proteins | sample UWRJL179409R1_FD_179947 | JGI IMG/M metagenome (GOLD analysis project Ga0247814, IMG submission 179947) | Plant litter microbial communities from Arlington Agricultural Research Station in Wisconsin, United States - UWRJ-L179-409R-1 | ecosystem: Environmental > Terrestrial > Plant litter >...
CAGAACGGCCGCCTGGACATCGTGGCCGCTAACGCGCTTGGGGCCGCGCTGTACTCCCTGCCCTATCCGCTGACCGGCGCCGAGCCGTTCAACACCGCAATCTTCCAGTTTCTCGACGCCCGCGCGGAAAGCTTCTACCGCGACGTCAACCGGGCAAAGAAGAACGTCGTCGCGTTGCTGCACCAGGCCGCCGGCCGCGACCCGTTCGACGAGGGGCTCATCCGGCTCATCGGCCAGCTTTCCACTCAGAGCGGCGAGTTTCGGGCGCTCTGGGCCTCGCATGACGTCATCCGCTACCAGCGAGGGACGAAACGGTATCAGCATCCGGATGTCGGCGAACTCGATTTCGGTTACGAATCCTTCGACCTCACGACCGAGCCCGGCCTGACGATGCTCGTGTACACGATCGAACCGCACTCGCCCACCGCCGAACGCGTCGCCCTCCTCGGCTCCTGGACCACCCCTCAGGGAGCCGAGCGGAGCAGGACGACCAACACACCCACCAGCGTCCCAACGGACCAGACCTTTTCATCACCACACGGATCGGAACCACAATGACCAACGACCTGACTCTCAACAACGGCCTCCGCATCCCCTCACTCGGCTTCGGCGTGTTCCAGAGCGCCCCCGAGGAGACCGCCGTCGCCGTCGAGACCGCCCTGGCCGCGGGCTACCGCCACATCGACACCGCCGCCGGCTACGGCAATGAGCGCGAGATCGGCGATGGCATCCGCCGCTCAGGCGTCGATCGGAACGACATCGTCATCGAGACGAAGGTGTGGGTCAGCGACTATGGCTACGACGAGACCCTGCACGCATTCGAGAAGAGCGCGACCAAACTCGGGGAGGAGCAAATTGACCTGTTGATCCTGCACCAGCCCATGCCGCAGCACTTCGACCGCACCATCGAGGCCTACCGCGCCCTCGAACGGCTCCTCGCTGACGGGCAGGTGCGAGCCATCGGCGTCAGCAACTTCCTGCCCCACCACCTCGCGGCCCTGCGTGAGCAGACCGAGGTCGTGCCGGCTGTCAACCAGGTGGAGCTGCACCCGTACTTCACGCAGCCCGCCGTGCAGCGAGCTAACGCCGACCTGGGCATCCTCACCCAGGCGTGGTCCCCGATCGGCGGCATCACCTTCTATCCCGGCTGGGGCGAGGATCGTCGGAGCGTTATGGACGACGAGACGATCGGGCGGATCGCGGTGGCGCATGGCAAGTCGCCCGCGCAGGTGATGCTCCGCTGGCACCTCCAGCAGGGCCGGTCAGTCATCCCCAAATCGACGAACGCGGAACGCATCGCGCAGAACATCGATGTCTTCGACTTCGCCCTGAGCCCGGACGAGCTCATCGCCATCGATGCCCTCGATCGTGGTGTGCGCGGCGGGCCCGACCCGGACGAGGTCGACCCCTCCACCTGGGACCTCACCATCCCGGAGCCCTGATGCGCACACGTGAACTGGGCACGAGCGGCCTCCGCGTCTCCGCGGTTGGCCTCGGCTGTATGACGATGTCGGGTGGCTACGGCGGAGCCCCCGACCGCGACGAGATGATCTCGGTGATCCGCGGGGCAGTAGACCGTGGCGTCACCCTGTTCGACACTGCGGAGATCTATGGCCCGCACGCCAACGAAGACCTTGTCGGCGAGGCCCTCGCCGGCCTCCGGGACGGCGTCGTGATCGCGACGAAGTTCGCCCAGAGCATCGACCCCGTCACCCACCAGGCCCAGGGACGGATGCTTCTGCCCGAAGAGATCGGGCGCGCTGTCGAGGGTTCTCTCACCAGACTGCGCACCGATGTCATAGACCTGTATTACCAACACCGCGTGAACCCGGATGTGCCGATCGAGGAATACGCCGGCGCCGTTCGGGCACTGATCGACGCGGGCAAGGTGAAACATTTCGGCCTGTCGGAAGCCTCGGCAGCGACGATCCGGCGTGCTCACGCCGTGCAACCGCTGACCGCGATCCAGAGCGAATATTCGCTCTGGTGGCGCCGACCCGACGACGGGGTCCTGGCCGCGTGTGAGGAACTGGGCATCGGTTTTGTCCCTTTCAGCCCCCTCGGCAAGGGGTTCCTGACCGGAACAATCGATCCCACGGCGACCTTCCAGAAGGACAACGACCTGCGTGCGCAGATTCCCCGGTTCACCCCGGAAGCCCTCGCCCACAACGTGACCCTGCTGGAGGACATCCGCACGCTCGCCGCCGCGAAGAACGCCACCCCCGCCCACATCGCCCTCGCCTGGCTGCTCGCCCGGAAGCCCTGGATCGTTCCGATCCCGGGCACCACCAAGCTGCACCGGGTCGAGGAGAACATCGCGGCGGCCGACATCGACCTCACGACTGCGGAGGTGGACGCCCTCACCGCGCTCTCGTCCAAGGTCGAGATCGAAGGCGGCCGCTACCCGGGCTTCCTCGAGGCGCAAACAGGCTTGTGATCCACAGTCGCTACCCGGAACAGAAGGACTGTGCGCATGTTGATCCAACCCGAACAACCCGCCGCCAAGGCACCTGCTGAGCGGTTCGCCGGTGACGTCTCGGTGGAGCCCATTGCGTGGCCGCGGATTCCCGAGCAGAAGGCCGTACTGGCGCGGATCCGGTTCGCCCCGGGTGCCCGCACCGCTTGGCACTCCCACCCTCTCGGCCAGACCCTGCATGTGACCGAGGGAATCGCCCTGATGCAGGCGCGTGGCGGCGACATCCTCACCGTGCGTCCGGGTCAAACCGTCTACACCCCGCCGGGGGAGGAGCATTGGTACGGCGCCGCTCCAGACAACTTCATGGTCCACCTTGCTCTGGTCCAGCTCACTGAGGACGGTCAAAGGGCGATCTGGCTCGACCATGTGTCTACCGACGAGTACCTCGCCTGCATCAGCAGGGTACGACAACCGACAAGAGGTACGAGATGACACACAATTCCGAGCCAGACGAGACACCGGATCCGCCGATGTATGAGGGCCGGCGACTCGCGCGAGATCACGACGAGATCGTCGATCAAGGCGCGTCGTTCGATATCGCGACTGTTCTGAACCGGAGGAATGTGTTGGGGCTGATCGGCCTGGGCATCGGGGCGGCCACTCTTGCGGCGTGCGCACCGCTGGAGTCGTTGCGTCCCACCGGGTCCTCGGCGCCGTCCGGTTCAGCGGGTGGCGGAGTTGCGATTCCCACTGGCGAGATCCCGGAGGAGATGGCGGGGCCGTTTCCCGGCGACGGGTCGAACGGGCCCGACGTACTAGAACGGGCAGGAATAGTCCGCAGCGATATCCGGTCAAGTATCGGCGGAGGCCAGACCGCCGACGGGGTTGCGCTCACGGTAACCCTCACGATCCTCGACGCGGCGGGCGGCAATACCGCTTTGGCCGGGGTCGCCGTGTACGTCTGGCAGTGCGACGCTCAGGGGGACTACTCGATGTACTCCGACGGGCTGCGTGACCAGACGTACTTGCGCGGAGTGCAAGTCACCGGCGCCGACGGTCGCGTAACGTTCACGTCTATTGTCCCGGGTTGTTACACGGGTCGCTGGCCCCATATCCATTTAGAGGTGTATCCGAACCTTGAATCCGTCACCGAGCCGTCGACGCTGCTGGCGACGTCGCAATTGGCTTTTCCGGAAAGCATGTTCGCTGGCGTGTACGCGCTCGACTCGTACGCGGGATCGGCGCGGCGCCTGTCGGATATCACGTTGGCCACCGACATGGTCTTCCGAGAGGACAACGCCGAACTGCAGATGGCGACGATCACCGGAGATGCCACCGGCGGGTTCACCGCTGCACTCACGGCACGCGTGGATACTCGAACCAGGTGAGGGGTAAACGTCGTTGAGAAGGCCATCGACCCGCGCCTCACGGCGATAGCGCGGGCCGAGGCGCACCGAGGTGCTCGCTGCCGTGTCGATGCCGGGGTTGAGTAGTCCCGCGAGACGGTGCGCACAAGGGGCGTCACGTGTAGGCGAGAAATCGTCCACCGAAAGTCACGCCCGTCCATGCGATCAGCGACACGCGCGCAGCGATCGGATTCACGGGAAAGTCCGACCACTCCCCGACACGGCGGTAGACGCCGCAGTGGAAGATCAGTATGTTCACTCCCGCCGCGAGGAGCAGCCCGAACTTCCATGGTGCGGCGCTGGAACGGGCGACCACGGTCGCCTGTGCGCTCAAAAGCACCACGCCTGAAAACAGCGCGACGGTTAAGCCGATATGGGAGACAGGGAGCAAGTAGCGCGCGGCTGTCAGCACGGACATCAGGCGTCTCCCGACTCCGAGCAGGCGCAGATCAAACGCAAGCGCCGGGCCGATCAGTAGTGCGATCCCTAGGACATGGACGCTTTCGAGCACGGGATACAGGAACGGTGCCCCGAACCGCCTCGCCGAGTGCGGAGTCTTGCAACCAGTTCAGTAGGACATCAAGCCACAAAGGCATGAGCGGTCAACTCTGACGCGCGCGGCGGCGTAGATAGGCCATGCCGCCGACAACACCGGCGGCGATGACTATCCAGAACACCGCCCAGACGATCCAGGTCCCTGTGCCATTGTCATCATCGAAAGGTGCGTCCGGATCGGCGGCCTGCACGTCCAGCGGGTCCCCGGCCGACGACGTCTTCGTCGGAGCCGAAGTCGTAAAGCCGTCGGCTGGCGCGGACGAAGGGCCTGTCCCCGGAAGGGGAGCGCGTACGGGGAGGGTGCTGCCGAGCACCTGGTTGACCGGCACGCTTTCATCGCCGTACCAGAACACCACTGGTCGGAACAGGCCATCGTCGGTCCTGTTGATGTAGCCGACCCCCTGGAACCGTTCCCCGATTTCCAGCGCGCGATCCAGACCCCACCTGCCCGACCAAGCCGGGGGCGCGATGATCACTTCCAGCGCTTCGTGAGAGCTGTCGTAGGAGACCGCGGTAGGCGAGACTCTTTATGCATGGCGGGCTCCCTTCGCGAACGTCAGATTGCTGTTGTTCTGCAATCACAGTCGCTCGACGTTCCGCATCGGCGTCACTGCCGTCAAAGGCTGATTGCGCTGATTTGCACCCCTGGAATGCAGGGAAGTGACCTCAATTCCGCCACTTAGCGTGCCTCAATCATGGCCTCGGTCTGTCCATGTCCTCGCCGTCTTCTCGCAGGAGAACAGCCAATGCTGCACTGACGCGCTCAGAGCACTGAATTGTTCGAGACCTTCCGACCTCAAGAGGCTCCGACCTCGAACGGTTTCGCATGGGACCTGCCACCCCGTTACGTCGACAGCCGCCGCATCGACCCCTATTGCAGGCCCACGTAGCGAATCTTGCCTTGGTGGATCAGATCATCGTGGACCGCGAGGGACTGTCGAGCGGCGCATCGGGGTGGGATCGTGGGCGTAGTAGAGGTCGATCCGGTGAGTCTGCGGTCGGCGCAGGGTTGCCTCGACGCGGCGGATGATGTGTCGGCGCGAGGGCCCGTGGGCGTTCACGCCGTGGCCGGTCACGCCCTTGGCCTCGGTGCGATCACTACAACCGAGCTCGCGTGCATTCTAGAAAGGCCACCACCCCGGACGTCACCGTCCTAGTCGCCTCCAAGGGTTCGTGAGATCACACATGAGCCGGACGGGGTGGGTTTCGAGGACGGCTTCCTGGCGCAAAGAGATCGTTCGTTGGCGCAATACTCGCGAAACACGAGTGATGCGAACCTTCTTAACAACCATTGGTCGTCCTGCCACACACCGAGGCCGGAACCATCCTCGGTGAGAGCGACCTTGGCGTGGTGCTGGGTGCCCTCCTCGGAGGCGCCCTCTGCGCTGTCCACATTTTTGCGCTAACGAGTGATCTCCTGCCACGCCAGATAGCCCATCTCACAGGGCGATGTTTCTTCCGCTCCAGTTGCGGCCGGTGCAACCAGGGACTGACGGTCAGCAACTCGCACCTCGACTCAAACCAACGAAAGGAAACACCCGCATGACCAAGTTTCATCTCGGAATGTTCATGAACTTCAACCCGCCCGAATGGGACGGCGACTGGAGCTCAAGCGACAGCGAGGACTGGGCGAACGGCCAGTTCCACACGGACGTTGCTCGCGCTCTCGAACGGGCGAAGTTCGACTTCGTCATGCTCGAGGACACCCTCATGGTTCCGGACGCGTGGGGCGGTTCGATCTCGGGAGCAGTCAAGCACGCCATTTTCGCGCCGAAGGGCGACCCCGTTCCACTGGCGGTGAAGATCGCGGAACAGACCCGAGACATCGGTGTTGTCGCGACGATGTCCACCTCGTTCTACCCTCCGTACCTTCTGGCTCGCCTGTGCTCGACCGTCGATTCGATCACCGGAGGGCGCTTCGGATGGAACGTGGTGTCTTCCGCGGAGGACCGTGCTGCACAGAACTTTGGGAAAGACGCCATCGGAGCGCATGACGACCGATACGACATGACGCAGGAGTTCTTCGACGTCGTCGACGCATTGTGGAACTCGTGGGAGCCCGGTTCCGTGGTGATGGACCGCGATTCACACGTCTTCGCGGATGGATCGAAGATCCATACCATCGACCACGACGGCGCGTACTTCAAATCCAGAGGACCTCTAAACACCGTCCCCAGTCCGCAGCGCCGCCCCACCATCCTCCAGGCAGGTGCGTCACCGCGCGGACGCGAATTCGCTGCCGGCGCAGCCGATGCGATCATCGCCATTGGCGCGAATGTCCAGGAGATGAAGGCCTATCGCGACGACGTTCGTGCGCGTGCTGAAGCTGCGGGCCGGAACCCTGACGATGTCAAGGTGATGTTTGTGGTGTCGCCGATCGTGGCACCTACTGAGGCCGAGGCCCGAGCTGAGTTTGAACGGCTGGTGAACACCGACGCCTTCGTAGAGAAGACCCTCGTCACGTTCTCCGGTCTCACTGAGATCGACTTCTCCGTTTTCGATTGGGATGAGCCCCTCCCCGCGGATCTCACGACGAACGGTGAACTCGGATCGCTCAAAAACTTCATGCGCGGCGACGGAACCCCGGGAGTCAAAACCCTGCGGGAACTGGCCATCAACCGGGGGCGGCGCGGCGTGGAACTCATCGGAACTCCCGCGCAAGTCGCCGATCGGCTCGCTGAGGTTGCCGAGGAAATCGGCGGAGACGGGTTCCTCTTCACCCGCCCAGGCTGGGCTCTCAATCGGCGTTACATCAACGCGCTGTGCGATGGCCTCGTCCCCGAATTGCAAAGGCGCGGTCTCGCCCAGACCGAATACGGCACTGGCACACTTCGCGAAAGACTCCGCGCCTTCTAAACCGATCCGGCAGGCGCTAACCACCCGGTCAGCGCCTGCCGGACTGTGAGAGTGCACGCGGTAAGTAGGAGACCCACCCGTGTTGGTCTGCATCGAACGTTGTCGGTTTCGGCACCTGGCTGCACGAAACTTGATCAGCGATTGTGGCGCTCGGCTGAGTGCAGTTGGGGTTGGGGATAGAGGAGCCCCGGACACGCGTCTGGCGCGTGGCTTTAGCCGCAGCGCGCAGTGAGCGAATATGCCGCGAGCCCGACTAGGAGAGTTCCAGAAGTGTGGACTTTAGATTCATGCCGGTCAAATTCGTGCCGGTAGGAGGCGTGCGATTCCGCTGCCGGCTGCATCGTGTCTGCACCACCCTGCGGCGGGAACAGGTTATATGAAGATGAGCTCGATTTTGTGACCAGAAACGAACCAGATACCCCGCTGCGTGACCAGAATGGGCCCGTATCAGTCCGTGCCAGCGCGTACACTTGACCCCATGAGAACCGCGGAAATCCGCGGAATTCCGCCCCAGTTGCGGGGGAGTGGCACAGCCGAGATTGCTATCATTTGTTCTTGGTTCGAGTCCAGGTACCCCAGCAGTAACAAAACCCCCGCTCATGCGGGGGTTTTTTCGTTTGGACATCATCGTTGAGCGCTGTCCGAAAGCCGCTAGAGCATCCAGACCAGGTGGCCACCTTCTCATTGTTTTTATCGGTCGGCCCCGAAGTGTTGACTTGGCGCCCATGAGGTGGATCGGGGCTGGTCGTAGCCAGATAAGGGCCAGGGATCGTCCGCGCATCGCCAACGTCCGGGGCGGCCACCCGGGTGGTGCTGGGGCGCTGCGTTGCCGCCCGGCCGGCCGTTGACAGCGGGCGGTCAGTGCCGTACGGCAGTGAGCTCCTCGCGAACGATGTCCGCACCCGCCGTCAGCGCGCTCAGCTTCTCGCGTGCGACGTTCCTGGAGAACGGCGCCATGCCGCAGTTCGAGCTTGGGAGGAGTTTGTCCGGATCGACGAACTTGAGCGCATTCCGGAGGGTGTCGGCGACCTCATCCGGGGTCTCGATCGTCTCGCTCGCCACGTCGATGGCGCCGAGCATGACCTTCTTGCCACGGATGAGCTCGATAAGGTCCATCGGGACATGGGAGTGATGGCATTCCAGCGAAACGATGTCGATGCTGGATTGCTGCAAGAGCGGGAACGATTTCTCGTACTGACGCCATTCCGATCCGAGGGTTGCCTTCCAGTCGGTGTTGGCCTTGATGCCGTAGCCGTAGCAGATGTGCACGGCTGTTTCCGCACGTAGCCCTTCTGCCGCCCTTTCCAGCGTCGCTACTCCCCAGTCCTGCACCTCATCGTGGAACACGTTGAATGCGGGCTCGTCGAACTGAATGATGTCCACCCCCGCCGCCTGGAGTTCTTTTGCCTCCTGATTGAGGATCGTCGCGAACTCCCACGCCAACTTCTCTCGGCTCTTGTAATGGCGGTCGTAGAGCGTGTCGATCATTGTCATCGGGCCGGGGAGCGCCCACTTGATCGGCTGGTCGGTCTGCCGGCGGAGAACCTTCGCGTCCTCGACGAACACGGATTTCTCACGGCTCACGGCACCGACAACGGTCGGCACGCTCGCGTCATATCGATTACGGATTCGAACCGTCTCGCGCTGCTCGAAGTCGACCCCGGTGAGATGCTCGATGAATGTCGTGACGAAGTGCTGGCGGGTCTGCTCCCCGTCGCTGATGATGTCGATGCCGAGTTGGCGCTGCTCCTGGACTGCGATGCGCAGCGCATCCTGCTTGCCCTCAACCAACGCCTCACCCTGCAATTTCCAAGGAGACCAGAGGGTCTCCGGCTCTGAGAGCCAGGACGGCTTCGGCAGACTGCCTACGATCGAGGTGGGTAAAAGAGTGTGCATGGTCGTCGATTCTCTGCCGGTCAACGGACGGCAGCGGGGTAGTGGGCGGCCCAATGCTTCAGAACTTCCCTGTGCGGCTTCACGAAGTGCTCCTCCGTGTAGGTCCCCTGGGTTATAGCGAGCTGATTCCGTTCGTCGCGATCGTAGGCGATCTGCGTCCGCGAGTAGTCCTGCTGGTCCAGGCTCGGTCGGTAGATGCTTGCGGCGGCCGAGTTCGCGTTGTAGATCTCGGGTCGATAGATCTTCTGGAAGGTTTCCATCGTGCTGATCGTGCCGATGAGTTGCAGGTTGGAGTAGTCGCTGAGCAGGTCGCCGCGAAAATAGAACGCGAGCGGCGCCACTCCGCCGCGTGGCATGAAGTACCGCACCTGCAATCCCATCCGTGCGAAGTAATCGTCGGTCAGCGAGAACTCGTCCTGCTGATACTCGACGCCGAGGATCGGGTGGCTGTTCTCGGTCCGACGGTAGGTCTTGCTCGTCGACACGCTGATGCAGATCACGGGCGGCATCGGAAAGCGTTCCTTGTACGCGGCGGAGTCGAGGAAATGTTGGAAGAGCAGGCCGTGCAGATTGCCGAAGTCGTCGGGGACGGTGAATGTCGTCGCGTCTTTGTTGACCGCCGGGAGCAGGACGCTGAAGTCGAAATCGCGGACATAGGACGAGAAGTTGTTTCCCGCGATCCCATGGTGACGTTCGCCGGTATGCAGGTCGACGATCTGGATGTCGAGGATCTCGAGCAGCGGGAAGCGCTGATTCTCTTCTTCCGCGGTGAACCGCAACTCGACGGAAACGATGTCGAGCTCGATGGTGTACCGGTCCCGACTCGGGTTGTCCCAATGCGCGAGGTCGTTGAACCGGCGGTCGATCATTGTCAGCGCGCTGCGGAGGTTCTGCTGACGGTGCTCGCCTCGTGCCAGATTGGCAAAGTTGGTGGTGGCACGGGAACTGTTCGACGGCGCGTAGTCCTCGTCGAAGCGGGTGGTCGTGATGCTGAACGTGAACTCGTTCGCCATGAGTGGCCAATCCGGTAGCTGATCGGCCGGGCTGGCCTTGCGGAAGTCAGTGAATCCATCGTGCAAGTTCCCTGCGGACATAGGGTAATTCGACCCAACTATGCATTCCTATAGCCTTACCCTATGACTCAGCGATCGAGCGGCGTTACCCTGCAGCAGCTCCACTACTTCATCGAGGTCGCCGCGGAGGGATCGATCACCGCGGCCGCCGACCTGCTCTATGTCGCCCAGCCGACCATGTCCGTGGCGATGAAAGACCTCGAGTCCCGGGTGGGCCGCGCCCTCCTTGTCCGCTCCGCGCGCGGGATCACGCTCACCACTGACGGCGCGGAGTTCCTCGGCTACGCCAGGCAGGTCGTCGAGCAGGTGGCGCTCCTCGAGCAGCGCTACCTCGGTCGGCCGCCGTCGCGACGCCTCCTCGGGGTGTCGACGCAGCACTATTCGTTCGCGGTCGACGCGTTCGTCCGGATGGTCAAGGGCACCGAGGGGGCCGAATACGAGTTCTCGCTGCGTGAGACCCGCACCTGGGACATCATCGAGGATGTCCGGACGCTCCGCAGCGAGCTGGGCATCCTCTACCGGAACGACTTCAACCGCAACGTCATCGACAAACTGCTCCGGGACTCCGGACTCGCATTCCGCCCACTCTTCCTCGCCGAGCCGCACATCTTCATCTCCCGCAAGAACCCCCTCGCCTCTCGAGGTCGCGTGACCCTCGCTGATCTCGCCAACCTGCCGCGGCTCACCTTCGACCAGGGGGCGAACAACTCGTTCTACCTCGCCGAGGAAATCCTTTCCACGTTGTCGAGCACGCGGGAGATCCGGGTCTCCGACCGGGCGACAATCTTCAACCTCATGATCGGGCTCGACGGCTACACGATCTCGACGGGTATCATCAGCGACGACCTCGACCCGGAGATCGTCTCCGTACCACTCGACGTTGACGAACGCATCGAGATCGGCTGGATCGGCCATTCCGCGATCCCCCTCACGGAGCAGGCACAGCGGTACCTCGCTGAAGTGCGGGCTGTCGTCGCCGGCTTCGGCGTGGCGCTGCTCGGCTAGGTGTCCTGCTCAGGGACGTTGGTCGACGGGGCGTAGGCGCCGATACAAAACTTCCTCATCCCGCCTATGGAGGGCTCATCCTAGGTCGGCGTCAGCCAGGTGATTTCGAGGTCTGTCTTCAGGTACTGCATCCGCTGGTCCTGGAATTCGCGCATGTGCGGCAACTCCAGGTGCCGGGTCAGGTCGGCCGCAGAAGCCCAGCCCTCATAGAAGACGAGGTTCCCGTGCTCGTCGTCGTGCAGCAGGTAATGCATCGACCCTGGCTCCCGGCGGGTTGGCGCCACGAACGATGTGAGCAGTGCTTTGAGGGCTGCGGCACGCTCTGGGCGCGGCCGAGCTACACCCACTAGGGCGATCGGTCCGGATGTTATAGGTACGAAAATCGTCATACCTTAGATTAGGCGCCGCATTAGGTATGATGCAAATAGTACGTAAGGGCTGGCGCACGCGAGTGACGTCGCCGGCCGAGAGGAGCATCCGTGCCTGAGCCCCTGGAACTGGGCGTCGTGCTGGCGGCGCTGGCCGACGGCTCCCGCCGCCGCGTGGTCGCGGATTTGGCGAGAGAGCCGGCCGGCACCGAACTCGCCTGCGGGTCCTTCGATCTCCCCCTGGCCAAGGCCACCAAGACGCACCATTTCAAGGTGTTGCGGGAGGCCGGGCTGATCACTCAGCGCAACCACGGCAACGGGAGCGCGGTGACGCTCCGCCGGGCCGAGATCGATCGGGACCTTCCCGGGCTGCTTGGCCTACTGGTGGCGGAACCGGACTGATCCTGCCTTCGGGCAGAACGCCGCTGTCAGCTCAGCTGGGCGTGACTGCGATGGGACGCTCCGGGTCGCTCGCCCATGCGGAGAAGGCTCGGTCGCGCTGACGCCGATCCCTGCGAACCGCTCGCGCAACTCGGCCGGCGGCCGGATGGCTCCTGACCAAGCGGATCAGTACCACCGATGGCCTGCATGGCCGCCATTCCATCCGCAGCGCGCTTGAAACGCAAGGATTCTCGAAGTAGACCTCCTTTTGAGTTCGTTCGAGAACGCAAGGCGACGGCCTGCGATGGCCGTCCGTCTAGTGTGCGGTGGGAATACCGAGGATGATTATGAAGTGATCGAAGAGGGCGGGCGCAGATCCTGTCCCGCCCATGTAGAGTTCCGGGCCGACTTGTCTAAGTGTGTTGTTGCAGCCCACGAGGCACGGCCGAGGGAGGTGGAAGCCGATCATGAAGCTCACTATCAGCCTGCAAGTCACGCTCGATGGAGTGGCACAGGCCAATGGCGGCAATAACGAGGACACGGATCCTGGCTTTACTCGGGGTGGTTGGGCGTTGCCGCTAGGCGACGAAGAGGGGGTCCAATACATCCTCGATACCTGGAGGCGTCCCGACGCGTTCTTGCTCGGCCGCAAGACGTTCGCTGCGTTCGCTCCCTATTGGGGATCACGCCGTGACGACGGCGGGTTCGGTGAGGCAATCAGCTCGAAGCCGAAGTACGTCGTCTCGAACACGCTGACTGACTTAGATTGGGAAAACTCGACGGTAATCTCGGGCGACATCGAGGCCGCGATTCGACGGCTCAAAGCCCAGCCCGGCGGCGAGCTTCTGCTGGTCGGCAGTGCGAAACTGGCGCGCTGGCTTCTTGGGAAAGAGCTCGTTGACGAAATCAACCTCGTCCAGTTTCCGGTGATTGTCGGCGAGGGCGAGCGCCTGTTCCCACAGAACGGGCCCGATTTTGGGCTCGAACTGGTCGACACTGCTGTGTTCGGCACCGGGGTCATCGGACTCACGTATCGCGTTACCGGGCGGCCCGAATACGCCTGATCGGATTGATCGATTCATGAGGGTTCTACTCGCTGCCGCGATCGTGACTCGACGAGAATCGGACAATTGCTGCCAGTTCGGTCTGGCTGCCGCCGGAATGAGGACACGATTGTGACGGATCAGCACCATCCGGACATGTTCTGGGTATGGGCAAACGCGGGGGACTAAATGCATGACGGATCAGGGCGGGAGCGTCGCTTCCGTGGACTGTACGATGAGGCGTTTCTCGATGTGACGAAGTTCGTTGAGCGACGGGTCGACAGCGATGCGGAAGACATTGTGTCGGGGGTGTTCCTGACGGCGTGGCGGAGATTCGACGATGCCCCGACGGACGCGCGACCGTGGCTGTTCGTTATCGCAAAACACGAGATTGGCAACCATCGGCGATCACTCTTTCGCCGCACCAACCTGGATGTTCGTCTTTCCGGGGAACCACCGCCAGGGATGACCGACCAGGTTTCGCTCGACCGTTGGATTGACCTCACGCGGGCGTGGGCGTCGCTGACGAGCCGCGACCGTGAGGTCCTCGCGCTGACGGCGTTTGAAGGGCTGGGGCCGGATGCCGGCGCGATAGTTCTCGGCATCCGTCGTACGACGTTCTCGATGAGACTTGCCCGCGCCCGCAAGCGTCTCAACGTCGCGTTGGGTGATGGAGCGCCACATTCCCGACCGCTGACGGCGGCTGTTGCACCGACCGAACAGGAGTTGATCACACCATGAAGCACGACGAGCTCACCAACCTCGACCCGGTCGCCGGCCGGGTGCTGAATACCGTCGAGGAGACGCGCAGATCAGCCCTGTTCGATCGGATTGTTGCGACACCGCCGACTCTTCGGCGAAAGCGTAAGCGCACCCTCGCTGGAGCCGGCGCTGTCGTCGGTCTCCTGGTTGCCGGGGTGGTTTTCTCGCCGGTTGCAGCGACCGCGACCTGGACGCTTCAGCCCACCCATCCGACCGAGCAGCAGTCGCTGCAGCAAGCTATTGATTGCTCGAAGAACTGGGACTCGGACATCGACTGGCCGGCCGTGACAACGGATGACATTCTGCTGTCCGAAAGGCGCGGGAATTCCGGACTGACCATCATGCGGATGGGCGACATGGTGATCCAGTGCACCGATATCGGATCGGGGTCGCCCGGCTGGGAGTCGCTCGGCGACGGGTATTCCGCGGCGCCGGGCAGGGTCACAACACTGAGCCTCGGTTCCAGCGGTGACCCCTGGTCAGCTCAGTACTCGGCCATCACCGGACTCGCCGGAGACGGTGTGACCGGTGTCGACATCGTCGACACCGACGGGGTCATCGTCGTCAAGGCCACAGTGGAGGGCGGATGGTTTACAGCCTGGTGGCCCGGCGGCTCTGGCGGCGAAGTGAAAGACCAGAACACCGTCACCGTGCACACCGGTGCCGTCTCGACGTCGTATCTCATGGTTGAGACGTATGCCGACCCTGATTGAGGCAGCCGGGGCCCGACCACACGAATGGCGTCTCGCAGTCCCAGTCGGTGGGTGCCTACGAGGCAAAGTGGGCCGTCGAAAACGGTCAAGTCATCCAATCATTCGCAGAAGACGGAATCCTAGTTTCGACCGGAACCGGTGCGCTCGAAGAGAATGTCACGGCCGACGGCGTGATTTCCTTTGGATTCGTAGCCGGGTTCGAGAGTGCCGCCACGGGGGAGAACTACGCACAGCTGAGCGGGCAAGCCGGCACGAACGTGACCGGCGTGCGTGTAACGAGTGCCTCGGGTGTTGTCACGGCGGCAGCGCTCGTCGACGGCATCTGGGGAGCCGTTTGGGATGCCGGAGATGAGGCTCTGGAATACGGAGCAGCCACAATTGAGTTCGATACCGTCGATGGCACGCACCGCGTGTCAACGGACGACGTCGACGTCATCGCGAACCGGGGCTAGCCACTTTATCCAGATATGCCTAGCGCATGATCAGGTGACGACCGCTGTCATCAGATGATGCCCCGGCGCCGCCGAGCCTAGCCGTTTCTGTTCCCTTAGCGGCGGCGTTGACGACTGGCCTGCTGCGAGTCCAGGCGGTCGTTGAGAGTGATGGCGGCGTCGATGAGCGCCAGGTGGGTGAATGCCTGCGGGAAGTTGCCGATCTGCTCGCCGGTCGGAGCGATTTCCTCCGAGTAGAGGCCGAGGTGGTTGGCGTAGGTGAGCATCTTCTCGAACGTGAATCGGGCTTCATCGAGCCGGTCGGCGCGCGCGAGCGCGTCGACGTAGAAGAAGCTGCAGAGCGAGAATGTGCCTTCGGAACCCCTGAGCCCGTCGGGTGACGCACCCGGGTCGTACCGGTAGACGAGACTGTCGGACACAAGTTCCGCCTCGATCGCTGTCATGGTGTCCGTCCACAGCGGATCGTGTGGTGAGACAAAGCCCACCTGTGGCATCTTGAGCAGCGAGGCATCCAGCACTGTCTCCCCGTACTGCTGCACGAACGCGCGGCGCTCGGCGTTCCAGCCCTTCTCCATGATCTGGTTGTAGATCGCGTCGCGCTCCGCGATCCACCGGGTGAGGGGCGCCGGTCGGCCGTAGGCGGTGGCGAGCCGGATGGCGCGGTCGAACGCGACCCAGCACATCAGTCGGCCGTAGGTGAAGTCCTTGCGTCCGCCACGGGTCTCCCAGATCCCCTCCTCCGGTTGGTCCCAGTGGTCGGCGAGCCACTCGAGTAGCTTGCAGATGGCCTGCCAGCCCGCCTGGCCGATCCCGATTCCGGCGCGGTGCGCGTTGTAGATGGCCTCCATGGCCTCTCCGTAGATGTCGAGCTGCAACTGTTCGGCGGCGCCATTGCCGACCCGCACCGGGTAGGAGCCGCGATAACCTTCCCAGTCCGCGAGGATCTCCTCAGACAGGTGCGGGTCGCCGTCGATCCGGTACATGATGTTCAGCGGGCCGGAGTCGCTGTCCAACGGTTCCACTACCCGGTCGCGCAGCCACCGGCCGAACGCCGCCGCCTCATCGAAGAAGCCCATCCGTACGAGCGTGTTGACGGAGAAGGACGCGTCCCGCACCCACGTAAATCGGTAGTCCCAATTTCGTTCCCCGCCGATCTGTTCGGGTAGACCGGCGGTCGGCGCGGCGACGAGGCCACCGGTTGGCGCGTAGGTCATCAGCTTGAGGGTGATGGCCGACCGTTGCAGTTCCTCGCGCCAACGACCGGTGTAGGTGGACTGTCCGACCCAGTTCTGCCAGAAGTGTGCGGTGTCATCGAACAGGCGCTGCGCTTCGGCCACGGGGACCGCCCGGGGCGAGGCATCGCCGCCGGTCTCGAGGATGACGCCGCGCATCTGCCCTTCAGTGAGGCTCAGCGAGAACCGCAGATCGCCCTCGCTGGAGGGCTCCAGCTGCCCGAGCCGTTCGTCGTCGGGGTCCCGGATGAGGCTGATCGTCAGGGTTGTGTCACCGGCAGCGTAGGCAGCGCCCTCCTCGGTGACTGTCATCTGGTGGGTCTGCCGGCCGTAGTCGAACCGTGGGGCGATCTCGACGTCGAAAGTTATCGTCCCCCGCACGCAGCGCATCGCCCGCAGAAGGCGATGATGGCCGCTGGGTGTCTCGGAGGCCACCGGCATGAGGTCGATCACCTCGCCCACTCCGTTCTCCGTGAGGAATCGGGTGATCAGGATCGCAGTGTCTGGGAAGTAGAGCTGCTTCGTCTCGAACGTGTCGTCGTGCGGATGCGCGCTGAAATGCCCACCCTTCGCGCGATCCAGCAGCGACGCGAAGATGCTCGGCGAGTCGAACCGCGGGCTGCAGAACCAGTCGATCGTGCCGTCCGTGGCAACCAACGCCGTGGTCTGCAGATCACCGATCAGGCCGTGGTCGGCGATCGAGGGATAGTCCTTCATGGTGCGATCCTCTCTTCGGGCACGACTGGTGATGATCATGGCTTAGGTCACGGTGGCGACTGGCGGGGTGCTGAGCTTCGCGCGTCCCGGCAGGAAGAGCGCGATAACGATTCCGCCGACCGCGATGACCAGCAGAGGCACCGTCGCCGCCAGGTATCCGCCGGCATCTGCGTCCGCGTTCAGCACGAGGAGAGTGCTCACGATGGCTGTCCCGAAGCTCGACCCGAGATTCGAGACGCTGCGGGAGAGTCCGGAGATCTCTCCCTGTTGCTGTTCGGGGAAGGCCGACTGCACCAAGTTGACGCTCGGGGTGAGCATCAGCCCGATGCCCAGCCCGATGGTGAGCAGCCCCGGCGCGAACGCCCATGCGCCCGGGACGGTCGCCACGATCAGCAGGAGGAGCAGGCCGATGCCCGTGACCAGGAAGCCGACCACGATCAGCGACCTTTGCGCGAACCGCCGCACCAGCGAACCCGCGGACAGCGACGACACCAGGATGCCGACGGTGGCGGCGCTGAAAATGACCCCGGTCTCGATGGCGTC
>Ga0247814_10001061_pt1 | contig 17382 bp, 13 predicted proteins | sample UWRJL179409R1_FD_179947 | JGI IMG/M metagenome (GOLD analysis project Ga0247814, IMG submission 179947) | Plant litter microbial communities from Arlington Agricultural Research Station in Wisconsin, United States - UWRJ-L179-409R-1 | ecosystem: Environmental > Terrestrial > Plant litter >...
GTGAACCAGAACCCAGTCGGGAAATTGCGGCTTTGGTGTTTTTTAAATCAGAAAGCTGTTGGTATTTTGAATGCGCTCCGACGTGTATTCCCCAAATCAATGGCGATTCAACATATAATTGAACAATTTTACTCGGATTTCCTGAAAGAATATCTTTTACAATTCCTTCGGTTAAAATCACCGCAATATCACATTGGCCATCACGCAGCATTTGGCACATCTTTCCAGTGCCTTCGGGAACATTTGTCCATTGCAGATTGATGTTTTCAAATTCAAATTCGCCATTTGCCAGACATAAATGCCATGGAAAATTAAAATGTTCCGGAACTCCGGCAATTTTTATTGTTACCATTAGCGATATATTTGGTCTAAATGATGTTCAAGATGGTCTGCATAATCATTGATAAGGAATTTTAGATTTTTAGTTTCTCCATCGGGAAGAATTACCGGATAGGCTAAAGTAGATGTTGTTTGGTTATCAATAATAAACTTTATCTGTTTATTAAGGCTTACCCAAAGAGCAAATAATTCATTAATGTCTTTATTTTGATAATTATTAGCATTTACCAGTGCATCAGCATTATAACTTTTGATAAAATAGGGTTTTTTAGCTGTCTGAATTTCTGTAAAACGCTGAATATTATTTATAGCCGAATCAATCAAATGGCCCAGAACTTCCTTCTTTGACCATTTGCCTGATTCAGGTTTTTCTTCTAAAACAGCTGCGTCTGTCTTTTCAAAATATACTTTTGCAGAAGACATTAAGAACTTTATTTTTTGAAGAACCAATTCCATTGTTACGCCTTTGACAGTTTATCGAGTGTATAGCCAATCAATTCATCAACCGCTTTGTAAGGATCTTCACTAAAAGTACCCGAAGCCCGGTTAGCAATAATCGCGTTTAACGACAATGCATTGTGGCCTAAAAGTGCTGATAGTCCGTATATTGCGGCAGTTTCCATTTCCAGATTTGTAATCTTGTTGCCATTGAGTTCAAAATTGTCCATTTTTGAATTGAGGCTTTCATCCTGTATATTAAGTCGCAAAACACGTCCTTGAGGTCCGTAAAAGCCACCGGCGGTAGCTGTAATTCCTTTGTGCATTCTATCGCTTTCAATTATTCTCTCCAGTTTTTCACTGCATGCGATTACATAAGGGCGGCCTTTTTTGGCATCCCAGTTGGTATGCGTTATAAAAGCGTCTTCAATGTTTTTATCAGAAACGCCATCGATAAGATAGGAGCGAAGCATGTTATCAAGACCCAAACCAAATTTGGATAACACAAAACTGTCTACGGGGATATCAGCCTGCAATGAACCTGAAGTTCCTATCCGGATGATGTTTAACACAGTTAATTTTTCTTTTGGCTGCCGTGTTTCAAGATCGATGTTAACAAGAGCGTCAAGTTCGTTAATTACGATATCAATATTATCAGGGCCAATTCCTGTTGAGATCACTGTCATTCGTTTGCCTTTGAAAGAGCCAGTTTGTGTTTTAAATTCCCGCTTTTGTGTGGAAAATTCAATTGTATCAAAGAATTGTGTGATTTTTTCTACACGGTTCTGATCACCTACAAAAATGATGTCATGCGCTATTTGTTCAGGTTTCAGATTTAGGTGGTAGACGCTTCCGTCTGGATTTAATATTAATTCGGATGATTTTATTTTCATTTTGTTTGTTTTTGTTTCGGATTTAGCCACCGACACGTTTTACTTTAAAGCCTTTGGTTTTTAGGATTTCCATTATTTTATCGCGATAATCGCCCTGAATAATGATGGAATCGTCTTTAAAAGTTCCGCCGACACTCAATTTCGTTTTTAATTCTTTAGCTAATATTTTGAAGTCCTCATCGGTTCCTGTATAACCTTCAATTATTGTTGTTGGCTTGCCTTTTCGTTTTTCGAATTTGCAAATCATTGGCTCAGCCTGAATCCACAATTCTTTGTTTTCTTCAGTAATTGCTTCTTCGGCAGAAGGCTGATGATCTGGAAAAAGATTTTTTAACTGTTCCTGTAAGTCCATTGTTAAAAATGATATAAAAAACAAAGTACGAATTGAACCAATCCGTACTTTGATTAAAATGTGAAGTCTTTATTTTTTGATCAGTCCCAAATCAACGAGACGTTCGTGAAGGAATTCTCCCGCGCTAATGTCTTCGTATTTCTTAGGATTCTCGGCATCAATACAATTCTCAAGGCAGTCCAGACGCATGTCGCTTACCGGATGCATGAAAAATGGAATAGAATATCTGGATGTTCCCCATAATTCCCTCGGCGGATTCACCACTTGATGAATAGTTGATTTTAATTTGTTATTGGTATGTCTTGATAGCATGTCACCAACGTTGATTACCAATTCATCTGGTTCTGCGATAGCATCAATCCATTCACCATCATGATTTTGCACCTGCAAACCACGTCCTTGCGCACCCATTAATAAAGTAATTAGGTTGATATCTCCATGTGCGGCGGCGCGAATTGCATTTTCAGGTTCGGAAGTAATTGGCGGATAATGAATAGGTCTTAAGATAGAATTGCCTTCTTTTCCATAATTGTCAAAATAAAATTCATCAAGTCCTAAGTGCAGAGCCAAAGCCCTTAAAACATAAATACCCGTTTTTTCCAGCATTTGATAGGCTTCTTTTCCCACAGCATTAAAACGAGGCAATTCTTTTACTTCAACATTGTCAGGATATTCAGAAGCGTATTTTGAATATTTATCCACATATTGCCCAAAATGCCAAAACTCTTTTAAATCGCCTTCTTTTTTGCCTTTTGCATGTTCCTTGCCAAAAGAAACATAGCCTCTTTGGCCGCCAATTCCGGGAATTTCATAACTATATTTGGTATCGAGTGGCAAAGCGAAAAAATTTCTGATTTCACTGTACAATTCATCTACCAGTTTGTCATCTAAAAAATGACCTTTTAATGCAACGAAGCCAATATCTTCAAATGCTTTTCCGATTTCATTTACAAATTTTTGTTTACGTTTCGGGTCGCCCGAAAGGAAATCACGCAAGTCAACACTAGGAATGTTTTGCATACTAAAATTTTTTTGTTAATAACTAAAAGTTTGTCAACCCTTGTCTTTACAAATGTAAATAATAATTTTAAAAAGGAATTTTAAAAGTTATCAACAATTTAAAAAAACAAAACATTTGACGGTCATCCTGTTATTTTTTTATACTTTTGAGCAGTTTTAACACTTCTACATAGTATATAATGAATTTTGAAAGAAGAAATCTTACAGACGATCAATTACTCGATTTATATAAAAGGCTGCTTAAGCCAAGACTTATTGAAGAAAAAATGCTTATCCTCATTCGTCAGGGAAAAGTTTCAAAATGGTTTTCAGGAATAGGCCAGGAAGCTATTTCAGTCGGTGTTACAGCTGTCCTCGACAAAGACGAGTATATTTTACCAATGCACAGAAATCTTGGCGTTTTTACTGGCAGAGATATTCCATTGTACCGATTGTTTTCCCAATGGCAGGGAAAAGCCAGCGGATTTACAAAAGGGCGTGACCGTAGTTTTCACTTTGGTACACAACAGTATAAGATTATCGGAATGATATCGCATTTGGGTCCGCAATTGGGAGTTGCTGACGGAATCGCCTTAGCCAATAAATTAAAGAAAAATGGTAAGATTACCGCAGTTTTTACCGGAGAAGGTGCGACGAGCGAAGGTGATTTTCACGAGGCTTTAAATATTGCTTCTGTTTGGGATTTGCCTGTTTTGTTTGTGATTGAGAATAATGGTTACGGACTTTCTACACCAACCAATGAGCAATACCGTTGTGAGAATCTTGCAGATAAAGGTGTCGGTTATGGTATGGAAAGCCATATTATCGATGGCAATAATATCTTGGAAGTTTTTACTGAACTGACAGAAATCGTAGCATCGATGAAAACCAATCCGCGTCCGGTTTTACTTGAATTTAAAACATTCAGGATGCGTGGGCATGAAGAGGCGAGTGGAACTAAATATGTACCGCAGGAATTAATGGATATTTGGGCAGAGAAAGATCCTGTTGACACCTATAAAAGATACCTTATTAAACAGAATATCCTTACTGCTGAGCAAGATGAAGAGTGGAGAAATGAAATTAAAAAAGAAATTGATGACCATCTTGTGATTGCAAATGCTGAAAGTGAAATTGAAGCCAGTTATGAAGAAGAATTAAATGATGTTTACAAGCCTTATGAATTTGAAGAGGTTAATGCGTCTGATAAAAAAGAAAATATCAGGTTAATTGACGCAATTTCTCAAGGGTTGAAGCAATCAATGGAACGGCATGATAATTTGGTAATTATGGGCCAGGACATTGCCGAATATGGTGGCGCATTTAAAATTACGGACGGTTTTGTGGATGCTTTTGGAAAAGAAAGAGTGATCAATACACCAATTTGCGAAAGTGCTGTGGTTTCTGCGGGAATGGGATTGTCAATCAATGGCTATAAGGCAATTGTGGAAATGCAATTTGCAGATTTCGTATCTACGGGCTTCAATCCGATTGTCAATTATTTGGCTAAAGTGCATTACAGATGGCAGGAAAAAGCCGATGTGGTGGTCAGGATGCCTTGCGGCGGCGGAACTCAGGCAGGACCTTTTCATTCACAGACCAATGAGGCATGGTTTACAAAAACTCCCGGACTTAAAGTAGTTTATCCGGCATTTCCTTATGATGCGAAAGGGCTTTTGGCAACCTCTATTAATGACCCGAATCCTGTTTTGTTTTTCGAACACAAACAACTATACAGAAGTGTCTATCAGGATGTTCCAAAAGAGTATTATACGCTACCTTTGGGAAAAGCGGCTTTGTTGAAAGAAGGCAGCCAAATTACTATCATTGCATTTGGTGCCGCTGTTCATTGGGCTTTGGAAACTCTGGAAAAAAATCCTGAAATTTCAGCTGATTTATTAGACCTGCGCACACTGCAGCCTTTGGATAAAGAGGCAATTTACACATCTGTAAAGAAAACAAATAAGGTAATCATCTTGCAGGAAGACAGTATGTTTGGGGGAATAGCCAGTGATATTTCGGCAATGATCATGGAAGACTGTTTTGAATATCTGGATGGTCCGGTAAAACGTGTAGCCAGCTTAGACAGCCCAATCCCATTTACAAAAGCATTAGAAGACCAATATCTTCCTAAAGGCAGATTTCAACAAGCGCTTATTGATTTACTGAAATACTAAGGTAAAAAAAGTTAAATTAATGAAAGAGCTCAATTTTCAGGGCTCTTTTTTACATTTATTAAAATTAATCACTTCTTAATAGTTTAGATATTTTAACAATTTCAATCGATTTCACTACAACAACAACTATACATCTATACATATTACTATATAAAAATACATCATGGTTTTATTCATTATCAAATATTAGTATATTGTGCCTCTAAATTCAGAATTTAAAGTAAATACCCCAGAAAATGCAAATGAATTCAAAGAAAATTCTTACTATTATTTATATATTGCTATGCTCATCTGCAGCAATGTTTTCCCAGAATATGCTTATCAATGGAGATTTTGAATCCGGCGGAAGCGGGCTTGGTTTTATCGTTAACGGACCAGGTTATACATTGATAAATCCGCCATACACAGGCACTGTTCCCGGTAATTATACGTTTGCAACTGATCCTCAAGTAGTAAATCCCATATTTGTATCTGGTGGTGATCATACCAGCGGAACTGGAAAAATGCTGATAATAGATGCCACTACAATGGGTGGTTCAAGATTCTGGCGACCAGGAAATACCGGTGGTAGTATTTGCGGAATTACTATTGGTACTGTTTATACTTTTAGTTTTTGGGTTAAATCTATTTCAACAACGACTGTAGGATTGGCCACACAACCAAACATTGGTTTTTTTCTTCTCGGAGGAAATAATGTAAATCCTGCCAACCTCAATACCGTTGTGCAACTTCCCGCAGCAGGATGGCAGAAGGTATTGTACACCTTTACAGCAACAAGTACATGTATCAATATTGAATTATTTAATAACAACACCAGTGCTGTTGGAAATGATTTTGCAGTCGATGATTTTTATTTGGCTGCGCCGCCACTCCCTGTTACATTAAGCGAATCTTTCAGTAATCCTACTTGTCAGGGATTAACAGATGGTACAATTACTGCTTCTGCTTCCTACGGGACTGCTCCTTATAATTTCACGCTAACCGGTCCGGTAACACAAACAAATACAACAGGTTTTTTTACAGGTTTGGCTCCCGGAACTTATGGCGTTTCAGTAACCGATAGTGCACCTACACCTGGAACGGTGACTCACTCAGGGATTGTTTTAGTTGATCCGCCGGGATTAACTATAACCGCATCCAACACATCAATATGTAACGGAAGTTCTACGAATTTATCAGTTTCAGGAAGCGGATTACCAGTTCAATGGACTGCTTCGCCTGCAGATCCTTCATTGACAACGCCTAATAGCACTAATCCTGTAGTTTCCCCGACACAGACAACTACTTACACAGCTATTACAACTGCTTTATCATCAGTTAACTTAATTGCCAATCCAGATTTTTCTGCCGGAAACACTGGGTTTACAACTGATTATACTTATTTAACAGTTACGAATCCCGGCGGTCAGCAGGGAACTTATGGAATTGCACCCAATTCACAAGGATGGTTTGCAGGATTTAGTTCCTGCAATGACCATACAGGTGGCGGAAATATGTATGTTTCTGATGGTTCTATTTTTAATGGAGGAAATGACCGTGTCTGGTGCCAAAACGTTACAGTAATTCCCGGAGCTGACTACACTTTCAGTTACTGGTCACAGAACGTAGCTTCCGGAAATCCTGCGAATCTTGATGTTGTAATTAATGGAACTTCAATAGGAGCGTCTTTAGTTCCTACAGCAGTTTGCAGCTGGGTTAAAAAGACTTATATATGGAATTCAGGCAGTAACACATCTGCACAGATTTGCTTGTATGACCGCGTAATCGTTGGAGGTGGAAACGACTTTGCAATTGATGATATTTCGTTTATGGCGGTGCCTTGCAGTTTATCAAAATCAATAACTATAAACGTTACCAATACTGTTAATCTGACTATTACAGATCCGCCTGCTGTTTGCTCAGGAACAATAAATATTACTTTGCCTGCTGTTACAGCCGGAAGCACATCCGGTACGACATTAACTTATTGGACGGATTCCACAGCTACAAGTCCTCTTGGAAGTCCTTCAGCAATAGCAGTAGGAGGTACTTATTATATAAAAAGCACTTTAGGAAGTTGTTCTATTATCAAACCAGTGGTCGTGACTATTTCAGGTAGTGGTTCAATTGCAGCCCCAGTTGTTACGACTCCTCTATATCTTTGTCAGGGTAGCACTGCTTCAGCATTAACAGCAACAGCTTTGCCTGGCGCTACTTTAAATTGGTATGGAACGAATGCAACAGGAGGAGCAGCATCTTCAACTGCACCAATTCCATCTACTGCCACTCTTGGGACAACAACTTATTATGTAAGCCAAACTGTGGGAACCTGTGAAGGACCAAGAGCGGCGATAAATGTCATAGTTACATCTGGAACAGGAACATACAATATATTTTGTGATCCTTCACAAGCAACTACTACCAATTCAGTTTTTTTTGACTGGAGTAATATTGCAGGACTCCCGCATGTTTACACCATTTCCTATTCTATTAATGGAGGCACGCCTGTCATTGCCAATACCAATCTTTCTAGTTATGAAGTATTCGGCGTTGCACCAGGTGAGAGTGTTTTCCTTACCATTGTATCTAATTTAGGCGCGCCTTGTGTTTTATCTGAAAGTTATACATGTAGCTTATGTACAACAACGACTACACCTATATTCGCTTCGATACCAGCATCAATTTGCTCAGGATCTACAGCTCCTGTATTGCCACTAACTTCAGATAATGGTATTTCAGGAACATGGTTGCCGGCAACTGTAAGCAATACTACCGCCGGGAGCTATGTTTTTACTCCTGACCCTACATTATTTCCATGTGCTTCAGGTACTGTAACCAAAACTATTGCTGTAGCTGCACCGCCATCTGCGGGAACCTTAAGCGGAACCCAAAGTACTTGTGTAGGCTCTACGACTACATTTACATCAACAATAGCGGGTGGTAGATGGACTTCTTTGGATACTACTATCGCATCAGTGAACGCATTGACAGGTGTAATTACAGGTGTAGCAGTAGGAACTACAACAATCACTTATACTGTAACAGGAACTGGCGGTTGCGCCGATGCGAGTAATACGCGGACAATTACAATTGTTGCTCCTCCTAATGCCGGAAACCTAACCGGAACTCAGGCTATTTGTATCGGATCAAGCGCTACTTATACTTCCGATGCGACAGGCGGTACCTGGTCTACTTCAAACGGATCTGTTGCTACGGTGAGTACAACCGGACTTGTTACCGGTGTAAGTGCAGGAACTGCAGATATAATCTATACGATGACGCACCCACTTGGCTGTACACCTGCGAAGGTTATCCGTACTGTTACTGTTACCGCACCGCCAACTGCGGGAGTTTTAAGTGGTACGCAAAATACTTGTGTAGGATCAACAACTACATTTTCATCAACAATAGTCAGTGGAAACTGGACCTCTTTGGATACTACCATTGCGACAGTTAATATATCAACAGGTGTAGTTACAGGTATAGCAGTAGGAACTACAACAATTACTTATACTGTAAAAGGAACAGGCGGTTGCGCCGATGCGAGTATTACAAGAACAATTACTGTTGTTCCTCCACCTGTTGCAGGTACATTAAGTGGGAATCAAACGTTATGTGAAGGAGCTACAGTTACTTTTTCATCAACATCTGCAGGAGGACAATGGACTACTTCTGATGCTGCTATTGCTACTGTCAATATCAATACTGGTTTAGTTACTGGCATTGCAGCAGGAACAGCAACCATTACTTATACAAAGACCGGAAGCAGTAATTGCGCTAATGCAACTGCAACACGGACAATTACTGTAACGAGTAAAGAAGTGCCCCTATTTAACCCTGTAAACGCCGTTTGCAGCGGAACTACCATTCTGGCATTGCCAACAACATCAACCAATGGTTATACCGGAACCTGGTCACCGGCAATAAATAACACTGCCACTACAACTTATACATTTACGCCAACAACAGGTCAGTGTGCTACAACTGCAATACTGACTATTACCATTACCCAGAAAATAACGCCGCAATTCGACCCTATAGCTGTACAATGCCATAATAACCCCGTCGTTCCTGTACTTCCTACAGTTTCTACAAATGGTGTTACGGGTACATGGTCTCCCGCAGTAAGTCTGGCAACGATTGGTACGCAAACCTATACATTCACACCTAATACAGGAGAATGTGTAACCGCAACTGTAGTGACATTGCCAATAACAGTTGTAGGTATTACGAATCCAAACTTTACAAATATCAATTTGTGTTCTGGAAAAACAGCGCCAACATTATCTACGATTTCTCCAAACGGAGTAGAGGGTACATGGTCTCCGGCTGTTGTGAACAATACAGTAACAGGAACTTATTTGTTTACACCAAATACGGTAATCAATCAGTGTGCAACACCAAAAACAATTACTGTTACTATCATTCCGAGGACTGTTCCAAATTTTCCTGCAGTAACACCATTTTGCGTTGGAACAACAGCACCTATACTGAATCCGGTTTCACCAAATGGTATAAATGGTACCTGGCTACCTGCGGTAATTGACAATACAATAATCGGAACAAGCCAATATGTATTTACACCAATATCCGCAGAATGTGCTACTACATTCATCTTAGATGTTACCGTAACTGAACCATTAGTGCCTGATTTCGCTAATATCGATTTATGTTTAGGAATAACGCCACCCGTATTGGGATCAGTATCACCAAACGGAATAGTGGGAACATGGGCTCCGGCGGTAATTGACAATACAATTTTGGGAACTACGCCTTATTTGTTTACACCGAATGCCGGAGAATGTGGCGTGGCAAAAAGTATTGATGTTACTGTGAATGAATATACCCTTACTGCAATTGAAGGTATTGTAAGCAATTATTTTGATGACCTTCAGATTATAACTGTGCTTGCTTCCGGTCCTGGTGATTACCTGTATCAACTCGATCATGGTCCGAAACAGGAGAGTAATATTTTCCAGGATGTTCCTGCTGGTTTGCATACAGTTACTGCATATGATAGAAATAATTGTGGTCCGGCAATATCGGATCCTAATATTTTAGTGATCAATTACCCTAAATTTTTCACACCAAATGCTGATGGACTTAATGATAGATGGAATATATTCGGCTTAAGCAATCAGCCTAATTCCCGTATTTATATATTTGACCGATATGGCAAACTGCTGAAAGAGATTAGTCCGGCTGGAGAAGGTTGGGATGGAACTTATAATGGGAATCCAATGCCGGGAAGCGATTATTGGTTTAGTGTGGATTATCTTGAAAACAATCTGCAGAAACAATTCAAGTCTCACTTTTCAATAAAAAGATAGTTTTTAAAATAAAGCGCATAAAAAAACCATCCGTGAAGGATGGTTTTTTATTAATTTTGAATTAGTTTTTTCCGTTCAACGCATAATACATTTCGTTTGGATCATAATCAAAATCGTAATCTTCTTCGTCTGTATCCGAAGTTTCACTATGATTATTTATTCTGATAATGTTATTGAGATTATTATTAAAATCTAAAAATCCGTCGTGAGTTGTGTCAAAATGTTCCATAGCTTGTAGTTTTAAATTGATTGTTTTACAAATTTCATCAAAACAGCAATTTTATATCTTACAATCTGCTCATTAAATGTTATGGAATTAAAAGATTAAATATTTATGTTACCATCAAATTGTCCAGTCTTATCCAAATCATTTTTTACAACATTGATGTTATCGGCTTTAGATTCTTTTGTCGCTGATTCATTACTATCCGATTCCTGATCTTCATCAGTATCGTCATATTTATGAAAATCATCTGAATCATCAAAATCCTCTTCATCTTTTTTATCAAAAGTTGAATCCTGATTCAAACCGGGATCATCAATTGTTCTGTCTTCTTTATCGAAATAACTCATAATAATAAATTTAAATGTTAATGACTATTGAGTTAATTTTATTCTAAAAATACCCAAGGATATAGTAGATTATCACAAATACAATGATGGTTCCAAGACAGCCGCCACCAAGTTTTTTTGCTCCGTAACCTGCAATTAAAGTTTTAAAAAATCCGTTCATATTGTTTGTTTTAAGGTTATTTACTATTTAAGAAGATTTGTTTTTGCTGACATTCTCTCTTTTATCATCCAAATCCATTTCTTCGGAAACATTCTGGTTATTGATATCAAAGTTGGCATCATTAGTCAAAGTTTCATCATATTCTTTATAATCATGATCCCGTGTATTGTTTCTTACATTGTCGGGATTTTTCTGATTTGAATGTTGGTAATTTTTCTGTCCGTCATGCCTTTGCTGACCAGCCGAATTGTTGTTGATAGTTCCCATCTCAAAAAAATTTTAAATTAATAATATTAAAGGTAAATTTTCAGAAGAAAGAAGCCGTTATAAAGTTTACATTAAATGTTACAGGATGTCATGCACTCATGCGCTGTTCAGAAATCTGAAGATTTTTATGCGTATTATCGATTGCTTTCTGATTCTTATAATCGATCCAGGCCTGACCTTTGTATTTGCGCATCCAATTATCGAAATGGCGCATGATCATGATATTGTAAATGGCTTTTGAAACATTGCTGAGTTTTCTTGGAAAAGCCCTTAAGCTCATCGAAAAGCCAGGTGTGAGGTATTTCATATAATGCCAATAGCCTTCTGGCATGTATAGCATTTCACCATGTTTAAGGTTGGCGACGAGTCCTTGTGCTTTTTGAAGCGCCGGCCATTTATCGAAATCCGGATTATCAAAGTCGATGTCCTCACGTGATATCAGCGCATGCGGCACTTTATATAGATAAGGAGTTTGGTCTGGCGCGAATAATACACACTGTTTAAGTCCGTTAAAATGGAAATGCAAAATATTAGAATAATCAATGTCATAATGCATAAAAACACGCGAATTTTCACCGCCAAAAAACAGCATTGGCAATTGACGGATTAACCGCAAACCCATATCAGGCCAACGGAAATCATCCCTGAGCTTAGGAACCTGTTTCATTAAATTATAAAGGAAAATACGATAGTTTGTTGGCTTTGATTCAAGTAAATCAATATAATCTGCCATTTTCATTTGAGCATGCGCCTGATTAAAACCATCTTTATAAGATACTGGCCTGTCATCATATAACGGTACGGTTTTGTCTCCGGCCATTGACTTGATATAATGAAAATTCCACTTTTGATAAGCTGGCCAATCTGTTGTAAGTTTCTCAATGACAACAGGTTTTTGCTTTTTTACATAATTGTTGTAAAAATCTTCTTTAGAGATGGTTTTTACGCGGTCGATTTCTGTCAGAGATAAAGACATACAGTGTTGATTATGTGATTTCTGACGTAGCAGATGCCGAGGATCAGAAAATATTTAGTCGTTTCCATAATTCGTAATAGTTAATTCATAGCATTACAAATTTCAATAAAAGCGACAGGAAAAGTTTTATGAATAATCGTTGTATATTTATAAAATTCAGAGGGTAAAATTAGAGTTGAATGCAAGGTTGTTAGAAACTTTCAGCGGTTGCCTTTTTTCTTATCGTGAGAAAATATCAGTCTCTTTTAATGGAGAACAATTCCCCAATTTTTGAATAATGATGGCCTGCCAATCGGGAAACTGGTCTATATGCTTCTACGTCAATTTTATAATCATCGAGTAAAACACTTTCGTCCACATGAAAGAGCAAAATTTTCCCTATCATAATCGTAGAACCTCCAAATTGGCTGCCTTCGAGCGTGTAGTGGTGAACCAGTTCGCATTCCATCGTAATCGGACTTTCCTTTACTCTTGGTGGTTTTACCATTATTGAGGCAACAGGAGTAACGCCGGCAAATTCGAATTCGCTTTCATGTGATGGAACTGCATGTGCGGTCATGTTCATCTGTTCTGTAAGTGCTTCAGTTACCATATTAACTACAAACTGCTTAGTTGACAAGACGTTGTTGAGTGTGTCTTTATTGGCATTTTGCGCTCTTGAAGTTGAAAACATAACATGAGGCGGATCATCTCCAACAGCATTAAAGAAAGAAAATGGTGCCAGATTAGGAACGCCTTCTGCGCTGAGGCTTGAAATCCATCCAATTGGCCTGGGAATCACAATTCCTGTAAGTAGTTTATAAATAGCTTTCTGGTCTATTTCCTTCGGATCGAATTGCATTGCTGATAGTTTATACAAATTAAATGAAAAAAACGCAATGAAAATTAGTTAGTCGCAACATTGTTTTAGGAATTTGAAAAAATGATATATCTAACTCAACATTTATAGGTAAGTATTTTTATATTTGATAAACAATCGAAAATCAATATGGGGAATACTTCTACAAAAGGGATTTGGAAAGTGATTTCCGCATCTTCAATGGGAACTTTAATTGAATGGTATGATTTCTATATTTTTGGAAGCTTGGCCGTAGTTATCTCAACCAAATTCTTTCCGTCTGACAATCCCACCGCGGCTTTTTTGTCTACACTGGCCACTTTCGCTGCCGGATTTGTAGTACGTCCTTTCGGCGCGCTTTTCTTTGGAAGGCTCGGTGATCTTATCGGAAGGAAATATACATTTATGGCGACATTACTCCTAATGGGTGGCGCAACTTTTCTGATTGGCTGTGTGCCGAGTTTTGAAACGATAGGTTATATAGCGCCGGTTTTAGTACTGATCTTAAGATTGTTACAAGGATTGGCTTTGGGAGGTGAATATGGCGGTGCAGCTACGTATGTTGCTGAGCATGCTCCCAAAGAATCACGTGGTTACTGGACATCATGGATACAAACTACTGCAACTGTGGGATTGTTTGTTTCGTTGATGGTCATCCTGATTACGAAAAACCTGTTGTCCGAATCTGCCTTTGACGAGTGGGGTTGGAGAGTGCCTTTCTGGGTTTCTATCCTCATGGTCTTTGTCTCTTACCTGATCCGGAAAAAAATGCACGAATCACCCGAATTTGCCAAAGCGAAAGCCGAAGGCAAAACCAGTAAAAATCCGCTCAAAGAAAGTTTCGGAAATAAGTACAACCTCAAGTTTGTATTACTGGCATTGTTTGGAGCGACGATGGGACAAGGAGTCGTTTGGTACACAGGACAATTCTACGCCATGAATTTCATGAAAACGGTAATGAATATCGACAGTTCACAAGTAGACACTTTACTCGGAATTGCGTTGCTGCTCGGCACACCGTTCTTTGTCGTTTTCGGTTGGTTAAGCGACAAACTCGGTAGAAAAAGTATCATGATGACGGGAATGTTACTGGCAATATTACTCTATCGCCCTATTTATAAGTCTATGTATGAAACGGTCGATGTAAAGCACAAAACGCTTTTGTCAGCAACGCCGGATAAATCGGTCACAGATACTAAAAAGAACCAAATCCATCTTACTTCTTATTGTCACTATACCGATGGTACCAAAATGAAAACGGTAGCAACAACCAGCTTACCCAAATCGGGGAGTGTTCCCGAAATCAAAACAACAATAACCATCAATTCACATGATAAATGGATGCTGGTGTTTCTGGTTTTTATACAGGTTATTTTTGTGACGATGGTATACGGACCAATTGCGGCTTTTTTGGTTGAGATGTTCCCGACCAAGATACGATATACTTCAATGTCTTTGCCGTATCATGTAGGAAACGGAATTTTCGGTGGCTTGCTTCCTGCGATCTCAACCTATTTTGTAACGAATGCCAAAGCTAACGGTGATCCCGAATTCTATCTTGAAGGATTGTGGTATCCTATAGTTATTGCTTTCATCTGTTTCGTTATTGGAATGATTTACCTGAGCAGAAAAAACGAAACCATTCACGATTAAAAATACAATTATGGACTTAATCAAAAGAATTTTAGGTATAGTATGGCTTTTCCTGGCATTGGCCTCAGCGTATTTTTGCATCTTTGTATTTGGCCTGCCAAAATTCAATTCAGGAAAGCAGGAAGATCTTGTCTTCGGAATAATTATATTGTCCATTCTGACACCACTGATTGTTGCCGGATTGGGTACCTTTGGCTTTTATGCCATCAAAGGGGAATACAATAAAGAAAAGTTGAAACAATAATTTACAACCAACCCGAAAAATATAATTTTGAAAATTACATCCATCAATAAAACGGAAATACTGCAATGAGTTACTATAAAATCCAGAATTTAGAACAATATTTTAAGCATTATAACAAATCGATCCGCGAACCCAGAAAATTTTGGGGAAAAATTGCAGAGGAGAATTTTGTGTGGTACCAGCAATGGGATAAAGTCATTGAGTTCAACATGGCCGAAGCCGAAATCAAATGGTTTACCGAAGCCAAAGTAAATATTGTTAAAAATTGCATCGACAGACATCTGGCGCGACGCGGAAATAAAACAGCCATTATATTTGAACCGAATGATCCTGCCGAAGCCGCTTTACACATCACTTACAACGAACTCCACGAAAGGGTATGTCGCATGGCCAATGTACTGCGGGACCAAGGCGTAAAGAAAGGAGACCGGGTTTGCATTTATCTCCCCATGATTCCGGAATTAGCAGTTTCAGTATTGGCTTGCGCAAGAATAGGAGCGATACATTCGGTAGTTTTTGCCGGTTTCTCATCTACAGCGGTTGCCACAAGAATTAATGACAGCGAATGCAGCATGGTGATTACTTCAGATGGCGGGTTTCGCGGCAACAAATCAATTGACCTGAAAGAAATTGTAGACGAGGCACTCGAAAAATGCCCTTCCGTACACGATGTATTGGTCGTAAAAAGAACCAACACTCAAGTCAACATGAAACCAGGACGCGACCAATGGTTGCAGCCACTTTTAGATTTGGCATCAGATAATAATATAGCAGAAATAATGGATGCCGAAGATCCGCTATTTATATTATATACTTCGGGATCGACGGGAAAACCGAAAGGAATGGTGCACACGACAGCCGGTTATATGGTGTATACCGCCTATACTTTTAAGAATGTATTCCAGTATGAAGAAAATGATATTTTCTGGTGTACTGCCGATATAGGATGGATTACCGGACATTCCTATATTCTTTACGGACCGCTTTTAAATGGCGCAACGACGGTTATTTTTGAAGGGGTTCCTTCTTATCCCGACTTCAGCCGTTTTTGGGAAGTGATAGAAAAGCACAAGATAACACAGTTTTATACGGCGCCAACGGCTATCAGGGCATTGGCAAAAGAAAATATTGATTATGTGCAGCGCTTTCCGTTGAAATCTTTAAAAGTAATCGGGTCGGTCGGAGAGCCAATTAATGAAGAAGCCTGGCACTGGTACAACGACCACGTTGGCGGCAAACGCTGTCCGCTTGTCGATACGTGGTGGCAGACAGAAACCGGAGGAATCCTTATTTCGCCGATTGCATTTGTTACACCAACAAAACCTACTTATGCAACGTTGCCTTTGCCCGGAATCCAGCCTGTATTGATGGATGAAAAACGCAATGAGATTGAAGGCAATCAGGTAGTGGGAAGCTTGTGTATTAAATTTCCGTGGCCGGCAATAGCAAGAACCATCTGGGGCGATCACCAACGGTATAAGGATACTTATTTCTCCACCTTTCCCGGAAAATATTTCACCGGCGATGGCGCTTTGCGTGATGAAGTGGGCTATTACCGAATAACAGGCCGCGTTGATGATGTCGTGATTGTTTCGGGACATAATCTCGGAACCGCGCCTATCGAAGATGCCATTAACGAACATCCGGCGGTTGCGGAAAGCGCCATTGTTGGTTTTCCGCATGATATCAAAGGAAATGCGCTTTACGGATATGTTATCCTGAAAGAAACGGGTGAAAGCCGAAATCAGGATAACCTGCGCATAGAGATCAACCAGATCATTTCAGACCAGATCGGGCCTATTGCCAAATTGGATAAAATCCAATTCGTATCGGGCTTGCCAAAAACCAGGTCGGGCAAAATCATGCGCAGGATCCTACGAAAGATAGCTGAGGGCGATTTTTCTAATTTTGGCGATACTTCAACGTTGCTTAATCCTGAAATTGTTGAAGATATCAAAGATGGCAAGCTCTAAAACTTATTAGTAGACAATTTGAGTACCTATAATAGACAATTTGAGTACGTATAATAGACAATTTGGGTACCTATAATAGACAATTTGAGTACGTATAATAGACAATTTGAGTACGTATAATAGACAATTTGAGTACGTATAATAGACAATTTGAGTACGTATAATAGACAATTTGAGTACGTATAATAGAC
>Ga0247814_10001062_pt1 | contig 17364 bp, 16 predicted proteins | sample UWRJL179409R1_FD_179947 | JGI IMG/M metagenome (GOLD analysis project Ga0247814, IMG submission 179947) | Plant litter microbial communities from Arlington Agricultural Research Station in Wisconsin, United States - UWRJ-L179-409R-1 | ecosystem: Environmental > Terrestrial > Plant litter >...
CACTTCTAATAAACTAAGAAAAACCACTTAAGTAAAAAAGAATTTAAATCTCTTCATTTAGTTTTAAAAGAAAGTCCTTCAACTTCTCTAATGAGGCTATGATCCGCTGATTTTCCTTTACCTCACCACCATTGTTTTTTAGGTGTTCTTTTGCTCCTTTTAACGTGAATCCTTTATCATCTACAAGATGAAAAATCATCTTGAGGTTCTCTATATCCTCTGGGGTAAATAATCGGTTTCCCTTTTTGTTTTTCTTAGGTTGCAACACCGTAAATTCCTTTTCATAGAATCTTACCTGTGACGCGTTAACGCCAAACATTTCGGTAACCTCACCCATTGTGTAATACATTTTGTTGATTTCCCGTTCCTTGTATGGCATAATTTACGTTGATTATTAGTTCTTTATGGGTTTTATTTAAAGTATTCAAACTTAGATAAAATTGTTTTATTTACAAACAGTTTTATCTAAGTTTGCCATCTAATACACCTAAAGGATGACAGCGAAAGAAATCAGACAAGCCTATTTGAAGTTTTTTGAATCTAAACAACATCATATAGTTCCCTCTGCACCTATTGTAGTAAAAAACGACCCAACACTCATGTTCACCAATGCTGGAATGAATCAGTTTAAAGATTTGTTCTTAGGAGAGGCAACTATAAAATACCCCAGAATTACCGATACACAGCGCTGCTTAAGGGTTTCAGGTAAGCACAATGACCTGGAAGAGGTAGGGATAGACACCTACCACCATACGATGTTTGAGATGCTTGGTAACTGGAGTTTCGGAGACTATTTCAAGAAAGAAGCTATCGCATGGAGTTGGGAGTTACTAACTGAAGTCTACAAGATTCCCAAAGACCAATTGTATGTTTCCATCTTTGAAGGTGATCCAAAGGAGGGCTTAGAAAGAGATACGGAAGCTTACGATCTATGGAAACAATTTGTACCTGAAGATCGCATCATTCTAGGTAATAAAAAAGATAACTTTTGGGAGATGGGCGATACAGGTCCCTGCGGTCCATGCTCTGAAATACACGTTGATTGTCGCCCATTAGCTGAGCGCGAGCAGAGTTCGGGTTACGCATTGGTGAATGCAGATCATCCTCAAGTGATAGAGATCTGGAATAATGTATTTATGCAGTTTAACAGACTGAAAGACGGATCTTTACAACCTTTACCTGCACGCCACGTAGACACAGGTATGGGCTTCGAAAGGTTAGTTCGTGTGCTGCAAAACAAGTCATCAAACTACGATACGGATGTTTTTCAACCGCTTATAGCATTTATTTCGCAGCATTCTGGAATTAAGTATGGTGAGGATGAAAAAACAGACATTGCCATGCGTGTAATGGCTGATCACATTCGTGCAATTTCATTTGTTATTGCTGATGGACAACTACCCTCCAACAATAAAGCAGGATATGTGATTCGTAGAATCTTACGGCGTGCCGTTCGATATGCCTATACTTTCTTAAACTTAAAAGAGCCTTTTTTAAACAGACTGGTGCCAGTTCTGGCGGAGCAATTTAAGGGTGTGTTTGAAGAGCTTATTTTACAGCAAGACTTTGTACAGAAAGTAGTGTTGGAAGAAGAAGTATCGTTCCTGAGAACATTAGCCACAGGGATTCAGCGCTTTGAAACTTATACTAAAAAGCAAGGTGAACATCTGATGCTTGAAAACGCCATCGAACCTGAAAAAGGTTTTAAAGATAGTTGGGTTTATAGCATCCTAAAAGATCAAATGATCATTTCCGGCGAGTTTGCATTTGAGCTACAGGACACTTATGGATTTCCAATCGACTTAACGGAGCTGATGGCTAGAGAGCAGCAGTGGATCGTGGATATGGAAGGCTATAATAAAGAGCTGCTAAAACAAAAAGAACGTTCCAGAGCAGCTACGGCAATAGATACAGGGGATTGGGTCTCCGTTAATCCTGAACTAGAGGTTGAGTTTGTCGGTTACGATGATTTTGAATCACAAACTCAAATTATAAAATACCGTAAGGTTACCGCAAAAGGTAAAGAGCAGTTTCAGATCGTATTGAGTAAAACGCCCTTTTATGCAGAGAGCGGGGGACAGGTCGGAGATACCGGAAGGTTGGAGGACCATAGTCGCTTGTTTTTTGTTGAGATCAATGATACAAAAAAAGAGAATGGCGTAATTGTCCATTACACTGACACACTTCCTGAAGATTTAGATGGTCAATTTTGGGCAGTTATCGACGAAGACAAACGGTTATTGTCTCAGGACAACCATACCGCCACGCACTTGTTACATGCTGCTTTGAAAAAAGTACTGGGTAACCATGTTAATCAAAAAGGCTCGTTGGTAAACCCGGATTACTTACGTTTTGACTTTTCACATTTTGAGAAGATTTCAGAAGAAGATTTGTCCAGGATAGAACATCTGGTCAATCAAAAGGTTCGGGAAAACATTCCACTCAAAGAGCAGAGATACGTTCCGTATGACCAGGCGATCTCAAGTGGGGTAACTGCGTTGTTTGGAGAAAAATATGGTGACCTGGTTAGGATCATCACTTTTGACGACCACTACTCAAAGGAACTTTGCGGAGGAACACATGTTCAGGCAACAGGTCAGATTGGGTATTTTAAAATAATCTCAGAAAGTGGGGTCGCAGCAGGAGTGAGGCGTATTGAAGCGATAACTGCAGACAAAGCCGAAGCTTTTGTGTTGGCACAAAATAAAGAGCTGGGGGATTTAAGACTACTGCTGAAAGGCAGCAGAGATCTTGCAGCTGCTGTTTCCGGTCTGATTGAGGAAAACAACAGGCTTAAGAAAGAGGCAGAAAAGGCAATGACAGAACATTCTTCTAATTTGAAGCATGAGATCGTTCACCACATGAAAACAATTAACGGGATAAACGTAATTGCCGCACACGTTGATCTGCCGACTGCCGATGCCGTTAAGAACTTGGCTTTTTCTGTGAAGGATTTGGTCGATGACTTGTTGCTTGTGTTTACAACCCTAATTGATGATAAACCTGGAATTACTGTAATGGTATCAGAGCATCTTGTGAAAGACAAAGGGTTGAATGCCACGGTAATTGTCAGGGAACTTGCAAAAGACATCCAAGGTGGTGGGGGCGGTCAGCCTTTCTATGCAACAGCCGGAGGAAAGAATAAGGAAGGACTTAAATCGGTATTAGAAAAAGTAGAAAAGTTAGTGTCGCTATAATTTAGCGATACTAACTTTTCTGAATTCTACTTCAGAGCCCTCAGCTTGCAAAGCGATATGCCCTGAGGTGGCAGTACATTTATAGCCATGGTTGACTAGTTTGTCGTTGACCCATACAATGATTTCGTCGTTTTTACAGATGACCACCATCTTATTCCATTCGCCAACTGGTTTTTCCACGTCCTGAATCAACCTTTCTATTTTTCTTAGCTTATCGCCGTTGATTCCCCAACGGGATTTTTCACCTCTTCTTGTTTCCATATCGGGAACGGTAATATCTTCTTCTATACACCAAAAGTCTCCGGCATTCGTGTGCTCAATCTGAACTTCGATTGATTTCGGGAACATTCCATAGAGTGCTCTGGGAGTAGAGGCATGAACCAACAAGCCACAATTCCCAGGTTTTCCTGCAAACCGATATTGTACTTCGATCTTGTAATTGCTAAATACGGAATCTGTGATCAAATGTCCACCAGGCGTACCCAGGCTAACCAAAAGTCCTTTTCGAATAATAAATGGTGACTTTACGCTTGGGTTATTATCCATTTCAGGCACATCAACATGCCAGCCATTCAGATCTTTTCCATTGAATAGGGATCTTGTTTGTCCAAGGACAGGAAAACTGATTACTAAAGACAAAACAGCAATTATAGTGGTAAAATAATGTATCCTCATAAGCTAAATATAGAGAATCTTTTATCACTTCAGCACCCAGTAGCCGAGGGCCAACCATAAGAGTCCTTTAACGAGGAAGAAAAGAAACCCCCAGATACCCACACGCTTTAGCCATTTGAGTGCTGCTGCCTTTTTGTCGATACCTGGTTTTGTCTCCATAAAATAACTATAACGTCTACAATGCTTGCGAAAGTACGTTTCTCCAGGTTTCTAATTCTGGAACTCCAGGTTTGCGCTTGCCAAAAATCTGAACGATCATCTCTCCGTTCGCATCGAATAATTCTAAAGAATTAACATCTCCATCAGTGGATGGTTTTATTACATGCCAAACGTTCACTACAGCATCTACTCTCAGGTGTAAATTGAATTCGGGATCCATGACATTAAACCATTGTTCCATGTTCACAATTTTAGTAATGTTTCCAGTATGAATCTGAATACAGCCAGTGTTGCCCGTAAACACCATAATTGGAACCTGCTGTGCAGCACAGGCATCCATAACTTTTCTGAAACCTTCCAGATCAACCTCTTTACTGCGTCCCGCAGGCGCTAAGCGCAGGGCTTGAGTTCTGGATAATTTATATTTTCTAAGCAGCCCAAAGAACTCATGGCTGTCTTTCATGCTGTTCCATGCCGATTGGAAAGCCTCCAAATCTATTGCTGAATCAGATAGTTCTTCGGATTTGGCAGCAACAGGTTCAGCTGAAACAGCAAAATTATTTTGGTCAGCATTTTTGAATTCCGTAACAAGTGCGTCGTAGGCTGCTATATTGCTTTTTTCCGTCAGATAAATTTTATGCATTGCCACACCCTTCGCATCAAAGAATTGTAGGCTCTGACGGCCATTTTCACTGACTGCGAAGCCAAAAACCCACTGACTCATAAAAAGTCTCAAGTCAATATCAGCACCTAAAACCAAACCTGCATGGGGTGAAAAGGAAATGTGTTCGTAAACACCTTTACGCTCATTTACACAATATTCGTTGCGTGTCAATGCCATTACGTACCCTAGTCCGGTTACTTTTTTAAGCAGTTCTTCGAAAGGATTTGTCAAAAGTACAACGGTCTCGCCGATACTGGTAAAAAGTAGCTCCGCCTCACTTACCCCCAGGTCTTTAGCTGCATCCCTGATTCGTTTTTTGGGGTTTTCCAGCTTAAATGCCTCGTATTTCTGTTTTAGTGTACTAGTTTCTGTAATCATAATTTGATAACTGTTTAAATTTAACTATAATTTGATTTCTAATCAAGATGAATGGTCACATCTTTTGGAATGAAAAAGCATTTTTGGGTTAAGGGATTGGTGAAGATATCTGCGTGGATATCGAAAACTTCGTTAATATTGGCCGCCACCAAAACCTTAGAAGGAGGACCATCGAAACATTTCCTGCCCCCTTTAAGCATAATGATCCGATCCGCATATTGTGAAGCTAAATTGATGTCATGTAAAATTGCAACAACCATCATTCCCCGTTCAGCAAGTTGCCTGGCAATGGCCAGGGTTTGCTGTTGGTAAAGGATATCCAGGTTTGATACCGGCTCATCCATTAACAATAATGCTCCCTCAATATCCCAGATTTGAGCAAGCACCCTGGACAGTTGCACACGTTGTTGCTCACCTCCGGATAAGGATAGGTAAGATCTATTGGCCAATTGAGTTACACCAGTAAGTTCCATTACTTTGTTGGCAATCTTTAAATCTGTCTGGGCACTGCTGTTAGCATAATGCGGGTATCGTCCCATCAGTACGATTTCCAACACGGTAAATGCCATGTTCATCAGGTTCTGTTGATTTACGACGCCGCGCTTCAATGCCAGTTCTGCGGTGGTATAAGTACTTAAATTCTTGCCTGAAAAGGTCACTACTCCGCCCGATGGAAGTTTATCTCCACTTAGCATATGGAAGAGGGTAGATTTCCCTGCTCCGTTAGCACCGAGCACTACCAGCAGCTCCCCGGCTTGTAGAGAAAAACTGATGTCTTCCACCAGCACTTTTTTTCCGACCTTGTAAGTCAATTGATCAGCCACCAACATTTATAAAACCAATTTGCGTTTATCTTTAATTAAAATATAAAGGAATACCGGGGTGCCCAGCAATGCAGTGATCACCCCGATTGGAAGTTCTATTGGCGCCACGACTGTTCTGCAAACCATATCTGCCATAGTAAGCATCAAGGCCCCAAACAAAGCTGAAGCAGGTAGCACATGCCGATTGTCTACACCCAGTATCAACCTGATGATGTGCGGTACCAAAAGACCGATAAAACCAATCACTCCTGAAACTGCTACAGAGGCACCGACGCCCATTGTCGCCAGGATCACCATATTTCGTTTGATTACATTTACTTTCAAGCCCAACTGACTGGCCTGCACTTCTCCGAGCGCAAAAGCATTTAATGCTTTTCCCATTCCAGGGAGTAAGAGGACTGGAATTAACACAAAAGGGGCTACTGTGATTACAATCTCCCAGGTTGCCCCTGCGAGGCTTCCCAACATCCAAAATGTGATATTACGGAGCTGCTGATCGTCCGCTATATAAGTTAGAAGCCCAGTCAGTGCGCCGGCAAGCGCGTTTATCGCAATACCTGCAAGCAGCATAGTTGCGATATTAGACCTTCCATCTGATTTTGAAATCTGGTAAACTATCAGCGCGGCTAAACCGGCTCCGGCGAAGGCTCCAAATGCCAATAGGTAGTAGCCAAGCAGGTTACTTAGGCCTGCCATAATGGAGAGTTCAAGCACAATGATAATAACTGCCATTAGAGATGCTCCTGCAGATATACCTATTAATCCTGGCTCTGCTAAAGGGTTTCGAAAAATGCCTTGAATTCCTGTTCCGGAGATACCCAGCGCGGCACCGACTAATAACCCCAAGACAACTCTGGGAATACGAACGATATTTAGTACGCCCTCAAACTGTGCAGGTACGGAATAGCTTTTAAATAAACCAATCTTGTGTGCTAGAACAAGCATTACATCGCCAAAAGGGATTTTAACAGCACCAAGCCCCATTGAAAAACCACATGCAACTATCAAAACGACTACTAGTGCAATGTAGAAGAATGATTTTCTGACTACCATTTTGCATTTAATTGTTGAATGGCTTGTGGCAACCTGATGGAAAATCCTGTGAGCAGATTACCATCCATTTCAACGATTCTTTTGTTCTTGCCTGCATTAGTTAAACTTACCCCTGGCATTTTCAAGATGCTCTCCGCACCGCCTAAGCTTTTGAAGCCAAAGTCAAACATTAGGATTACGTCTGGGTTTGCTGCAACAAGTGATTCGGTTGTATATGGCTTGTATTCATTAAAACCCTGCGCAGCATTCTTCCCACCAGCAAGCCTGATGATTGCATCCATACTGGTGTTTCCTCCCGCCACCATCATCACACCAGTTCCCCTGGCATAAATGAATAATACCTTTGGCGATTTTTTATTTAATCTCACCTGCTGCAACGATTTCGCAAGGTTAGCTTTTACCGATTTTACCAGAAGCTCACCTTTGGCCGGATTACCTACAGCAGCAGCTACCGCCCTAATAAATTCATAGGTACCATCTACGGTAAAGCTTTGGTTGATGATGGCGACTTTGATACCGGCGGACTTCAGCTGAAACTCCAATGCCTTATTTATGCTTCCTTCCGGGGCTAACACCAAGTCTGGGCTAAAGGAAATTATGCCTTCTGCTGATACAGATCTGCTTTTACTTACTTTCGGAAGTTGTGCAGCATAAGCGGGGTAAAGGCTGGTCACATCTACGGCAACAATACTCTTGCCATAGCCTAGTGCGTCAACTGCTTCAGTTAGTGCGCCATTTAAAGTTATGATACGTTTAGGAGTTGCGGCAAAGGAATATAGACCGACGAACAAGAATATGATGAGGGATACTGCTTTTTTCATGCTATGGTATTGGTAATTATGTCTGCAATTGTTGTTCAAGGCAAATATAATAACATTTGTGAGGTTATTTAGACTCGTTAAAAATAATATAATTATTATATAGCTTGAAATTCCTGACGATATTAGCGCTTAATTATAAACACCAATTAGAAATGCTAAGCGAAAAAATAAAGGAAGAAACTAAGTCCGCCCATCTAAGCCTCGAGAAACTCGTGGTGCAGCAGTTAAAGAGTATTAAGAACAACGAAGATTACGGCAATTTTTTGAAAAAATTCTACACCTACTTTAGCCAGGTCGAGAAAGTAATTTCACCCTATATCACCAGTCAGTTGTTACCAGACTATGCTGATCGGAGGAATTCCTCTTATCTAGAAAACGATATCAAAGCATTAGGATTTGATGTGGATGAGACCATGACTGTAGCGGTACCAAAAATTGACAACGAAGTTGCTGCTTTAGGCGCTTTGTATGTGATGGAAGGATCCATTATGGGTGGGAGAATTATTATTCAGATGCTGGAAAAATTGGGTGTCACAGAAGGTGTAAGTTTTTTCTCTGGTTACGGTGCTGAAACAGGGCAGAAGTGGGGTGTTTTTACTAAAGTAATGAACGATACTGCAAAGACTGAACAGGATGAGGAACAAGCTGTAAATACAGCAAACGAAACCTTTCAACTTTTTGAGAAAGTTTTTGCACAATAAATTATGAATAAGAAAAGCCGGGCGACTGCCCGGCTTTTAAACTATCTTCTTCCTCTAGGTTTCGAGTGTCCACGATCATGCTTGTGATTTTTCATCTTGTAGTGACCACCTTGATGTCCTCGTTTATAGTAATGAGCGCTCCTGTAAACCACTGGCCTGCTCACATAATGTCTTGCTGCCGGCCTCCAATTGTTGTGCTTCTTATATTTTACATGGTAAGTATTGTTCACATATACTGGCCTCGATGGGGCAGCGTAATAATAATCTGTATTCACGTACCTCACCGGAACGTATTGTGGACGTGATCCGATGTTGACATTGACAAAAACCTGTGCTTTCGTAGGTAATGAGAAGCTCATCACCATTGCCATTACTCCTAATAAAATCAACTTTTTCATAATAATCATCATTTAGGTTTCTAAAATAGTGAAGCGGCTTGCGCTGTCTTCACCGTTAATTAAGTGTGTGTTTATGTAAATTCAAAGTTTGTGCCACGACTACAAATGTGCCGGGATTACAGTATACATAACGCATAAATGGTTATGTTTGTATGGTTAAAAAGTAAGAATTAAGATAAGCTTATACAATAAATGAGTAACATAACGGCTGTTTCTACATCGGAATTCGAGTTGGTGTCAGGTCTTGAGATTCATGTGCAACTCAACACAAACACAAAGATTTTCTCGTCAGATAGTGCCGCATTTGGTGCGAAGCCTAATGCGCACATTTCAGCGGTTAGTTTGGCGCTACCAGGCGCCCTGCCCAAATTGAACAGGCAAGTAGTTGAGAAAGCAATCCGCATGGGTTTGGCACTAAATTGTACCATTAATCAGGTCAATTATTTCGACAGAAAGAACTATTTCTACGCTGATCTTCCAAAAGGATATCAAATTACCCAGGACAATAAGCCGATTTGCCAAAATGGTTATATAGAGGTAACGCTTGGCAATGGTGATTTAAAAAGAATAGGAATCAATAGAATTCATCTGGAAGAAGATGCGGGAAAAAGTCTTCATGATCAAGATGCCCGATTTTCTTTCGTCGATTTGAATCGGGCAGGAGTGCCGTTGATTGAAATTGTGACTGAACCAGATATTCGAAGTTCTGAGGAGGCCTCTGCTTTACTTACCGAAATGAGGAAGCTCGTAAGGCACTTGAACGTGAGTGATGGCAATATGGAGGAAGGAAGTTTACGTTGTGACGCGAATATTTCTATTCGACCAGTGGGCACCGAAAGCTTTGGAACCCGTTGCGAGGTGAAAAACCTAAACTCCATTAGAAACGTCCGCAGGGCGATGGACTTTGAATTTGCTCGTCAGGAAGCTGTAATTAACGGAGGCGGCACAATTATTCAAAGCACTTTAAATTTCGATGCAGAACAAGGAACTACTTCGCCTATGCGTAGTAAAGAAGAAGCAAATGATTACCGTTATTTCCCGGACCCTGATTTAGCTCCAATTCACATTTCAGATGAATGGTTGGCTCAAATCAAGAACGACATGCCTGATTTGCCTGCAATCATTACCAAGAAATTGATGAACGATTACGGCATCAGTATTTCTGAAGCATCTTTAATAGCTGATGACAGCGACTTGCTTCAATACTTTAAAGCAGGTCTTGCTAATATTCAACAACCAAAAAGTCTAATAAATTGGTTAACCGGATCTGTTCGGGCTTTTTTAAATGAACATCAGCTCACGATCGCTCAATTTAAAGTTTCTCCGCCGAAGCTTTCATCGTTAATTAATCTGGTTGATAACAAACGTGTGAGTCAACAAATGGCACTTCAAAAGCTTCTTCCTGCTCTGTTAGCGGATCCTGAAAGGGAGCCAGAAGAGTTGGCGACGGGCTTAAATATCCTGATTGAAGATAATGACGATGATCTCGACGGATTTGTAGATCAGGTTTTAAAGCAGTTCGATCCACAAGTCCAGGCTTATAAAAAAGGAAAAAAAGGCGTTCTTGGCCTATTTGTTGGTGAGGTGATGAAACTCGCAAAAGGAAAAGCAGATCCGAAAAAGATTAATGACGTATTGCAAAAGAAATTAAACTCATAAACCTATGAATATTAAAAAACTATCCTGCATCGTAGCGATGTCTGTTCTTTTCGCTGCTTGTAAAGACAAAGATAAATTTGTTATCGAAGGAACCTTCAAAAATGCAGTACCTCAGAGTAAAGTTTACCTGTTTGGGCTGAAGGATGCAAACGCAACCGCCCTGGATTCTACTGTATTCTCTGAAAAAGGAGAATTTAAATTTTCGCATCCGACTCCCGGAAGTGACTTCTTTCGCATTTCAGCAGACACCAAAGAGTATTTAATCATCGCTAAAAATGGTGACGAGGTGAAAATAACTGCTGATCTTACCGATGCCAATTCTGCCTACAATATTTCCGGTGCGATGGAAGCTGACAAATTACAGGAGCTAAATAACATTCAAAATCAATACGCGGGTAAAATAGCTGCCATTCAAAATGAATTTAACAATGCTGCTGAAGCAGCGCCTGCTGAAAGAAGTAAAATTCTTGAACAGATGCAACCTAAGTACATGGCAGAAATTCAAGGCAGAAGTAAAGCGACTTTGAAGTTCGCAGAAGATAACGTAGGGACTCTAGCTGGATTTTATGCCATCAATTTATTGAGTCCAATGGATTATAAAAAGGAAATGGTAGCTTATTCTGACAAGATTCAGGATAAGATTAAAGGAAATGCTATGGTTGATGACTTCCTTAAAAAGATGGCTACCATCAAGAAACTTGACATCGGTCTTCCAGCACCTGAGTTTGAACTTAACGATGTAAATGATAAGCCGGTTAAACTGTCTGACTTTAAAGGAAAGTATGTAATGGTAGATTTTTGGGCATCCTGGTGTGGACCATGTAGAAATGAAAACCCTAATGTTGTGGCCGCTTATAAAGCGTTTAAGGATAAAAACTTCACCATACTTGGCGTTTCATTGGATCGTCCGGGGGGCAAAGACCAGTGGCTTGCTGCAATTGCTAAAGATAACTTAACATGGACACATGTTTCTGACTTGAAATATTGGGATAGTAAGGTTGTTCCATTATATGCAATTGAAGGTATACCTGCAAACTATCTACTTGATCCTAAGGGAACTATCATCGCTAAAAATCTTTACGGAGAGGAGCTTACGGCTTTCTTGACTAAAACGTTACAATAACCCTAACTGAATGTTAAGATAGCTGTGGGTGTTAACAATTTGTTAACCTCACTTTAACGGTATGTTACAATTGATTACCTACTTTCGTAACAAATAATTAAAGCTATGAGCGCCGTAAAACAAAAAATACTTATTGTTGATGACGAACCAGATATTTTAGAGTTAATCGAATACAACTTAAAAAAGGAAGGTTATCAGGTTTTTTTAGCCAGTAATGGCCAGGAAGGAATTAATGTAGCAAAAAAGGTGCATCCTGATTTAATCATTCTTGATATCATGATGCCTAAGATGGATGGGATAGAGGCCTGCCGCATCATGAGAGCCATTCCGGAGTTTAAAAATACGTTCATGGTTTTCTTAACTGCTCGCAGTGAAGAGTATTCAGAGATTGCAGGTTTTAATGTTGGTGCAGACGATTATATTGCTAAGCCCATTAAACCAAGAGCCTTAGTAAGCCGTATAAATGCAATTTTGAGAAGAAATACCAGTCCGGACGAAATCTCTGAGAACAAAGTAGAAATTGGTGATCTTGTGATAGATAGAGAAGCATACCTGGTTTACCAGAATGGTCAGAAAGTGGTCTTGGCTAAAAAGGAATTTGAGCTTTTGTATTTATTAGCTTCTAAACCAGGCAAGGTTTATACCCGCGAGTCTATTTTGAAAAACATTTGGGAAGACTCTGTAGTGGTAACTAACCGCACAATTGATGTTCATATCCGTAAACTAAGAGAGAAACTTGGTGAAACATATGTAGCTACTGTAAAAGGAGTGGGCTATAAATTCGAACTTTCTTAGTACTTTTGCGGGTACAAGAAATCAATTGAATTGAAATATCCTTCCTTTAAAGACCTAATATTATTCGAAAACGATGATTACATCGTTGTAAACAAACCGCCCTTTGTTGCATCACTTGATGAGCGGGGCGGTTCTGGTGAAGTCAACATTCTTCGCATGGCCAAGCAATATAGCGATGACGCTCAAGTTTGCCACCGTCTGGATAAAGAAACCTCCGGAGCAATTATCATTGCGAAAACCCCTGAAGCCTATCGTTCTGTTGCTATTCAGTTTGAAAAACGCAGGATTAATAAAGTCTATCATGCAGTTGTAGACGGACAATTTACCTTCAATGAGTTGTTCATTGATCTTCCTATTTTAAATGATGGGAACAAGAGCGTTACCATCGACAGAAAAGAGGGAAAGAGAGCCGAAACTATTTTTAATACTGCAAAGCACTATCGTCACTATACGCTGGTAGAATGCAAGCCGATTACCGGCAGAATGCACCAGATTAGAATTCACCTGGCCACACAGCGCGCTGCAATTGTTGGAGACGACATGTACAAAGGCAAACCCGTCTATCTTTCCAGTATGAAAAAAGGTTACCGCATTGCTAAAGACGATGAGGAACAACCGATCATGAAAAGATTTGCATTGCATGCACGGTTTTTAACTTTCAAAGGGCTGGACGACCAGGATATTTTTATTGATGCACCTTATCCAAAAGATTTCGCAACGCTTATTAAATTGTTAGATAAATTCGACTCGTAAAAAGCTATGTATTTGAAGCTGGTAAATTATGTGGACGCCCTCAATCATTACCGGAAAAAGAAAATCTCCAATAGGAATTTTCTTGTTTTTGCTGCGCTGATCGTTGGCGCGCTCTCAGGGCTTGCCGCTGCTTTACTGAAAACCATCACCCATCACATAGAGGAGTTCTTACAGTCCGGTTTTCAATGGCAATATAAATACTTCCTGTTTTTCTTTTTTCCATTTATAGGGATTTTGCTCTCGGTTATGTACGTGCGCAGATTCATTCGTAAAAGTAAATTTGAGACGGGACTGACTCCAGTGCTTTATACCATTTCCAAAAAGTCAAGTAAGATTGAACCACATAATATTTATTCCCAAATCATTACTGCGGCACTTACTGTTGGTTTTGGGGGTTCTACGGGGCTTGAAGCGCCAATTGTAACCAGTGGATCTGGAATAGGATCAGTTGTTGGCCGCTTTTTGGGACTTTCTTATCGTGAAACAACTATGTTATTGGCCTGCGGAGCCGCAGGCGCAATATCTGCCGCGTTTAGAAGTCCTATTGCAGGAATTGTATTTGCTATCGAAGTTTTACTCCCAGAATTCAGCATTCCGGCTTTCATACCGCTACTGTTGGCATCCGCCACAGCCGCGGTTGTTGGGCGCTTGTTTTTCAATGAACAACTATTTTTTTTAGTGACTGAAGGGTGGAAGATGAATGCTTTACCCTACTATGTCATCCTCGCTATACTTATAGGTTGTTTCTCCTTATATTTTACTAATGTCAACTACCTCATTAAATCATCATTTTATAAGGTAAAAAATCCATACCATAAAGTGGTCATCGGAGGGGTCTTGCTCGGACTAATGGTTTTTCTTTTTCCCACACTTTATGGTGAAGGATACATCACAATAAAACAGCTGCTAAGTGGAAATAATGCGGCAGTTATTTCAAATAGCATTTTTTCAGAATACAGCTCAGTACCCTGGTTGATTATTACCTTCACTTTAATCACTGTATTTGCTAAATCTGCAGCAACACTCGTTACCCTGGGCGCCGGTGGTAATGGTGGCATCTTTGCTCCAAGCTTGATTATGGGCGGCCTTATTGGGTTTTTGGTGGCCTTCACAGCCAATACACTTGGGATCACGCAGCTCAATACCGCCAACTTTATCGTCGCAGGAATGGCGGCTTCCCTTAGTGCAATTATGCACGCTCCACTTACCGGAATTTTCCTGATTGCAGAAATCACCGGTGGATATGTTTTAATGGTGCCATTGATGATTACGTCAGCAATTTCCTACCTCATCAACAGAAGTAAAAATAAATATTCGATCTATACAAAGCCATTGGCAGAAAAAGGAGAGTTGTTGTCCCATGAAGATAAAGACAGCACTGTACTCAACATTATGAAGCTGAAATTTCTTATTGAAAAGGATTACCTCACATTGAGCACAGACGATGAGCTGGGGGCAAGGATGCCAGATATACTGCAATCAAAAAGAAATATCTTTCCTGTACTCGATGGTAAATCCGCTTTTGTCGGACTAATTTATCTGGAAGACATTTTAAGGATTAGTTTCAAAGATGCTAAGCCCCTTAGAATTAAGGATCTCTTACAGCCGGCACCGTATACAGTGTTACCTGAGACAAATGTAAAAGCCGTTCTAGAGATAATGGAAAAGGAAAGTCTATGGGTATTGCCGGTCGTTGACGCCGAAGATCATTATTTGGGCTTCGTGTCAAAAACCACCATCTTTAATAAATACCGTGCGCTGTTAACGCGCCAGGCCGACTATATGGAGTAGGAGTAGCTTATTCAGCTACCCGCTTTAACCCAAATTTCTCGATTTTGCTGTATAGGTGACTCCTTTGAATATCGATGTCATCCGCAGTCTTTGATACGTTCCAGTTATTCTTCTCTAACTTGAATTTTATGAACTCACGCTCTGCGTGGTCTTTGTAATCCTGAAAATTACTGAATTTCTCGTAATCAAGGCCATTAACCGGAGATGCAGCCGGCGTACCGTTTCCTACAGCGGCACCAATGTTCGTTCCTCCACCTGGATTCGCGAAAGCGATGACATCATGCTCAGTAATTACCTTATCACTTAAAATAATCAAACGCTCAATCATATTGTGCAGCTCACGAACATTCCCAGTCCATGGTAAACCTTGCAAAGCAATCATACCACCTTCACTGATCTTTTTAACTGGTATACCGTAATCTCTACAAATATCTTCCAAAAAGTTCTGAGCAATCTCCGGAATATCCTCAATACGTTCCCTCAAATGTGGAACATGAATGTTGATCACGTTTAATCGGTGGTACAAATCCATACGGAAGTTACCATCTTCAATTTCTTTCATCAGATCTTTGTTCGTAGCCGCTAAAACCCGAACATTCACTTCTAACTCTTTTTCTCCACCAACACGACTGATTTTATGCTCTTGTAAAGCCCTCAAAACTTTCGCTTGTGCAGATAAACTCATGTCGCCAATTTCATCAAGGAAAAGCGTTCCGCCATTCGCCAGTTCAAACTTCCCGATACGCTGCTTAACCGCAGAAGTAAATGAGCCTTTCTCGTGACCAAATAACTCACTTTCAATTAATTCAGAAGGGATAGCCGCACAGTTTACTTCGATTAGAGGGCTATCTGCGCGGTTAGACTTTTCGTGTAACCAACGAGCAACCAACTCTTTACCACTACCATTGGCACCGGTAATCAGTACTCTTGCCTCGGTAGGTGCAACGCGTTCTATGGTTTCTTTGATCTTATTAATATTTACCGAGCTTCCCAGGATATCTCTCGTTTTGCTTGCTTTACGCTTCAGAACCTTGGTCTCGGTCACCAATGTACCCCTGTCGAGCGCATTTCTTACGGTGATCAATAACCTGTTCAGGTCAGGTGGTTTAGAGATGAAATCGAACGCACCTTTTTTACTGGCCTCAATAGCAGTTTCCACAGTTCCATGTCCTGAGATCATGATAAAGGGAAGATCAGGACTAAAAGCGAGTGCCTGTTCCAAAACTTCCATACCATCCATGCGGTTCATCTTGATATCACATAATACAAGATCGAACTTCTTTTTCTTTATTAACTCAAGACCTTCAACGCCATTGTCAACATCTTCAACTTCGTAATTCTCGTATTCTAAAATTTCGCGTAAAGTGCTTCGGATCGCCCGCTCATCGTCAATTATTAACAGTTTTGCCATAGATATTGGTCTCAGTTTTATTAGTGTGCTAATATATTACTTTTAAAATGTAATATTAAAAAAATGCAAGCCTATAAGCCGGGTTCTGTATCCGATAAATCGGACTTCTATCATTAATCCAGTATAAATGTTGCCATTTATCTCTAACGACCTACCCGCTAACATCGGACGAGCAGCCCTACATGCGTTAGCCTATTTGGTCTTTCAACTCCCGGGGTTTACAATTATTCCGGTCTCCCGGAAAAATCGTGAGCTCTTACCTCACGTTTTCAACCTTACCTGTGCCTTGAGGGCCATCGGCGGTATGCTTTCTGTGGCACTTTCCATGATTTAGGTATTCATTCCTAAACCTCTTCCCGTTAGGAAGCGAGATGCTCTATGTTGCCCGGACTTTCCTCTCCGAAACAGGTTTCGCAGCGATAGAACGGCTTGCATTTTTGCTACGAAGATACGAAAAAACCGTTCTCTTCGAAGTCTGGAATCTTTGATCCGGAAACGGGCTAAATTAGGGGTGAAATATCTTTGGGTTTTTCTCAGACCTGGAACTAGGATAAGAGGGGGATGAGAGCAGGATGGTAGGGGGATTGTTCGGATACAGGGTACCCTTATCGCAACTATCCTGCACTAATCCTGCACTGATCCCCCTTTCATCTATGGCGCAAGTAGTAATATGACGTCTATTTATGCTATGGAGGCCGGTATATTGGTTTGAGTTTTCCCAGGCCATCTCTGCGTAGGTACTCTTCGCTCTTGGAAGGAGAAAGATAAAGAGGGAATTTATTTGTTCGATTTGAAGTGGTAAGTTTAAGTAATGAAAGACAAGATGAAATGGGTTGTTTTTAAAGCCTTGTTATTTGTGGGGGCTTTGCTCATTAGTGTGAGCGCGGACTGCGCAGTATCAAACTATGCAGAGGTATTGTTGAGTTCTCAAAAGTTTATTGCTTCACTGGATGCAAAGCAGC
>Ga0247814_10001063_pt1 | contig 17360 bp, 18 predicted proteins | sample UWRJL179409R1_FD_179947 | JGI IMG/M metagenome (GOLD analysis project Ga0247814, IMG submission 179947) | Plant litter microbial communities from Arlington Agricultural Research Station in Wisconsin, United States - UWRJ-L179-409R-1 | ecosystem: Environmental > Terrestrial > Plant litter >...
CCGAGATGGCGCGGTGCTGGTGGAAACGGTCGAGCACATTCTCGAAGCCTTACGCGGCTGGCAGGTTCAGGCGCCTGCCTGCACGTCCCCCGAATCCCTGGCTGCGCCGCGCCATCCGCTGCTCGCGCTGCTTTATGCGGCGCCGCAGACCAGCGAAGCGCTTGCAGTGTCCAGTGGCTGGCCATTGCCCAAAGTCCTGGCGGCGTTGACCGAGCTTGAGCTGGGCGGGCATATCGCCAGTGAAGCGGGACGATGGTTCGGCCGCGCGCGCTAAGGTTAAACTGCTCGCAGTGTTTATCGGAGATGTAACCAATGGTCAGCAGTTGGCGTGTGCAACAAGCCGCTCGCGAGATTCGCGCCGGTGCGGTAATTGCCTACCCAACCGAGGCGGTATGGGGTTTGGGGTGTGATCCATGGGATGAAGAGGCGGTGTATCGCTTGCTGGCGATCAAGTCACGGCCTGTGGAGAAGGGCCTGATCATGGTTGCCGACAATATCCGCCAGTTCGATTTCCTGTTCGAGGACTTCCCGGAACTGTGGCTGGACCGCATGGCCAGCACCTGGCCGGGGCCGAATACCTGGCTGGTGCCTCATCAAAACCTGTTGCCCGAATGGATTACCGGGGTTCATGAAACCGTGGCCTTGCGTGTCAGCGATCACCCGACTGTGCGTGAACTGTGCGCGCTGGTCGGGCCGCTGATTTCGACCTCGGCCAACCCGGCCGGCCGCCCGGCTGCCCGCACGCGGATACGTGTCGAGCAGTATTTCCGGGGCCAGATCGATGGCGTGCTCGGCGGCAACCTGGGCGGCCGCCGCAACCCCAGTGTGATACGCGATATCGCTACCGGGCAGGTAGTTCGCGCGGGTTAACAGCATTGAGGCGACCGTAGGACCGGCTTTAGCCGGGAGGGCGTCATTCCCGGCGATAGAAATCTCCAGAGTGCGCCGGGTTTCTCCCGGCTAAAGCCTGTCCTACAGAAATGCGTTCCGGTTTTTTAAATCAAGGCACCAGAATAGTCGAACCCGTCGTGCGTCGGCCCGACAGTTCGATCTGCGCTTTGGCGGCGTCCTTGAGGGCGTATTGCTGGATGTTGTCGACCTTCAGTTTGCCGCTGGCGACCATTTCGAACAGCTCATCAGCCATGTGTTGCAGGTTCTCGGCGTTATTGGCGTAAGAGCCCAGCGTCGGGCGCGTCACGTACAGCGAGCCTTTCTGCGCGAGGATGCCCAGATTGACGCCAGCTACCGGCCCGGACGCATTGCCGAAACTGACCAGCAGGCCACGCGGCGCCACGCAATCGAGCGAGGTCAGCCAGGTGTCCTGACCTACGCCGTCGTAGACCACCGGGCATTTCTTGCCGTCAGTCAGTTCCAGTACGCGCTTGGCGACATCTTCATGGCTGTAATCGATGGTTTCCCACGCGCCCAGGGCTTTGGCGTGTGCGGCTTTTTCAGCCGAGCTGACCGTGCCGATGACTTTTGCGCCCAACGACTTCGCCCACTGGCAGGCCAGCGAGCCTACGCCACCGGCGGCCGCGTGGAACAAAATGGTGTCACCCGATTTCACGTCATAGGTCTGGCGCAGCAGGTACTGCACGGTCAGGCCCTTGAGCATCACGGCAGCGGCCTGTTCGAAGCTGATCGCTTCCGGCAAATGCACCAGATGATCCTGAGGCAATGTATGCAGATCGCTATAGCTGCCCAGCGGGCCAGTGCCGTAAGCCACGCGGTCGCCAACCTTGAAGCGCGTCACTTCGCTGCCCACCGCATCGACGATGCCCGCCCCTTCATTACCCATGCCCGATGGCATCGACGGCGCTGGATACAGCCCGCTGCGGTAATAGGTGTCGATGAAATTCAGGCCGATGGCCTGGTTGCGCACACGTACCTGTTGCGGGCCTGGCTCGGCAGGTTCGAAGTCCACATACTCGAGAACTTCCGGGCCGCCGGTAGTGCTGAACTGGATACGCTTTGCCATTTGCTCTCTCCGTCATGAATCGAAACAAGAATGTGAGGGGGCCTATCGGACTCCTTCACCTGGTCTTCGTCAACTGCGGCGCGCGGCAGGCCAGTGGTATGCTACGCCCCAATTTCGCTGTGGCCCTTTCAGAACGGGCGCTCAGTCGTTTGCAGCTTTTAAAGGGATCGACATGTCATCTACTCGCACCGACGCCGTCAAAACCTACCTGCTCGACTTGCAGGACCGAATCTGCGCCGCTTTGCAGCACGAAGACGGCGGCGCGCATTTTGTCGAAGACGCGTGGACGCGGCCGGCCGGTGGCGGTGGCCGTACCCGGGTCATCGAGAACGGCACTGTCATCGAGAAGGGCGGCGTGAACTTTTCCCACGTGTTCGGCACGGGTCTGCCGCCGTCGGCGAGCGCGCATCGCCCCGAACTGGCCGGACGAGGCTTCGAGGCGTTGGGCGTGTCGTTGGTGATCCATCCGCACAACCCGCACGTGCCGACTTCCCACGCCAACGTGCGCTTTTTCATCGCGGAAAAAGACGGCGAAGAGCCGGTCTGGTGGTTCGGCGGCGGTTTTGACCTGACCCCGTATTACGGCGTCGAAGCCGATTGCGTGCATTGGCACCGCGTCGCCGAAAAGGCCTGCGCGCCGTTCGGGGCCGACGTTTACCCGCGCTACAAAGCCTGGTGCGACACCTACTTCCACATCAAGCATCGCAACGAGCCGCGCGGCATTGGCGGCTTGTTCTTCGACGACCTGAATCAGTGGGATTTCGACACCAGCTTCGCCTTCATCCGTGCCATTGGTGACGCCTTCATCGATGCGTACCTGCCCATCGTGCGCCGACGCAAAGCCGCCGCGTATACCGTGCAGCAACGCGAATTCCAGGAATTCCGCCGGGGTCGTTATGTGGAATTCAACCTGGTTTACGACCGAGGCACGCTGTTCGGCCTGCAATCGGGCGGGCGTACCGAATCGATTTTGATGTCGCTGCCGCCGCAAGTGCGTTGGGGCTACGACTGGAAAGCCGCGCCAGGCAGCGAAGAAGCGCGCCTGACCGAGTATTTCCTGCAGGATCGGGACTGGTTGGCGTTGGGGTGATTCAGTTTTGTAGGACCGGCTTTAGCCGGGAGGGCTGGTTGGCGTTGGGGTGATTCAAGGCTGTTGAAGGTTTTGTAGGACCGGCTTTAGCCGGGAGGGCAATTGACGCCTTCGCGACTAAAGTCGCTCCTACGGGCCATTCGCGAGCAAGCTCGCTCCCACACATTCAATATTCACCCGTCATGCTTCAGGAAACCCAATGGATCACTACGTCGTCTTCGGCAACCCGATCAGCCACAGCAAATCCCCGCTGATTCATCGCCTGTTCGCCGAGCAAACCGGCCAGGCGCTGGATTACCGGACCGCGCTGGCGCCGCTGGATGACTTCACGGCGTTCGCCCAGGCGTTTTTCAATGAAGGACGCGGCGCCAACGTGACCGTGCCGTTCAAGGAGCAGGCGTTCCGCATGGCCGACAGCCTGACCGAGCGCGCCCGGCGTGCCGGCGCGGTCAACACCTTGAGCAAACTGGCCGACGGCACCTTGCTTGGCGACAACACCGATGGCGCGGGCCTGGTTCGCGATTTGACCGTCAATTGCGGCATCAGCCTGCGCGGCAAGCGCGTGTTGCTGCTGGGCGCTGGCGGCGCGGTGCGTGGCGCGTTGGAGCCCTTGCTGGCCGAACGCCCGGCGGTGCTGGTCATCGCCAACCGCACGGTCGAAAAAGCCGAGCAACTGGCGCAACAGTTCGCCGATCTGGGGCCGGTGTTCCCCAGTGGTTTCGATTGGCTGGAAGAGTCCGTGGACGTGATTATCAACGCCACTTCCGCGAGCCTCGCCGGTGAGCTGCCGCCGATTTCGCCGAGTCTGATCCAGGCTGGCCATACATTCTGCTACGACATGATGTACAGCAAGGAACCCACCGCGTTCTGCCGTTGGGCGAGCGAGCATGGCGCGGCGCAATCCGTTGATGGTTTGGGCATGCTGGTCGAACAGGCCGCCGAAGCGTTCCTGCTGTGGCGTGGCGTGCGCCCGGATTCAACGCCGGTGCTGGCTGAGCTTCGGCGTCAGCTGGCGGGCTGAGGCTGTGCCCGTGTAACTTCCCTGATTCCGTGGGACCGGCTTTGGCTGGAGAACGTCCTCCCGGCTGAAGCCGGTCCTCCATTAATCTTCGAATTGAATGGGGCATTTGTCCGCCCCTTCCAGCTTTTGCAGCTCTTCGATGACTTGCGGCCGCGCGCGGCGCAGGGTCAGGGTGCGGTCGTGAAGGCGCAGGCGGCGGGCCTCCTGATGCAGCATTTCGACGCCTGAATAGTCGATGAAGTTGATCTGCTGCGCGTCGATCACCACATGCTTGCCTTCAGTGCGTTGCAGGCGCGTTTGCAGGTAGTGGCTGGCGCCGAAAAAAATCGAACCGCCGACGCGCATGATGTCTTCGTCGCCATCGCGCCACTGCTGCACGCGAGGTTGCGAGGTGCGCTTGAGGTAGAAGAACAGCGAGGCCAGCACCCCCGCATAAATGGCGGTCTGCAACTCCAGCAGCAGCGTCGCCAGACAAGTCAAAGCCATCACCAGAAACTCCGCACGGCTGACCCGAAACAGCGCCCGGATGCCGCGCCGATCAATCAGCCCCCAGCAAATCAGCAGGATCGACGCCGCCATGCTCGGGATCGGAATGTGTGAGATCAACGACGCGCCGGCCACCGCGAACAACGCGACCCATAACGCGGAAAACACGCCTGCCAGAGGTGACTTCGCCCCGGCTTCGAAACTCAGCGCGGCGCGGGTGAACGACCCGGCCGACAGATAACCGGAGAACAGCGCGCCGACCATGTTCGACAGGCCTTGCGCGCGGACTTCCTGATTGGCGTCGAGTAACTGCTGCGAGCGCGACGACAGCGAGCGGGCAATCGACAGGCTGTTGACCAGCCCGAGCATGCCCACGGCAACGGCGCTCGGCAGCAATTTAAGGATCAGCTCCAGGTCCAGCGGCAGCGGGCTGAACGGCGGCAAGTGGCCAACGAACGCGCTGACGGTTTTCACATGGCCGAACATCGCCGGCCACAGCCAGACCAGCAGGCTGGCCGATACCAGAGTGATCAGCAGCGTTGGCCAGCGTGGCACCATAATCTTCAGGCCGACGCCCAGGGTCAGCGTCAGCAGTCCAAGAATCAGCGATGACTTATCCAGTTCGCCCCGATGAGCAAGCACGGCCATCAGGCTATTGAGCGCTGTGGTCTGGCTGGGCAGGTCGATGCCCAGCAGGTTTGGCATTTGCCCCAGGGCAATGACCACCGCTGCGCCGAGGGTGAAGCCCAGCACGACGGAATGCGAGACGAAATTGACCAGCGCGCCAAAGCGCAGCATGCCCAGCAACAGCTGGAAAACCCCGGCAATGAATGTCAGCAGCAGGATAAGGCCGATGTAATCCTGACTGGCCGGAACCGCCAAGGGGCTGATGCTGGCGTAGAGCACGATGGAAATCGCAGCGGTCGGCCCGCAGATCAGATGCCAGGATGAACCCCATAAACACGCGATCAGGACTGGAACGATAGCGGCGTACAAACCGTATTCAGGCGGCAGTCCGGCGATCAACGCGTAAGCGATGGACTGCGGCAAGGCCAGAACCGCGCCGCTCAGACCCACCACGGCATCGCGGCCCACGCTGGCGCGGGTCTGCCGGGGGAGCCAGGCGAGAAAAGGCAGGAATGTGTGGCGATTGAGCCAACCCATGAAACTCTCTTTGAAGGATTGCGGGGGTCAGGGTGCGGTGTGGGCGACTCAGGCGCAATAGCCCGGTCACCTGTTGGAGCGAGGCTTGCCCGCGAAGAGTCAGGTTGGGTCGGAACATTTTCCAACCTGCAACATCGTCTTCGCGGGCAAGCCTCGCTCCAGGGGCATCGTCGGCTGTTTTACAACGTCGCCTTCACCGCTGGCAACGCCTCTTTGTCATCGATGGTTTTCACGCCGTCGAGCCACTTGTCCAGCACCGCCGGGTTGGCTTTGATCCAGGCTTTGGCAGCAGCGGCATTGCTGACCTTGTTATTGGTCACGTCCGCCATGATGCTGTTTTCCATGTCCTGAGTGAACGTCAGGTTAGTCAGCAGCTTGCCCACGTTCGGGCAGGCGGCAGCGTAGCCTTTACGGGTCAGGGTGTGAACCGTGCCGGTGTCGCCGAAATATTTTTCGCCGCCCTTGAGGTAATGCATGCCCTTGATCTGCACGTTCATCGGGTGCGGCGTCCAGCCGAGGAAGGTCACGAACGTGCCTTTCTTCACGTTGCGATTCACTTCGGCGAGCATTGCCTGCTCGCTGGACTCGACCAGCTTCCAGCCGCCCAGATCAAATTCGTTTTTCTTGATGATTTCCTGCAACGACAGGTTCGCCGGAGCGCCCGAGCCGATGCCGTAAATCTTCTTGCCGAACTTGTCGGCGAATTTGTTCAGGTCGGCGAAGTTATGCACCCCGGCATCCCAGACGTAGTCCGGCACGGCGAGGGTGAATTCGGTGCCGTCGAGGTTTTTCGACAATTGCGTCACGTCGCCGGTGGCGACGAACTTGTCGTAGAAGCCCTGCTGCGCCGGCATCCAGTTGCCCAGGAAGACGTCGATCTTGCCGTCCTTCAGGCCGCCGTAAGCAATCGGCACCGCCAGCGTGTCGACTTTGGCCTTGTAGCCCATGCCTTCGAGCAGGATACCGGCGATGGCGTTGGTAGCAGCGATATCGCTCCAGCCCGGGTCCGCCATCTTTACCGTGCTGCAGCTCTCATCGGCAGCAAACGCCGACCAGCTGCTCAAAGCCATGACACCAACCGCAAGTGTTGTGGATAACGTCTTCATTAACTTCCCCTATGTTTTCGTTTTTTTGGGCAGAGTCAAGGTTGTGGATAACGTGCCTTGCGCTCCAGATCGTCTAGATCGATATGGTTGCGCATGTACTGCTGACTGGCGTCTACCAGCGGCTGGTGATCCCAACTCTTCAGCTTGCCGAGTGCCAGCGACTCAGCGACAAAGCGCCGCCGGCGTTGGCTGGCGAGCACCTGGTGGTGTATCGCCGGTATATCCCACTTGGCCCGTGCTTCGGCCAGGAAGTCATTGAACAGTTGCTGGTGAGCGGCCGATTGGCTCAGCTCTTCCCGCTCTTTTGGATCGTTATGAATATCGAACAGCAGGCACGGGTCCTGCTCCGAATAAATGAATTTGTACGCGCCGCGCCGGATCATCATCAACGGGCTGTTGGTGCCTTCGGCCATGTATTCGCCGAACACCTCATCATGCCCGCCTTCACCGAGCAAATGCGGTAGCAGAGAACGGCCATCCAGCGGCAAGCCTTCGTTGAGTTCACCTTCGGCCATGGCCACGAAGGTCGGCAACAGGTCGGCGGTGGACACCGCTGCCGTCACCCGCCCGGCTTTGAATTGGCCCGGCGAATAAACCAGCATCGGTACCCGCGCTGACATTTCGAACCAATGCATTTTGTACCAGAGGCCACGCTCGCCGAGCATGTCGCCATGGTCGCCGGAGAACACGATGATGGTGTCCTCGGCAAGACCACATTCTTCAAGGGTCTGCACCAGCTTGCCGACGTTGCTGTCGATGTAGCTGCAGGCACCGAAATAAGCCCGACGCGCATCGCGAATCTTGTCATCCGGCAGCGGTTTGTCCCACAGATCATAGACTTTCATCAGGCGCTGGGAATGCGGGTCCTGATCGGCTTGATCCGGCTGGAATTCCGGCAGCGGGATTTCGTCGTCGCTGTACAGATCCCAGAACGGTTTCGGGATGGTGTACGGATCGTGGGGATGGGTCATGGAAACCGTCAGGCAAAACGGCTGGTCGCCATCGTTGCGCACGTGATCGAACAGATACTGCTGGGCCTTGAAGACCACTTCTTCGTCGAAGTCCAGCTGATTGGTGCGCACGCACGGCCCGGCTTGCAGCACCGACGCCATATTGTGATACCAGGTCGGGCGCACGTCCGGCGCGTCCCAGTTCACCGACCAGCCGTAGTCGGCCGGATAGATGTCGCTGGTCAGGCGCTCTTCGTAGCCGTGCAGTTGATCCGGGCCGCAGAAGTGCATCTTGCCGGACAACGCCGTCTTGTAGCCCAGGCGCCGCAGGTAATGCGCGTAAGTCGGGACATCCGCCGGGAAGTCCGCCGCGTTGTCATAGGCGCCGATCTTGCTCGGGAGCTGGCCGCTCACCAGAGTAAAGCGCGACGGCGCGCACAGCGGGCTGTTGCAATAAGCAGCGTCAAACACCACGCCTTCAGCGGCGAGGCGACTCAAATTGGGCATCTTGATCGGAGATGAAGCGTAGAACGGCAACATCGGCGCGGCCATTTGATCGGCCATGATAAAAAGTATGTTTTTGCGCTTCATGTAGTTCGCGGCATCCCATAGTGAATATTTATGCGAAAGTGCTGCGCTTGAGGATGAGACCCATGGGGTTTAAGGTAAAGCCCACGCAAAACAATACCTAGGATAAGCCCAGCTTATGTTTGAAGCGCTTGGTGATATGTCGCTGGATCTGCTTCGCGCGTTCGAAGCCGCCGCCCGTTTGCGTAGTTTTACCGCTGCGGCAATCGAGCTGGGCACCACGCAGCCCGCCGTCAGCCAGCAGATCAAGCGCCTTGAAGAACAGCTGGCGACGCGGCTGTTCGACCGCATCTATCGCGGCATCGAACTGACTGAAGCGGGCGAAGTGCTGTTCAGCCATGTGCAGACCGGATTGCAGTCGATGGACAGCGGCCTGATCGCGATCACCCATCAGAGCCAGCACGAGGTGTTGCAGGTCGCCACCGACTTCGCCTTCGCCGCCTATTGGCTGATGCCGCGCCTGCACCGCTTTCATAAGGCCAATCCGGATGTGGACGTCAGCCTGGTGACCAGCGAGCGCACACACAGCATGCTGCGCGCCGATATCGACGTGGCGATCCTGTTTGGCGACGGGCGTTTCAAGCAAGGCGAAAGTCGCTGGCTGTTCAGCGAGGAAGTGTTCCCGGTCTGTAGCCCGCAATTGCTGGCCGGTCGCGAGCCGCCACTGCCTACCGACGTGCTGCGCGAGTTTCCGCTGTTGCACTTGCGTGGCGAAGGCAGCAGCAACTGGTTCGACTGGGCGGGCGTGTTCCGCGCCCTGAACATCCCGCAGGCCCCGGCGCCCGGTCAGTTGCGCTTCGACAACTACACGCTGTTGATCCAGGCGGCGATTGCCGGGCAAGGCGTGGCCATCGGCTGGCGGCATCTGGTCGACGCGCTGATTGATCAAGCGCTGCTCTGCCGACCCATTGCCGCTTCGGCGATTTCCGGTTTCGGCTATTACGTCGTCCTGCCGCAACGCAAACGCCGGGTGCAGGTGGTGCAGCAGTTCGTCGATTGGCTGGCCAGCGAACAAGCGCGCAGCGGTGATGGCTTGGCGGGACGGCCGTTGCCTTCGATTGCGGTGTGATGCCGGATAAATACCGCCTTGAGTTTGAATACATCCTGTAAGACCGGCTTTAGCCGGGAGCTAGCCGGTACATTCGCGACAGTTGCGTCGTCAGACCTTCTGCCCTCCCGGCTGAAGCCGGTCCTACGGGATGCTGTGTGCTGCGTCGCGGTGCAAGCGAACTGTAAATGTCACACCAAAAAATTCACCAACTCGCGTACATGCAGATTCAGGCGCAACTCATCGGCGATCCCGGCGGCTACCCGGGCGAGGCGCTCCAGGGGTTCGGCCAGGCCGGGTTCGAGGCTGCTGCTGACCTGGCTGAAATGCTCGATGCTCAAGCCCGCCACGCCTTGGGGCGCGTTGACCAGTGTCCAGCTAACGTCGCTGGCGCGCAGGGATTGGAACATTGGCCGTGAGTCGTCCATGTCGACAAAATCACCGACCAGGATCAAGCGCTTGATGTTCATGCGCTGCATGCCGGCGAGTAAGGTTTGCGTGGCGCGCGTCTGCTCCTGAAGATCCAGGTCAGTGTCAGACCGGTCATGTTCAGCGCCGACCGGCAAGACCTTGGCATCCAGCAGACAAATCACCGCTGAGCTGCCCGCTATGCTTTCACTGACGCGCTCGGCATCGAACAGACTGCCGACTTTGGTGCGCAGTCCCGGCCTTGGCGCGAGGGCGTTCAAGTCGTCGAGAATGGCGATGACTTCATGCTGACGGCGCAGCATTTCAGCCATCAGCGCGCTGCCCAGGCTGCTGATCGCGCCGAACAGGACGATTTTTATGACAGGCGTTTCTGCATTCTTCATAGGAATTGATCCAAGTCTGTGGATAACTCACACAAAGATTCAGACTCGCAGCGGTATGCAGCGTTCAGCCAATTTCCAGGGGAGACCAGGTAAATGCCAGAGATTCAGGGCTATCACGCCCATGTCTATTTCGACGCAGACACCATCGAACAGGCCCGCGCCTTATGTGAGGCGGCGGCTGAGCGATTTGGTGTGCAGATGGGGCGGATTCACGAGCGGCTGGTCGGCCCGCATGTGGACTGGAGCTGCCAGCTGGCTTTTGATCACGGGCAGTTCGCGGACTTGATGCTGTGGCTGTCGCTCAATCGGCAGGGTTTGGTGGTGCTGATCCATCCGCTGACCGGTGATGACCTGGCGGACCATACCGAGCACGCAATCTGGATGGGTGCCGTGCGGCCGTTGGATGTGGGGATGTTCAAGCGTTGATGAAATGAATGCTCCACAACCCGGCAGGAGGGGACTTGTCCCCGAGAAAGGCGAGCAGATCCGGCCTCTGTGTCGACCGACGTGGCGCCTTCCCGGACAAGTCCGGTCCTACCGAGCAATCCGGTAGGAGGGGACTTGTCCCCGAAGAGGCCTCAGATAATCAGTTCAGAACACCGTCCAGAATCGCATACACAATCCCGGTGCCCACGGCGATCAGCACGATGTCGGTGCCGGTGCGGCGCCATTCGTAGCCTTCGTAATGCGGCAGGTGTTGCAGCGAGCGCGCGTCGAGGCGTTTGCCGTAGCCTGGTGGCAGGCGATGGCCTTTGACCACATGGATGTTCGGCGGCAGCGGCTTGCCACGGCCGATCACGTCGCGGTGTTGCTGAATGGTGTGGCGTACGTCATCAAAATTCTCGGGCGGGCGATTGCCACCACGGTTGTCCTGATGCGCCTGCTGCTGCGGCCGGTTGTCGTTACCGCGGCTGTTGTTGGTCTTGCCGTTGCCCTGATCGTGTCCGCCTTTGTTCTGCGGACCCTGGCCTTGTTGCTGGCCCGGGCGATTGTCGTCATGGTCACCGCGCTGATCTTGCGGCGCTGCTTGCAACAGCGGACTGGCGCTGATCATCAAGATGCCCAGCCCTGCAATCAAACGGTTCGGCAGTTTCATGTGTTGCTCCTGGATAATTCAAGTCAGCAAAAAGGGGTTCAAGACATCAGCCTTGAACCCCTTTGCCTGACTACTTTGAACCTGCGCCAAGGCGTTGATTCCTTTGTATCAGGAACTTTACCTTTAGGCGATTCGAGCGTTGCGCACGCCTTGCGACAGCGCGGCGCACAAGCTCAATACACCATCCACCGCCTGCTCTGGCGAAGCGGCGTTGGCGATTTGATCGACCAGTGCCGAACCCACCACAACACCATCAGCCAGACGCGCGATTGCGGCCGCTTGCTCAGGTGTGCGGATGCCGAAACCGACGCAAATCGGCAGGCTGGTATGGCGATGCAGGCGTTCGATGGCGCCTTCGACGTGTTGCGTGGTGGCCGAACCTGCGCCAGTCACACCGGCAACCGAAACGTAGTAGACGAAACCGGAACTGCGTTCCAGCACGCGCGGCAGGCGCACGTCGTCGGTGGTTGGCGTGGTCAGACGAATGAAGTCGATGCCGGAGGCCTGAGCCGGAGTCGCCAGCTCGGCGTCATGCTCAGGCGGCAGGTCAACGATGATCAAGCCATCAACGCCCGCTTGTTTGGCTGCGGCAACAAAGGCCTCGACGCCAAAACGGTGGATCGGGTTGTAGTAACCCATCAGCACGATTGGCGTGGTCTGGTCGTCGACGCGGAACTCTTCCACCATTTTCAGGGTTTTCGGCAGTGTCTGCCCGGCGTCCAGCGCGCGCAGCGTGGCTAGCTGAATGGCAACGCCGTCCGCCATCGGATCGGTGAAGGGCATGCCCAACTCGATCACGTCAGCGCCCGCCGCTGGCAAGCCCTTGAGGACTTTCAGCGAAGTGTCGTAGCCAGGGTCGCCAGCGGTGATGAAGGTCACCAGCGCGGCACGGCCTTCGGTTTTCAGCTGGGCAAAGCGTTGTTCGAGGCGGCTCATGCCAGGATCTCCTGATTCTTTTCAGCGGCGGCCATGTGATTCATGACGGTTTGCATGTCTTTGTCGCCACGCCCGGACAGGCACACCACCATCAGGTGATCGTCGCGCAGATTGGTGGCGCGCTTCATGGCTTCAGCCAGAGCGTGGGCGGTTTCCAGGGCCGGGATGATACCTTCGAGCAGGCAGCAATGATGGAAGGCTTCGAGGGCTTCTTCATCGGTGATGCTGACGTATTCGACACGCTTCACTTCATGCAGGAAGGCGTGTTCCGGGCCGATGCCTGGGTAATCCAGGCCGGCGGAAATGGAGTGCGCGTCGGTGATCTGGCCGTCGGTGTCTTGCAGCAGGTACGTGCGGTTGCCGTGCAGCACGCCGGGAACCCCGCCGTTCAGGCTGGCCGCGTGCTTGTCGGTGTCCACGCCGTGACCGCCGGCTTCGACGCCGATGATTTCCACGCTGGCGTCATCCAGGAACGGATGGAACAGGCCCATGGCGTTGGAACCGCCACCGACGCAAGCGATGAGACTGTCCGGCAGGCGGCCTTCCTTCTCCTGCATCTGCACTTTGGTTTCCTTGCCGATGATCGACTGGAAGTCGCGGACCATGGCCGGATACGGGTGCGGACCGGCAACAGTGCCGATCAGGTAGAACGTGTCATCGACGTTGGTCACCCAGTCGCGCAATGCTTCGTTCATGGCGTCTTTCAGGGTGCCGGTGCCGGAAGTCACCGGCACGATTTCAGCGCCCAGCAACTTCATGCGAAATACGTTGGCCTGTTGGCGCTCGATGTCGGTGGCGCCCATGTAGATCACGCACGGCAGACCGAAACGCGCCGCAACGGTGGCCGTGGCCACGCCGTGCATGCCCGCGCCGGTTTCGGCGATCAGGCGTTTTTTGCCCATGCGCATGGCCAGCAGCACCTGGCCGATGCAGTTGTTGATCTTGTGCGCGCCGGTGTGATTGAGCTCTTCGCGCTTGAAGTAGATTTTCGCGCCGCCGCAGAACTCGGTCAGGCGTTCAGCGAAATACAACGGGTTCGGGCGACCGATGTAGTCGCGCTGGAAGTAGGCCAGTTGCTCAAGGAATTCAGGGTCAGCCTTGGCGGCGTCGTACTCGCGGTTCAGATCGAGAACCAGCGGCATCAGGGTTTCTGCAACGTAGCGGCCACCGAAGGAGCCGAACAGGCCGTTTGCATCTGGGCCTGCACTGAATTTGGACTGGGTCATGGGACCTCCAGGTCGTTGAGCGAATGAGGGAGCCGAATCGGCAATGAACACACTTTAACCAGCGCCAGCCCGGATGAAAACCGATAAGATCGACACAACCTGTCAGGAAAACTCACAGATATCATGAGCCGCGACCTTCCTCCCCTTAACGCCCTGCGCGCCTTTGAAGCGACAGCACGTCTGAACAGCGTCAGTCAGGCGGCCGAACAGCTGCACGTCACGCACGGTGCTGTCAGCCGTCAGCTGAAAGTCCTTGAAGAACACTTGGGCGTGGTGCTGTTTATCAAGGATGGACGTGGCCTGAAACTCACAGATGCCGGGGTGCGGCTGCGAGACGCCAGCAGCGATGCTTTTGACCGCTTGCGCAACGTCTGCGCTGAATTGAGTCAGGGCGGTGCAGATGCGCCGTTCGTGCTGGGTTGCTCGGGAAGCTTGCTGGCGCGCTGGTTCATCCCGCGTCTAGGCCGACTGAATGCCGAGCTGCCGGATCTGCGCCTGCATTTATCGGCTGGGGAAGGCGATCTTGATCCGCGTCGTCCCGGGCTCGACGCGCTGCTGATTTTTGCCGAACCGCCATGGCCGGCGGACATGCAGGTCTTCGAACTGGCCAGCGAACGGATCGGCCCGGTCTTGAGTCCGCGTTTCGCGCACTTTGAGCATATGCGGGAGGCACCGGCCAAGGCGTTGCTCGACGAGGCCTTGCTGCAAACCACATCGCGCCCGCAAGCCTGGCCCAGCTGGGCACAGCAAAACGGCATCGATCCGCAGGATTTGCGATACGGGCAAGGTTTTGAGCATTTGTATTATTTGCTGGAAGCGGCCGTTGCGGGCCTGGGTGTGGCGATTGCACCTGAACCCTTGGTTGCAGATGACCTTAAGGCGGGACGCCTGGTGGCACCGTGGGGTTTCAGTGAAACCCCGGCGCAACTGGCGTTGTGGGTTCCCAAACGTGCCGTTGACGGGCGCGCTCAATCACTAGCGAAGTGGCTAAAAAATGAGCTGAGGCGTTCGGGGAACCCGCAATAGCGACCAATCAGTTACCGCGTTTGCACAGCAGGTAAGCGGCCAGCAGGCCGACTGCACCAACGGCTACACCAGCGGTAGTCCATGGGTGTTCTTGAGCGTAGTCACGGGTCGCAACGCTGGTTTCGCGAGTCTTGACCTTGACGTCTTCGTACACATCGCTGAGCAGGCTGCGCGAATGGCTCAGGGCACTTTCGGCGTTGGCTTTGAGGCTTTTCAGTGTTCTGCGCGACTCGTCCGATGCGTCCGATTTCAGGCTTTCCAGGGACTTGAGCAGACTTTCGATTTCCGCTTCCATGCTTTTCAACGAGGCTTTACTAAGTGAATTACTAGCCATGATGTTTCTCCTGCAAGGTGAGTGGCGTGTGTTGTTTCCGACTACGGCGTTTTGAGAAAGTGCGGTGCGGTTTTCGTAAATCGCTGAACTTTTCCGCAAAAATTCCCCACAGAGGTATGGAGCGCGATCACTGCTACGCTCGTAATGACCCCTTAGGAGAACTGCCATGACTGATCACCACACGTACAAGAAGATCGAGCTGGTTGGCTCGTCGACCACCACTATCGAAGACGCGATCAACAACGCTCTGGCCGAGGCCAGCAAAAGCCTTCAGCACCTGGAGTGGTTTGAAGTCCTGGAAACCCGTGGTCACATCGAAGACGGCAAGGTCGCCCACTATCAGGTCACCCTCAAAGTCGGTTTTCGCATCGTCAATAGCTGATCCGGCCTGAACTTTTACGCTGGCGCAATGCCATAAACTCCGCCCGCTGTCGCGAAATCGTTGGCGTGGCTCATGTATTCAGGTCCTTCCAGGTGCTGTTTAGTGTGCTGAAGCGACCTGTTTTGGCTGACGAAGGAGTGAGACCAATGAAGAAGTTACTGTTGGCGGTAGGTTTGTTGAGCATTGCGGGTACCACCATGGCTGCCGGCAAGTCCTGTGATGACGTGAAAGCGGACATCGACGCAAAGATCCAGGCCAAAGGCGCTACGTCCTACACGCTTGAAGTCGTCGAAAAAGGCAGCGTGACCGACAAGAAAGTTGTCGGCAGCTGTGAAGGCGGCACCAAGGAAATCGTGTATCAGCGCGGCTGATCTGATTGCAGAAACAAAAAAAGACCCGACTATCCCGTAGGACCGGCTTCAGCCGGGAGGGCGCTCTCCCGGCTGAAGCCGGTCCTACGGGATGAACTGCGCTCTCCCGGCTGAAGCCGGTCCTACGGGATGAACTGCGCTCTCCCGGCTGAAGCCGGTCCTACGGGATGAACTGCGCTCTCCCGGCTGAAGCCGGTCTTACGGGTTACCCCCGCGCAGTCTCGGCGAGGATTTCATACGAGCGCAGCCGATCGGCGTGGTCGTACATGTCGCAGGTGAAGATCAGCTCATCCGCGTCGGTCTGTTCCAGCAGCACATCCAGCTTGGCGCGGATTTTTTCCGGGCCGCCGACCATCGCCAGACCGAGGAAATCACCCACCGCTTCGCGCTCATGGGGCAACCACAGGCCTTCCATGCTCTTGACCGGTGGACGCTGCATCAGCGACTGGCCACGCATCAGCGCCAGGATGCGCTGATAGACCGACGTCGCCAGGTATTCGGCGTGCTCATCGGTGTCAGCGGCGGCCAAGGGAATCCCGAGCATCACGTACGGCTTGTCGAGCACCGCCGAAGGCTGGAAGTGATTGCGATAGACGCGAATCGCTTCGTGCATGTAACGCGGGGCGAAGTGCGAGGCGAAGGCGTAGGGCAACCCGCGCTGGCCTGCCAGTTGCGCGCTGAACAGACTCGAACCCAGCAACCAGATCGGCACATTGGTGCCCGAACCCGGCACCGCGATCACGCGCTGATCCGGGGTGCGCGGGCCCAGGAATGCTGTCAGCTCGCTGACGTCTTCGGGGAAGTCATCGGCGCTGCCTGAGCGTTCGCGGCGCAGGGCGCGGGCGGTCTGCTGATCCGAACCGGGCGCGCGGCCCAGGCCCAGATCGATGCGGTCCGGATACAGGCTCGCCAGGGTGCCGAACTGTTCGGCGATCACCAGTGGCGCGTGATTGGGCAGCATGATGCCGCCAGCGCCGACACGAATGGTCGACGTGCCGCCCGCCAGATAGCCCAGCAGCACGGCGGTGGCGGAACTGGCGATGCCATCCATGTTGTGGTGCTCGGCCACCCAGAAGCGGTTGTAACCGAGTTTTTCGACGTGTTGCGCCAGATCCAGCGAGTTGCGCAAGGATTCGGCGGGGCCTTTGTCGTGGCGCACGGGCACCAGGTCCAGGACTGAGATTTTTACATCGGCAAGACGTTTCATAGGCCGCTACATCTCCTCATCAGTGGTTTTGCAGGCCTGGCCCATGACGCGCGCAGATGACCAAAAGCCCGCAGCTGTGAATGAAAATGAGGGCATATGCTCCAGATTCAATGCCCAGCGAGGAAATATCCTACTAAATAACTAGGTTTTTCCTCTACGTTGAACTTTATAAAGCCAGCTATCCTCAGAACCTTCGTCCATGTGCGAAACCTCGCACGTATCCATGAGGAGACATCATGAGCATCGTCAAGAAAGCATCCGCCCATTGGGAAGGTGACCTGAAAACCGGTATCGGCAGCATCTCGACTGAAACCGGCGTTCTGCGCGAAGCCCCATATGGCTTCAAAGCCCGTTTCGAAGGCGGCAAAGGCACCAACCCTGAAGAATTGATCGGTGCAGCTCACGCAGGCTGCTTCTCCATGGCGCTGTCGATGATTCTGGGCGGCGAAAACCTCACCGCTGAAAGCATCGACACCACCGCTGACGTGACCCTCGACCAGGTCGAAGGTGGCTTCGCCATCACTGCGGTACACCTGACC
>Ga0247814_10001065_pt1 | contig 17322 bp, 19 predicted proteins | sample UWRJL179409R1_FD_179947 | JGI IMG/M metagenome (GOLD analysis project Ga0247814, IMG submission 179947) | Plant litter microbial communities from Arlington Agricultural Research Station in Wisconsin, United States - UWRJ-L179-409R-1 | ecosystem: Environmental > Terrestrial > Plant litter >...
TTTCTTTTTTTTTATTAAAAATATTTATTTTATGGGAATAATATATTATATAAAAGCACACTTCGTGCAAGCTGACGAAAGTTGGCAAACAATACCCATATATGGAGTTTTTTAAATGAACGATTTTTTTAATGGCAAGGGCGAAATGAACGCCTCTTCAATGCGTGATCTAGCAGCACAGCTAGCTAAATATGCTTCAGTTCTAGATGACAATGCCTCTTCAGGTCAGTCAAGCTCTGCAGCACTTTCTGACGAGCGTCGTGATGATCTAATCTCACGCGCCATTTCAACCCAGGACGGAAAACTTGCTCTTGCTCAAGCAATGGCAAATCCAATTCGCCGCAACCTTGATTATCATGGTATTGCTCGTCGTTCACTAGTTGTCGATCCACTTCCCCAGGGAGCAATGGCAACCTACGAGCGCGACGTCGATGTCCAGGCTGTCGTAATTTCTTCAAACGGTTCAGGTCCCGAGAGCCGTATCTTCGGTGACCGCGTTGTTGTCCCCGAATTTGAAATTTATTCAAATCCAACCATCCGTATTGCCGAAGTCAAACGTCGTCGTTTCAACGTTATTGACCGTGCAGTCCAGAAGGCTCGTCAAGAGATCATGGCTCAAGAAGATGCAAACGTCTTCGCAGCCTTTGATAGCGCTGCCCAAGTTGAAAATCAACTCGTTGATATTTCAGATGCTGGTCTAACCAAACGCGATCTTCTCGCCATCAAAGCCCAAGTTGATCGTTGGGACCTCGTTACTACTAAATTCTTCCTCAATATCCAGGAATACACCGACATCCTTTCATGGGGTGCAGGTGGCGGTCAGGGTCTTGGTGGCGGAGAATTCGATCCAGTTACCATGCGCGAAGTTCTTCAGACCGGTCTTTATGCTCACCTTTGGGGCGCCGATCTACTCGTAAGCAAAATCGTTCCACCCGGAACTGTTTATGCAGTCGCTGATCCAGAATTCGTTGGTGTCATGCCAATTCGTCAGGATATCGAAGTTCTTCCTGCAGATGAACCCCGTCAGCTAAAACTCGGATGGGTTGTAAGCGAAATTATAGGAATTGGCATAGTGAATCCACGCGGCGTAGCTGCGGGACGCAAAAGTGTCACTGTAGGTCGCTAATTAGTTAGCTGTCTTTAAGACAATATAACCAGTTAAAATTGTAAAGAAAGGGTCTTCGGACCCTTTCTTTTTTTATTTTTATTCCGAATAGGTTGACAACTACCAAACTTTGCGCCATTATCTATGTCATGAGACTAACACCAACCCAAAAACACAATATAATCACTGCATATCAGTCAGGTCAAGGGTCTGATACAATTGCCAAACAATTTAATATTCATCATCGATGTTATTCTAAATATATTTATAATTATCAATAAATTAATATATTAATTAATAAAGATTTAACAGGCAGGATAAGTCAATCTGCGTAGCTTAGGGGAGCTATAGATGACAAGTTATCTAAATTATACAAATAAGACTGAAATCACAAATGTTCAAATGCCGGAAGGAGAAACCGTCGAAATTAAAGACGCTTCTTCTGATGATAAAGGTGTAATTAAATTAACTGCTGATATTGGGGGAGACGCTGCCGCCCCAATGGTACGCCGTGTAAATGGAAATAAACTTCCTGATAATAGCGCGCTATCTCCCGGACAAACATTAATCGCTGTAGGAACTCATGAATGGAAATATGGAAGAATAGATCTTTCTAATTCTTCTATGTTTGAAGAAAATAGTGTAGCTTCTGCAGATATGCTCCCTAAATCTAATTTAAATTCTCCCGGCATCATTACATTGAGCGGAGATTTGAACGGAACATGGGATAATGTTCAGGTATCAAAAATAAAAGGTCATGAATTTCCAAATCCGAGCGAAGTTCAATCAAATCAATTTTTAACATGGGATGGAAATGAATTTAAATTTAAATCATTAGATCTTTCCATTCATTCTTTAAATGGCACTATAAATACTGAAAATTTACCTAATGCTAGTATATCTAATATTGGTATAATTAAGTTATCTGGTGATTTGGGTGGTAATTATTTAGAACCTGTTGTTAAAAAAATAAATGGAATATCAATTTCCAGCAATGCTCCAATAAATAATCAAGTTCTTCAATATAATGGAACCGCTTGGACTCCCACAACGCTAGCTACCTATTCACCAATTGATACATCTACTTCAGTAAAGGGAGTTGTTCAATTGGCTGGAGATCTGGGTGGTATTGCAACCGCCCCAAGTGTTTTAAAAATTAATGGTACCAGCGTATCCGTTGGGGGAAGTTTATCTACTGGACAAGTATTACGCGCCACTGGAACAAACACTGCAGTATGGGGAGCAATTAATCTTGCCAGTTCTTCCGCCGTAACAGGCGTTTTACCAGCCGCTAATATTCCTAATGCAACACTTACCACCATGGGAAGCGTGACGTTAACGGGCGACCTAGGCGGAACCGCCGCTAGTCCAAGTGTGGTGAAATTGCGAGGAGTAAATCTATCCGCTACCGCACCTACTACAAACCAAGTATTGCAATACAATGGAAGTACCTGGCTACCTTCTACGTTAGCTGCATATACTCCAACTGATGCTACTACTGGGGCAAAAGGTGTTGTTCAATTGGCGGGCGATCTGGGAGGAACTGCCGCTGCACCTACGGTTATAAAGTTAAGTAGCAATGTTGCTTTCACTGGTAGCTTTGTTCCGACAGATATTGTTAATAGCGGCGTAACGGCTAGCAAGGGAGAGTTGATTAGAATCAAAACTCCTATTATTGATATTACTGGATCATCTATAAAAGATACTCTTATATGGACTACTCCACCACGTTTTAAATTAATTTCTTGTATGCTTGTATGTTTAAGTCCCGTAAGTCAAGCGGCTTTACAAAACGTAAACCTTTCTATTGGTACTACTTCTGGTGGATCTAATTTACTTTCTTACAATTTGATTGGAAATGAAACCGCTACAAGCACACCACTGTCTACAAATCCTACTAATTATTTTCTAACTGCTAATGGTATCTATTTTAGAAGAGGTATGGGTACAGTGTATACTGGCACAATTGAAATTGTACTTCATGGATTTTTGTTTTAAAATAACTCAATAATAACTTATAATTTATACGGAATACTTATGGATGCAGGTCAAAGAGATTTTAATTTTTATCAAAAAATAGATGTTTCATGGGACAAATTTGGAGGAAGCTCTTCGGATGGATACCAAGCGGATATTTTTTTAAAATTTGGATCCAATACTATGATGTTGTTGAATGAAAATTCTTCTGGCGTTGTAGAATATAGTTTTAATGGAGAAACTCTTCATGGTGAATTAGATCCATCTTTACCTACTCGTGGTATGACGTTCGATAATAGACCAATTGTTAGAATATGGTTTAGAGTTAAATCTGGATCTTCAGGACCCATTAAAGTAAGAATAGATGCTTGGTGATATATAATAATTAGGAGAAAGTATTATGGCTAATGAATTAGATATTGATTTAACAAACCCGGATAATTTAAGTAAAAAACCTTTAACCGAGCAAGAAACAAGAAAAAGATTTTTAAATTATGCTAGAACTATTGGCAAAGAAAAAGACCTTCTTATATTATTTGCTAAATATGATAAATCCTTAAGATTATGTACATCTGATGCAGAACGGTCAGATATGGGTAAATACGCATGTTATGAAGTTTATGCTTTACTTGGAAAAGGCGATCAATTATTTGTAAATAACGAACTTATTTACACAGATAATTTTTTAAAATAAGAAAAATATGAGTAATAATAAAAGTTATGAAGGCGAAGTCGTATTTTTTAATACGAAAAGAGGTTATGGTTTTATTTCTTGGCAAATAGAGGGGGAAAAACAAAAAGATATATTTGTTCATTTTTCAGATATTGACCAGTCCGGATTTAAAAATCTTTTTTCAAAACAAAAAGTTATATTTAAAATAGGAAAAAATAACAATCAAATAGATAAGGCTATTGAAGTCAAAACAATTTGATTATTTTTTCATGAAAACTGATACAACTTGCAGAATAATGGCAACAAAACCTGATATTGCCATTATTTGAAATTTGAATAAATCTTTGGCAAGCTCTTCATTTGCTTTTACCAATTTATCTAATTTTGCGCCCATGTCTTTTTTCTGGTGCTCACTTTGTTCATTTTGTTTAACAATGAGTTTAAGCATTTCAATTATTTCTTCATTCTGATCCGCAACGGCAGCTTGCAACTCAACAGCTTTGCTATTGACTTGCATCATCATATCTATATCTCTTTTGTAGATATATTCTGTTACGTTCATCATTTCCTGCGGCGGCATATTACCTTATATTGCGGATATTTCTTGCTGTTTTCTTTTTTTAATTTTTAAAATAACTTGTTCGCATTTTTCTTTTAAATTATGATATTCTTCTAATATTTGCTCGGAGAACACTTCCTCCTCTTCGGTACTATTTTCTATAGCAGTAAGAGGTTCTTTTACAACTAAAATTTTTGTTCTTGACTTGCGTGAATTATTCATATTTTACTGCATTTCTCTTTCTTTATTGATCATCTAGTTCAGAATTTTGATCAGCAATTTCTTCATCAGTTAATAACAACTCTTCATACACTTCTTCTTTAAATTCGACTGTTGATAACTGCTTGTATGGTAGTATCGGTTCTAAATCTATATCCAAAGCTATATCTTGTTTTAATTCTGGAGCTATATTTCTAATATAGATTTTATCTTTTTTCTTAAAAATTGATCCTGAATTTGCGGAATGATAAATTTGATTTTCACTTATTAGGTAATGTTTTCTATCCAATAAATTAATTGAAGAATATGGTTTTATAAATAAATTGAGATCGTGCAAATTAACAATCATATTGCTAATATTTGTTATCCAAAATTCTTTTTTATCCATAGCAAAGAAATGCCATGATATTAATATTATTATATAATGTTATGCAAATATTGAATTATAGTCCCGGCTCTAAAGCTACCATTTTTTTGGAAGTAAATGATGGCTATTCTGAAGTTAGAGTTGATGCAATAGGAACTCCAGTGGTTAATTCAATTTTACTTCCTGATTTTACTAATGATGGTTATGACGGTTACTCAATCCCATTAACTCATTTAGACACCGGTCTATACGCATTTCAATTTCAAATACCTCGAGGTGCTTCCGCAGTTGGGAGTTATTTTGTAAGCGTAAGTTACATTCATCCCATTAGTCTTCAAACTAATACAAGGGGATTTCAATTAATAGTTTCGGCGCCTTTTGGTTTATATGGTACATCTGTACCAACAATATAAGGGAAAATAATGATTAAATTTCGTGGGCAAGAAACGGATGTAACAGAACAAATAAATTTAACGGTTTTATTTAAAGATCAAATGGGAAACCCTATTGATACTGATAGTTTTCCAAAAATATCTATTGTTCAGCCTTCAGGTGGAATATTTTTAGCACCAACATCTGTAGGGGTTTCAAGACTAGATACTGGCAAATATGGTTATACTTTAACCATACCTTATGCTGGTCCCTACGGTGCATGGAATGATATTTGGGTTGGTTTTATTAATGGTTTTAGAGTTGAAACAACTTTCAGCTTCGTTGTTTCTGGAACTCAAATTCCATCTATTAATACAGATGGTTATGCTCATCTTGGAGATTTAATTGGTTTAAATTATTCTCAGAATGCAATTAAAAATATAAATATATTAATAAGAATGCTTAAAGCGAGATTAAATTCTTCGGGCAAAGCGTTATCAAAAGATAAATACGGAAATGATATTTATGTAAATTGTGATATCTACACAATAGATACTCTTGTTAGTTTTCTTGCTATGGCATTAATTGAATTTAATGCTATTCCATATTTTACACATTTTACATTTGAAGATGATCATTTTATTTCTCAATTCGGAACCGTATTAGTTCAGTGTGCAACATTATTTGCTTTATCAAGCATGTCATTACTTGAACGAGGAAGAGAATATAACTTTACAGATAATGGCATTTCATTTGTTCCACCAACTGTTTCTGAATTAATGACTACGCAGCATTCTGCTGAATTAGCTAATTATTGGGAAAAAATTAAATTAATTAAAAATTCTTTGCGCCCTGCTCCAATCGGTCTTGGAACCTGGTCAGCAACAGGCGGAAGAAATACTGCATATGCTCGCTTGCGGCATTTAAGATCTGGCAGAAGATATTAACTTATTTAAAATTTTTTAATTTTATAGATTTTTTTACCAATTGAGATATTTGCTTTTGAATACTTTTAGATAAATCTAAATTATAAAATTTATAAAATTCTATTAATGGATCTTTATCTTTAGATTTAAACACCAAACAATTACCAAATTCAATAGATGAGTAAATTGTATATCTTATTTTGTTTATAAAAATGTTAAATTTATAATCCACTAATTTATTTTCCTCGAAACTAAAACTAAAGCTACTGCATAATGGACCACATTTTTTGCAGTAGAAAAAGATTTTTTCATAAACCGACAATCGCTCTAAAAGCTGCTGGCTTTTTATATAGCAATTTTTACATCGTAATGAAAGGACTTGTCTCACATATACATAACAAATTATTTAATGATATCTGGAATGGTGTAAAAAATATATTTGAATATGCAACGTACGCTCATAAGCTGATAAGTATGGCTTTTATTATTATTTTAATCAACCAAAATCTCTCGACAAAACATGAGGGGGTATATAACTTTGAAGAAGTTATAGGGGAGAAGGTATTCTCTTATATATTAGGCTCTACCTAATCTCATATACTGTATATGTTAGAAGAAAAAGAACTACCTTTAGATCTAGTAAAGTCCATTGATCTTAATGAACTTAATAAACTTCTTGATGCTATGAGAGAGTTCTTAAAGAAAGATAATGGAACTATTGAGTTATTCAAAGAATATGAAATGGATCTTGAAGAAATAGACTTCATTCCAATGATGTTTGATGACATCGATGTTTCTGCAAAAACTTCCAAAGGAATAATTATTTTTTCATATGCTTTGCTTCAAGATGCTGATTTTTTTGAAGACTATTCTTATGCCAGGCATGAATTAGTTCATTACGCTCAACAGACTACTGGAGATAAACCAACGAAAAGTTTAGATGATGAAAATTATTTAAATAATCCTAATGAAATAGAAGGTTTTCAACATCAAATAGATTTTATTAATACTCATCATGGAGAAGATGAAGCTCATGAATATGTGGATGATCTATTGGAGTATCACGATCATCCAGAAAATGAAAAGAAAAAGCTTAAAGAAAAGCTAATGAATAAAATATAATTTTTTAACATTAGTATATGCCTTATTATTTAGATCCTGTTCGAGTCGGTTTAGAAGCCGTTAGCAATTTGGGGGATGGAACATCTTTTAATATTTCTTGGTATGAGGCTCATCCTTCTAATACAAATAATAAAATAGCTTATCATATATATTATGCAACTGAAAAAGAAAATGTATTTCGAGAAGGTGTAAAATATATATCTATTTCTTCAGATTTAAATGTCAATATTATTGATATGGATCCTGGTCAAGAATATTGGTTTTCTGTTAGACCAGTTGAATACTCAAACACAATTAATTTAAATAATTTACCAGATGCATATGATAATTTAAAATATTATCCAACTACAATTTTAAGATCATCAATAAATGAAAATGATTTAATCATTCCAGTTCTAGATATTTATGGTTTTAATAATTTAGATATTATAAAAATAGGGTCAGAATTAATTGAAATATCTTATATAGACAGTATTAATAACAATTTTATATTAAACAATATTTCTCAAAGAGGTATATTAAGCATCCCTAGAATGCATGATATTTCAGGTTTTGATGGTATTCATACTTATTCACCGACCATAACCTTATTTACACCAGGAGAAGATAATCGATTTGATAGAATTTATGCTTCTCAAGCAAGGTTTGAATACCCAAATTTTGCTTATACATTATTAGATGGGTACAAACAAGTTGTTAAGGATCTTTTATCAACTGATCTTTCGATTGCAGATGAAACAAATACAGGTTTCCCTGGCTATGATTATTCTGGTTGGCATAGAACAGATCCTAAATTGATTTTACAAGGAGTTTGCGTTGGAAGTTATATTGGTGGTGAGCGTGGTTGTATTGACGGATACGGAAATTTTAATAGGGTTCGTGGGTTAAATGCACAAGATCAAATTAATCAAAGAGAAGAGCAGCAGTTAGAAGTTTTAGGAAGAGTTGCCGTTTTATTAAAACGTGCAATGACTGGTAATAGGTGCTCCTGCTTTTTGCCTAATTCAGAATATCCTGATGATAGGTGTCCGTTTTGTAACGGTACAGGATTTTTAACACGCTATGAACAATTTTTTAATCAAAGAAGATCTGATGGAAGAATTTTAGTTCGCTCTGATCCAACTGATGAAACAATTAAAATGCAAGAAGCTGGTCTGGAAAGCGAATATCCTTTAAAACTATGGACATTAGCTGCACCGACAATAAAAAGTCGTGATATAATCATACTGTTTGATGAAGCGGGCAATGAAGAATTTAGATATGAGGTTCTTTCAGTTACTCGAAATAGCACTTTTTTTGGAATGACAGGGGCTCAAAAACTTAATTGCGCACGCATTAGAAAATTTGATCCTGCATATCAAACAAATGCATTTGATAACACATCAACGATGCCAGAGTGGATAAATACTTCAATCGCATCGGCGATTCCTGCAGTCATGCCACATACGCACAAATTAAGAAGAAATGAAAACGATCCATCTACATGGGAGCAAAATACTCAAATTGCTCAAGGTCATGTGCATGAAATTAAAATAATTAATGGTCAATTGACTATAATGGAAACAATGGGTCATTCTCATGAATTAGGCACTTAATAATATAACATAATCACATGGCATCTAATTTTATTAACGGAAGAGGAAGAATAGCAACTGATCTTTACGATTTTATGGATCATAAAGACGGGTATTCTTTTAATCATAAAGCTGCCGATATTGATTTAACATCATCTGGAATTTTAGGATCTCCTACCAATGTAGAAGATGCGTTAATTAATTTAACAAATGCTGCAAACACTGAGATAAATCAACCATTTATTTCAATAGGTGATGGGTATGATACATGGCATGCAGCCAATGGTACTAATAATTTTGATGGAACAATACCATCATTGGATACTTTATTAAATCCAATTTTTAATGCCATTATAAATAAAACAACTTTGCCAAATAAATTTAAAAGAATAAAAAATGGTGGAGTTGTTGTAATAAAATCTGGAACATATATTGTAAAATCTCCTATTAATGTTCCGCCTGGAATTACATTAATGGGCGAAGGTTTTGGAACAAAAATAATAAATGGAAATAATTTAGATTTTACAAATACGCCTGTAAGAAAAACTCTTAATCAAACCCCTGGACCAGTATTCATTGTAAAAAGAGACATTGATAGAAATTTAACTTCGGATGCGCAAAATTCAGGAATAGGATATTTTATGTTTTTAAGAGAAACTAAAATATGCAATATGGTTATTGCTGATAATTTTGTTGAAAATCCATTGATGGGAAATGTAAATTGGTTATTACCACAAAATATTTCAGGAGATAGTCCGTTGATTAGACAAGAAAATTCTTCTAGTTTAATACTAGATGGTATTAATTTTGTTGGAAAATCTACCGGATCAGGTAATGCTACTGTTGCAACTAAATTTGCAATTCAATTAGATACTAATGTTGTGACCGTAGCTCAAAGTATGTTGAAAGTAAGAAATTGCTTTATTGATAATGTTTCTCAAGCAATAAATTGGAAAGGTATTAATGGTTTTAAAGATTATTTAGAAGTTGAAAACTCTAAAATAAGAGCTGTGGGTTGGACTGAAGGTTTTTCTGACAATGAAAAATACGCCATGATTACAATTAATGATAATAATTTTAAAATTGTTAATAATCAATTATCATGTTTAGAATTATCATGCATAATTTACTTAAAAAATAAATCATCAGTCGCATCAACTCCAGCAAAAGGCATAATATCTTCTAATAATATTTTTGGAACTCTATCTACTGGTATCGTAGATAGTTCTACGAGCTCATCTTGGAATGGAATAGATAGAAATTTATATTTAAATATTTCTGAATTTGCTAATTCAGGGGAATTTACTTCTACAAAAAAAGTAATTGCAAATGATATTAAAGTTATTACAAGTGGAACATCATATACTGTATTGCCTACAGATTATATTATAATAATTAATACAATTAATCCTGGAAATTTTTTCAACATAACCTTACCAAGGTCTTCAGAAAATGAAGGAAGAATGTTAATTATAAAAGATATATCAGAAAGCATAAACTTGGGAGGGGCTGGTATTCGTGTATCACAAATAGATGCAAATGATTTTATTGACGGTGTAGAAAAAATAGATTTTGGGAAAGATTTTGCGTCATTAACTTTAATTGCAACAAAATCTTTTATTGGTTGGGCTGTAATATAAGGATATATGAGTTATAAATTAAATGATATAGCTAATTCTGTTTCTCCTGGTGATTTAAGTGCAACGTCTAGTGTAAAATTGCAAGATCTTCCTAATAAATCTCAATTATATACATCCGATGGTTTGGGTAATTTAGTTTTACCAGCAACAATATCCAAAACATTAACTTTTTACCCTTGTGATGTTTTTTTGGGAATATCTAATATTGCAAATTGGTCTGTTAATTCTTTATCTGGAGATTTAACACAGTTAACATCTTCCAATACGTTGAATGATGTTGCAATAAAATTACCTATTGAAAATTATATTGGCGCTACGGTAGCTTCAGTAAAAATTACCTACATGTTGGCGGGAACTACCAGAGTACCTCCAACACCTATGTCTTTTCGGTATTACTATAATGATATGGGTTCCAATAGTCAGATAGGCATTGGCAGCGTAGTAAATTTTAATTATACAAGCTATTTAACTGTAATATCTCAAACTTTTGCGGCTGGATTCGTAGCGCAACAAGATAGAAAACATTTTGCAACGATAGTATCGGAGCCAGCCGCAGCTGGAGTAGGAAACAAAATACTTAAAGTGGAAGTAAATTTAACAGGTTTAACTAAAATATTTAACAACAAATAATTTAGCTATTATTTTTACATTCTGTTAAGAGGTAATATAATATGGATCCATTTTTACAATTTTTAACCTGGCAATTTATGCTTTTTTGCATGTTTATATTTGGAATAACATCCATATTTAGAAATGCAATTGAATCAACTTTTAAAGATGCAATAACAACTAAATTTTGGACTAAATTTGTTCTTCCAACATTTCCATTGCTTTTAGGTGGTATAGCCGGCTTCTTTCTAAGTGGTCCATATCCCGAGGGAGTTTTAAATAGAGATAGTCAAGTTGTTTTTGGAGTTGTAGCCGGATTATTTTCTGGACACCTTTATAGACTTGTTAAAGGTATGATTAAAGCGAGAATGGATAATCCAGAAGACGCAGAAGAGGAGCTTCTCTCTTCAGTTCGAGGAAGCATTAATAATACTGCAGAGACCACAATTACTACTACAACCACAACATCAGTTCCAGTTATTGATGGTCAGCCAGTTGTTCCGGTTCCATCTCCCGTTGCAGTAATTCCTGGAGTTCAAGTTTCTGAAGTGCAAAATACAGAAGGCTCTTAATAATATTGCATTATACTGAACAATTTCTGTAAAGATAATAATGAGTAATTTTCCAAATCAAATTGACACAGATGTAGAATTACCTTCCGTTAATGATAACATTACCGAGATTGGTGGAGAAGCAATAAATGCATTAAAAGATGCAGTTATTAATATTGAAAATGAAGTAGGTATTGGTGGTTCCGGAACTAAAAATTCTATATCTGACAGACTATCAGTTTCTATTGATGTTGATGGCTCGTTAAAAGCCTCTGCGATTACTTCAGCTGGTTTGGTTTCTTTGCCAATTTATGATCAGCACATATCATCTTCAGCCAATATAGCTGAATCTAAATTAAATTTGGATCATAAAACACAAGATCTATATAACAAATTATTAGAAATAGAAGGTAATTCTTACACCGCTTTAAGTTTTATTGCAGATACAGGATCCAAATTTCAACCACATTTAGATGGTAATATTTATAGACACATTCTTTCTCATATAGATGTTAGCCCATTAACCAGCGGATTTTTAAAAAATAAAAAAAATGCAACAAGAGATAATTCTAACTCTTATAATCTTTTAAAAGATATAAATAACAATTTAATAGCTCATGAAAAATCTGATGGAACAAATTTTGGTATCATTGATCCAGCACTACCATCAGTAGGAACGGTCCCAGCGGATAATTACGCTCACGTTGCCAAAGGAATTTATGTAAGCACATCAAATTTTTCATATATTCCACAAGATAAAATATCTCTTCAAGATGTTTTAGAGTTTGTTGATAATTCTAACATTTATCTTTTGGGTAGTAAAATACAAACATTTTTTTCTAATGGTATTTCAAGATCTGCCCGCTCGAGTAAAGTAAATACTAATTTTTCTACTATTGTTCTAGATCAAGTTCGTATTAAAACTTATTTATTGAATAATAATTCAAACTCTCCAGTTGATAATATAGATACTGGCGATGATCTTATAGAATTCTTACCAACTTCTCCAGTATCAAGTAATGGTTATTTTGACACAATATTTTCTCAAATAAAAATAGGAGATATTGTAAGAATAACTTATTCTGATGGGTATGGAAATGGTCCTGATGGTTATGGATCTGCATTTTCGATTCAAACAATGGTGAAAGAAAAAAAACCATTATCTTCAACTTTACCACAAAGATACATAATTAGAACGGCTTCAAAAAACTTGAGAGCTGGCAATTTCATTGCTGAAGTTTATAAAAGTCCGGTAAATACTAATAAATATGGTGTATTTGCACTAGCGCAAGCTAACTCTCCTACTGGATCTTTACCATCACTAATTGTTGGTAATCCAAGATCTGCACAAACTCTTGGAATAGGATTTGAACCAGATCAAATTGATGAAGATCATTATAATTTGTATTTAAATTTATTTCCAACTGGAAATCCATTAGTTGAAATAGGCGCAACTAACCCAGCTATAAAAATAGAAGCTCTTCCGGCAATTGATATTTCAGGAAATAAAGGAAAAACTCCTGGCGCATACACGCTATCTTCAGTTGTTGAGGCAACAAATAATTCATTAAGATCCGCAGGATATAATTTTAGATTTATGGCTTTTTCGCATAAAGGCGAATTTGGTATAATGATGACTGACTCTTTGCAAGACGCTTCTTTTTCCATTATAGCTGGATTTTTAGATGGTAATGGAAATTATGATGTATCTTCATCAAAAGCTTTGTATCCAAAAAATGTTGTTGGTGTTCCTGGTTCAGATAACAACGATGCACTAGGATTTTCATCTCAAGGATCTGGATCAGCATCTCCCACCTATTCATTTGCTAATAATGGATCTGCAAGCACCGCTGTAGCTCAAAATCCAACAAAAATATTTTCACCTTTATCTAGAAATTTTGCAAATATAAATGGTAATGAAATTGAAAAATTTGCATTACAACCATTTCAAATTGTTGATGGGTATGGTCAAGGTTATTGGGAAGCGAAAATAATTGCAAAAACAATTGTTCCTGGAACAAGAATTGAAACAACTTATGAAGTGCAACAAGATTTATCTAATTCTTATTTGCAATCTGGAAAAACAATTACTGTAAGTTCTGATAATTTTGTTGATAGTGGAAGATTTTTTATAAAAGATGTTGTTTTTAATGATTGTAATTGTGATGGTTATGGTGGAATTACAAATATAACTGTTTATGATAGTGTTCATGGCACAGCAAGCACTCCATATGCTAATGCAGATATTGGAACTCAAGTAAAAATTTATTTTAGTAGTGATAGTATTGGATTTAGTTCTGAAAATGTTTCAGATCTATCCCCCAGTAATACATCGTTTAAAAGATGGTTTGAAATTTATTTAGATGAAAATGGACGAACATTTTCTCACGAAAGAGCTCGTCTAAGTTTAGCGGGCAATATTACTATAAATTCAAATACGATTTACGCTGATACGGAACTATCAAATATAAATATTGTTTCTATAAGTCCTAAATTAAAAGGATTTTCTTACGGAAATGTTAATAAAATTAATTTACAAATTAATACATATAATCAATTAACTGGAGTTTATTCAGGAAATCTATGTGCGTTTGATGGCGCTAACATAACTAATGTTGGACCAATTCAATTTGGAAAAAGAGGGCAAATTGCTAGATTTTATGATCAGTCTAATATTGACTACATAGAAATACTAATCGATAATTCATTTTCATATCCCACTTGGTCCAGCGCTAAAAAAGTAGATATACAATTGTTTCCAAGTCTTCAGTTAAACGAAGAAATAATGATACTTGGCACAGTTCAAGTAAATGAAAATACCAAAAAACTTTCATCTCTAAAAGACGAAAGACAATTTGGTAATGTTAGTGAAAAACATTTATCTACATCTGCATTAGATTTTATTTCTTCTGGAAATAAATTTTTGGATGAAAATGGTATCATAAGTGGATTTCAAACATTAGAATATGATGCTGTAAATTATCCTAATAGAATACAAATGGCTGGAGGCACAGCTCTTGTTAATGGAAAATTTGTTCAATTAAATTCAGAATATGTAAATATTCCAATTTTAAGAGAAAGCCTTATCCCTCATGGTGGAGCTAATTTAACAAGTGAAATAGAATGGATATTATGCGTCAATGATAAAGCTGAATATGAATATGTTGCATTTTCAGACTTTTCATTACCCAATACTACATACACTTCTTTGTATTTAACTCACCAAAGAATATTTTATGTTCATAATTTAAATGATGCATCGCAATCGCCATATCCAGTTAGAGCATCATCATGGAAAGATTTAATCTGGGCTGATTATAATAAAAATTTAACTCCTATTTTATCAGTAAAACCTACTTTATTGTTGGATGGTGGTACATCAAAATATAAAGTATCAGCAGCAACAATAAGCTCTTTTCAAAGATATATAGGAAAAGGGTATGGCGGATTATCTGATCCTTTTATGCTTGGAAAAAGCATTACATCTACAGATGTTTTAAATAATTGGCTTTCTAAATTAAATTCATTTTCTGCTGCTGAGACATCAGGACAAAACAGATTTTCATCAGAAGTGAAAGTTGTAGAAAGCATTGAACTTACAAAAACTCCTCAAAATATAAAAACAAAAACTAAAATAAAATATATTGGGGCTGGTGGAAAATTCATTGCTACTAATGCTGAAATTTATTCAAATGTTGAATTTGAAAATGTAGTTTTTGATATTAGCTCCGAAACTGGTCTTATACTAAAGGGTAGTAATATCTCCTTTAAAGATTGCGTTTTTAATTATACGGCAGTTGCTACAAATTCTTATAATACAAATGTTTTGAATAATCCATTAAAAGCTGCAATATTTTGCTCATTAGATGGAAGTTCGTTTAAAAATATTAGTATTAGAAATTGTACTTTTAATATGAGTGATTTAAATCATCATGCAATGATATCATTTGTATCAACAGATGGTACTGGTTATTTAGAAAACTGTAATATTAAAGAAAACTCATTTACTAATTCAGCTTCTGGAGATGATAAACGAGGCGTCATATCAATAGTTAGCACCAAGCTAACTAATCCAAGTGCTACTGGTGTAAAAATTGTAAATGCAAATATAGAAAATAATATATGCGATAAGAATCAAATGATTATTTTCAGTGCCATCCGAAATGGTGGAGATTTGGTAGTGGATGCTTTGGTTCCTATTAATGTTAATATTAAAAATAATATTTGCGGGTCTATATGTTATTTTGGAAGACAAGAAACTATTTCAAATACATTTAATTCTACATCAATTGCAGATAAAAACAATATAATTAATATTACTAATAACAATACCAAATATATATATAATGGAACTTCTAGCGGTGAAAAAATGTATGTCCCAGGTATAGTTTCTGGACAAAATTTATATAGTTGCAATGCAAATATATCAAATAACAATTCTCATTGGATACATTTGCTATTTAAAGCGCCTTCATTATATACTCTTGTTTCTCCCAGCATGTTGCTAGAGGAAAATATTTTAATAGCTTATAATTCAACATTTTTAACACCTTATTCTCCATTTGCTATTATAAACAATGGTTGGGACATCATAACAATAGCGGGAACTTAATATGGAATTTAATATAATAATAAAAGGAAATAAAGTTTCTGGAGACCCTTCAAATGGTTATACCTATGCTAGTAATGTTAAAATTACTGATGGAACTGGAATAAAATTTACTGAAAATATTTTAAGTAATCCTTCATCTGGAAATATGATGAATGTTGATAGTGGCTCAATAGATATTTATAAAAATAAATTTATAAGAGCGGCAACAACTATAAATAGTTATATTTATTTTTTATCTGGAGATGGACATCAAGTAAATGATAATTATTTTGATAAATCAAATGTTAATAATTTAACAGATGAAGATTTAATAAAAGAGCTTTCTGTAGGAAGTTATTCTTCAAATAGAAATAAAAATCAAATTTTTATTAAAAATTTTACACCATTATCTACAAATGATTCTACAAAAAACGATCCATATAATTATAATTTTGGATTCAAAATATTTTTAGCTGCTGGCGCCCAAACGCATTTAGGCTCAAATGTTGGTGATTATTCGGGAAGACCCGCTTTATATTTTAATTTTAATTCTATATTAGATTCAGAAGCCTTTATAAAAAACATATCACTTGATTTAACATTAGCTACTGATCTATCTTCTTTGACCTCTGGAGATCTTATCTACGCAGCTATTGCTACAGATGATAATATTATTAAATATAGCACAAATTCTTTTAATTTATCATCTTCTGGCACATATAATGCAGCAAAAGGTACTACTATAACACTTAATATAGAAAATATAAATCTAAAAGTTTCAAAAAGAAATGTATTTTTTGGTTTTAAGGGTGGAACAAATATTAATGATATCGCTCCACGCTTAACACTTTCTGCTGGAACCGCATCAAGCATATCAATGAATAATTCTAAAGTGAAATACACATACTAAAATGTCATCAAATAATTCATCCAAAGATAACCTTCAAGAATATTACAATATTGTTCAATATTCTATGTTGTCATATCCAAAGGAATGCATCATTGCAATTTTAAGAGATTATTTTTCTTATAGCTCC
>Ga0247814_10001066_pt1 | contig 17321 bp, 32 predicted proteins | sample UWRJL179409R1_FD_179947 | JGI IMG/M metagenome (GOLD analysis project Ga0247814, IMG submission 179947) | Plant litter microbial communities from Arlington Agricultural Research Station in Wisconsin, United States - UWRJ-L179-409R-1 | ecosystem: Environmental > Terrestrial > Plant litter >...
ACCATCTTTGAATAGTCTGGTTTAGCTTCTGATCGAATTTTCGTAGTTCTGGAATAGCCGTGTTAGTAACTAGTGATTTGAACCCAACTATGATACTGTTCTCGGATACCGATGATGCGGCAGGAGATAACGCCCAAGGTACGCCAAGTATGGTGAATATGTTTTTCCAGCTTGCGTCTTCGGCCTGTATAAGTTCCATTTCTGCCAGGGTATCGCCAAAGTTCTGAACGTTAACAAATCCGTTAGTCCAATATTGTTTTCGGTTGTTTTCTGATCCTACAAATGTTCGCTCGTGCTTATCTCTAACCGCCTCCATTTGTGGAGCAGTCATTTTCTCTGTGACCTCTCCAGTAGCGTCTACATGAACATCGGAACTAAACAAAGTGCCTCTACCTCCGTTAACAAATGAAGCAAGTTGGGCTATGTTATTTTGCTTACTTAGGTTTATGTCCAATGCCCCTATTTCATCCATACCTAACCCTCTTAAGCTAGATATATTCGGGTGCCAATGTTTAAGATGAAGCATATTCTCTTTCTCAATCCTAATTTGAGTGCCGTTCCATGCTGTGTAAATGTAGTGAGATATATTGTCGTAATTATCGGTAGATTGGATTGGCTCTACTCTTGATCTTGATAGTGAATGTGCGTATTGAGGCTTATTGTTTCGACTTAATATCCCTATTGGTTCAAAGTATAAATACCCATCACCTAAAGTATACTGATGCCAAAAATCTTGCATCATTTCAATCCCTGACTGATAAGTATTAGGGCTATCGAATAATCTGTTTAAATCATGGTTTTCTACTTCCTCTAAATTTAACGCTTTTACAGCCCTTCTATCTTCATTGCTGATAGATTTACTATAAAACTTTTCTAAAGCCCTCTTTGATGCCTTAGATTTATTTTTAGAGAACATTATAGGTGCCTCAGTAAGTTTATTTACTAATATGTTAGAACCTGCGTAAAATATCTTGTTATAGTACGCCTCTGTGCCTGAAACTGAAAGGTTAAACTTTTTGCCGAAGATTAACGGCAATGACGCTCCTATATTCGGATAAGCCTTATTGATTGATTCAACTGATTTGCCGAACATAATGCTCAGTCCTTTTTTCCATTGCATAGTGTAAAAGTAATATTTTAATTACATTGTTGCAATATAATCAATTCATAACTGTTCTTTCGGGTTTCTTTGATTTGATTATCGGATACACAGCATAACGCATAGCATCTAGTAAGTGATTGAACGCATCTATCGGTGTACCTGATCGTTTATCTGACCAAACATAATTATTGATCTCCTTAATTAAGTTACGGCTAGATGGTGATACAATCAACTTATAGTCTTGAATAGCGCTTATTCCAGCTGTGATTGACCCTGGCCCTTTAATACATGGTTTAATGTTTAACCCTAATGCCTTTATTTCTGAAATCAATCTAGGCTCGGCACTATCAGCGATAATCTCTTTATCTATTCCAGATTCACGCATATAGGCTAAATAAATATCATTTGTTGACATGCCGGTTTTATAAACGCATTCATGGAGGTAGATAATCATTTTCTTCTTATCAACTGCACACTTTACTAATGTTGTCTCATCAAATGAGAACCCAAAGTCACCACCAAAGTTAAATGATAAGTTATGATCGAAATCACCTATAGCCCAATTGTTATAAATTACTCCCTCGGCAGCATTTAACCAGCCTCCAAGTATTACATGCTCATATTTTAATGGATTAGTTTCTTTGATCTTATTTACTTGATCTAAAAAAGACTCGTCAAGGTGTTTAACGTTATCTAGATAGGTTGTATGGATGTAATTAACACCATTCATTTCACCATTAAAGCCAGGGTTTACAGATGCATCTTCGAAGAAACGCTTATAGATCCAGTGAATTTTCGAGCATGGGTTAAGTATTAATAGAACCCGATTTTTTACGCCTTTAGTTCTTATTGATAGGTTTATCTTATCGAAAACAGCTTCATCTACCATTTCCTCGGCTTCCTCAATTATCCATGTACTAATACCAGATAAAGACTTTAATTGCGCTGTATTAGATCCAGATGAGGACTGTAAGCCTTTGAATATTATTTCACTTCCAGAATCATTGTTTACTATTTCAGTCTTATTGATGCTAAACTTATCATAAGCATCCATTAATTCCAACTTTTCAACGAACTCGGGAATTATTGATAAGTGAGCAGAAGTCATTGTCTGCCTAGTATACAAAATACGTTGTCTCTGCTCGAATGATAACAAGCAAAGGAATGTAGATACACCAAAGCTCTTACTCGATCCCCTCCCGCCCGTGATTACACTTATACGGCAATCAGTAGTAAATAAAGATTTGTATTTAGGATTTAACGTTATCAACTATTCGTCGAATTTAAGAATGTCTTTTATATTGAAAGATTCTCCTTTAGTAGTGTGGTCAATTTCTTGACGTTCAACATAACCACGCTTACGTCCTTTAGTCTTAAGGAAAAATATAATAGCGGTATCGCTTGGGGGCAAATCATATACAGAATCTTTACCCATAACAGAAACTCCTCTAATCTTCTCCATTAGCTTAGACTCAACAAAATCAATAGCTACATCTTGAATTTCTTCTACTGCTGCTTTGAATACCGAATCTTCATTTAACCAATTATAATAAGTAGACCTAGCCAAACCTATTGACGCACAAGCACTTGACACAATTCCATTGTGCATTTCCAATGCTTCTAGTATTTGTTCTTTTATATTGTCCATTATGTCCAAATATACTAATTTATCCCTTCAATTCATTAATAGCTTTAATTAGCAAATACGGGGCCTAGATACATTATGACTTTAACAACTCCATTGTATTTAGGGTTATTATCAAATTCGAATGAATTACCTCTTAAACACCATTTCTTACTTAGCTTATTGGTATCTGATTTATAATTCTTCTTAGTAGCCATAAATTGAGTTGTGACTCTTTTAGAGCATATTTTGTTTATTGATAATACTTTTTTACCGTCGAATAGTCTCATCTCAATTGTTTTTAAGTTCCGTTATAGCTTTCTGCATTACTTCCGGCCTACCATATTGCTTAACGTACCAGACTAGGAATAGACTAATAACCATTAATCCTATGATGTTTATTGTGGCACTTCTTACACAAAGATAGTCCATTATTTATATCCGTCCTAAGCTCTTTAAATTTAGCGAAAGGTTTAATGTGATGAGCTTGTAAATTACCTCCTGTACCACAATGCTGACACTTATAATTATCCCTAATGAATACAGCATTTCTCCATTCTTTGTATTTATCGCTTGCCCGCTCTTTATTATTAACAGACATTATGCCACCTTTCCAGTTAGCATTATTCTTCCCTGCTGCAATTCCTAATTCTTTATTTCTTTTGGAACTACATTTAATTGAACAACATTTTTTAGATGCTATCCACTTAAAAGCCTCACCACATACAATACATATCTTTTTTCTTTCTACACGCTTAATAAAACATATTTTACATTCTTTAGCTTTTATATCTTTTGGTGATCCACACTTACAAATCTTTTTTAGTGCAGTGTGCTTTTTTGATATTTCTTGTTTCTTTTTTAAAGCTAATTTAGCTTGAATAGGAAAATCTCTTTTTATTGATTGAATTAACTTAGTTCTGCAAATCTGGCTACATGTTTTAACAGGCTTATAATGCTTAGTTGTGAACTTACATTTACAGATAACACATTCAAAAGATTTTCCTCCATTCTTCCAATTAGGATTATCAACACCTTTATACATAATTTCTATTTCTTTAATTCATCTATGGCCTGTTGCATAATTTTAGGTCTACCAAAGTTAGATACATACCATATCAAGAAATCTTCAAAGGTTTTCCATATCACATAAGTACCTCCATTAGACTCTACGTCATTTTGATATTTTTTCTGATCTGCAGATTGCCTGTCTTTACCAAATTTAATCTCTCCAGTAATGTATTTAGAATTTATAAGTAACTTTAAGTCACTACTGCCCTTTCTACTTGTTGATGTAACAAATTTCTCCTTTGAAACAGTTAGCCTACCCTCTGGAGTATCCTTATATTTCGCTTGCATTAACCTCCCCTGGGTTTTTGTCCTTTCACATAGAAAACCAACTATACGTGCAAACCGTTCAATAGCTTTCTCAATATCATTAGCGTTCTTTTCGGTGTACTTAGTTCCGACTATGTAGTTAGCTGGTATGGAAGGCGAATCTATTCGACGTTGGATAGCGTCCATAGTTGTGAGGACGTTTAGTGCTGTGAGTGGTTTTTTATTAGCCATTATCTTGAGTATTCAGCGTTTTGAGGTCTATAAGTTCTGTACACATTTTCAATAGGCTTTTTTAAGTCTACTGATCCATCTGTTAAGCATCTGAAATTTGATTCAACCATATCAATACAAGTACTTTCATCTATACCCATAGCATTACAATATCCGGCAAGTTTAACAAGGAAACAGTGCTTTGCTCCATCGCAGAATATTTCTTTCTCCTGAGTCTTTTTAATAGCTCTTTTAAACAAACCTTCTGTATTTAGTTCGTAAACTCTTTCAGATGGTTGCCTTACAATATCTTCTTGAACGTGTACATAAGTGAATAGTTCTGCATTATGGTTAATGTATGCGCTATCATCATAAGAGTAACCACGTAAAGATGCTACGTTTGAAGGGGCGGTATCACACTTTATGCCATGGTATTTTAAAATATCAATAAATGCCTTTAGATGCAACTTATGTTTATCTGGATATGCGATAGGTATTAAGCCCCAAAAACCGTACCCTGAGCAACTATATCCAACGTAAGCGATATAAGGTAGCTTAGATATTTCTGCGCCTATCTGCTCAAAGTTTTCTATATGCTCATTTCCTTTAAAGTCAATATCGAACTGGACTAACCCTGAGTGTTTTATAATACTTTTTTCATTCCTGTATGAGAATGTTCCAGATGGGGTGATGCATGGTAATTTTGCTTTTGCTTCATCCCTATCTTTTTTATCTTCCATCATACGGATTCGATCTACTTCTGTCTTATGCTTTCTTGCTTCAATAAACTTCATAAGATTTATTGTAACTGGAGTAGTGTCATTGTAATTTCTATAGTAGCTTACTTCTGTGTCTAATACTGATTTCATATGTCATCGTTTTAATCACTTTAATATTTGGTACTTTAACGGCCTATTATACATATAGGCCATTAAAGTGATTAAAGTGGTGGTTATTTAAAGTACTTTAAAGTGGTTTAAAGTATCTGTAATCTTATTTAAATGCCTATTTATTTTCAAAGCATCACTTTAATTAGGTAGTTAAAGTGATGGCCTTTTTTTGACCCCTATTAAAGTAGCTAATTTGGCTAAAAAGGGGCTTTTTCATTTTCGGTATTTACCGCTAATCTATACAGTTGATACCTTGAAACTACATCGCTTTTCTCTACCAATCTTCTGTTTAGATAGTAAGTAATAAACTCTACAGCTTTGTTATCACCAAATCTATAACTCATTCTCATAAAATGATCTTTCACCTGGTTCTGCAATGCTTTATATGTGATCTCTTTTTCGAGTTTAAACACGTTTTCTAGCGCTGAAATATGTAAAGATGGATCTAAGTCAGCCGGACGTAATACCTTTCTCTGTTGTTCTGGTTCTATAGAATCTATTTCGACAATATAAGGCGTACCAAAATCATCTATTTTAAATCCAAACGGCAAGAACTCACGACTTCTACAGTACTCTGGCTTAACTACCATTTGATCCTTTATTTCATCGTCTTTACCTATAGATATTACCGTTTCAGACTTATTGGTTAACTCAGTGCCTAAATGACCTCTGGCGTTGTTATCTCCTTTGTTGGTGTGAAGTACCATAGCGATATGAATATTCTTTTCCTCGCTCCATTTCATGCACTTAGAAGTAATCATACTGGACTGTTCCTCATCATTTATGGAAGTGATAAGATCCCGAATACCATCAATTACAACAAAGCCTAACCCTTCAATGTTATCCATTGCGTACTCAATCAATTCTAACCTTTCTTGAGGCGAATACTTACGAAGTCCGAAACATATTAGGTTAAAAGGTTCTTGTCGTTCTGATAGTCTGCATATACGTTTAACCACTCGCTGCACATGGTATCTACTTTGCTCGGTATCAAATAGTACAACTGTTTTCTGGTTATCCGGCAATGATATTTTAAACTTATTCATTAACCAATCACCTGTTTCAGCAGCAGCTAAGGCCATGGATAAAGCAAATGTTTTACCTTGCTTGGCTTTACCTATCCAAAGGGATATATTGCCCAGTGTACCGATTTCGCTTGACACATCACCATCCATTATCTCAAAACATATAGGAGGTGTTTCTATAAACTCTGTGGCAGTTACTTGCGCTGCCATTAGTTTCTCCCGTAAGCTGTCTAATTTGACAACGTTATTAGGAACATCTAAAGTTATTTCCATAACTACTAGACTTGGTTGTTCAGATGTTTATTGATTTGCTCGATTTGTGATGGTTTTAAAGAAGTAGCACTTTGAACTGCCCACTGTAACCAGCTAACATGATCTTTTGTTACAAAATCCTTTAAAGCAGTTCCTTTAAACTTGCCAAAATAGATAACTAATTCTTTGTTTTCTTTTGGCATATGTTTAATATACCTGTCGCATGTGTTACAAAATGCTGTTGAATGGACTCCTTCTTTAACGTAGTAATCGTTAATAGATCCGCAGTTGGTACAAGTTATGTCTTGCATAGAAATAATAAAAGCCTGTCGAGTAGAGATCGAACAGGCTGGATAAGGTGTGAACCCAACAATTAAAGGTCTCTACTACTTTAACTGTTTAAATGATAGTTGCAAGGTAGTGTTAGTTTATGATTTATCCAAAAAAAAGCCCCAAATTAATGGGGTTTAACAGGCAATTCTTCACCAGTTAAAGCGTAATATAGGTTTTGTAACTGATGGACTGACTTAATCTCACACATAAGGTTTTCATATGAATAAAAGAAAAATTTTGAACTATCATTAGTAGTATGTAAACAAAAATCTCCAATAAAATAAACCTCAGAACAATTACTCTCCTGCGGATCGCTTGTGTATTTTTGTTTAAATCCTAATCTAGCCAACCATTCCCTATCCAAAGGAATTGGTTCTGGCCACCATCCCCTACAAAAAATTTCATCTTCAGGGTCTTTATCGTAAATTTCTTGTGTTGTTAAAAAATAAATATCTACTACTTCAAAAGTCTCGTGCTCTTCATGTAGCCATTGATATAAATTGCCTAGTCTAAGTTCTGTTGCTTTCATATCCAAACTTACCCAATTATTATTTACCACTTTGTAACATTTATGTTATAGTTTTCTGCGTTATTTCTAATGCCGTATTTCTTGATTAAAGCAGTAAAAATATAAATAAAGAGGATAAAAATCCAGCTATTATTCCATATATAAAAGAAACATTAGGATTTGTATAACCATAATTAACAGTTCTAAGTTTAGGCGGTGTTGGTAAATCTTTTAAGTTCATGTTATATTTAAGTTTAATACCCCTCCCTATCAACGCCATAATCCTGAGCGTCATTTAGACCGATGCAGATTCCGATTGCAAATAAGATGAAGTAGGCTAGTATGCCGAGTGCTATAAGTTCCATTAGATTGAGTCTTTAATAAGTTGAATTGATTCCATCGCAGCAGTTATGCCATCACAAAATCCGGTTTCAGTATCTGGAGTTGTGTATTCATTTGTTTCCCTTAATGAAATATTGAATTTAGCTTCATCTAAAACTGCTTTTGCATATTTCTTCATTGATTCTATTATGAAGATTCTACCAGCTGTGAAATCTCCGGTAAAACTATTATAGTCATAACTGTATGTGTTCATTAACATTTCCTCTGGTGTTTTCATTTTTCTTCTTGTTTAAGTTCCTCACAAAATAACGTTAATTGTATTACAGTTTTTGTATCAATGCTGTTACTTGTCATTGCTGACCTCCTAGCTAATGATTCAGGTGATAAGCATAGTTTAATTAATCGTTCTCGTTGCTCCAATAGTGTTTCTTCACCCCAATCCAAGCCATCTTGCCATTTGTGGAATGATAGTTCGTTAGCGGTCATTAGAACAATGTAATTTGATTCTTGTATACTTCTAATCTCTTTTCGGCATGTTTTACTTGATCTAAACTAATTTCGCTCCCTATGTATTGCCTTTTATCAATTAAACAACCCTTTGCTGTTGTTCCTGTGCCCATAAACGGGTCGTAAACTATATCATTTTGTTTAGTATATAAATTTAATAATTTACGAACAAATTCAGTACTAAAAGTTGCTTTGTTTAGATCTGTTGATTCATCATTATTTTTAGCCGTAATGAAATTAAAGATGTTTTCATAAATCAGCTGGCCAGTTTCTCTAACTGAAGTAGATTTCTTATTACATTTAAAGGTTTCAGATTCAGTTTTACGACAAAAAATATAAATATATTCTACTATTCTAGTCAGTTTATTATGAGATACATTATTTGGAGTGGCACTTTTCTTTTTCCAAACTATAATATCAGCAAGCGTAAAATTTGAATACCTGATCAAATCAGCAATTACTAAACTCATTAGGATAGTGTTTTCTGTTCCATAACTCATATTATAAATTACGCAACCATCTTTTTCTAATATTTTGTCAAACCCTTTAAAAATGTCTAAAGTCCAATTGATATATTCCTCATTTGTTAAGTCATCTTTATACATATCATAACCTCTATCAGTTGAGTTAGGTCTTATAATATTGTAAGGTGGAGAAGTTAATACGCAATTAACTTTTATATCTCTTTTCATTGTGTCTAAACAACTTTCATTAAATATCTTATTCATATGCTCCTGTTATATTATTTCTTTTTTCATCGCTTGCCACTACTTCTGTAAATGACTTACTTTTATTTTTAAAACCTAAATGTTGTAGTATTTCTATTTTAGTTATTGTCAAATCTTCTTCTGCTCCTAAGAGTGAAATAAATCTTTTATCATGTGAATCAGACCATTTCAGTACATTAGAATAACCTTCGTATGAACAGCTAAATACAACTCCTTGCTGAGTGTATGATTTGCCTTTAATGTCAACAGCTTCAATATTACATAAGACTATCTCGCCATTCTTAATAGAATTTGAAGTTATTTTTTTAGCTTCTTTATCTATGTAAACTACTTGCTTATACATTGGGTTAGTAAATGAGAGATTAATAATCCAACGATCTTGGCGCTTGATCTTTAGATAATTACCCATCACATCTAAGATCGTATTCTCATTACTATGTCCTTCGCATCTGTATTTAGCTCCAGGTTTAAGCGTATCCAGTCCTACTGGCGTTCCTGTGTTTTGGTAAGGTGGGTACATTTATACTTTGCTTTGTTTAGTTATCAATTCTGTTGATTCTGACAGCATTTTACGTGTGTAATAATTACTTATATAGTAAGAAGCTTTTTGGTAGTCTATACCGCAAGATAAAGCAGCTAATTTAATACTATATCCGTTGTTACAGAACGCTTCTAATACATTTGCAGCCCTTTGTCTGTCTACTACAATAGGGCGCTTTAGAACGGCTCTTTTGCATTTAACTTTTTTTGGTTGCAAGTACTTGTAAACAGACCATACACTAATACCTAAATTTAAAGCTATTTCTTTAGCGGTTAATTCGGTGTATGCGGTATATATAAATTGTTTTTGGTCAATTGTTAGTCGTATTCCTAATGCCATATGCTTTTTTCTACAAGAGGCAGCACCATTGCCGCCCCTGTTCGCAGTAGATTTGATCGTTGCTATTCACCCTGCAACGGATAGGGGTTAAAACGTTACGGTTATGCTTGACTTGTTGTAAGTAGAAGAAACCTTTGTCACTTCAATACCGTCCGAATCAAATATCACATCTTTACTTTTAGTGGCTAGTTTAACCAACTCTTTTCGATCTTTTAATTTAGCTTCAAGTTTTGCTATTTCTGGATCTTCACTGTAATTTAGCTTCTCTGCGCCATTATTTTGTTTGAATGACACACCATTAGCCGAATCAGGTTCTGATAGGTTTAATCGGCTTCTAAATGCTTCATCTGCTGAATTAACTACTTCCTTTAACCTGACTATATTACTATATACTTTTAATGGATCTAATTCACCATCTTCAAATACAGCCGATACCAATTCTTTACCTGTTTGAATAGCATCCTTCTTAGTGAAAGTTGGTGCATACATCATGCTTATCTGTTCAGCATCTAATGTAATTAGGTTAGTGTTCATTATGCAGTAGGAATAGTTAGGTTTTCTTTGATTGCTTCAACCTCTTGCAATTGTTCTTCTGAGAAAGAGAATTTTTCTTGTGCTAAATCAATTACATTATATTCGCCAGCACTAAGACGTTCTAACAATTGACCGTACATCTTTTTAGTGATTAGGGGCAATACCTTTACTTCTTCGTGAGTAATATCGGTATAAGAACCATCACCATTATCTATAGCGTTAAATTCTTCCGGAGTATAAACAGCGCCTGAGAATACATCTGGAGTATACCACTTAAGCCCGTTTGAGATTGCTCTGGCAAAAAGCATATTTTTAGGATACTTACCCATGTTCTGAGTACCTGCTTTTATAGCTTCCTCTTTAGTGAAAGAGCTAATTCCTAATGATTTTTTGCCCTCGAAGAACTCAATTATACAAGCGTTCTCGTCTTGCTGTTTTACTTGGTAATCATATTTACCAGAACCTTTAATCTTAGAGGCCATAATTCCAGCGCCTATAGTTGGCTTACCTTGAATTATATGGATACCGCTCATTGCTTGAAAGGGTGCAATTCCAATTTCTTGACCAGCTTGTATTTTGACAAATGCTTTTGCCATATCTGCGGTATCTTTAAATAGTCCGCTTTTACTAAATGTTTCGGCCATTGTTACAATATCTTGTACGGCCATTCTTTGTACTGTTAATTCGTTATTCATAATATTATTTTTAAGTTCTATTTACGTTGCAATTTACCAATTGATTTCGAGTAGTTTTGTAACATGATCGCTACTCAATACCTGATGTATTCGATACTTCAATCAGCCCTAAGTAGTGGGCCAGTAAGATCATAGCGCAAACTATAAGCATTAGTAGCATGTACTGAACATAAGGCCACACTTTATAGTTATTAGACATCATATTTCCTCCTTTAAAGCCAATACGGCTGGTATATTACTAATTCTAAATCCATCGGTTAACATTTCCGAGCAAACTTCTGATGCTTGTTGAATGCCTTGGTTACGGTATATGATAAGCATATCCAATACGGCAGATACAGGATAACATTTTTCTTGATGATCGCCAAACATTTTAGGCTGTTGATCTTTGTATTTAGTGAGTAATTCGACTTTAGTTAACATCCTTCAACCTCCCCTAAAACAGATAAAACAATATTACGGCATTCTTGATAGGCAATTTCTTTAATGATGCAGGTTGTTATTTCTTCGCGATTGTAACTTTGCCCACGCACTAGCTCAGTATTAAACTGTAGCGTAGCTATTCGACTATAGATAGCGTTTAATAATTCGGTGTTAGTCATTATATTAGGGTTTAAAAGATGCATATCAAACTCATTTGGGTTACACTCAATCCATTTAACCCCATTCCAAACGGTAAACATTTGATCATAATCCCTAGATGTTCTGTACTCATATAATTGATTGTTACTTATTCCTTCAATAGACGCACCAGCCTTTAATATACAATACCATTTCATATCGCTTGCTCTCCTTCCATCGCATATACCGCCATAAAATAAGTCTTAGTAGCCGACTCAAAGTTATCATCTAACCATTTAAGTGAATTGCATTCGTGAGCTTCCATATCCTCTGGAACGTGCAGGTTATTAGCTTCGATCCATTTAAGGACTGTTGAGACTAGGAGGGATGCTACCACTTCCCCATCATGGTTAAGCCAGTCAATATCATGCTTAGGTAATAACAGCATGCACTGAGTCGCACTAAAGTCTATAGTATCGGGATTGATTGATTTGTGTTTTGTTGACATAATTTTTTGTTTAAGTATGATACAATAGTACGGAGTTGAAATGATACTACCAAATTTATTATTAAATTTATTTTATTTTTAATATTCGATTTAAATACATACATTTGAATTATGGAAACAATATATACAGATCAGCAAAAGAATCGAAATAAAAGAAACGATTCAATATTAGAGGAATTTAACAAATCCTTTAAGGGAGGAAGCAAAACTCAATGGGCTAAAATACAAGCTAAGAAACTTAAAGTTAGTTTTTCAACTGTATATAACTTATTGCCTAAGAAATCAAGGGAGGATAAGTAATGAGACTATTTAAAAACATATTAATCGCATTAGGTATATTTCTATTTGGAATAGCATTACCTACACTCTTAATTCTATTTATTTTCGCACACTTATTTAATTCATAAATAAAATGAAACCCCTACTAATATCCATAACCCTACTAATCCCATTCGTGTGTATTGCGGTGTGGATGTATAATTATGTGAATGTATGAAAGCAGAAGAATTAAGAATTGGTGTTTATGTTAATCTAAAGGATAAAGGTATTTATATGATTGACAGTGGATACGATATAGAAAAGATTAGCGATTGGTACGGTACAGATTATTGTAGAGGAATACCTTTAACAGAAGAATGGTTATTGAAGTTTGTATTTGAAGATAATAGGCTACAGATAAAAAAATTAGATTACCTAGATATTGTATGGAGACACGATAAATTGTGGCTATCAATGGGGTGTGCTGTATCATGCCTTGATTGCAAATACGTACACCAACTCCAGAACCTCTACTATTCATTGACAGGCCAAGAATTAATATTAAAATAAGATGAAACTAAAATTTAAGAAATTACACAAAGATGCAGTTTTGCCAAGTCATTCTAAACACGGTGATGCTGGATTAGATTTGACTGCGGTAGATATAGAATTAAGCAATGGTCAAGAAACACATTACTACGGTTTAGCGGTGGAAATACCAGAAGGTAATGTTGGTTTACTTTTTCCTAGATCAAGTATCCGTAAATATGATGCTAGATTAACTAACTCAGTTGGAGTTATTGACTCATCGTATAGAGGGGAAATAATGGCTGTATTTGATTTGGATGAACTTAGTAATAAGTTAGGATATTGCACAAAAGATAGAACAGCACAACTAGTAATTTTGCCATTTGTAAGTTGTGTAACTGAATGGTCAGAAGAACTAAGTGAAACTGAAAGAGGTGAAAATGGATATGGTTCAACAGGTGCTTAAACCTAACCTCACATCTTATATCCACCGTATAAAATTACCGCCAAATACAACACTAACAATACATCACAAAACTTCATCCTCTTTCAATTCCTCTACAGTCCATTTATCTTTAAGCATATTAAATAGAGCCGTAACCAATCGGCCTATTATTGCTTTTATTAGTAAGCCGAGTATTCCCCTGGCTTCTGATTTAATTGTTTCTTTAATGTCGTCTTGTAACTCAAGTGCCCGTCTGCGTCTCATAACTGTTTCTTTATCTTTTTAGCTACGTCTACCGACTTATCTGTAGTTGTCGGAACAATCACCTTACTAGGCTCCACAAAGTTCTTAGAGAGGTACGTCAAGAACGAAATAATAGCAACGTTCAAAATTGACTTCCAACTGATCGTAAAATCACCAGCGTTCAATGACTGGATTAATACTGTAAACACAGGAGAAATAGCGGCTACGATTCCGCCTCTAAGTAAATCCCGTAAATTTAAAGTCCATTGGGTTGAGACTATTGCTTTTTGTTCCATGTTATTTATAATAATATCTTTTTCCTTTAAATAAAGACCCTTTCGATAAATTTTCCTTTGCCCACAACGGCTGTAAATTAGATAAAGACCATATTTTCGCTAAATCTTTATCTGACTTTAATTCAAAAGAAGATATAGGTTTTTTGTGGTCGATATGCCATTCTCCAAAATTATCAAAACTCATCCCCTCCTTAAAGTTAACAGATAAACGTTCTTTCAGTTTAATCACATCATACCCTAGTAGATCAAAGGTAGATTTTGATTTTTTAATTCTAGCTGATATTAATGAAATTATAGATATTCTTATTCTCTCTTTTATAATGAAGTTTGAATCTAACTTTTTTATAGAATATCTTTTTCTATCGCTTGCTCTAAATTTTTCATTATTATTTAACCTGTATATCTTAACCGTTTCTTTATTAGGTTTTATTGAAATCTTACAGGCTTTACAAACAGAATTTAAATACCCATTTTTTCTTCTATAAAATTTTGATATTTCCTTTTCTTCGCTACATTGGTTACATTTTTTCAAGCCATCATATGCAACATTCGATCTATTGATCTTTATGTTATTCCTTTTAAGAACTTTAGATATTATAAGTCTATCAACACCGAATTTTATCCCTATAGCCCTTATGCTCATTTTGGATTTATACAGAGAAATAACTTCTTTATCTTTATCTGTGGACAAATGAAATATACTTTTATAACCGCTTGGCATAAATTATTTAACTATGATGTCTTTTTGTTCCATTTTTCTATTTGTTCTTGTAAATATTTATCATACTCCGCTTTGTTCTTAAAACTCGACAGGTGCCGGATTGATTTCCAAAATGATTCGGGTAGATCCATTAGGCTAATTCGATATGCGGAAGATCCTGAAACGTTCGCCAACTACCGCCCCAAACAACCGCCACCCCTAAACATTTAGCTGTAGCCACAATATGAGCAGCGATAACCTTAAACTCATTGGTAGCGTTCCAATCCATTTTACCGTTAATATAGGGCACGAAATCTACGGCATGACCGTATCCTGATGCCTTAACTTGATGATTTGACTTGTTGGAGGTTCCATTTTTCTGGGTAACAATATTACCTAAAGGCTTCTTAGTTGATTTACCATCTGGATTAACTACAGTCCGGCCTAAAGCATATAACCGTTTCTGTTCCTCAGTAGAACGAACGCCATAAACAATTGAAAAATCTACTGGAGATTCTTTGATTGACTCTTTAATGACTTTTACTAAATCAGGGTGTACGCCCTCTAGTTTCGCTAACGATGATTTACCTAATGCTGGCATATGATTTTGTTTTAGTGCAAGTTAGGAAATATTTTTCTATCCAACATACTTATAGCTCTTATTCAATAGATGATAAATCAATCCTGTCAATGATACCCAAAGAATAGGAGTTATAACGATTATCTCTGTGGTTCTTGATAAAATCTCCTTACTGTATAGTAAACCTGAAAGCTGAGAAATAATAAACACCAAACATATCATAGATGGCACAGACCAAATCGCCAACCTATTTTGTCCAAGCCAACGATAAAACCAACAGATATACCAGAAGTCCCAAAATAAAAGTGTTCTGATTATGATTTTAAACCAATGGTACTTCATTTTAAGGCGACAAGTAAAATACATCAATATGCATGTAAGAACGACTAAAAGTATCATTGTAATTGCTGAGAACACTATTAATAGGAATTGCTCTATCATTGTTCTATCTCCTTATCTTTACCTTTATCATCTGATAGAAAGTATTTAGTTAGAAATTGTTTTGCTGAGAAACTGCTAACCTTTTCAAGAAATCCATTTAAAGTCTGGATAAGATAAACCGACATAAAGCTACAAAATATCAAATACGGCTGTAATCCCATCACAGTAAACAACCACACATTTTTCGTGCCTTGTTCCCATATATTCCAAGCTAACCATGCAATAAATATTGTAGCGAAACCATGAACTGTAATTATTTTTTTCGTTAACGGAATATCATTTGCGGCCATCATTACCATACGGAGACCGAAACCACAAACGATAGATACGGTACAGGCCAACATCTGAGCTAAGTCAGCATTATCAAAGCCCATGAAAAATGAAGCCATAATCAGTAATTCTACGCAGAATATATACATGCCTTTTATGATATATCCTACCATGCTACAAATTACCGTTTTTATCTGAAAACACCAAAGCATACAGTACTATAACAATGGTTATGCCATTAAGATAGTAGACTTGAAATGCTGGGAATGGAATCAAATTGTATTTATTTAAAATTATAATTGCCATTACAAGCGATACAAAACCATATGCAATCAGCCTGAATTGATTTTCTCGCTTGCTCTTATGGTTATAGTTACCCATCCATATTAAAGGCATTACAAATAATAACAACTCTAAATTATACCATACCCTTGAGTTGTATATACTTAATCCGATTTCTCGAATACAGTACAAATATGCATTATGACTTAACACCATGCATAAAGTTAAAAGGCCAGTAAAAACAGACCTACTATCCACCTCCTATATCTTCAATCCAGACCCAGCTACTACCTTGACAATCCCAGAATCCAGGCTTATTGCTTCCTTGTCTAAGAGGCTCCTGTCCACAGCCCCTAGATAAATTTTCTTCCTGTTTTGGTTCTTCTTGTTCTTCTGACATAGTAATATTATTTAGTTCGTTCTAAAGATAGGAAATATTTCTATTGTATCATTGACGTTACAAACTTTGTGATACCAAATACTTTTCTCACTTTTACAACAGAGCGTTAATTTAAGTAGATCGTAGCTACTATGGAGTTAGAGTTTCGATAAGGTTTACACGGTAGCTCAGTTGGTAGAGCGGGTTTAACAAAACTAGGTCGGGGATTCGAGTTCCTCCTGTGTAACAAAGTCCTTGTGACTAATGATATTCGTAATAATGCACGCAGCAATATTAAACAATGCGGATAGTCATGAAGTAAGGCTGACGACTCGGAAAGACGAGTAATTATTTAATAGATAAGATTAATGGAAAGGTTTTATAACAAAGTGTTAAAAACAGGTTATTGCTGGTATTGGATAGCCGGAGAAAGAGGTGATGGTTACGGTTCTTTTAATTATAATGGTAAAATGTCACTTTCTCATAGAGTTTCCTATATTCTAAATAAAGGTGAAATACCTGATGGTTTGTTTGTATGTCATTCATGCGACCATAGAAAATGTGTGAACCCTGACCATTTATTCTTGGGGACTCCAAAAGAAAATTACCATGACGCAGTTAATAAAGGTAGAATGTTTCATCGCCAAAAATTAGATAAAACAGTTAAAGTATTAAAAGCCACTTATTTTAAGGAAAAATCAAAATACAGAGTAAATACTAGTGGGGTAATTGGTGTGTCTTTCGACAAAACAAATAATAAATGGCAAGCTCGAATTGGTGTTAATGGGATCAAAAAAAGACTAGGTAATTTTAATACTAAAGAGCAAGCAATTGAAGCAAGATTAAAAGCTGTAGAGTTTTA